>Ga0187886_1001660_pt1 | contig 19603 bp, 14 predicted proteins | sample June2016WEW_20_1_FD_133001 | JGI IMG/M metagenome (GOLD analysis project Ga0187886, IMG submission 133001) | Peatland microbial communities from SPRUCE experiment site at the Marcell Experimental Forest, Minnesota, USA - June2016WEW_20_150 | ecosystem: Environmental > Terrestrial > Soil >... | reverse complement strand
TGGGGGACGACGGACGAAATCGCGTACGCCGTCGAGTTTCTTGCCGCCGACGAAGCCGCGTATATCACCGGCCACATCCTCAGCGTCGACGGCGGCATGGTGATGATGTGAGGTGAGCATGGAATCCGCTCCCGCTTCCGGCAAGATTTTCATCTCTCCCGGCGTATTGGTCACGGTGGCGCGGCTCGCAGCGCTCAGCGTGCCGGGTGTGGCAGGCATGAGTCCGGTTCCGGGCGGGGTAAACCGGCCGTTCCGCCGGGGCGCCGCGCAGGGGGTGCGGTTGGAAACCCACGGCGATGAGGTTTCGGCCGAACTGTTCCTCGTGATGCATCCGGAGGGTGACGCGCGCGAGGTGGCGCGAAAGGTGCAGCTCGAAGTGTGTCGCGCCATCACCGAGATCATCGGGATGAAAGTGGGGGAGGTGGTGGTGCACATCGAGGATATCGCTCCAGCCCCGTCGGAATAATCCCTCCGCGGAGATCGCTCGTTCCCATGAAAGCCAGACGCAAGGCGCGCACGGTCGCGCTGCAGGCGCTCTATGAATTGGATTGCTCTTCTCACGAGCCCGGCGCGGTTCTGGCCGAGCGCGAAGAGGAAGGCAAACTACCGGAAGGCCAGCACGAGTTCGCACGTGAGCTGGTCTTCGGCGTTTTAAAGGACCACGCCCGGCTCGACCGCTGGATCGCCCGCTTCGCCCCCGAATGGCCGGTCAACCAGATCGCCATCGTCGACCGCAATATCCTCCGCATTGCGCTGTGGGAGTTCGCCGTCGGCCGGGTGAGCCCGGTGAAGGTGGCGATCAACGAGGCCGTGGAACTGGCCAAGCTGTACGGATCCGACAGCGCTCCACGCTTCGTCAACGGCGTGCTGGGAAGCCTGGCCGATCACGCCGAGGAGTTGGCCGACGAGGTAAAGCGCGAGCCGGCAGCCAAAGGAAAATAACGCGACCCCGACGTGTGTCATTCCGCCCGCCCCGGCGGGCCTGTCCCGAGCCGCAGGCGAGGGAGTGGGCCGGGGAGCCTCCTTTTGGGGGCGGGGAACCGCGAGCTTGAATAGTCGGCGCGGACTTCGTCCGCGTTTGTTGATGAGATCCCATGCGTCACCGACTCCTTCCCTCGCTTCGCTCGGGACAGGCGCCCCGGAGACCGGGGCTCGGAGTGACAGACGCAGAATGTCATTCCGAGGTCCCTTTAGGGGCCGAGGAATCGCGGATTAATAGGAAGTACCCACTGGCAATCCTCATGACCAACGATCCTCTCCTCGTCGAATCCCTCGGCAACGGCCTTCTCCGCCGCGCGGTGCATTTTTTCCCCGATTGCACTTCCACGAACGAGATCATCCGCAACCTCGCCCGCTCCGGAGAACCGGAAGGCGCGCTGGCGATTGCCGATTTTCAGACGGCCGGCCGCGGACGGCTGGACCGCGCGTGGCAGGCTCCGGCTGGGAGCAGCCTGCTCTTCTCTTTGCTCCTGCGCCCTCCCATCCCGCACTCGCGCGCGCTGCAGGCGGCGATGGCTGTTTCACTCGGCGTGATCGAAGGGATCCGGCTCGATTGCGGTTTGACGGCGTGCCTCAAATGGCCGAATGATATTCTCATCGGCGGCCGCAAAGCCGGAGGGATCCTGTGCGAGCTCGGACTGGACGGGGAGAGGCTGGATTACGTGATCGTCGGCGTTGGACTGAACGTGAACTTCGATCCACTCGGCGTGGCGGGCATCCCGCCCTCTTCAACCAGCATTCTCGTCGAGTTGGGACGGCCGCGGTCCCGGACCGCACTGCTGCGCACGATCCTGGAGGAAATGGAGCCGCTCTACCGGGCCGTCTGCCGGGGCGAAAGCCTGCGCGCAGAATGGGCGCGCGCGCTGGAAACCCTCGGCCTATACGTACGGGTGGCGCTGCCGGAGGAAGATATCACCGGTAGGGCGGAGTCGGTCGATGAAAACGGCGCGCTCATCGTGCGATTGCGCAACAGATCGCAACGGACGATTCTGGCGGGGGATGTGGTCCACCTGACGATCGACGATAAACCATAGACCATGGGCTATTGACCGTGGACAATCGAAGCCAAACCGACGACGGTCTATCGCCAATGGTCCATCGTCTTCTTACTGATTATAGAATCGTTGTTTGGAAATGAATCGGATTGAGAGATTATTATTATCTTAGATTGACGTCGCCAGGTCCCAAAACTCCTCCACACCTTTTGAGCCCAGGATGTCCTTGTTTTCATCGCGAACCTTGCGGGTTTTATTGCCGGCCAGCATCCGGGAAAAGATTCCGGATCTGTGCAGCCACCAAATAAAATCCACGGCTTTCGCGGCGTCTTCCGGAATCCGCACCCCCCTCCAGGTGCGGGATACCTCGAATAGCCTTATCCGCAGGGTAGCATCCATTGTGACTTCGTCTCCCGACAGCTCATAGAGCTCCGCATTGGTCGGCCGCGAGGGAAGGAGGGCATGCCGCCCCAGAAAATCCAGGTTGTCGTATTCCTGAATGCCCATGGGCTTGGAAAACAGCAGAATCACTCCGCCGCGCGATTGTGTCTTCAAGAGCGCTTTGAAGGCCTGTTCGCTGGGTTTGGTTACCTCGAGCGAAATCACATGCTTTTCCATGAGTTCATCATAAAGGTCGACCACTTCCCGATCCGTCTTGCCGACATGCAATTCGATCCACGGTTTGCCGTCCCATTGGGAGAGGAACTTCCTGGTGAACGGGGCGTCCTTGGATACGAGATGAAACCGGAACCGTTTGGATTTCTCCCGCAAACCCGTGATTAATCGGGAAAAATATTCCATGCCTACGGCCGCCCCGGAGATGGGAATCGAGACCTGGATCGGTTTCCGGCTCTTGGCATCTAGCTGGTCCGCTTTCTCCTTCATGGCACGCGGGCCCAGGGGTTTTTCCAAATCCGGGTTTAAGGGGTAGGAAACGACTTCTATTCTCACCTTTCTTCCCAGCCTTTCCCCGTAGGCGGCATACTTCCTCTTGATGAACTCGCTGGAAACAGCCAGGAGATCCGCCCCGTCCACGTACCAAATATGTTGGAATGTGTCATCGGACACAAAAACCACCAGGACCATCTTGACGTGTTTTTCCTTCTGCAATTTATCTTTGATTGCCGCCAGCTTGTGCGCCAGCCCGAAATGCGTGGACACCACCAGGATCTCATCGGGCGGATCGAGCCTTTCGTCGATTAACCGGGCCATCTCCCGGTAGACAACGCCCGTGTTCCACCGCAGGGAGTAGCGATACAGGCTGTTGGCCAAATTGGAAAGCGGTCCGGATACCAGCCACTCATAGATCGCTCTGGCGATTGGATGAATGCTTGTTATTCTGTGAATCGTTTGAATAGAGGTATCCCGGCTTCCCAGCACGACCGGGTTTACCGTGTCCGGAAGCCCGTCATAGAGGGCGTCGGTTATTCTCAGATGGCCGAGTCCTGCCGGCGCATACGTGAGGATCAATTGAAGCTGCCGATGAGTCAACCGGTTGATCGTGGACTTTTTCATATGTGAATATCCTCTTCGGATGTTCGATGTAATCCCGGATCCGAATCGATCCTATGCCTTCCCCATCGTCCAGGATAACCCGAAGGGATGGCTCGTCCGGGTTATGGGACTACAAACCGGAAAAATGAGCCGGTTCCATATAGGAAATTATATATAGTTTAGAATAAACAAATGCCTTAAGAAAACGTTAAAAAACTGGCCCGCTGAAGAAGAACCGCTAAGCTATCGAACTTATATGGAGGATATTATTGCGCCCCTCTCCCGCCATCCAAGGAATATGATGCGGTTAAGAAGAGCAAAGGGGAAGCCCAAATTCGGTTGCTAAAAAATCACCCCACCCAGAATTTGAAAGTATACAGCATCACCGACATTCCCATCAGGAGCAGGCTGGCAATCGTCCAAGTCCTATCGAAGGCTTTGTTCTTCCCAAGGAACGACAGCGAGATAAAGGCCGCCGGGGCGGCGAGCATGTAGCGTTCCATGCTTTGGGCGGACCCGCTGAAGACGGAGAGGAACACCACCGCCAGGCTGTACCAGGCGACGGGAGGGTCCCAGCGGATCAGGCGCAGACTTCCGAAGAAAGCGATTGCCACCGTCAGGATTTCGATCCCGAAGTAGACCGTTCCCGGTCCATTGGTCGTGGCGTAGCGGAAGGCCTGGAACCAACTGGCCAGTGAGGTTTCCACGGTCAGGAATCCCCGCCCGAAGTAGAAAATCTGCAGCTCGGCCCAGCCTCGCCCGAGGGGCGAAAAGCGCCAGAGGAAATACGCCGCGATCGGAAGGAAAACGCTCACTCCCTGCAGAACCGTTTTTCGCAGCAGGTGCCGATCGAATTGCCGCCAGGGAACGGACCGGAACCAGGCGATCGCAAGGGGAAGGGCCAATACCGCCCCATAGGCGCGGGCCCAGGAGGCGAACACGGCCAGCACCGACGCTTCCAACCACTTTCCGCGTTTCGAAAGGGCCAGCGCTCCGAAAGCCAGGCCGATGAACAACCCTTCGGTGTAAATCTGGGCAAGGAAGAAAGCGGACGGAAAGATCAGCAGGTAAAAGACGGTCCGCAGGCTCCCTTCGTCGTCGAAATACTCCCGGGTGATGTCGTATAGCGCGATCATCCCGCCCAGCGTGCCCAACAATGAGAGAATGACTCCCGCCAGCGCGGCGGTGGCGATGGGAGGCAGCTCGAATATCTCCAACGGCACGGCCAGCGTTTTCATCAAATAGGGATAGAGGGGGAAAAAGGAATAGTTGCGCTCGGTCGCGCGGCCTGTGGCGGGGTTGGTTTCCCGGCCGCCGCGGGGATCGTCGTATCCGCCAACTGCGATTCCGAGGTAATACTCCGAATCCCAGGCGACCTGGTTGTTCAGGAAGGGATCTTCCAGGTAGACGGAGCGGCTTGCACTGGAAGCCAGCGTCAGATCGGAGGACCAGAATACCGCGGTATCCGGACGCGCCACGTCGAACCGCGCGGAAACAACTGTCTGGAAGGTATATAAGACCAGGAACCAACCCAGCCAGATTAGCACAAGGGTGCCCAAGGTTTTTTTATTCATGCGATATCCGAAAGGTCAAGCAATGGGATGTGGTCGGTTTTCCCGCGGGCCTCGGTGCTGCCCGCGGTTGGAAAACATATTTTACCGCTTCCGGGGTGGTGGACTTAACGTTTAAGCGCGGATCCGGTCGATCCCGAATATTCCGCTCTGGTGCGTGATATCGGCCGGCGGAGGCGGGGGCGCATTCAGCGGAGAAGGCGCGGCGGCGGGCGGGGTCCCGGTTCCCGCGGTGCGTTTCCCGCGGCCGACGAAGAACGAGCCGATGACCAATCCCATGCCGATCAATCCCAGGATGATCCCCTCGGCGCCCGTCACCAGCGAGTAGCGGTGGGTGATGAATACCAGAATCCCGGCGACGGTATCGTACAAGTCGATCGAAACATTCGCGGGGAGGTTTTCCCGGCCGAGCGAGACGACGACGTCCAGGCCGACCCAGAGGACGATGGCGGTCAGTAGGACTGCCACCCCGGCTGACAGGAGCGGGTATCCCCACCAGCGCAGGAAACCCTTCCACGACCGCACCACCAGCAGGGTGACGATCAGCAGGATCGCGACGCAAAGGATGGGACTGAGGCGGACGACCCAGCGTCCGATCTGCAGCAATTCCCGCGGGCCGACCGGCAGGCCGAGCGCTTCGACGTTCACCGCGCGGGAATCTCGCAGCTGTTTCAAAATATCCAGCTGGTCCGGGATATCGACCGTGGCGTCGGTAAGGGCTTTGGAAATTTGCGGTTTGATCATCGACAGAAGATCGTCCGAAGGTTTGCATTGCAACAGATGGGAGGGATCGAGGGAGGTCGGCAAGTATCCCGCCGGGCAGGCGGGCAGGGTTTGGATAATTTGAAAAACGGCGTCGGTTCCGGCCGGGCCGGTGAGACGGCTTTTAAACTCCCGCATGTCGATGGTGATGCTCAGCGCAGCGCCGGGCTTTTCCAAAATCTGAAATCCCTGGGTCAGTACGCTTTCCACTTGGGATTGCAGCCAGGATGGCGGGAGCAGCGTGCGCAGAATCGACGTCCATTGATCCTGTGAAAGCGTTTTAAAGAAGGCGGGTGCTCCGCCGGTACCGGTGGAACCGCCGACTCCGCATTCCGCCATCGAGTCGATTTCCTGTTGTATGGGGAGACGGATGCCGCCGAGAATGTCACGGAAGGTTTGCTCGCCCAGCGCGGCCTGCACGCATGCCGATGCTTCCGGACCGGCGTATTGGAGCGGATTGCCTCCGTTTGCCCAGGTCTCACCCTCGCCCGCCGGATGCATCCCCATGTAAATCTGGGCGGCCGCCAGGTCCGGTAGCCGTTCGTAGATCCGCTCGCGGACCAGCGCGTTTTGGTAAACCGTCGGTGAGAGCAGGATGGAATCCGCGTTGACCAGCAGCAACACTACGATGATGGTTAAGATAAACAGCAAACAAAGAAAGACGGCCAGCAGCCGGATCAGAAAATTGAACAACGCTCCGATAAATTCCAGCATACAACCTCCGCGGGAAGGATCCGTTTCGCCGTCCGGACCGAATACCGGTGCTATTTTCCATCAATTCGACGGAGATGTCCAGCAAGCGCCGGGCCGTTGCTGCGGAAAAGGCGGAACGGTTTGATCCGTGCCGGTTCCATAGAAGCGCCGGTCGCCGTGCGTTTTTTTCTCCTTATCGCGCCTGCCGACGGCGTGGATAAAAATAATTGAGCCGCGACGCAGACTCTCCAATGGCTTCCCGATTGCCGGCGGAGGTGTGATGGTTGTCGCCGCCGGAGGCGGGCCCGCCCCGGATGATGGCGGAAAGCAGAAAAAGCGATGCATCAGGAATATATTGGATGAATTTCATAAAATTTTCCGATTTATTCGTCCTGCATTTTCTCATGCGGCAACTCGATGGTTCCGTAGTAATCCGGACACCGAAAGCCGTCTCGCGGAAACGTAAAAATTGTATTTTTCATCGTATAATAGCACCTTCAGATGGCGGGCGAGCAGTCCGTGCTCTAGGAGGCGGCTTGAACACCAATAAAAGTCCAAGCCCCGATGTCTTTTTTCGAATCCGCAAGTTTTCTCCCCGCATTAATCATTTCCGGGTTTTTTTCCTTTCGGTCTCCCTGGTTGTTATTTTTACGTTTCCAGCCACTTTCTTCGAACCGGCCTTGGCGGCTCCGAGATCCACTCCCGGTTTCATTGACCCGCCGACCGTCACGCTGGGGGTTCCGGCTACGGCGTTGATTGGTTCGGCCGCCGTCTCGTTTACCGTCACCTTCGATAACAACGATCTGGAAGCCGGATACGGTCCGTTCCTGGAGCTACAGATCCCGCGAACCGGGGCCGATGGCGCCGGCGCGGCCGTGGACGACGGCCTGGGAACGACCACCATTTCCGCAACCTATATGGGCGGTTCCATCCCCCCCGGGGATTTTTACCGGACCACGTTCAATGCCGGCGGAACGGCGACCGACCCGATCGTGCGGGATGGGTCCGGGAATTTCATCACCGTCAGCGGAACGCCCGGAGACGAACTGGTGGATATCCGCCTGCCCTTCGGCAGCTTTTCCGCCGGCCAGCCTCCGGCCGTGGTTCAAATGACGGTCAACCTAAGCAACCTGGCGGACTTGGACTACCCGCTCACCATCCGAGCGCGCGGCGGCTATGAATTCGGCTATACCCCGCTCGACGACTGGTGCTGCGGCGATGCGGCCAGCGCCACGCTGAGCGGATATACGTCCGCGTCGGTCACCCCGACGCTCTTAACCCTTTCCAAAACCTACACCGGGCCGGCGAATACATCCGCCGAAACCGCCACCGGCCCGAACTTCGCCAGGCAATATACGGTGTCGGCGGATATTCCCACGGGCCAGACGATTACCGACTTGACGCTCACTGATTTGCTGCCGAACAATATGCAATATCTTTCCATAGTATCCGCAACGCCGGGCGGATACATTGTCGACGATCATCCAACCCTGGGTGCGGCGCAGAATCCGCCGAATAACGATTTGGTGGTGCGTTGGCCGACGGTCACCGGCGGGGCCGGCGCGAACGATGCTGCGGTCACCTTTTCATTTTTTATCCCGGGGGACGACGCCAACGTTTTAAGCGTCATCGACCCCGCGGCTGGAAACGCCGTGTCTTCCTGCAACAATGCCCGGGCCTCCGGCTTGTGGACTCCCATCGATGTGCGCGACCCCGCCCAGGTGACAACCACCGACCCGGACGGCTGCGAACATACGCTGATCGACCGCTCGCTGGCCATCCAGAAGAGCGTTGCCAACATAACCGACGGCGTCAATTCTCCCGGCGACGTAATGGATTACACGCTGGAATTCCAGATTTCGGATTTCTTTGCCTTCGACCAGGTGCTCGTCACCGACGTCCTTTCCGACGGGCAGCACTTCGATCCGAGCTTCGTTCCAACGCTCGCGGTAGAAGGCAACGGATATTCGCTGGGCACGACCAATTTTAATTCGGCCAACTATAGCGTCGATCTTTCGAAGATCGATCTCGCCGACGGCCCGCCCCCCCAACCTGAAAACCTGGCCACGGACGGAACCACCAAACTGCTCTTCCGCGTTTCGGATGAGATCATCACCCGCGGCCAGAATGGGAGGATGATCGGCGGCTGCGTAAATCCGGTCGGGGGCAGTCAAAATCCCAATTGTTCTTACAACGACGGCGGCACCACGGCGGTCATCCATTTCCATTCCGTCATTCAGGATAACTTTACGGATAACTATCCTTCCGGCGACTGGAGCGTGGATCAGGGGGACACATTCCGGGATGACGTCAGTGTCGCCGGCCGCCTTTTGAATACCGGCACGTTTGTGCCCGGCGGGAATGTCACGGATGATGCCGCAGCCGGCTTTGCCATCCCCACGGGCGCGCTTTCCAAGAGTATATTCGCCATCAACGGCAGCACCTCCTTTGCTTCGCCCCCACGGATCGCGCCGGGAGACACGGTCACCTATCGGATCACCTACGTGATGCCCACCAGCGACGAGGAAATACTGGCCTTTGCCGATTACCTGCCCTTGCCGATCTTCTTCGTCGCGGATCCCGACGCCAACGACTACAACACCTTGTCGCCCCCCGGCGCGCATAATGACGGACCAGTGTGGGGATTCGACGCGGTCGGGCAAAGCGGCCAACCGACCGTCATTCCCGCCGCCGGGCGCGCCAACTTCGGACCGTCCGACACCTTCTATACCTATTCGGGCAAATTCCCAGCGCTCAGCGCGAACGTTGCCAATAACCGGCTGGATTTCGATTACGGGAATTACGACAACCCGGCCAACTTATCCCGGACGGTGGACATCCTGTTCAGCATCGTCGTGGCCACCGAACCCTTCGCCGATCAGATGTACCTGACCAATCAGGTGCATGCCGTCGAGGGCAGCACCAACGCCGGGCCGGTCGCTTCGGATTCCATCGTCCAATTGATCCTGACCGAGCCGGTGCTGCGTTCGACCAAGGGGGTCGTCTGGACCAGCAATCCCAGCAACGTCTTTAATCCGGCTAACCTTGGACCGGCGGGCGTGGAATTCCAGGCGCCCGGTTCGGCGCCGCGCTGGACCGGCACGATCAATTCCAGCGGACTTGCCGCGCAGTCCATCAACAGCGACGTGCGCGACGTGGATGCGGGCGATACAGTAACGTTTGCCATCACGGTCGAAAATACCGGCACCAGCCTGAAAGGCGCGTTCGACATCCGGATCGCGGACGTTCTGCAACCGGAATATCAAATCCCCGTCACCGGGTTAAACCTGCAGGTGTATTACGGGAATCGCACCGGGCCGATCTCGTACCATGGCCTGACGACCTGGTGCCTTGCCGTCGGAAACAACGATCCCTGCGGCGAACAACTCTTCCAGGCCGGGATCGAGTTGGTCGATCCGGTCGGTGCGGGAGTCTGCCAGGCGCACGATCCCAACTTGGGCAACAACGTCATCCTCATCACCTACGACCTGCAGATCCGCACCATTGTCGCCCCCGGCAACGTCATCAACACCGAAACGCTGCTCCATTACGCCGGCGAGGAGGGCGGTCCGAACCATGTGCCCGCACCTTCGCCGTATACCGACACGGCGACCGTTACGATCAGCGGCGCCCCCGCCAAGTACATTGTGAACACCTCGGAACCGAGCACCGTCTTTTCGGGGGTGGAGCAGGTGACGATCGGGGAAATCATCCGCTACCGGATTGTCGCGCGCATCCCCGAGAGCACGATGGTAAATTACCAACTGACCGATCTCCTGCCGAACGGGTTGATCTTTCTGAATGACGGCACGGCGCGCATCGGGCTCATTTCAAACGGAGGAATCGTTTCGGCGGGGCGCAATAGCATCCCGGCAATTCCCGGCACATGCGATCTGGTCGGCACCGCGGCGGATGCGACCACCCCCCCGACGCTTCCCTGCCTGTTGAATGATTGGAATATCGGCAGCGACGACAGCACGACGGCGAATACCGACGTGTACGCCAGCGGAACCGATATCTATTTCAAGCTCGGCGATCTGAGAAACCCGGATCTGGACGATGACGGCGAATTCGCCGTCATCGAATTCAACGCGCTGGTGCACAACGAGACGACCGACCAGAACAATTCGGGCGACAACCGGGATAATAGCGTGCGGACCTATGCCGGCGCTTCATCGGTTCAGTTCGGCAACGATTCGCCCGCTGTGCGCGTGCGCATCGTCGAGCCCTTCCTCACTCTCGCAAAAACCCATTCCGCCATGAGCGGCACGGTGGACGCGGGCGACGTGGTCACATATACCGCAACAATCACCAACGATGGTAATGCGCCGACCAACAGCACCGCGACCGCCTTTGATGTGGATTTCACCGATACTCCGCCGGCCGCGTACCTAACCCTCAATCTGGCCTCGATCACCGCCACGACTAGCGGCGGGGTGACGGTGGTGGTTAACGGATCTTCGGGGAATACCGTGCATTTCACCATCGGATCCATGCCGGTCGGCAGCCAGGTGATCCTCACTTACCAGGTGACCGTCACCAACAACGTCAACCCCGGCCAGGCGATCGCAAACACGGGCGCCGTCCTGTGGACTTCGCTTCCCGGTCCCCATGGCACGGGGGATCATACTCCCGGCGCCCCCGGCACCGGCACCGGAGAGCGCGACGGTTCCAACGGTCCGACGGGGAACCCGAACCACTACGACCGGCAGGCGGTCGCGACCCTGAATATCCGCGCTCCCATCTTCAGCAAAACCCTCCAGCACACATCCGCCGGGCACACGGCCGGTAATGCCTTGGCAATCGGCGAAGTGGCCACCTTTGGGCTGATGGTCACCTTGCCGGAAGGAACGACGCCGTCGCTTCAATTGCTGGACGATTTGCCAAACGGACTCGCGTACGTTCCCGGCTCTATGCAGCTCGTCACCCAAACCAACCCGCCGGCCACCTGCGGGAACCTGGCCGCGGGCTTCAACGGAACCGTTCCGCTTCCGATTTTGACGATCAGCCCGCCCGGCGGCGGCAGCGGTGCCAACTTGACCTTCGATTTCACCGCTATTACGGTAAATGCCGACAACGTGTCGAACAATAATTCCTTCCTGGTCTGTTTCGATGCGGTGTTGCTCAATGAGACGGGCAATCAAGCATCCTCGCCGCCGCTGACCAATACCGGTTCGCTGATCGTCGGTCTCAACACTTTTATCGGCAGCCAGAACGTGACCGTCGTCGAACCCGTTCTACGGATCGCCAAGTCGGTGGATGATCCGAATCCGGCGCCCGGCCAGGTGGTAACGTTCACGGTCATCGTGGATCACGCGGGGTCGAGCACGGCAACCGCCTTCGACGCCATAATCTTCGATACGCTCCCGTCCGACCTGACCCTCGTTCTCTCCTCCGTCGGCGCTACGGCTTCGGGAGGTTTGACGGGCGTGGCGAACGCTTCAACCGGGAACCAGGTTTACTTCTCGGTGTCGGTATTTCCCATAGGCGGAAGCCTGACGCTTACCTTCCGGGCCACGGTGAATGCCGCGTTTGGCACGACGGTCAACAACCTCGCTAACGTAACCTGGACTTCCCTCCCCGGAGGAGACGCGAACGAACGAACCGGCGCGGATGGGGTGGGTGGTTTGCTAAACGATTACGCCGCCCGCAGCAATGCGCCGTTAATCACGAACCGCAATCTGACCAAAACGCTGGTCGGCGACAGTTTTCCCGCCCCCGTTACGGCCCTCCCCGATGTGGCCATCGGTGAAATTCTGACCTACGAACTTGTGCTGACCGTTCCACCGGCATCCACCGGAACCTATACCGTGGCGGATACCCTCGACCCCGGTTTGGCGTTTGTCGATTGCGCGGACATCACCGCCGGCGCCGGTTTGTCCAGTTCCAAGATTAATCTGCATGCCGCGGGCAATTGCAACGATGGAACCGGGATTGGAAACAATCCGCTGATCGGCAATTCGGGCGCCACGGTGTCATTCGATTTCGGCACCGTCACCAATGCCGATTCGGTCAATCCCGAGAGCATCACCATCCGCTACCAGGTCGTCGTGCTGGACATCGCGGCCAACGTGCGGGGCGTATCCTTATCCAACAGCGCCACAATGCAATGGGCCACCGGACATATCACCCGGCAAACCCCTCCGGTCCGGATCATCGAATCTGATTTAGGGTTGGAAAAAAGCGTCGATCACCCCATGGCCGCACCGGGGATGCCCTTAATCTACCGGGTGCGGATTTACCACACCGGCAACAGCCAACTGGATGCCTACGACGTAACCATCAACGATATTCTTCCGGAGGGAGTGGTGTACGTTCCCGGTTCGTTGAATTTCGTTACGGGGAGCGGCACCCCGCCGAATCTTCTGGACGACACCGGAATCGACCCGGGCACGGGCCGTCCCATAATCCATGCCGTCTGGAACACGCTCGCCCTGGGGCAGCAATCGACTATCGAATTCATAGCCGACTTTGGCGATAACCTTCCCGGGACAAGCATTGTCAATACCGCGGAAGCCGAATGGACCAGCCTGCCGGGACCGGTTCCCGCCCCGCCCACCACATACCTTTCGATCTATAACCAGCAGTTTTCTCATGAACGGCGTTACGATCCGCTCAACCCGGCGGATAGATACCGCGTTACTTCCGCTGTAACGGTCACCGCTCTGAGTTTGCCGGATACCGGCTTCGCACCGGACCGGGTGACTTTCCTGCCGCCTCAAACCAGCGACAAACGGTATGCCTATCTTGGCGGTTTACAGTTGGAAATTCCCAAGTTGAACCAAAACCTGCCGGTGGTCGGCGTCCCGATAACCAACAACGGCTGGGACCTGACTTGGCTATGGGACCAGGCGGGATATCTGACGGGGACCGCTTACCCGGGCAGCGCGGGGAACTCCGTCATCACCGCCCATGTTTATCTCTCCAACGGTTTGCCCGGACCTTTCGTTAACTTGAGCACGCTTCATTGGGGGGACCGGATCATCCTGCTGGGTGGCGGACAGCGATTTATCTACGAGGTCCGCGAAAATATGCGCGTTGTTCCCACGGATATAACCCCCTTCCGGCATGAAGAGAATCCGTGGTTGACGCTCATTACCTGCCAAGATTACAACTGGTTCAGCAATGCCTACCGGTACCGGACGGTGGTGCGGGCCGTCTTGATCGGTGTGGAAGCGGGATCGTAGCAGCGCCCGGATGTAACCCGGCAAATTAAAGGGGGACCGGTTTATCCGCGCGGAATCCATGCCGCAGTGGCACAAACGACGGCGATCCTCCAGGCTGTTTCCCGCGCCGGTGCCGCCGCCGGGGCCGGGCGTGTGAAGAGAGGACGATGCGCCTTCCCTCCGTGCGCCGAAAAGGGCGGAGAATTTATTCAACCTCGCAGGCACTATATAAAGGAAGATGCCCCATCGCTTGATCCCTTCGGGCACCGGGCGGGAACGAATGTTCGCGCGCAGGAGCCGCCGTCGACCGCAGCCGCGCGCCAAGGTAGAATTCGCGCGGGATCGAACGATCCCGCCGGGAGGAGAGCCTCATGAATGTACAAACCTATCCACTGAGATTATCCACGCTGGGGCAGACCGACGTGCGGAATATCACCGATGCGGTGCAGGGAGCGGTCGGGCAGAGCAACCTCCAGGCGGGAACGGCGACGGTCTTCTGCCCGTCCTCGACCAGCGCGCTGACCACGCTCGAATATGAACCGGGTTGCGTGGCCGATCTGAAGCGGATATTCGAGGAGCTTCTGCCCTCTGCGCGGGAGTACGCCCACAACGCCACCTGGGACGACGGCAACGGTCACTCGCACTTGCGCGCCGCGCTGCTCGGCCCGTCACTGACCGTCCCCTTCTCCGGCGGGCGGTTGATTCTGGGAAAGTGGCAACAGATCGTCTATGTGGATTTCGACACCCGTCCCCGCAAACGGGAGCTGATCGTTCAGCTCATCGGCGAGTGAAAACGCACGCGGATATTCCCAGCGGCGCGTCTCTCCCGGCGTGCGGAGCGGACCCGCGGATGGCATACAACCCGCCGAACCATCGGACCGGGCATCCGCCGCGAAGGATGAATCCGGCGCGGGAAGCGGAAATAAAAATGCGCCCGGGTTCTTCCGGGCGCAGCGAATATCCTCTGGGCGGTTGAGGATCTACGGCAGCAGATCCTGCGGCAGGTACGAGAAGAAATTTCCCCCCCAGCAGTCAATGTCCGCCCCCGTAAAATTCAAGCTCGAAGTTGAAATCGTGATATCCAAAAGCGAATTGGTGCAGTTGAATTGGTCTTCGGATGTCTGCGCGACGGTGACCTTCGCCGAAGTATACGCGCCGGGGAGCCCCCCTTTGTAATACCATGCGAAAACGTTGTACACCCCGGGCGGGATATTCGAAATGGTATAGCTCGTCACGTCGATGGAGAAGTCCGTCGTATAAATCGTCCCGGCGTTTTTTTCGCGCGCGAAAATTTTCAGGGAGTTAGCGGGCTGCGGATAGCCGGTCGGTACGATGTTCCCGGAGATCGACCCAACCGGTCCGGACGGCGTATTGGTCGGCAGAACTTCCGTCGCGGTGGCCGTGGAAAGGACCGTGGTATCGGTGGCGGGTGCCGATGAGGTTGGGCTGGCCGGATTCTGGGCCGGGCTGCAAGCGACGAACGCCAACGCCACGCAGGCCAACACCGGGATCGAAGTGACTTTCATGATTCTCTCCTTCATGCGGAAATTTCCTGTTTTTTCCATGTTCCCGTAAAAATATCCAATGCCTATTCTATCATCCCCCGCGCGTTTCCCCGGGGAAGGCGCGATAGACCGCGATCGCCCGGACTTCAGCCGCCGGCGTATCACCTAATAGGAAACCGCTGTCTTCAAAGGACGTAAAAGGGATTGGAGAAAATCCAGCCGCGCATGCGGCCGCGAAAGGGCCGCCGCGCTTCCAATCGATAGGCGCCCGGTTGGGAAGGGGAGAACGTGATTTGCGTTCCCGATCCGCTCTCGACCGGTCCGGTTCCCGCGCGGATGATATTCCATCGGGCGGGGAATGGAAATTCGGCCCGGAGGACGGGTGCGGTGGAGAGAGAGATTTCTCCCCCCATTTCGACGCGCCCCCCGTTCCCTTCCGCCCAGAACCGGAATCCGTTGGTCGGTTTGGGCAAATCGTAAGCCACCCAGCCGCGTCCCGACCGCAGCGCGGCGACGATCGCGCGGCCGTCGGTCTCCTCAGCGCCGGTTACTTCCTCGACCAGGACGTGCATGTTCACGGTGCGGAAAAGATATCGATAGGGGAAGACGATTTTCCGCAGCGGACCGAACGCATAGGCATGGCCGTGCGCGTCCGACCCGCCGACGGCCGAAACGCGCCCGCCTTCCGAGAGCAAACGGTCCCACCGGGCGAGCGTTTCCGGGTCCGGACCGCTGATCCCGAGGGAGGGAAAGAGCGCGTAGAAAACCATCGCCAGGGGATTGCGCACGAGCGATTTAAACTCGCTCATGTAATTCCAGATTTCCAAGCCGGCGTACCCGCGCACGTCCCAGGAAACCCAGCCGAGGGAATCTTCGTGGACCAGGGGTGCGGCGGGATCGAACGGGTGGGCCAGGAACGCCGCTCCGCCGGAAGCATTCACCGCGTCGAGGAGCTTCTGCGGATCGCGCGCCAGAGTGCCGAGGTCGGCGGGTATCCCCAGAGCGAGCAAGTGATTTTTTTGCGGGATGCGGTCCTGTTGGTGGATCTCCTCGCCCGCTTGCAGGAGCACCCGGCGGAGGCTGGGAAACTCGAACCAGCGGTTCACTCCGCGCACCAGCACATTGTGATCGGTGACGAAAAGAAAATCCAGGCCGGCTTTGCACGCTTCGGCGGCGATTTCCGCGTGATACAATGTGCCGTCTGAATATCCCGTGTGGATGTGAAGATTGCCGTTGAGTTCGATCATCGCGCCCATCCCGGGGGAAGGATAGCACAGGCCCGGCCTTGCCGCAATTCCGAGCGATCATGAATACCGCCCCGACTGTTCCCGTAAAAAAACCGCCCGCCGAATCCGTTCCGCCGCCGGATGCGCTGCTCCGCCGGGAGAGAGCCGGAGTGCGGCGGATTTTGCCCTGGTGGTCTCTCGCGCTGGGCGCGGTTCTGGCGCTGGTGATCGTTATCATTGCCTGGGTGGCGATATACACCTCGCCTCTGCCCACGCTCCCCGCGGAAGCCGTTGCACCGTACTTCACGGTCTTTCCGCCGCCATCGCTCACGCCGGTTCCCCCCACGCCCACGCTCACCCCGTACTACACACCCACCATTGCGCTTCCCACGGTGATCCCGGGCACGATCGGCGTCGGCGCGATGGTGGAGTCGACCGCGGACGGGCTGAGGCTGCGCGACGCGCCATCGCTCCAGGGCCGGATCCTCGCGCAGGCCAGCGCGCACGAATTGTTTACCGTCGTCGACGGCCCGCGTTCAGCCGACGGATATACCTGGTGGCTGCTGCAGGGGGTGTATGACGCCACGCGCCAGGGATGGGCGGTGGAGAATTATCTGCAGCCGCAAAGCTAACAAGCGCACACGGTTATTGGGTTCCACTTTTACGCCGTATGGAACTGCCGGCGATTAAAAAAGTTTTACAAAATATACAGAAAGCAAGGTTTTCCATTTAATATTTTGTCATAGTTGACACGGTTGACGACCGCAAAAGGGACTCGCCCCGCTTCCTTGGATGCCTCACATTACATAGGACGTCTCCACAACCGATAGGCGGCTGAGGGGAGCACGGTGTCGTTTCGCCAATGCACAGTTGCCGATTGCCAGCACGATATGATCATTGGATTGGGCGCTGACATAACGGACGAAATACCGCCTCCGGATTTAATGGAGGATCCATGAAACCAGAAACGGCGTATGTTCTATGGCTGAGCTTTGGGTGGCGGTACACCATCCAATGGGCTCCTTACACACATTCCACCCCGGTGAAGAATATGAGTGTAAATCATCGTGGTTTTTACATCTTTGTGGCCAAGCAATTCCTGAACGGTGCGAATGTCGTAGCCACCTTCCAATAGATGCGTTGCAAAGGAGTGACGGAAAGTATGGCAACCGACGGGCTTCTGAATCCCCGCGGCCCTTGCCGCGCGGCGGACCTCTTTTTGGAGGCCGGATTCATCGATATGGTGCCGGCCGACGATCCCGGTGCGCGGGTCGGCGGAGAGGCGGTTGGAGGGAAAGACATACTGCCATTTCCAATCCAGGGCGGCGCCTGGGTATTTGCGCTCCAGAGCGTACGGTAGGTACACGCTCCCAAGTCCGCGGCCGAGATCGGCTGCGTGCATTTGGCGGACGATTTCCAAATGCGCCTGGAGCGGCGCGATCAGCTGATCGGGGAGCATGGTAACGCGGTCTTTGAATCCCTTGCCGTCATGAACGAGGATCATATGCTGGTCGAAATCGACATCCTTCACGCGCAGGCGCAGGACTTCCATAAGGCGCAAACCGCTCCCGTAGAGCAGCTGGGCCATGAGCAAATGCTCACCGGAGAGCCCGCGGAGGACGCGATGTACCTCCTCTTTCGAGAGCACGGTGGGCAGGCGGAGGGGACGCTTGGCGCGGACGAGTTGGAAGGGAGCATCGAGACTTTTTTGCAGGACATTGCGGAAAAAGAAAACCAGAGCGTTCAATGCCTGGTTTTGGGTGGACGCGGCGACCTTCTCGCGGACGGCGAGGTGGGTGAGGAAGGCCGAGATCTCCGGCTCGGCGAGCCGCTCGGGCGGGAGCGGGGCCTGGAATGCCAGAAAGCGTCGGACCCAATCGACGTAGGCTTGCTCGGTGCGGATGGAATAATGTTTACGGCGAATGACGGCGTGGAGACGGTCGAGGCAATCCTGAGTTGGTGGAATCGTTCCTGAGATTTTCATGCTGAACCCCCTGGTGAGACGGAATGGCACTCCGGACGCGATTATTATACAATACCGTTGCCGTGCGAAGCATTAAAAGGAGGGGGAGATGAAAACGAGGTTGATCTTACAACCGGGGAGCCGGGGGACGCGAAAACTAATGGCGCGGTACGGCAAGCGAATGGTGTGCGTGCGGTACCGGTACGACGAGCGGTTGAAACGGCGCCACAAGACCGTAGAACTGATTGTGGACGAAGTTCCATGGGAACCGAAACCGCCGCGAGGGGGGAAGTTAGTGAACGTCAGAATTCGATTTGAGGAAGCGGCGTTGCGCGGCCGGATCAAGGCGGCAGGCGGCTGGTGGGATGGACGGAAGCAGTCATGGCGGCTACGATACGATAAAGCCGTCGAGCTAGGGTTGAAGGATCGGATCGTAGACGGGGAAAGTATCTAGCGGTATATGCTTTATAAAAGCATATAGGAACAAATGCTTGCATCTATGGGTAGATGCCTTTTCCGTCTACTAACATGTTGGGTGTGATTTATAGCCATGGTAATTTATGGGTAAGTAATGTCCTTTTAAATGAAGGAATAAATGAACAAAAAACAAGGTAAAACAATCGTAGGAATTGGTTGGTATAAAAGGGAGGAATGGGAATTATTATTATCCAATTCTATCGACCGTGAAAATATGCATAATAATTTCGATGAGTGGGAAATAGATACAAATAAACGCTTTCAAGAATTGATAATTGCAGGAATAAACGTTAAGAAAATTGCAATAAGCGTACCTTTTTTATTGACCTGGTGTAAAGAAAATAAATTACCAGTAAATGGATCGTCCAAAGCAAAATATATTGTGTTCAGAACACAACAAATATATGAAAATGAATAAGCGAAAAACAATCACGCCCAACAAGCGGCTGCAGCCGACTTGGCCAAGGCTCAAAGTGAGAACGCTGGATTGCGGTTTGAGATTTCCTGCTAAAATGGTAACCAGAAAGCGGAAATGGCCAAGCGGCTGAGCCGCCAGCCGTTAGGCGGCCATTTGGGCACTCCGTTGCCAGGTAGCGCTGATGGTCAAGAAGAAGGTCAAACGTTGGTCTCAGCAGGTTACTGAGACCAGTAGCGCACTGGATCTTGAACCGGGCGTGTTCTCCTGGGATGATCCACGGAAGATCGCTTTGTCCTTAAAGTGGTCCGCCGACAACAGCGATCGACGGAAGAGC
>Ga0187886_1001658_pt1 | contig 19614 bp, 21 predicted proteins | sample June2016WEW_20_1_FD_133001 | JGI IMG/M metagenome (GOLD analysis project Ga0187886, IMG submission 133001) | Peatland microbial communities from SPRUCE experiment site at the Marcell Experimental Forest, Minnesota, USA - June2016WEW_20_150 | ecosystem: Environmental > Terrestrial > Soil >... | reverse complement strand
AGAGTTTGACAAGCTAGAGCCACGAATCCGACAGGCAATCAAAGTAAACAGTAAGTTTTTCGAAGCATTGAACAAATGGATGGAGAGCATAAGAACTTAGGCAGTCGGCAGAAAGCGTAGTCTATTTCGGTTCGGCTATAACTTTTCTGCAAAATCGAAAAACTGGCTTAACAAGACCGATAGAGAATAGTCCAGCACAAAAACATGCGTGTGCCATCTCAAGCTTTGGTAAGAAAACTCAATATAGCCTCATTGAATTCTCTTGGAGTTTCCATGTTTGACAGGTGTCCCGCTCCTTTCAGGGTCATTCTCTTAGAATTTTGTATCTTCTCACTCAGGATGTCAGCAATTCTGTGAAAATCTGGCAAGTCACGCTCACCCACGATAATGAGGGTCGGAACTTTAATCTCCTGAAGTCGTTCTATTGCGGGCGGGTCTAAAGAGCGTAGTGGGTCGGGGTTGACAAAGTGCCAGCCAGAGTAGTCAGAAATCATTTGTTTGAGTCGAAAAGCCACGTTTGGCTTCTCGCAAGCTGGTTTAAATATGAGGCAATTCTTCCACATGTCTTTTGCTGCCTCTACGCCCTTTTCTTTAGCTTCTTTCCAGAGAGATTCCATCAATTCTCTATAGGTCTTTGACCAATCTTGAAACCCTCCAAGAATGGAATCAACAAGTATGAGAGCCTTAGTCACTTCTGGATATTCAAGAGTGAAATCAAGAGCAATTCCGCCGCCCATAGAAAGACCGACAACGCATGCGTAGTCAATCCCCAATTGATTCAGAAGGGCTTTCAAATCCTTCGTGTGGCTGTATTCTTCCCCGATTGTTGGAAGTGTTGACTTGCCAAAGCCACGCACATCGTAACGCACCACTTTGAAACGTTTTGCAAAGACCTCAAGCTGATCATCCCACATTTTAGAATTAAGGGACCGTCCGTGAACAAGCACTAACGGGTGCCCACTGCCAACTATCCCGTAGTAAAGTCTAGTGTCATTCACTTCTGCAAAACCCTTGTCTACCAAACGCCAGACACTCAAACGAGTTAGCAATGCCCATTCTGTTATATTTTAGCTTATGGCTTTTCCGCAAAACCAAAAACTGACTTTCTTCAAGCAGTCTTTGTTAGTATTCTTGGTTCTTTCCATTCTTCTCGGAGAATGCTGAACATGAACATGTCTGTCCATTCTCCTCTGCAGAAGTAGCACTTTCGCATTGTTCCTTCTCTCTTAAACCCAACCTTTTCCAGAATCTTCTGAGAAATCACATTCTTGGTGTGAGTCGTTGCTACTATTCGAACAATGTCCTTTGAAAGGAAAAGATAGTCCACCATTAGCTGAGCAGCTTCAGCGCAATAGCCTTTTCCTCTTTCACTTGGAACGAGACCATAGGCCAGTTCAAGCATATTCATATAAGTATTAAGAAAGTTGAAATGCATAATCCAACCAATTTTGCTTCCGTCTTTCTTCTCAATGATAAAATGCTTCGTTTCGAGAACAGTACTCTCTAGGAACCTCTCCATCCCTGCCCTAGTACCCTGTGTTGGAGAGAAATATTCAGCAAAGTCTGGGTTACTCCACCAGTCCACAAGAAATGGCACGTCCTCTTTCTCCGCTACCCTCAGGTTCACATTCATGCCTTCAAGCAATCAACGTCACCACTCAAAACGATAAGAGCAGTCCAGCTTTAACTCTTCCGCAAAACCAAAAAACTGGCTTTCTTCAAGAGGCGTGCTTTCAAGGCAAATGAGCAATCAAAAGATTATCTTGGTTGCTTCATATTTATCTCTAACAATTTCTTTTGCCTCAGGGATTAGTTTGCTCCAACTTCGGTTCAATTTATCCCTCAACCATTTCGTACCTTCATCTATATCCATTCCAAGTCTAACAAAAACAAAGTAAAGAAGTGCAGGTATTCGGTCAAAGTGTGCCATCGCATCGGCACTTGCAACGCATTTTGCGTCTAGAGTTTCTCTGTTAATTGCCTTACTCCCTCTGTGGGAATAAATACAATGCTTGACTTTTTCGATTTTTTCTTGCGGATACTTGAACCTTTTCAGAATCTTTTCCGCCTCTTCAGCACCGAGCGAGTGGTGGTTCTCATAGTTGTCTCTATCCTTAATGCCTGCAATGTCGTGTAGCAAGGCTGCAATTTCCACGATTTCTTCATCAGCATGCAATTTCCTCGCAAGAAACTTACCATATCTTACAACAGAAAGAATATGATAAGTCCAAATCTCGTCGCCGAAAGTGTTTGTATCCTTTTTGCATTCTTCTTCGACAAGTTTTCTAATCTTCTCAACAATCCTCGAATCCATATTCCTGCCCTCAAGCAATCCAAATAACCAATCCACACAGTCACTTTCGGTTCGGCTATAACTTTTCCGCAAAATCCCCTTTTTTCTAAGAATGTGAACTGTGGTTCTTGTTGACGGAGTTCCGCCGCGCACGCTATTGATTATTCCACCAATAGTTTTCCATTCTGTATAAGCAAGCGCTTGTCAATCTTGACGGTTGGCTGAAGGAGGATTCCGTCTAAATGAATGTTGCTCTTCGTGTGTCCACCAGGAAATGATGTGTTGTCTCCCACGGCAATATGCACTGTTCCCAACACTTTTTCATCTTCCAACACATTTCCTATCAGGCGAGCCTTCGGATTGGTTCCAATACCCAGCTCGGCAATGTTGTAGGCGTTCTTGTCAGCTGCTTCCAAGATGCTCTTGAGTTTGGCTGCATCAGGACCAACGAGGCTTCGCGCCCTTCCGTCTTTCACGGCAATTTTTAGTGGCTGCGTTACCGACAGCCCCAGAGCGGTATCCACGAGGTTATCTATGACCAGAGTTCCGCTTGTTGACCCTTCAACTGGTGCTAAGGCGACTTCTCCTGCAGGCAGGTTTCCAAAGTCCCCAGGCTTGTGAATCAAGCCCGTGTCTCTCATCGGTGGGCGTTCCTTGATGCTCATTGTCAAATCTGTTCCTGAAGGAGTTGAGATAGTGACTGCTGAACACTTTTGCACAAGCGTTGCCACCTTCTCCGTCAAAGATGCTACCTTTTTGTAGTCAGCTGTAAGTCCACCGACGCTCATCATGCCTTCAGTTATGCTTGGCATGCTGGCGATTCTTGCACCTTGTTTGGACGCGTTGCGCCGAGCGTCAGTATTTGAAAGCGACATGTAAGTAGGTGCAAGCACAACGTCAGCTGCTTTCATGGCTTCGGCAACGGGCTTTGGAGGCTCATCTCCATGACGTCTAGTAGGCTCCATAATCATAATGGTTGTTTTGGCTCCTATCGATGCTGCAGAACAAGCCAGAGCCTCAGCTATCTTCAGCATCTTTGTATCAGTGACTATTAGAACGGTTTCCTCTGGTCTGATTTTCATGCAAGTCTCAACCGCGATTCGTGCACCTTTCATCATGGACATGTTCTCAAACAAACGAGACACCTCTTCCTCACTGGGGCGTTTCTTTCACGCCAAAAACACATGGTAGGAAGTTGCTTAAAAAAGGGTGCACATCAACAGCCCGCTCGATAGTCGGGATTTGAACTATCTCCAGTGGCGATGTCTCCCGAAAAGTCCACTCTTAGCCTGGATTTCTCGTTTTTCCCAAGAATCAACTGGTCAAACATGCTTAAAAGGACTGATAGAAGCGTCTTCTATTTCGCGGGCGTATTACAGCTTTATTTCTTTTGAACTGACGACCGTTCGTTCTATGTGCAGAGACGTGTGTACTTTCAAGATTACTTTGTTCAGAACCAGTCTATCAACAGTGTCAAAGGTGTCTATCTTGAGAGATTTCGCTTCTTTCAATGCTTGGGAATACTGTTTCGCGTCAAAGTCAACTATTTTTGGGTCTAGAGCATTGTAACCAGCGTCTTTCTTGACAAACAAGCCAATACCGATATGGGGAATATACTCGATATCTCTCCTTAGGAGAGGCGACAAAATGCCAGTGTACAGTTCATCATGCAAGGCAATTGCTTTTTCATTTCCTTTTTTCAGTAGAAGAAGCAACCAGTGGTCCCAAGATTTCGTAAAACCTCCTATTTGAATGGGGAAAGGTTTCCATTTCTTCAATACGGTTTCAACGTGCTCTGTGAATTTCTCTTCTTCTATCTCATTGGAAGGAACTGGGAATATGAACGGTATGTGTGGTTTCCAACAATCTACGAATGAATCATATTTTCTACGAAAAGCCTCGATATTCTCCTCAGTCTTCCTTTCAAACTTCGGATAATGAACCAACGAGTAATGCATAATAAAAGAATATGATGGCGACCTTCCTTTTTAAAACCCTAGCACAAGAGGTCTTTCGAAAGCTATAGCTCTTCTGCAGAATCGGAGACTGGCCCTCTTCAAATGGTTTTTGTCAATATCTTCGGTTCTTTCCATTCTTCTCTCAGAATGCTGAAGATGGCAAAGTCTGACCATTCTCCTCGAATGTGGAAACATTTCCGCATTACGCCCTCTTTTTTGAAGCCTACCCTTTCCAAAACTCTCTGTGAAGCAACATTCTTTACAAGCGTAAGGGCTTGAATGCGAGGAGCTTCTTTGCCGAGGAACAGATAGTCCACCATTAACTGTGCAGCTTCGGTCCCGTAGCCCTTTCCCCTCTCACTTGGCATCAAAGCGTAGCCTATCTCCAGCAGTTTCCCAACGGGGCTTAACATGTTGAAATGAGATATGGTGCCGATTTTGGTTCCATCTTTCTTCTCTATAATGAATCTCTTTGATTCGTAGGGATTAGGTTCCAAAAATGCCTTTTCTGTTTCTGTCATAGACCTCTGAATTGGGAAGAGAGCTTCGCCCAAGAATTCTGGATCGTTATACCATTCTGCAAAAAGCAGCAAATCCTCTTTCTCCATAATCCTCAGGTTCACATTCTTGCCTTCAAGCAATCAGCGCCACCAGTCTACTTGTTTAACCAGGTTCAACTATAACTTTTCCGCAAAAGCGCGCGCTCCCTCAACGGTCGCGCTCCACCAAAAAAACAGAAAAACACTCACAACCTAACCAAACGAAAACGAGAACAACCAACACAAGCACCAAAACCATCAACATCAGAATGACACAACTTACACTAGCAAAATAGCATCTGCGGTTAACCTCAAGAAAATAAACATCACTTCGAACAAAATGCTCACAAACCTCATAAGCGCGCGCTTGCTTCTCTTCAAAACCTCAACTCGTTTTCGATGAACACAAGAAAAAAGAGGATAGTTGGAGTTCACTATTCTTTTTTGCTTTCAGCCTCTATGCCAAGCAAATGCTTGGCGACCACTAGATGCATATGGGGAACTACAGCATGCAGACTAGCAAAGATTGCCAGCAATAACCAAATCATTGGTTGTAGGCCAAGGGTGGTGTTCAAAGCGTCACCAGTGATTCCTAACGCAGCGAATAGAAAGCTAAAATACTGACCAACGCTACCAGCTAATGCACATCTTCTAATCTCAGCTATTACGTGCTCACGGTTCTTGAAAGGTTGCTGTTCTAAACGGGTTGCCATATTGGATATCGCCTCCCTTTTCTTCCTAACAATAGCAGAATGTCAATAGCTTTCTTGCCCAGCGAATTGTATTAAAGACTTGGGAGAGGTATCAAAAGAAGACAGGAATCTGGGTTTAGCTCGCGGGAAAGAGCATATAAAAAAGGGATATTCGATATTGCGTATGTCTGGAAAGCTACTTAGTCGTCTCTGCGAGGATTTTCCATGCCTCTCTTGTGGCTGCCTTTCCCTTTTCCCAGGGGATTATCTCCTGTATCTCGAATTCTTCGAAGGGTATGAACATGCACACGTCTCGCAGGACAGTTGTGGATTCTCCTTCGCCGATTGCGTATCCTGATTTCCCGTCTAGAAACCATCCGAACTCTTTTATTTCGCCCGTTTTCATGAGCTTGTCTATGCCCGCCCACATCGTTTCCATGAGCTTTGCGGTTTCTTTAAGGTCTTTAGGCCATGGTGCTACGGGATTTCTGTGCCATAGTATCAAAAATCTTGCCATTCAAAACCACCCGTTTACGATTATCTGTTCGTAAGCGTATAGCTCTTTTGGTAGTTCAATTCTTGAGCGCGCGCTAGACTTGTCCCTTTGTTATGCGTGCGCACTTGAACAGCCCGCACGGCTCCCTATCCAACATGAACAGCTTTACTGTTTTCAATGATGCTCGTTAAGTGTATATGCAAAGTGTATATGCAAAATGTATATGCTTTTAATTATGCGCTTTTTGCGAATTTAACGACAAGCCAGCGCGCTGCAGCGAAAAAGACGAAGTAGCTATATAGCGCAGTGGTGATGAGGGTTTGAGACAGCCTATGGACGGAATAATGCTCGAGTCGGTGACGAAATCCTTCGGCGACAACGTGGCCGTAAAAGACCTGACACTGTCCGTGTTGCCGGGTAAGGTTCATGGTCTTCTCGGTCCCAACGGGTCAGGGAAAAGCACAACGATGAAGATGGTCATGAGCATAGTCAAGCCTGATTACGGCAAGATCAGCCTCTGCGGCATAGATGTGCTGCGGCAACCCATCGAGGCGAAAAGACTCGTGGGCTACGTCCCAGAAATGCCGTATCTTTACGATTACCTGACGGCTTCAGAGTACCTGGACTTCGTAGGCACAGCGTACGGCATCGACCTGAAGACCAGGCGAGAGAAGGTTGATGAGCTGCTTAAGGCGCTGCAGATGAGCGAACACGTGAATGAAGTCATGAGCGGCTTCTCCCAAGGAATGAAGCAGAAAATAGCAATCACAGCGGCTCTTCTTCACCATCCACGTGCCCTCGTTCTGGACGAAGCGTTGAACGGTTTAGACCCTAGGTCAGCCAAGATCGTTAAGGATGTCCTTCAGCGCCTAGCCGGCGAAGGCGTCTCAATTCTCTTCAGTACGCACGTTCTCGAAATTGCAGAGGCCATGTGCAGCAGGATCACCATCATGAACGAGGGAAGCATCATCGCCGAGGGAACGGTGCAGGAACTGAGATCAAAGGCTGGGATGCCCGGTTCGACGCTGGAAGACACTTTCCTGAAGCTAACCGGCAGCGAAGACACCGAGAAGATCGTTGAGGCATTGAAGCTTTGAACCGGTCAACGGTCATCAGCCTCGCTGCTGTTCTCTTCAAATCATACTTCAGAGCGAGCCGCTTTGGACGCAGAAGCCGCCTCTCAGACCCCGCAGTGCTAGTTTCTATAGACATAGCTCTCTTCGTCGCTCCGTTCGGGCCGCTTCTGTATTTTCTCCCTCAGGTTCCGTCTGAATTAACGAGCCTGGTTCAAACGCTTGCAGTTCAGTCCCTCATCGTGCTCCCGGTCATTCTCACTTCGGCAGTCACCTTGGCCGGAATACTGTTTGAACTTGGGCAGGGCAGCGGTCTCGCTTCAAGCGAAGCGGTGAACTGGCTTCCAGTGTCTCCTGGAGAGTACGTCGTCGCGTCAAGCGTTTCGGTGCTGTTCACCTACTCGCCTCTCCTGTTCATCGGTCTGGGAGTCACCATACCGCTTGCCCTGAACATCGGCATGGCTTCGGTTGTTCCCTTCTTCATCTTGATTTCCACTGTCGCCTACGTTTGGGGAGCAGTGATAGTAGAAGTGTTGAGGTCCGTGATGAACCGTATCTCCACAACGCTTTACAAGAAGAGCGGAAGACTCGGCATCATCCTCCGCATCGTCCTCGTCGTCGTACTGCTGGTCGCGGTGCAAACAGCCTTCAACCCATACATCCTTTACACCGCCCTTTCAGGCATCGTCAACGGCGTCAACCTAGCCTGGTTCGTGCCCGTAATCTGGCCCTCAGTCGCCGTCGTCTCCTTCCTAACCCTGGACGTGACAAGAGCAACCGTTTTTGCCATGCTTTCCATACTATTTACATTACTGATTTTCGAAGCCGCAACTCAACTAAGAGCTAGGTACTGGTCCCCCGTACCCGTCACCATCACCGTGTCCACTTCAACTGTCTACATCCCTCAAGGAAAGTCATTCTTGTGGCTAGACCCAGTCGCTTTCGCAGTAGCCTCCAAAGAGTTAAGGTCTCTTGCAAGACGAAAAGAAATGGCAAGGTTCCTAGCCATACCCGTGCTGCTTGTAGTGTCCTCCTTGCTCCCCGTATTGACAAGCGGCGCGGATCCAAGAAATGCCCTATCAGGCGTGAGTCTCGTGCTTCTCGCTGAAACATCCCTCATTCTGCCCATGATGCTCTCCTCCATCAGCATAGGACAGGAAGGAAGCTCCATCGCCAACATCTACATGCTTCCCATCTCAGCTGACGAACTGGTCAAAGGAAAGCTCTTTCTCCCATGGATCATTTCAGGCGCTGGAATCTTGGCAGTCGCTTTTCTCATGCAATTCCTGGCTCCTGTTGCCCTGGGCATGTTCTTGGCAACTTTGTTCGCCGCAGCCTTCAACATGATAATACAAGGATACGTGGGCCTTGGAACAGGCTCACGACATCCCAGCTTCAACGTGGGACCAAGAGCAAGATACCTTACGTTCACAGGATTCATAATAGCCTTCGTTATAGGAGGCTTGGCAACGGTGGCAACTCTAACCCCTTTGATACTGTACCAAGCAACGGGATTTCTAGCGATGTTGGGAGGTGGACCAGCTGCCTCGGTCTTGTTGACAACTATCTTGACAGCGGCAGTTGGAACATTCCTACTTGTGTTGACGCGCTACTATTGCATGCAAGGTGTAAAGAAACTCCTTTCTAGTATGGAAGCATAGTTTCCGATTCCTCTTGTGCCCGCATAAACAAGCAGCGCGCGCTAGAAGAGACGAATGTAGAGTCAATTTACATTCTAGATTTCAAATTTCTAAGCGTAGAGACCTTACGTCATCAAATCAAGAATTTTATGATATCTGCTCTCCCGTCGCAGGAGGAGTCATGGAAAGATTAACTGACAGGTTTTCTTATCACTAGCGTCGCTTCTTTGATGCCTTGGAAGTGTGGGTCACCTGTCAGGATTCTTGTTCCAAGTTTTCTTGCTGTGGCCAATACAAATGCGTCGGCCAGTCCGAAGTCTTTCTTGCTCTTTCGCATTTCAGCGTGGATCATTCCTGTTTGCTTCGACAATTCCTCATCTACATCAATGACATCCGAGTTACTGAGCAAAATGCGATACGCAGTACACACGTCCTGCTCTTCGCGAGCAATCTTGCTTATCACCTCTCCAAGCGTCACAGCGCTTGTGTAAATCCCGTTACTCTCATCTTCAAGTATGACCTTGACTCTTGCGCCGATTTCGCTTCCAATCAGATACTCTATCCAAGCATATGCGTCAACCACATATTCTCTAGTCATGGCCGTTCAACTCGTCTTCTGCCGTGAACGGTTTCAGCATTCTAAATGCTCCGAACCCATCTATCTTAACCTTCCTCACGCTTATCTCCACCAATTCTCCTTCCTTGATCTTCTTACTATCGATGAGTTTCTTGGGTATTGTCACGACCAGCGAACCGCCAACTCTTCGGGTTTTCGTTACGCTCATGAAGTATCCCTTATCCATCACAAAATAACACACAAGTTACACTTAACTCTTACTACAAACACTCTAAAGCTCTGATTAAGCACTCCAGAAAGACAAATATCCATTAGACAAGTTTCTGCAAGGGCCGGCGTGTTGGTCGTAACACTTCTTGCGTTGGAGACATCATCCGCAATCCGCCTTTTCTTCTGCAATCTGATGTGAATAAAGTGATTGAATAATGCAGGATCGGCCGCACAGTCGTGCGTGAACTTCGCTTATATTCTCCTTTTGAGGATGGTAATTATTGTTTCGTAGGCAAAATATGCGGCGGCCAAAGCCAGCATTGACGTGGAAAACAGGTATTCCCTCGTGAGTTGAGATGGCCTGAAGAGGATTATTTGGAACAGTACGGCTGTCGCAAAAACTGCGAAATAAAAGAGATATTTGGGCAGAAGGAGCTGGCGGAGTCTCACGAAGTTTTCGAGCACCAGTTTCTCCACAACATACCCGCCTGAGGTTTGTTTCAGTAGCCCTGCTTCTTCCAGTTTGTCCAGGTGGTAGGCTGCGAGCGTCGGGCTGCTCAGCTTAAGCGCTCTCTGAACCTCTCTGACGCCGACTGGTTTTCTCTGTTTTATGGCATACCTGTAGACTTCAGCAGTGTTGCCGGTTAAGACGTCATTTTCATCTTTCACGTCCCAGGTCAGCTCAGTAGAAGTTAACCTTTCAACATTATTTCTGGTTATCGATGTACAACAGAATTGTACGACTGTACAAGAATGAAGGATTAAGTGAAAGCATCTTCCACGTAGTTAAGCGGTGAAATCAATGAGCCTATCAAAGAAAAAAGTAGCAAGATTAGTGGTCATCGGCATAATTTCCGTCGCTCTTTTCGCCGCAACCATCTACTACACAGTTCCAGACAGTCTCCACCTCAGATCAATCGTGTTTGCCCTTGGTCCTAACCAATCCGCCTCTATGAACTCTGCAAATTCCTCCGTGTACTCACTCATAGCAGAGATAAATGTGACGTTTCAGAACGGAACAACATGGGTCACTGACCTCAATCTGCCCGATTGGCCTGGCGCCGTGGGAGCGGGAGAACTGAATTCAACAGAAATCAAGGATGTCCGACTCTACCCCTTCCCCGGCTATAGCGGTGGCCTCGATCTTCCAAAGCCCTATTTGGCCGCAATCGAGTACGCAGCAGATTGGGAGATTCGCACGAGTCTCACGGGAGAAGAAACAGTGAGTCTGGGCGTGTTAAGCGTTGTCAATTACACTTTTGGCTTTGGCGAGTCGAGTGGCATGCACCTGCCACCGGATTTCAGAGTTCCTACACTCAACTACACACTTTGGAAGGATGCTACAGGCTACTGGGACCTGGGCACGCTTCCTTATGGCCCATGGAATTGGCATATAAACAGCGATCAAATCCATGATATCCTCGCTAACACGACAGGTTCTGCCAGCATATCCTTTGACGTGGACCTCAGCATGAACGTTTTCTATCAGGTCACCACCGAAGACGGTACCCAGACAGGCAGTGCCATTGTGGAATGGTCAGGAAGGTGGGGTACGCTTCAACTACTGAATGACGGCGACGGATTAATTGGACTGCGATACAGCTTTTCAGAAATAAGCCTAAGAATGATGGCCACTTAGAACCTGCGCAGCGAGTGCTAAAAAATGGGAAGCTGCCAAGAATCCACCTTTTCTTCTCTTTTCTGGCAAACATGTAGTGCACCGGCTTGTCATCCGCAGACTTACCATTCCTCATTTGCGAGGTCGGATGATTAGGTTGCGCGTCCCAGTTGCCTTCTTGTTGTTGTTCATTGGCATCTTGCCTTTCGCATTGCACAGTGCAGAAGCACAGGAACAAGGACTTGTGAGAATGTACATGATCAACCCGCTCACTGGGAACGAAACCTTCAACCTTCGTGACTATCCCGTCAACAGTGCTTTCACGGTGGACTTCTACATAGGGAACGTTACAGACCTCATCACCTGGCAGATCCACCTGACCTACAACCGCACACTGATCAACTATGCGAAAGCATGGTTTCCAGACGACAACGTGTTCAAGCAGGCAATCGACAAAGGCGCAACACCGATGAAAGGAATATCAGTCAACGTGGACAACGCCACCGACGTAGGAGACCTGTTGATCGTCATGACCTGCACATACCCTCCAAGTGGCTCCCTTAAGTATCCGGTCACTGTTGAATCGAAAGAACTTTTGTGCAGAGTGAACTTCACGGTTGCAATGCACTCAACCTTCACGCAAATAGTCTTCGTTGCTAAGCAAGAGAACCCCTCAAGCCTCTACGTCGCGCCGCCTTACTACTTGGCCGGTTACGGAACGTCTGTGGAAACGCTCAGCGGCACGTACCTTGCAGACGGAGAGCCTGCAGTCATTTACGACCCGACCCCTATACCGGAAGCTTCAGTTTTGCTCATTCTGATATGGATTCCATCAACTCTGGCGCTTATCCTGACAAGAAAACGAACGAAGAGATGTGACCACGATCGCTGAGATATGCGCCTAGTTTGCAGCGTCTGTACCTGTTCGATGACCATTTGCAGCGCGGGGCAAAGCATCAGGCTTTTCAGAAAACGCAAACAACTCGCCCATAGAAAAGTAGGCGTATTAGTTTAGAAGGCTGGCGTGTTGGCGCGCGCGAAATCTACACAGATTGCGATGGTGGAACTTGCTGCTCTGCAGAGAGCGATGTTCTCCTAGTTCTGCGCATCGCAAGGGCTGCACCGACGATGGCCACCGCAATGACGATAGAAATTGCCAGCCAAAGCCACCAATCGAGCCCCAGAAACTTTAGCCCTTCAGATCCTGTTACCATGAAGGTCTGGATGCTTGATTCAAACTCGGCAAGGTGATTCTGGTACGCCAAAGGTGAAGAACCGTAGGCCATCACGAAGGCCTTTCCACCAGTAATCAGTACCACTTCTTTTTCCTGCACAGTGATGCCAGAAGAGACAATGGTGAAGACGAATTCGTAAGCGCTGATTCCGTTGACCTGACGAGATCCCTCAGAGATTAGACTGTAACCGGGTAGAATTTGCAGCTGCTGTCGGCCTGCTGCAATGTATCCTTCCAGGGAAAGGCCCGTTGATTCGACTTGAACATTGATGTTAGTTCTGAAACCAAGTTCTGTTGGTCCGCAAAACACGACTGCTGCATATGAGATTGTATCGTCAACAGTCCAAGCACTCGGGGGGTCAATAGAGAAGCCATATCGTCCGTTTTTATAGGCTTGAACTTCGCTTGTCTGAATTAACACAAAAGAGATAACCAATGCCAGAACGATGAGTTTCCTCATGCGTTTCACTCTTTCAACTAAGAGTTTTGTCGCACTTAAACATAACTCAAAGAGCGTGTCCATCACCTCAGAAGGCTAACATGCTGGCTTTAACACCACTGGCGGTGGAGACGTCTCCGGCAACTCCCCTTCTTTCTTTCTTCCTCATTTCCCAGAGTACAGTGAATACTTCAGCGGTGGAAATGTCGGCATTCAGTTGTGTATGGCTGGCGTGTTGGTCGTAACCGCGTAGAGGTGACGTCGTCTCCCGCATTTTCCACCTTTTTAGGGAATGAGATAAACTTGATGGAAAGCCCATGTTTGGAGGTGTAATGTTGTGGAGGTCCAAGAAGTAGTCAAGTGTTCTCAGTGTAGCTGTACGCGAGTGTACAAAGATGGAATCCGTTACACACCGTTTGGACAAGTGCAGCGATATTTGTGTCGAGATTGTTGTTATCGGTTTTCATGCTAAGCAGTATTCCACGCCCCGCAACTTCCCATTTTTCTGCAATCCTCAAGAAAAATCGCTATGGTTGGCTTTTTTGTTGCGTGCCGCTTTTCGAATGATCAGATATCATTATTTTTATTTCTCTAAACCTTAGTGATTCAGACATAACTACTAAGGAAATGAGAAAAAATTATAATGAAGATTGATGTATTACTGCAATAGGTGATGTCAGAAATGGAACGTGATCTAGAAGCGTATGCTTCAAGGGAGATTATGAGGCTATATGGAAAACACACGCTCATAGCAACGAATGAAACACTACCGGGTCAAATCAAAATTGACTTCCATCTGAAAGACGCGAATGATGCTGATGTGTTCGTAGAGATCTCAAACCGTAGAATAGAACGTTCCATGCTTAGCAAGATACTCAACCTATATTCCTCGATTTCTAACATCGAGCCTTCTCTAAAGAAATTCGAGTTAGTGATCATAGGGCGTGAGGTTGCTTCATCAGTGAAAAGGGAGCTTGAGAGACTTCCTATCAGACTTCTTACATTCAGAGAGCTAGGCATAACGAAGACAAAACTGCTAGAGATTGAAGAGGAGCGAAGACAGTTTAGAATTCGAAAACTGTCTCCCGAAGGGGCCAGTTTAGTGGCCAGGTGGGAGATTGAGAAGAAGACTACGATTCGACCGACAGATGTTCAAGAAATTCTGCATTGCACACTTGATCACGCCTACTTTCTGCTTCATAATCTAGAACGGAAGAAATGGCTTGAAAGAATAAACACCGGTATCTACCAGTTTGTCCCCGCTGCCTATGGTTATCCGGAGAAAATCCCCCCTGCCAATGCTTTCGTCGTGGGAGCAGCATTTGTAGAGCCATATTACTTCAGTTACTATACGGCGAATAGTCACTATGGTTTCACCACCCAAATGCCCTTTACTTTGTTCATTGCGACGCCAAAGAAGAAGCCCAATGTCGAATGGCAGAGTGTCACTTTTAAATTTGTGACGTTGTCCAAAGAGAAATTCTTCGGTTTTCGTCGCGAAGGGGTTTTCGGTATTGAAGTGTGTATGGCTGAACCCGAGAAGTCTTTGGTTGACTCTTTTGACAAACCACATTATGCTGGAGGAATAGAGCAACTGGCAAGAATCACCTGGCTTGGGTTGGCAAGGACCGATCAAAGAAAGTTGGTTGATTATGCGGTTAGAATGAAATCACATGCATTGGTTCAACGATTGGGGTTCATCCTTGACTTCTTGGCAAAGGAAGGATTGACTACACCGCTGTCTTCTAATCTTAGAATTGCGTTGTTGAACCATGTTGGGAAGACGCCGATATATCTCGACAGGAAAAAGGCGAAATCTGGTTCTTACGCCAGAGAATGGAAAGTTGTCAACAACCTATCTAGAGAACAACTTCTGAGCGAAATTGAAGTGCGGTGACAGAGAATGCTGGACCAGAAATATGTGACATTCTACGCTCGATCGAGCGGAGTCCCATTGGATGTAGCAGAAAGAAACGTGGTTCTGACCTATGTCTTGCGGATCCTGTCGGAGAGCGCTCTGCCAGAGTTAGCTTTCAAAGGGGGAACATGCCTGAAGAAGACCTACTTTGGAAGAACTGGGCGGTTCTCGATGGATCTGGACTTCACGAGTTTAGGTGTGACCGTGGAAGAACTCCGAAATGTGCTCGGAGGTCAGCTACGTAACCATAGTCATTATGGCATTAACTTCAAAATTGCAGAGGAAAATGTCAGGGCAGGATTCGGTGCTGGTGCTGAGTCTTACATGGCCGTCGTCGACTATGCTCACAGTTGGAATGCCAGTGGGTTCACGCTTGAGGTCAGTTACAGAGAGAATCCACTTCTTCCTCCCCAGGATGTGCTTATTTCGGATGAGTTGTATTTCAAGTTCCTTGAGTTTCAGAGATTTGCTCTAAGATGCTTGCAGAAAGATGAGCTTCTGGCCGAGAAGCTACGGGCAGCATTCCAGAGAATTCGAGGACGTGATCTTTACGACTTGTATTTGTTCTCGGAAAGGCCGTTTGACAGAGATTTGGTTAGAAAGCTTGTTGTTGTCAAATGCTGGAATGTCAGAGAACCGTTCGTTCCAGAGTCGCTCTTGGATCAGATAGCGACGGAAAGATACGATTGGGCCGATCTGCAGCGATTGGTCAGAAAGGGAGATCTGCCTTCTGAAGCAGCGCTCGTTAGAAAAGTCGTTAAAGAGTATGGGTTCCTGAAAGATTTGGACAGTGATCTAAACAAGATAGTCAAAGATTCCAAATCTCATAGGAACAGCAGGCTAGTGGCAGAAGTTCTGAAGGCTGCAGCAAAGCAAAGCGCGCGCTGAACTTGCTCAACCTCTAAAGCTTCTCTAAAGCTTCAATAATCTTCGCATAACTTTCAACGCTGCATCGCCAACCGACAAAAACCATTTCGTTCACAGCTTGCTTAGCTCTTTCTTTAGTAAACAACCCCTCATAAACAGCCCTCACCAGAACGTATGGCGTACCCACGTAGGCTATCCCGTAAACCTTCGCGGTGTTCCTCGCCACCTCATCATCCACCACAGCCACACCGTTCAACTCCTGGGCAAGAGCCAAAACCTCCGCGTCAGTCACATGAAGTCCCCTCGTCTTCAACAATCTCGACAAAAACTCCTCATCCTTCGGCTCAACAACCTGAAACACTCTGCTGTCAAACAGCTTTTCCAAGACAACCGCGTCAGGAACACCCTTACGCTTGCCTTCATCCACAACCTCGCGTTTAACCTCCGGCGAAGTTACCTTTTCACCCTTCAAACCATCAAGAACCTTGCTCAACCCCACTTTAGCCAAGTAAATCAATGGCGTAGAATTGAAAACAAGCAGCTTCACTTACGCTTCGCCGCCGAAGCTTCCCTGAACTCTTTCTCAATCTCTTCAGGCGTAAACCTAACCCATTCCACATTACGCTGCTTCACCAGATCAGCGAATTCCCAAAGCGAAAGCCTGGCCATCTCTGCAGCCTTGGCAAACGTGGCTTTCCCGTCTCGCAACAACTCCAGAGCCATCTGCTTCCTCCACTCCGCAATTCCCAATTCAAGAAGATTCCTAACAACAGTAGCCTTGTCCAACTTTGCACGCTCGACCAATTCGAGGATTTCCTTCTCGATTTCCTCAGGTATCCTTACCGCTAAAGGTTTAAGCGTCAACACGCTCACCGTATACAAAAGATATCAATTGCATACATAAATACCTTACGACAGCCCAGGCGATGGATCAAAAATAAGCTATCTTATCTTTCTATTCTCTTAGCGTACGCGCTTCGTTAGATGCATGGAAAAAATCCCAAGTAAAGGGAATTGAAAGATCAAAAAATCATTGTACTGCTCAGAAGCATGCGCGCGTTCAACATATCCACCATCTGGCACTGCTCTGAAGGTTTTTCGCAGACTGTGAGCTTCAACGTCGCGCCGATCCTTGATGCCAGCTTTTCTCGCTGTCTTCTATGCGATTCTAGTGAGGCGCCGTTGATCCATCGGTTTTCTTAATCCTTCCTCTTTTGCGGACTATGACTGCTAGAAGCGTTGTTGCAATGGCTAGTGACGGAATAGTTGGTGATGGGAACTCTGGAACCACGTTTGTTCCTTTGATGGTTACTTGAAACGTGGAATCGAACGTGCAAGTGAACTGTATGAACGTGTGTGTTGCGTTTTCCGTTGGCGCGAGGAAGTTAGGAGCTAGAAGCTGTGTGCCGTTAAGCCACACGGTCCAATCGTCAAGACTTGTGCAGTTCATCAGAGACTTTGGAATTGTAACGTTGAAATATCCAACGGTGCCAGATTCGCCGGAGACGTTGAGCTTTATTTGTGATTGATCCAAGATGAGATCTGACACGGTTGAGTTGCTTTCCGTGACTACGTGGAAAACTTTTCCGTTCACTTGAACAGTGTGATCAGCAACTGTGACGTTCTGAGGGGTAGGCGTTGCTACGACTGCTCCGTGATACACTCTTACAGCGCTGTCGGTGGACCCAAGGATGAAAGTGCTGGCATCGCTTGATATCGCTGCAAACAGTGGTCTTCCAAAGTCGGGTGGCACCCACTTCGTCGCCGTGGTGTTCCAGAAGTCACTCCAGAGGAGAGTGCCGTTCACGTCAAAAAGCAGAGCTCCGTTTGGAATGGTATCGCTTCGGAAGGCGGTGTTGCCGGAGGTGCCTGCGAGAATGTAGCGGCCATCTGGTGTTACAGCTCCTGCAGTCACGTCGCCAAGCCAAGGGAGGCGGGCTTCGAGGCCAGTGAGTCCCCAAAGCAGGTTTCCCTTCTGGTTGAAGATTCTGAGGCCGTCTCTTGCTCCCGTAGCGACAACTGAGCCGTCGCCTGACATGGAGACCCAATTAACTGCGCTGTTTCCAGTGTCGACCTCCCACTTGACGTTGCCGTCGCCGTCCATGGCCCAGATGCTGCCACCCTTCCCAGTGCCGACGACTATGAATGAAAAGTCGGGTGTCGCAGCGATCGCAGTCGGCCAGATGAACCCGCTTGTCGCTCTTGTCCAGAGCAGCGTGCCGTTGGCAGTGTCGAACAATCGCAGCACTGAAGTTCCAACCAGCAGTTTGCTGCAGTCGGCGCTGAAGAGAATCGCCCTGGGATTTGCAAGCTCGTAGGCGGGCGCTGTCCAGAAGATCGTGCCTGTCGTTGCGTTCCTGCATTCTATCCAGCTACCGCCGGAACCGTCCACTAAGTAGTTTCCGTCTGGAGAAAACCGTTCAAACTGGGCCGTTGAAGCGTTTTCGGCGGTTCTGGTGATGTTCCACAGCAGGCCTTGTCTGTTGAAGACGAAGAGTTTTCCATCGGTGGTTCCCGCCGCTGCTAAGGAACCGTCTGCAGTTATGGTGGCGCTCCAGAACCCTCCGTAAGTGTCGCTTGAGTCTGTCAGAGGCCCGAACCTCCAGAGCAGCGTTCCGTTCGTATCGTACATGTAAACGTAGTAAAGATTGCTGAAGGACGGGTCTGGCAATGCGTGGTAACTCGCGGTTCCATGTTCTCCCCCTGCTAGGATCATGGTCTTGAAGTCGGATGAGATCGCCCCGTAGTAGATGGGGCTCAGCAGGGTTGAGTTCCATTCCAAGCTGTAGTTTCCTAATGTCCCAGAAGGGATCAGTTCAAAGTTCTGCTGGATGCGCTGGTCAGGTTTTGGAGTCACATAGTAGTCAGCGTTGACGTATGTCTGATACCCGAGGGCCAATGCGACCGCGGTGCTGGTGGTTCCAGGAACCACAGTGTACTCCGCATAGCTTCCGTCGGCCTGCGAAACACTCGCAGGTCCAGGGCCTACTCCGAACTCGCCTGGTACCCCGAAGCCGACGTAAGCCCCGGAAATCGGAGCTGAAGTCTCAGCATCAAGCACCTGTCCGCTGGCCTGATAGTACTGTTGGCCGTCCCATGAAACAAGTATAGTCCAAGTTATGGTCACGTTCGCAGCCACGTAGTTTCCAGGGGCGTTAGCGTGATCCGCGATCACAGCGTAGTACGCCGTGTAGGTCGTTCCGTTATAGTTGAGATCAGGACCGTGGCATCCCAATGTGACCCATACCGTGTCGACTGCGTTTGGTGGAGCCTTGAATATATAATCATCGCGCTCCACCCAATCCGGCAACGGTTCGTGCTGAATCATAAACGGCCTCGCCTCAGTGCCAGAGTTGGTTACGTTAAAGTTAAACCGGAGCATCTGAGTGTACACGAGATTCACAACAAAATGCTGCGTCAGCGGCGTCACCTGAAGATCCGAATCAACGTCCGCTGAGACTCTCTGAACCGGAATCACAAGAAAAACTATCAGCAGAAATAGCAATAATACAAAGGCTCGACAGTTCATATGCGACTACCTACTGTGCACGTGACTTTTCACCTTCTGAAGAAATTAGCCTTGTGAACCCCAAATCAAGAGCAGAGATAAGGGCCTTCCAACGTTTCATAGCTCGCGCAAGCGCCGTTCTTTGATTCTGGACCGCCGATGCTCGTCATTCAGAATGAACCGTCGCCCGTGAGATAAGCGCGCGCTCTCTCGAACTTATCGCATCGCCTTGTAAGGGACTGTGTCGATTATTGCTTCGAACTACTCTGCTTAACAGTTGATCAGTCCTACGCGCTGGAGATGTTACATATTTGGCTCCAAATATGCATGATACATTGAAACCGAGGAGGGGTATGAGACACCGCTCCACGTTCGGACGCATACAGAGAAGACTCTGCTATGCCGCGGACAAGTACAACGTTGACATGCAGAAAATCAGGTTCGAACTCATCCTTGAACTCAAGGCTCTCGCTGAACAAGCGCAACAAAAAGCCATCGATACGCACCCTGCTAAAGTCGAAACGAAGCAAAACTGGTCCCGCCTAGCAGCGT
>Ga0187886_1001657_pt1 | contig 19621 bp, 15 predicted proteins | sample June2016WEW_20_1_FD_133001 | JGI IMG/M metagenome (GOLD analysis project Ga0187886, IMG submission 133001) | Peatland microbial communities from SPRUCE experiment site at the Marcell Experimental Forest, Minnesota, USA - June2016WEW_20_150 | ecosystem: Environmental > Terrestrial > Soil >... | reverse complement strand
TAATGGTATTTTCGTTATTGACAAATTAATATAATAATGATACTTTATTTACAATGTATGGTTTAATGTAGTACAAAAAACTACTATTTCTCCCTTACTTGCCATCAGGTATCTAAATAAGTCAAAGAAAAAGAAACATGAAAGGGAAGCAATCAGATGCAAAACGTAACCTTAACGGTGAACGGAGCCAAACGCAAAGTTGAAGTCAGCCCGGATCTGGTACTGCTCGACCTGCTGCGTGAGCAGCTCAATCTCACCGGTACCAAGCAGTCCTGCGACCGCAAAGGTCAGTGCGGTGCCTGCACGGTAATCGTCGATGGCAAAGCTACCCGCTCCTGCCTGAAAAAGGTGGTCGACCTCGAGGGGGCGGATGTCATTTCCGTGGAAGGGCTGGGCACGCCGGAAAATCCGCATCTCATCCAGGAAGCCTATGTGCTCTCCGGTGCCATCCAGTGCGGTTATTGCACGCCGGGCATGATAATGGCCACCAAAGCCTTACTCGACCAGAACCCGAATCCGGACATTGCAGCGATTAAAAAAGCTTTAGCCAGAAATTTATGCCGCTGTACCGGATACGTAAAAATAATTGACGCCGTCAAGCTGGCTGGTAAATTCCTGCGCAATGAGACCACGCCGGCGAAGGTCCGTGCTTCTCTCAATAAAAAGAAAATGATTGGAGAATCACACCCGCGACCTTCCGCCATGCTCAAGGCCTGCGGATTGGCTAAGTTCGGCGGAGATTATAAGATGGACGGCATGTTGGAAATCGCCGCGGTGCATAGTACCGAGTTCCACGCTATTATCAAGTCCATCGATGCCTCCGCTGCCAAGAAGATGCCGGGCGTTGTTGGCGTGATGACGGCAGATGATATTAAAGGCACCAACCGCATCCGTGTTATCGCTCCCGACCAGCCACTACTCTGCGAGGATAAGGTCAGGGCATACGGCGACCCGGTGGCTATCGTCGCTGCCGAAACGAGAGCGCAGGCGCGAGCCGCTGCCGCCGCCGTTATAGTTACTTACGAGAAACTACCGGTGATGAAGACGCCGCAAGAAGCCCTGGCGCCCGGTGCCGTCCAGATTCACCCGCACTCGCCTAACCTCTGCTTCCAGCAGCCGCAGATAAAAGGCGATGCCGCCAAGGCATTGAAGGAAGCAGCTTATGTTATCGAGGGCGATTTCTCAACCCAGATGAACCACCAGGCAGCACTGGAACCGGAAGCCTGCTTCTGCTATTTTGACGGCGATGAGCTGGTGGTTATTGGGCGGAGCATCATGATTCACGCCCATGCCGCTATTATTCAAGAAGCCGTCGGAGCACAAAAAGTCCGCTATATCGAACCTTACTCCGGAGGGCAGTTCGGCATCAAAGCCTCAATTTCGTCCGAAGGCATCGCTGCCGCCGCCGCCATGCACTTCAAACGGCCTATCCGCTATATCCCCACCCTAGAGGAATCGTTCCTTATTACCTCCAAGCGTCATCCCTTTGACATGAAGACGAAGCTGGCTGCCGATAAAAATGGCAACATCACCGCTTACTTTAACGAATTCATCATGAACAAAGGCGCTTACTTCCTGCTCGGCCCCATTATGCCGGGACGCGCCCTCCACATGTTGAACGGCTCGTATAATATACCTAACGTCTCCGCTTTGGTTAAGCTAGTTTATACCAATAACGGCTCCGGCGGCGCTGCTCGGGGGGCAGGACCACCCCAGGTAATGTTCGCCCTGGAGTCGCTCATGGACATGATGGCCGAGAAAATAGGCATCGACTCGCTGGAGTTCCGCAAGAGGAATGCGTTGAAACCAGGGCAGACCCGCTCCACCGGCGCCCTTATCGAACAGACCAGTTTCCCGGAACTCTGTGATGATATTAAACCGGCATATGAAAAGGCCAAGAAAGCTGCCGCCGAGTTCAATAAAAAGGGCGGTAAGATAAAGCGCGGCGTGGGTATCGCCTGTATGTCCTTCGGCATCGCCGAAGCTGGCGACCAGGCGTCGAATGCCGTGGAGATAAACCCGGATGACACCGTCACTATCTATGCCGCCATCGCCGACCCCGGTGAGGGCAATGATTCTATGCTTTCCCAGCTGGCGGCGCAAGTGCTCGACCTACCGCTGGAAAAGATAAAGCTTTATACCCGCGATACGGATAAGACCGTAGCGTCCGGTCCTTCCGCCGGTAGCCGCCAGACCTATATGGGCGGCGGTGCGCTGGTTAACGGACTGGAGAAAATGGCGAAAGCCATGAAAGAAGCCGGCAGCAAGACATACGCCGGACTCAAGAAAGCCGGTAAACCGACCCGCTACGAAGGTGAGAAAAAGATTGCCGGGGCTGACCAGCTCGACCCCAAGACCGGCCAGGGCAGCTCCTTCGATTCCCAGGTGCATAACATCCAGATGGCAGAGGTAGAGGTCAATATCGAAACCGGCGAGGTGAAAGTGCTGAAAATGACCACTGCCGTTGACGCCGGACCCATCATCCACCCGCAGAACCTGGAGGGCCAACTGGAAGGTGGTATGGACCAGGGTATCGGCTATGCGTTGAGGGAAGAGTTCGTCCTCGGCAAGACCAAGGACTGGATAACCTTTAAGTTCCCCACCATCAACGAATCTTTTGAGGTGGAGTTTATCAAACGCGAAACGCCGCGTATCCGGGGTACGCTGGGCTCGACCGGCATCGGCGAGATGACTATGGTCTCTACCGCACCAGCCGTGACCAACGCTATCTATAACGCCTGCGGCGCCAGAATTTACCACCTCCCAGCCACGCCGGATAAGGTCAAAGCCACGCTTAAAAAATAGATAAGAACAAGAATCGGCAGGCTCAGGGGAAAAGGGTCTGCCGATTCAGTTTTTAGAATAAATCATCAACTCGAGATCTTACGATGAACGAGAATGAATACCTCGCCAAAACTATCCATGAGAAGCTTGAATCTGGCTCCCCACTCATCCTCATATCCATCATGAGTCTGGAGGGGTCGACCCCGCGGCACGACGGCACGAAAATGCTGGTAGGCGCCGACGGGAAAAGCTACGGCACCATCGGCGGGAGCCTGATAGAAGCCGCCGCTATCCAGGAAGCCAAAAAGGTTTTAGCCACCGGCCAATCTAAAATACTATCCTACGAGCTTACCGGCAAGGATGCCACCGCCCCCGGCATGATTTGCGGCGGTAAAGCCGAAATACTGTTGGACTATCTTCCAGCCACGAAAGAAAATCGGCAATTCTCGAAACAATGGCACGAAGCGATTTTACAAGGCAAAGACTTTTGCGTTTTAACATATCTGAAAGACAGCGGTGACGTTATTGAAGTAACCGGTCACGCCATCCTCCATGCCGATGGTAAAATCACCGGCAACACTTCACTAAAAGAGCCCGATATTGCCAAACTTAAAACCGAGCTGCATAATATCTCCACTACGGCAGTTATATCGCTGGAAGATACCCGCGTTATGGTCGACCGCATACGCAAGCTGAAAACCATGTACTGCTTCGGGGCGGGGCACGTGGCGGTGCCCACGGCTCACCTGGCGGCGCTGGTGGGCTTCCGCGTGGTGGTATTGGATGACCGGCTGGAGTTCGCCAATGCGGAACGTTTCCCGGAGGCATATAAAATACGTGTAATAGCGGATTATGATAACGCTTTCGACGGACTGGAAATAGATGCCGATTCTTTCATCGTTATCGTGACCCGCGGGCACCAGTATGATCGGATGGTATTGGAACAAGCCCTGAAGACCAAGGCAGGTTATATCGGTATGATTAGCAGTCGTAAGAAACGGGCCGCTATTTTCGAAGCGCTGCTGGCGCAGGGCGTTAAAAAGGAGCAGTTGGAGCAGGTACATTCCCCCATCGGCATCGATATCGGCGGCGAAACACCGGAAGAAATCGCCGTCAGCATCGTAGCGGAACTAATCAGCCAGCGGAGCAGGCAAGCGACGTGAAGAAGCGTTACGCAGCCATCGTCCTTGCCGCCGGGCTTTCCACCCGCATGAAACAGTTCAAACCCCTCCTCCCGCTGGGTAAAGCCACGATAACCGACCACGTTATCGCCACTTTTTTAAACGCCGGGGTCGACGTATTGCTGGTGGCGGGCTACCGGCATGACGATATAACCGCGGGCATCAAAAAGCGGAATATCACCATCGTCTACAACCCCGACTACGAACAAGGTATGTTCACCTCGATTCAAGCCGGGGTAAGGCGTCTGCAACCAGCCCATCAAGCGTTTTTCATTAACCCGGTGGATATACCTCTGGTAAGACCGGCTACTATCAAGCGGCTGTTGGAAGCAGCAGTAGAAAATCCTGAAAAGATTATTTACCCGGTATTCGGGAGGAAAAGGGGTCATCCGCCGCTTATCCCCACCACACTAATCCCCGCCATTATGGGGTGGGATAAAAAAGGTGGTCTTAAAGCCGTGCTCGATTCTCAAGAAAAGCTGGCTCTGGAAGTGCCGGTTCCGGATAGTTTTATTCTCTACGATATCGATAGACCGGAAGATTACGCCGACCTATTAGAGCGCTACCGGCACTATGAAGTGCCCACCGATGAAGAATGCGACGTGATACTTAAAGATATCTGCCGAGTTCCTCCGGATAAAATAAAACATAGCCTTAAAGTGGCGGAGGTGGCTTTTGCTATCGCGCGGGCACTGGATGCCGCCGGCCATAATGTCGATGTAGAGATGGTCCGTATTGCCGCCAAACTGCACGATATCGCCAAAGGGCAAAAGAAACACGATATCGCCGGCGGCAAGATACTGCAGGAACTCGGTTTCGGTAAAGTGGGCGATATCGTTGGCGTCCATTCCAATCTGGCAGAGGGTGATTTATCACTACCTTTAGAGGCTAAAATAGTCTACCTGGCGGATAAACTCGTTGAAGGCGAAAGGCTGGTCTCTCTCGAAGAACGTTATAGTTCAACCAACCACCGCTTCGGGCTGACGGATGAAACCAAAGCTATCATTGCCGAACGCCTCAAGGTAGCTCAAGGTGTGAAAAAAGAGTTGGAAGGCTTGCTTGGCGACCGTAGTCTTGAGGCGATTATTTCCTGATAATGTCTAAGAGATAAACGTCGTGGTGCCGGTCTGGGAAGTATCGTAGCCGCCTACCTTATCCACGATTTTCTTGAACGCATCGCTGCCGATTATCTCCAACATCGGCGCAAAGCGGGGGCTACGATAGTTCGCCAGCGGTATAACGAGGTCGTACCGCTCCCGGAACATCGGCATAAAATCCAGTCCGCAGCTTAAAGCCGCCGCCTCAATTCCCAGGCCAACGTCGGCGCTGCCGCGGGAGATGTGCGAGGCGACCTCAAGGTGAGTGTTATATTCAATGCCATATCCTTTAATATCATCCGGTGATATCCCCTGGCGCTTCAACTGCAGGTCAAGCAGTACCCGTGTGCCGGACCCCTTCTGACGGTTGACGAAGGTTATATCCGGTCGCTTTAAGTCATCCAACCCTTTTATTTTCTTCGGATTTCCTTTAGCGAACATCAAGCCCTGAATACGGAAGGAAAGATTGACGATGGCGAGCTCTCTGCCCGTTAGGATTCTTTTTACGTAAGGGTAGTTATACTCACCGGTCTCCTCATCCAACAGATGGGTGCCGGCAAGGTCAGCCCTTTCTTCCTGTAGCGCGATAAGACCACCCAGACTGCCGGCATGGGTCACATCCGTCTGGAGACCTTCTACCCGCTGTCGCAGCAGGTCCAGAAGTATATTCAACGCCAGGTCGTGGCTGCCGACGATGCGGATAATATTGCTTTTCTCGCGGGACGAGGCTGCCTCGGAAGGTTGCTTGACCTCGGCTTGTCTTTCCTCGCGCCACCTTTCCAGACTCAAGTAAAAAGCTGCTTCGAGGTCTTCGGGACTATACCCCTGGCTTAATGACTTAACGATGTCATCATTCATGTTTTCTAAGAGTTTTTTCTGCCGGTTGGAACGGATATCTGTTGTAATATCCTGGGATTTTACGCTGGTACCAGCGCCGCGCCGCGAAATTAAAATCTGCTCCTGCTCCAGCTTCAGGTAAGCCCGGCATACGGTATTGGGGTTGATATTAAGCGCTTGTGATAGATTCCGGATGGATGGCAAGCGGTCGCCGGGTTTTATTTGTTCTGTAGCGATGAGTTGACGTAGCTGCTCGGCTATCTGCTGGTAAATCGGTGTTGCGGAGTGATTATCCAGCTTAATATCTTTTACATCCATCTTTTTCCAACTACCCCTGATAATAGGATACGGCAAGTATATCAGATTACCGCTTTGAAGTAAACGCTCCAAGTTTTACATCCAGAAGCCGTTTATAAGATAATGATAACACGGTAAGTTAGCCAATAGCTACCAATGAAATGACAGATAGCTTTGGTACCCTTGATAACGGCGAAACCATAAGGGGGCATGATGCAAAAAATTACGGATAACGTTTACGGAGGGATGAATTTCCGGGGATGCAATTCCAGCTTCGTGGTCACTACCGATGGCGTGGTGATGATTGATACGCCTATGGTGCCGGCGGAAGCTAAAAAGTGGCGTGAAGAGGTGCAGCAATACGGCGAGCTACGCTATGTAATCAACGGCGAGCCCCATAACGACCATGTTGCCGGGAACTGCTGGATGGGAGCGACACTAGTAGCCCATGAAGGCACCCGCGAGGCGATAAAGCATAATAGTAAGGAAGCCCTTGAAGGGCAGATGAAGTGGATGGCGCCGGATGCCCTCCCGCTGGACAAAGACTTCCGCTACCGCCTGCCGGATATTACCTTCTCCCAAGAGATGAAACTTTACCTGGGGAAACATACTTTTCATCTCCTCCTTGTGCCGGGACATACACCTTCCGAGACGGCGGTATACGTACCGGAGGAAAGAGTAGTTTTCACCTCGGATAACGTCGTCATGGGCATGCCCATCATGGTAGATGCCGTGCCTGAAGAATGGCTGAAATCTTTAAAAAAGCTTCAGACGCTGGATATAGATAAGGTCATCCCCGGGCATGGTCCCGTATGCGATAAGGCACAAATACAGGTTATGTACGATAATGTAAAGTACTGCATGGATGAAGTCAAAGCCGCCGTGGCTAAGGGGTGGAGCTTGAAAGAAATACAGGAGAAAGTCACCTTTGCTGACCGGTTCCCGCCGATGGGTCCGCCTGGCGGCGGTGATGTTATGGCGCCGATACGGCATGAAAGTATCGCCCATCTTTACGAAGTGTTGAAAAAATAAGATAAAATAATGGGTGAGGGTAATTCCGTCCCCTCGCCACACCCTCAATCAATTAGTCAGACACTTCAGCTCTGCTGACCCGCAACTATCTATTATCAAATCCCACTAAGTAATCCGTAACAGGACTTGACAATAGAACAATTGTTCTATATAATAGATACTTGCCGAGGTCGATATGAGAATACTTTGTTTACTACTACCCCACTTCCCCTGGCAGTGCGAGGTTCGGAGGCATCCGGCTATCGCCAACCGTCCGGCGGTGGTGGTTCAGTCTAAAGATACCGTCAGCTCGCAGAAGATAGTCGTAGACTGGTCTCCTGAACTCGAAGGTCTAGCGCACGATATGCCCCTCCAGCAGGCGCTCGCCCGCCATGATGATGCGGAGCTAATCCCGGCTGATATTCCCCATTATCGCGCTGTATTTAGTCAAATACTGGATAAACTGGAGCAGGTAAGCCCGCTGGTGGAAGGCGCTGACCTGGGCTGCATTTACATCGGTGTGGATGGACTGCAGCTTATTTACCCGAATGATAGCACTCTTATCAATGCTATAAGAGAAGTTGCGGCGGATTTTATGCCGCAGATGGGGATAGCAGGAAACAAGTTTTTAGCTTCCTTGGCAGCGCAGCAAAGCCAGCCGAACGACTGTAAGATTTTATGGGGCGATATCGCTTCTTTCCTGAAGGAGCTTTCCTGCAATGTGCTTCCCATATCCGTGAAAAGCAAAAGCAAGCTGCGCGACTTCGGCATCCGCACATTGGGGCAGGTAGCCGCCATGTTGCCCGGTCCATTGCAGTCGCAGTTCGGTCCCGAGGGTAGGCGCATCTGGGAGCTGGCGCAGGGCATTGACGCTACCCCCCTTTACCCCCGCTTCATGGAGGAGGTCATCGAAGAGAGCGTCACGCTGCCTTCGGTCACCGTCTCCATGGACGCCATCATAACGTCGGCGGAATCGCTATTGCTACAGGTCTTGCCGGGCATTGTCCGCAGGGGGCTGGGCATACGCAATCTCACCTTGTGGACGCGCACCTGGAACGCCGAGCACTGGGAGCGGGATATTAATTTCAAAGAGCCGGCGATGGATATAAAAAGTGTCGTCTCTCGACTCAAGCGCGTCCTGGAGGACTACCCCCAGCCCGGGCCCGTCGAGCAGGTAGGTATAAGGGTTAACCGCCTGGGCTATCCGCTGGGACGGCAGAGAAGCCTTTTCTCCGATATCCGGGCTCAAGAGCATCTGACGGACGACATCAAACAACTGGAGCTTAAGCTGGGCAATCCGCAGATATATAAGGTAAAGGAAATCGAACCATGGTCGAGAATACCGGAAAGACGCTACGCGCTGACGCCTACAAGCCGGTAAACACGCCGACAGCGCTGCAGGTAGAAGAAGACGCCTCCGGCTTCCCTTTGGCGGTTAAGGGGAAGCGGCGGCTGTCCATCACCTCTATCGAGGATAGGTGGCGACTCGATGATGAATGGTGGCGCGCCGAACCTGTTTCGCGACTCTACTACAATGTCCTGCTCGCCTCCGGTCAGCGTCTGGTGCTCTATAAAGACCTCGTTAGCGGGGTATGGTATGAACAGGAGTATTAGGGAGAAAGTTTTCAGTTAACAGTAGACAGTAAACAGTGGGGGTAAAGGGGTGGGGCGACTGATAACTAAAAACTGTAAACTGTGAACTCTTATCATGAACTACGCCGAGCTTCATTGTCACAGCTACTACTCCTTCCACGACGGCGCATCGTCGCTGGAAGAGTTGATGGTGCGCTCTAAAGACCTCGGCTACCGCGCCCTGGCAATTACCGACCATGATAACCTGTGCGGCGCGATGTGCTTTGCCCAGCTTGCCAAATCACTAGAGATGCACGGTATCATTGGCGTTGAGATAACCGTCGCCCCCACCCCGAGATCCTTCGGTCGTAATGACAGGTCAGGACTCCCTCAGGATGACAGCCTGAAGGGCGGTCACTTAACCCTGCTGGCTAAGAATGGACAGGGCTATAAAAACCTCTGCCGCCTGATTACCGCCGCCCAGAACTCCGGCGAGCGCAACGACCCCTCCCTACCCCCTGAATTACTCGCCGAACATGCCGCCGGACTGATTGCCCTCTCTGGCTGTCCGCAGGGAGAACTGGCGCAGTTGGTAAATAAATCCCGCCTGGTCGAGGCAAAAAGCTTGGTAAAACAATACCTCGACTGGTTCGGTTTAGAAAACTACTATATCGAGCTGCAGCAGAACCTCGCCTTCGGCGATACGGCGCGCAACATCACCCTGCTTAAGCTGGCGCAAGAAACCGGCGCGAACGTAGTAGCTGCTGGCAACGTCCACTACCATGTGCGTGAAAGGCACCAGCTGCAGGACTGCCTGGTAGCCATTAAAAACTGCAAGAGCCTGGAGGAGACCCACCGGGAGAGAAGTCCCAATTCCGAGTATTATTTGAGGTCGACGGAAGAACTGGAATCCCTTTTCCACGACTGCCCGGAAGCTCTGGAAAACACCATTGAAATCGCCGAGCGCTGCACGCTGGATTTATCCAAAGACCTTGGCTATATCTTCCCGGACTACCCCACCCCACCAGGCTACACACCGCAGACCTACCTGGAAAAGCTCTGCCACGAGGCGGCGATACGGCGCTACGGCGCTATCACACCCGCGGTGCAAAAGAGGCTGGACGAAGAGTTCACTCTGATTAAAAAGTACAGTCTGGCTGGCTTCCTCTTAATGTACCACGAGGTTATCAAGCTGGGGCGGGAGGTAATGATAGACCTGGGCTTGAGCGACCCGTCCCTGACGCTGGAGGAAAACCCGCCGGGCAGGGGCAGAGGCTCATCGGTGGCTTTGCTGGTAGGCTACCTCATCGGTTTATCCCACATCGACCCGCTAAAATATAATCTTTCGTTAGAACGCTTCCTCCCCGCCGATACCATGTCCAGCGTGCCGGATATCGACCTGGATTTTCCCCGCTCCATCCGCGAGGAGCTTATCCTGCGCACCCACGCCAAATGGGGCTGGCAGCACGCCGCCCTCACCGGCACCATCGCCACCTACCAGATTAAAGGCGCGGTGAGGGACTTGGGCAAGGCTTTAGGGCTGCCGGAGGCAGAAATCGACCACCTTGCCAAGCAGGCGGACTGGGGCAGCGCGAAAAAGCTCGGCAAGAAGATGGCGCGAATGCCCAGTTTTAAGGAAAAAGTGGACGCACCGGTCTGGCGTGATTTAATCCGCCTTGCCGCGGAGCTGGACGGCTTCCCCAAGTACGCCGGACAGCACCCCGGCGGCATGATTCTTTCCTCCACCCCCCTCATCGATATCGTGCCCGTCCAGCGGGGGGCTATCGAGGGGCGGTACGTCTGCCAGTGGGATAAGGACAGCATCGACGATGCGGGATTCGTGAAGATAGACTTCCTGGCTTTAGGCGCTCTATCCCAGCTCCAAGAAGCGGTTGAAATTATCAAAGCCCGCACCGGCGAAAGAATCGATATGTCCCGCATCGACTTTGAAGACGCGAAAGTCTACGACATGCTCTGCCGGGGCGATACCATCGGCATCTTCCAGGTGGAGTCCGCCGCGCAAATGCAGACTATCACCCGCCTTCACCCCAGGAACCTGCTGGACATGGCGCATGAGGTGGCTGCGGTGCGACCCGGCGTCGGTGCCAATCACGGCGTGCATGAATACCTGCTACGGCGCACCAAAAGAAAACCGGTAACCTACGATTGCCCCTTAGAGCAACGGGCTTTAGAGCGCACCCTGGGCATTATCCTATTCCAGGACCAGGTCAACCAGCTGGCGATAGACGTTGCCGGCTTTTCTCCCAGTGAGGCTGACCGCTTACGCCGTGCCTTCAGTCGCAAGCATAATGACGAGCTAATCGGGCAATATCATCAGAAATTTATTGAAGGGGCTAAAGAGCGCGGCGTTAAAGAAGAAGAGGCGGAAAAGGTCTTTAAGAAATTCAACGGACAGTACATGTTCCCGGAGTCGCACGCCTTCGCCTTCGGGGTAACGGCTTACCAGGCGTCCTGGCTCAAGTATTACTTCCCTTTAGAGTTTTTTGTAGCTATCTTCAACCAGCAGCCGATGGGTTTCTATAATCTGGAAACGCTAAAGGAGGACGCCAAGCGCCACGGCGTAAGCGTGCTGAACCCGGATATAAACAAGAGCCAGGCCAAATGCACGATAGAGACTTTATTAACCTATCCCCCAGTACTCCCCTCCCTCGATGGGTTCATCCTGAAGGTTCACCCTGAAGGGAGAGGCAAGGGTGAGGGTGAACCCCATGAATCCCCCCTCACTCAATCTCTCCCACCAGGGGAGAGAAGCAAGGTACGGGATGACGGTTTGGGAACCGCCCTGCGTCTTGGCTTCCTCAACGTCACCGGGTTGGGCGAAGCCGCCGCCAAAGCTATCGAGGAGGGGCGGCAAAAGGGCGGCGACTTTAAGACCATCGGCGAGTTTTTAGAGCGCACCGGCGTGCTGGAAGAGGTCGCTCTTAACCTGGCAGGCGCCGGCGCCTTCGATAGCCTGGAGCCGAACCGCCGCAAGGTGAAATGGGAAATCGGCTTACGCTACCGCCCTATCAATACGCAACTGCCCCTCCCCCTGCCTGTATCACAGGATATCGTAGAACTAGCTACACCGAGCGACTGGGAGCGCATGAAAGAAGAGTATAACGTCCTTAGCCTTTTCCCCACCGGGCATGTCATGGCTAAGCTGCGTCCACGCTTTAGCAAGAGTTACCGTACCAGTCAAGACATCGAAAAGCTGTATGATGGCGCTCTGATAAAGGCGGCAGGGCTGGTCATCCGCCGCCAGCGGCCCCACGGCAAAGTGGTGTTTATCACGCTGGAAGATGAGTTCGGGCATATACCCTGTATGGTCTTCGGCAAAGTCTATGAGCGCTATGAGTATACCTTCCGGTCGGCGTTTCTTATCATCAAGGGGAGGCTTACGCGGCGTGAGGGCACCTGCAATGTGGTCATTAACCAGGTAAAACCATTTAACGCTTTAGATAAAGTGCCGGCATCAAAGGACTTTAGATAGTGACGAGCGTAGATAAAAAAGAGTGGCTTATGGGTTATCGGTATCGTCCTGTTGTTTTAGGTCGGTTTCCGGCCACCAGCCCATCCAGTTTTCATTACCACACGCTGTGCATTTTACGTGGATGGCTACTGCTTTTTTGGACTGACATTTGCTGCATTGGAACTCATCACGGATGTCAGCCTTGTTCTGGATGAGGGTTTCCAGAATGTTGTGAATTTCATCCAGTCGCCGCTCAAAAAGCGTGGTTGTGTCTGGATTAAGCTTAATCACCGCCGCAATCTGCTCGATTTTTTCTTCTATTTTGTCAACTCTTTGCATGACGCTTGATAGCTTAACAAGGTGCCGGGCTAATTCGGCGACGGTCTCTTGCAGACTGGCTACCTCGTCTGAAGTGTAGTGCCGGTATGAAGCTATCATAGGACCCGTCGGTGTTTCCGGTGGAGTAGCAGCATCGGGTGCCGGTGCTGGAGAGGCAGCGGCTTTCGGTGGTGGCGCCGATGGGGCAGCAGCTTTTGGTGGTGGTGCTGATGGAACAGCAGTTTTGGCTGGCGGCGCTGGCGGAGGAGTTGCCTTGGACTGTGATACCGGTGGATCAACTACCTTCACCTTAGGCGGCTCGGATGGTTTTACCGTCGCCGTGGTACTAGCTATCGGAGACCTTGGCTTCAACTTGGGGGCCTTTTTCGATAACAGCTCGTCAATTTCGGCTTGTGAGAGTATCTTATCTTGACCTGGCATTAGTTATACTCCAATACTTTGGTTATCATCACGTTCTGGGATAATGGTTTGGCTAAGTCAATATCATACGGGCGTCTTAATAAGCCTTCTTTAATTTTGGAACAAATACGTACAGTTGGTCGGGCGACGAATCCGAGCTTAGAATTGCAGACGATCCCGATATCACCGTTATTCATTTGTACGGATAGACCAGCAGGGTAAGAAGGAATATGCCGGACAAATACCTCTACCAATTGCGGATTGAATTGGTCTCCCCCGCCCGCCATAATATATTCAATGGCTTCATGGGGCATATATTTACCTCTGCCCGGACGCTCGGACACCAGGTCGACGAAAGCATCGGCTATGGCAATAATCCGGGCGTTCTGGGATATCGCATTCCCTTTAAGTCCCTGTGGATACCCTCTACCGGACCAATTTTCATGATGATGTAATACCGCTTCAGCCACTTTGCCGGTGGTAATCTGGTGCTGTGATAGTATTTTATGAGCGATGATGGGGTGTTCACGCATTCGCGCCGACCCACCTTCCATGAGACTATCGACGGCATTGATTATTTCTGGGGATAAACCGATATCCTTGAGAATTGCAGCCATGCCGAGAGCCACCAAATCTTTAGAAGCCAAATTCAAGGCGCGGCCTATCGCCAGGGAAAGAGCCGCCGTTTTTACCGGCTGTAAATATAAATATTCCCTGGGTGAAAAACAGCAAGACACATTGATTTCACCGACCATATTAAGCTCCATGCCTCCTACCATGGCGCTTAAAGCATCTTCCGCCTGGTTCAGGTCATTATCTGCGATGTCCGGTTTGCCTGTATGGTTCAGAATTAGCTGCCGTATGGCTTCGGTCACTCTGCCCTCCGTCTGGGGGGTGAAGAGAGGGGCTACGATAACATCCGCTACCCGCCAATCACGGATAAAGAGCTCGTTCACTCCCTTCTTCCCGATATATCTGATGAACTCCACGGTTAGTTCTTTATTCCGGGCTGAAAGTAGATTACCCAAACTATCGTAAATCGGTAGTTCAGCAATCATACCTGGCCTGGCGTGTTTCAAAGTTATTCGTCTCATATTACAGCTCTATTTAGTAGATGCCTTTACAGCAATTTTCTTTTCCGCCGTATCGCCAATTTTTTGATAAAAACAGGGGGAGATACGCCGGAATTTCAGGTCGCCGGCATCCAGCATAGTCTCGGTAGCACCGATAAATAAGATACCATTGGTTTTCAATGCATCCGGGAATTTCCTCCGGAGCATTTTTTTGATTTCATCGGAAAAATATATCACAACATTGCGGCATATTATCAGGTCAAAATTGTTCTCAAAGGGGTCGCGCGTTAGGTCATGCTCTTTAAAAATAACCTTTTTACGCATATCATTCTTTATCCAGAATGCGTCGTTTACAGCATCAAAATATTTATCTACCTGTTCCTTCGGCACATTCCTGATTTCAGAATCTTTATAGGGACCACCCTCAATTGCCTGGTTTAAAATGTTGCTATCAATATCCGTCGCCAGTATGCGGTGGGTTCTATACGGAGATAGCCGGTTTAAAATAATAGCTACGGAGTATACCTCGGCGCCATTGGAACAGCCAGCACTCCAGATATTCAATGTAAGGTTATGCTGTAGCATCGGCGGGAGGATTTTCTCCTGAAGCATTTTAAAATGTGGTAAATCACGGAAAAACTCGGAAACATTAATGGTTAAAAAGTTTTGTAGTCTCTCACGTTCCTCTGAATCTCTTTCCAGCAACTGGCAATATTGAGCGACGCTGTTTATTTTGCTACGGGAAAGAAAACCATCTAGTCGGCGCAGCATCTGGTTCTTGCCATACCTATCAAGGTCGAACTTGGTAAGCTCGCGTATTTTCTTTTTAATATAGGTAAATTCTTCTTGATTCATCTTATTTATTCCTAGTTCTTACAGGCTTCAGTAATACCAGCGGCTATTTTGCGCAGAGGAAGTACCTTATCCGCATACCCGGCTTTCATGACGCTTTGGGGCATACCATAAACGGTGCTGGTAGATTCGTCCTGGGCTATTACTTTGCCGCCTAATTGTTTAATCCGGGAGGCTCCTTCCGTGCCATCCGAACCCATACCGGTGAGTATCACCCCCAAGACCGACTTGCCAAAGGCATTGGCGGCGGAATTCATGGTTACATTCACCGACGGCCTCACGCCAAGCACGGCGGGGTCCTGGTTCAGCACTATCCTCTTACCGCCATCTACTAACATATGGAAATCACCCGGGGCCAGCAAAGCCACACCTCGACATATCTTGCTGCCATCTCTGGCTTCCTCCACTTCTATCTGTGATACCTGGGCTAATCTTTCAGCCAGAGTCCGGGTAAACACCGGCGGCATATGTTGGACGACCAAGAATGCTGCCGGAATATCTGCCGGCAAAGCGGGGATAAGCTCCATCAAAGCCCGCGGGCCCCCGGTGGAAGCACCAATGACAACAAGCTTATCGAACACGGTGCTACGCGGTTCTCTTCTTTTTGGAGTAAATTCACCGCTTTCCAAAATATTCCTTTTTCTAGCGACATGGGAGGCAGCTGCGGCTTTAATTTTCTCTGCTAACGCATCGCCGGCAACGGCACCGCCAACCGGACGGATGCTGGAAGGCTTCAAGTAAAAATCAACCGCACCCAGTTCTAAAGCCTTGATGGTTGTAGCCGCATTTTCACTCGTCAATGCGCTTAGCATAACTACCGGCGTGGGACATTCAGCCATGATTTTTTGTAATGCCGTGATACCGTCCATCTCCGGCATGACGACATCCATCGTCACGACATCCGGCTTGAGACTCTTTACTTTCTCTACTGCCTCTATGCCATTGCGAGCGGAGTCGATGACCTTAATATCGGGGTCGGCCTCGAGTCTTTGCGAAACCACTGCGATAACGTATCCGGAATCATCAACTACCAAAACATTAATTTTTCTCTTCAACTTCGTGCTCTCCTATCGTAATAATATTTGAGCGTAAAAGTGCCGACCTTTTTACCCAACCATCTTTTTTACAGCTTCCATTACCCTAGCTACATCGAACGGTTTGACAACAAAGTCGACGGCGCCTGCTTTCAAAGATTCGATAACCATGCTTTGCTGGCCCATAGCGCTGCACATAGATATCCTGGCGCTGGGGTCTATTTTTAAAAGCTCCTTGAGCGCCTGCAGACCATCCATATCGGGCATGGTAATATCCAGTAAAACCGCGTCTGGTCTAGATTTTTTGTATGCGTTGACCGCTTCCGAACCGCTGGCAGCCTCGATTACTACGTGACCTTTATCTGTCAACACCTGGGCACATTTTTTTCTCATGAACATCGCATCATCGACCACCATTATCGTTGCCATCTTGCCTCCTTTAACTTAGTTAATCAGCCATTAACGCTGAATTAACTATAGTTCGCTAACGACGCCGTTAGCCGTCTTAATCGTGATTCTGCCAGTATCCAGATACATTTTTACCGTTCTCCCCAGATTACCACCGATATCGGCGGCTGCCAGCATTATTTTTTCTTTCTCAAGCGTGTTGATTATCTGGGCTACGTTTTTCTCTCCGGTGTTGAAAATATCCTTTATCCCCGGAGCGAGAGCCATCTTAGCACCGCCGGCTATTTTAACGGTTAGTCGGTCGCGCATACCCCCAATATTTATTATTTTATTCAGCAATAAGGGTAGGGCAGTATCAGCGAATTTTGCCGGGCTGCCTCCTGTTGCACCGTTGCTCTTTGGCAACACCACGTGCGCTAAACCGCCGACCTTTGCCATTCCGTCATAAACGCAAACGGCGATACAAGAGCCGAGCCCAACGCAGGTTAACACAGCCGTGGGTAGAGCCGATACCATTATTTCACCCATACCTACGACGATGGCTCTTTTTTCTTGCGTCGTCATTTCTCCAGTATTTGTCATAAGTTATTCTTTTTTTAAAATCGGGGGCGGCAGCGCCAGGAAAGTACCAGCAACTTGCCGGTCGTTAGTACCGAATACCGCTTCCATGATGAACGTTTCATCGCTATAAGCTAGGATATCTGCCAGCGTTGCATCCAGAACTGCCCCAGCCATATCCATCATCACCGCCGGCGGTGAAGGCCGTAACCCAATCCCGGTGGTATCCGATAGGTAGTTCAGGAAAAACGACCCCATAATGTTGCCAACTTCACCCAGTACCGAGCTTTCCATATCAGATAGCTGTTTGGTGGTACCACTGGGCTGACTGAGCAGTAAATCTACCAGATCGAAGCCTACGCTCGGCTCATATATTACTACCATATGACCGTTGGTATTGCCATGTATCTCCAGATAGACAGCGATAATAAGATTCTCTGGCCCCCCGAACAGGTCAGATATTTCTTTTACCGGTACTTTTTTTATAGTTACACTGATAACCTTGATATCCTGCCCTGCCATCTGGGAAAGTCCCACCATGGCATTGTTAACACCCTTACTAATAAGCTCCACATTGTTATTACCGCCCGGATCCAATATTTTAAGATTTCCTTCCACACCCATTTTCTGCTTCTCCTTTATCCACGATGAGATGAAACGTTATCAAGACTCGATACTGCCCACCGCAACGTCCTGGGTTTCTGTGACGACGCCCCTGATAAGCGCAGCTATATCAAGGATGAGCACCACTTTGCCATCGCCGAGGATACTGGCGCCGGTGATGCCGTTACTACCGCCGATAAACTGATCTAGAGATTTCACCACAAGCTCCTGCTGCTCCAGTAAAGCATCTACGATGACACCGACCTGGGTGCCAGAAAATTTCACGACGACGACATAAATGGTATTATCATCATTTATCTCTTCGGTCTCCCAACCGAAGACCTCATCCAACTGTATTAGCGGCAACACACCCCCACGGAAAAGTGCTACCCTCTTGCCATGGATGGTCCTGATATCTTTTAACTCCAAATTGCTAGCCTCGACGATGGAAGACAGCGGTATCGCACAGATGGTTTTTCCTATGCTTACCAGCAGTGCCGGAATTATCGCCAGGGTGAGCGGTAACGATAGCGTAAATGTAGTTCCCTGCCCTACTTCCGATTCGTAGCGTACCGAGCCACCTAAAGCTTCAATGTTCGTTTTCACCACGTCCATTCCCACTCCCCTGCCAGATATCTCGGTAACCTTCTTAGCCGTCGAAAAACCAGAGGCGAAGATTAGGTTGATTACCTCGTCATCCGGCAGTTTAGAAGCGGCTTGCGTAGAAAGAATGCCTTTCTTGACGGCCGTCTTCCGTAATAACATCGTGTTGATGCCCTGGCCGTCATCTTTTAGTTTAATAACGATATTGTCATGTTCGTGAAAAGCCGAAAGTTTGATTGTCCCCACCTCCGGCTTGCCCGCTGCGATGCGTTCCTCCGGGGATTCTATCCCATGGTCCACGGCGTTTCTTAACATATGTACGAGGGGGTCACGCAAGTGTTCGATAATACTGCGGTCTACCTCGGTCTCCTGTCCTTCGATAAGAAAGGTTATTTTTTTGTTCGTCTTGCGGGCGATATCCCGCGCTATACGCGGTAAAGTATTAAATACTATTTCGATTGGTAGCAGACGTATGGACATCACATCCTGCTGGAGCGTTCTGATTATTTTAACTATCTGCGAAACAGTGGTATTAAGGTTATGAACTACCTCATCATCCCGGTACTTTTCTCCGAGTATCCTGCCTATCTGACTAATCTGGTTTCGGTTGATAACCAACTCGCCAACCTGCTCCATAAGCGTATCAAGTCGGCTAACATCCACTCTAACCGTCTGGCTTAGTCTGGTTCCTTCCCTTTTAAGGGTAACGGATTCTTTAGGTGGTGCTTTAGCCGCCACCGGTGCTGACTCTTCAGCAGGATATTTGCTAATTACGATATCCTGTATCTCGTCTACGGAACTTATGACCTTTTTTAAATTTCCTTCGTGTTTATTACTGGCAGCCACCAGCTCGAAGGAGGTGCCGGCGTTACCCTTTTCTATTTCCTCCGATGTCGGTTGGGAGGCGATAATGTCAGCGATAGGAGAAATTCCCTGGAGTATTTGAAAACACCGTACCGATGCCCAACTACTCTCTCTCTTAAATTTAATATTGATACGATAGACATTTTTACCCTCCTGACAGGCAGCTTCGACTCTGACTTTCGCGGCGCTATCCAGCGTGAGTGTTCCAGCTTGATTACCGCCTGAAGTGCTAGATTTGTCGCCACTATTCATCGAGGCATTCAACTCGGTCACGGCATCCTTGATATCTGTGGGGCTCGCCCCGGGAGAGACCATTTCCTGGCGAAGCACTCTCATCACGTCGAGGCCGTTCAGGAGGGCATCAATGACCGTTGGGCTGACTGATAGTATCTTCTTCCGGATACTATCCAGGACATTTTCCATAGCATGGGCCAGTTCAGATAGACTCTGGTTCCCTACCACCCCCGATGAGCCTTTTAGCGTATGGGCTGCCCGGAATATCTCCTGCATCAGGTCGGGATTTTCTGCTTCTTTTTCCAGCCGGATGATATCCTCATCGAGCAATTGCAGTTGCTCGTCAGCTTCCTGTAAAAATAGTTTCAGGTCTTCTTGGGTGATACCATTGGCTAGCTCCATG
>Ga0187886_1001656_pt1 | contig 19627 bp, 13 predicted proteins | sample June2016WEW_20_1_FD_133001 | JGI IMG/M metagenome (GOLD analysis project Ga0187886, IMG submission 133001) | Peatland microbial communities from SPRUCE experiment site at the Marcell Experimental Forest, Minnesota, USA - June2016WEW_20_150 | ecosystem: Environmental > Terrestrial > Soil >... | reverse complement strand
CAGAAGTTCAGAGGCTCGGGCGAGCACGCACCCACCCTCGACAAGCTCGGGGGCGCCACCTGGGAACGCACCCGGAAGCGGGTCAAGACCCGCATGCGCGACATGGCCGACGAGCTTCTGAAGCTCTACGCCCAGCGTCGGCTGGCCCAGGGTTTCGCTTTCTCCGCCGACGGCAACTGGCAGCGCGAGTTCGAAGACGCCTTCGAGTACGCCGAGACCGACGACCAGCTCGCCGCCATGCGCGACATCCGGCGCGACATGGAGCAGCAGCAGCCCATGGATCGCCTGCTCTGCGGCGACGTCGGCTACGGTAAGACCGAGGTCGCCATGCGCGCCGCCTTCAAGGCCCTCGGCGACGGCAAGCAGGTGGCCGTGCTCGCCCCCACCACGGTCCTTTGCTTCCAACACTACGAGACCTTCAAGCGGCGCTTTGCCCCCTTCCCGGTTCGCGTCGAGATGCTCAGCCGCTTCCGGTCCAGGAAGGAGATCCAGGCCGTGCTTGCCGATACGACCGCCGGGAAAGTCGACATCCTGATTGGCACGCACCGGCTGCTCTCCAAGGACGTGGAGTTCCGGGAGCTGGGCCTGCTGGTGGTCGACGAGGAGCAGCGCTTCGGCGTGCGGCACAAGGAGCGGCTGAAACAGCTCCGGCAAAGCGTGGACGTGCTGACCATGACGGCGACTCCCATCCCCCGTACACTACATATGTCGCTGCTGGGGCTGCGCGACCTCTCCGTCATCGAAACGCCCCCCAAAGACCGGCTTGCCATCCAGACCGTCGTGGCCCACTTCCAGCCCGAGCTGTTGCGAGCCGCCATCGAGCAGGAGCTGGCCCGGAATGGGCAGGTATACTACGTCCACAACCGGGTGGATACGATCTGGGCGCGCGCGGCCCAGGTCCAGGAGCTGGTTCCCGGGTGCAGGATTGGCGTGGGGCACGGTCAGATGAGCGAGGCGCAGCTCGAGAAGACGATGCTGGGCTTCATGCGGCACGACTTCGACGTGCTGGTTTGCACTACTATTATAGAAAATGGACTCGACATCCCGCTTGCGAACACGATTATTGTGGAAAACGCAGAGCGCCACGGGCTCGCCGAGCTGTATCAGCTTCGCGGCCGGGTTGGCCGCTCTAACCGCCGCGCCTACGCCTACCTGCTGGTGCCGCCCGATGCCGAGCTAAGCGAGACCGCCCGCAAGCGCCTGGCGGCGCTGAAGGAGTTCAGCGACCTGGGCGCGGGATTCAAGATCGCGGCCCTCGATCTGGAGCTGCGCGGCGCCGGCAACCTGCTGGGGGGAGAACAGCACGGCCACATCAATGCCGTGGGCTTCGACATGTACGTCCGCATGCTGGAGGAGACCGTCCGCGAGCTGCAAGGCGAAGAGGTCCCCCTCAAGATCCACGCCAATATCAGCCTGGGTTTGGACCTGCGCATCCCGCCCGAGTACATCGCCGACGAGCGCCAGCGCCTGCGGGCCTACAAGCGCATCGCCGAGGCCGGCGCGCCGGAGCAGGCCGAGAAGCTGCGCGGGGAGCTGGCAGACCGCTACGGGCCTCCGCCGGAGGCGGTGTCCTATCTGGTGGACTACTCGGTGCTGAAGACGCAAGCCGAGCGCATCGGCATCCAGAACATCGACCGGCGCCAGGGGGTGCTGAACATCCGCTTCCACGGCGAGTCGAGGGTGGATCCGGCGCGGCTGATGGCGCTCGTCGGCGGCACGCCGGGCGCCCAGTTCACGCCCGCCGGCGTGCTGCGGCTGCCGCTGGATGGCCCGGACGGCCCGGCCGGCGTTCTGGAGCGCCTGCGGGAGTGCCTCGCGGCGCTGGTCTCGGCCTGAGGTGCGCGCGGCTCCGCTATCGGCGCAGCGCCACTCAGCGGCTGAGGCGCGCCGTGCTAGCCGGACGGCGGGGCGGCTCACCCCGCAGTGGCGGGAGCGTGGCAGCGAGGGCCGCCAGGCGCCGGCCCGGGCCCAATGACGGAGCCGAGCGATCTCCGAACGCAAGCCGACTTTTCGGGACTGATCGCCGCACGGACCGGCATGGAACCGATTTCGCGCATCCTGGCCCTTAGCGAAACTGCCTTCTTCAGCGGTAGAATCAGTCGTTATGGCCTCCGGAGACTGTAAGCTATTGGCAGGCCCTGACCAAGTGACCATGGCAGGCCTCCTGGAATAGGAACGGCACAGGCATGAACCAGAACGCGCAGACGCTGAGAGCCGACGCCCATCCGAGCAAGGCGTTCTTTACCGAGACGCTCCCGAGGGATATCCCCCTATCGGACTGCATCCTCGACTTGGTCGACAACTCCATTCACCGCCTCATCACCCCGACGGGGCTCGACGTCAGTGAGCACCTCGTTGCAGGGACGAAAGCAGCGAGGATCAGTGTTGCTGTTGACGTTGCCTTCGACCCGTCGAAATTCACCATCAAGGACGACTGCGGGGGCATCTCAATCGATGATGCGAGAGAGCAGGTATTTCGCTTTGGGGAACCGGTGAAGCAGAAGACCCAGGCCGGCCTCGGCGTGTATGGGATCGGGATGAAGAGGGCCTTCTTCAAAATCGGAAAGCAAATCTCCATCGCCTCCCGCACGATCGATGAGAAATTCCGAATCGACATCGACGTGGACGATTGGATGAAGAACGACGCGTGGGATTTTCCGTTCACTTACGCGCGAAAGGAAAACTCGAAAACTGGCGGCACTGACATCGACATCTCGAAGCTCTACCCCGCAGTGAGCGAGCAGTTTGCCTCGAAGGCCTTTAGGGGTATCCTCGTCGAGAAGATGTCCAGGGTATTTGCTCTCTTCTTGAAGGCTGGGCTGAAGATCAAAGTAAACGCGGAGGCCTGTCTGCCAGACATTCCGGAGCTGGCCGAGTCGAAGGATCTCCGTGCAGTCCGGCACATGTTCAAGAAGGACGGCGTGGACGTTCTCATCATGGCGGGGCTCTCGCCGAAGCACGACAGGAAGCCGAGAGGATGGTACGTCTTCTGCAACGGGCGGATGGTCCTCGACGCGGACAAGACCGAGAAGACGGGATGGGGAACCGACTCGCATCCAGCGTTTCATGTGAAGTACAACCATTTTCTTGCGTACGTCTACTTCCGTAGCCAGGAGGTCCAGAAGCTACCATGGACGACGACCAAGGATGGGGTTGATCGGGAATCACCGATCTATCAGACTGCCCTCTCCGAGATGCGCTTGCTCAGCAGACCTATATTGGATTTCCTCAACACTTTCTACGAGGACGTGAAAGAGCAAAGCGAACCGGAACGCGCCGTTTTTGAGAAGGCGAGGCCCGTATCGCCGCTTAAGATCGCAGTCCGACAAAACACGCCGTTCGAGGTGAGAGTGAAGAAGACGGCTGACGACGAACTTGTCTCGATTCAGTACCCGCGCCCCAACAAGAAGCTCAGGCGGATCCGGGAGGTGCTCGGCAGGTCAAGCATGTCGGCATCTCGCATCGGACAGTACACTTTCGACTGGTTCTACGACAGGAACTGCAAGTGACGCCCCGACCATCCGAGTCCTTCAAACAGTTCGACTACTCCCTCCGTCCCTCAAAGCAGGTTGAACGGAAGATCATGATCGAGGTGCTCCTTCGCTTATCCAACGCTGGTTACGCCATCAGCGAGTACAGCTACCTCGGCCTTGGGTCTCCGTACTACGTCGACTTCGTGATGTTCCACAAGTACCTCTTCATCCAGGACATGGTCTGCGTGGAGTGGGCCAGCGTGCCAAAGCGGATGAGATTCAACAAGCCATTTAAATTCATAAAGCTCAGGCTGGAGGCCCTAGCGACGTATATCCCGAGTATGGTGCCAAGTAAAAGGTACCTGGCGTGGCTTGACTATGACCGCTCGCTCGATGTGGACATGTTGCAGGACATCGACGGCTGCCTGAACCGCGTGGGGTCACAGAGCATTCTCGTCGTCACTGCTGACGCGAGGCCAAGGCTGCCCGAAGACCCCTTTGACCTCGACATTGCGGCTATGAAGCCGGAGGAACGAGACAAGCTGACGGTGAGAACTTACCAAGAGTGGTTCGGGCACTATATCGAAGGGAAGATCACACGGTCGACGATTTCGGGCGTTCACGTCGCTCCGCTTTTCTACGCGGTGGTGGCGGAGCGAATACGGGAGACCCTGGCTAAGCGGGGAGGTGGCCTGGGCTTTTTCCAGATGTTCAACTACGTCTACAGAGACGGGGCGCCAATGTTTACGCTGGGCGGCATGATCGGCACGGAAGAGGACGAGCGAGCCCTTAATGACGCTGGTATCTTCCGGCACCCCTTCGTCCGCCCGAGTAGTGATTATCTGGAGATTTCTGTACCACCTCTGACGGTCCGCGAGAAGCACTGGCTTGACAGTCGTCTCGACAAGCACCTTACCGCCGATGGGCTGCGGTTCGAGCTTGAAGAAGATCTGCTGAACAACTATCGGAGATTCTACAAAGAGTACCCCACATACATGGAAACGGTGCTGTAGGCCGAAGAGGACTGCATGGGATCGAGACAGTCTTGGGGAGGTGGACAGTCACAAACAGCAATGCACTGCGGCGGGAGCACCAGCCATGTCTGCCTCTGAACGAAAGCGGTTCGATGTCACTACCTTGAGCAGAAAGGGAGGCATCGACCCAGTCTACATGACCGAGTTGGGCGCCTTGTTTAAAGGTGACTGTTTGACGATTTTGCCTGGCATCGCATCCAATTGCATCGACACCGTCTTTGCTGACCCACCGTTTAATATCGGGAAGGACTATGGGGGATACGTCAACGACCGTCGGACGGATCAGGATTACCTGCAATGGTGCCAGCGCTGGATCGACGAGTGCATCCGGGTATTGAAGCAGGGCGGCTCCTTCTTTCTCTACAACATCCCGAAGTCGAGCATCCGCCTGGCGACCTTCCTTCTGGAACGGGGGATGCATTTCCGCGACTGGATCGTCGTGGATGTGAAACTCGGCCTGCCGATCCCGGGGCGGCTCTATCCGAGTCATTACAGCCTACTCTATTTCAGCAAAGGGAAGCACAAGACGTTTCACAGGATTCGGATCCCGATTGACACGTGCCGCCACTGTGGTCGAGACGTGAAAGACTACGGGGGTCACCGAGGAGCCTTGAACCCGAACGGAGTGAACCTCACGGACGTCTGGCGCGACATTCCCCCTGTCCGCCATTGGAAGTTCAAGTCAAGAAAGCGCAAGGCGAACGCTTTATCTACGAAATTCCTGGACCGGATTGTGGAGATAAGCACTGACGTAGGGGACATCGTCCTCGACCCTTTCGGGGGGAGCGGGACAACCTTCACCGTGTGTGAGAGGAAACGACGGCATTGGATTGGGATCGAAGTCGAGTCCACCGAAGTCATCATCGACCGGCTGAAGAAGAACGACCTGCATTACTATCCGAACGAGGACTTCATCGAAAGGTGATGTCGTAAGTGCCGTCCGTGCTCGCACTGTGCCAGGTGGACACACGCTGGCGCGGACCGCGGGTTCGCGTCTGGAAGCAAGTTATCCATGGGCTGCAACCGTATGACACCCGAAGTCCGGCCGACTTCGAACCTCGTGAACTGCACTGATGCGTGCGGCCCCGCTGCAGCCCGGGGACGGCGTTCCACGGGAGTTATGTCGTGTGAGACGGGATGGGGTATTCCAGGACGCGAGCCGACCTGCCGGGCCCGATCCGGCGCACCTGCTCGGACGTTTCGGACCGGTCAGCCTGATCGTTGGTGCGCAGGGCTGTTCTTAACAGCTATGGCTCCGGCTTGCGGGTTGATCTCCCACAATTGGACATCTGGCTCGCCGCGCCGCGCTCGGCGACATTCTCGGGATATGCTGTAATGCAGGAAGAGTCGGTACATAAGCGCTTGCCGGAACGTTCATCAGGGAACGGGGGATTTAGCAAGAAATCGATTCCCGTCAGGCTGATCGAGCGGGATGTTAGAGTTATTCTATAAATGCTCAAGCGTGGCATCAACGTCTTCATCTCATACGCCCGCAGCGACGGAGTGCAACTCGCGCAGCGTCTCCACCAAGACCTTTCCAGCGAGGGTTTCGACGTCTGGCTCGATACGCAGGGCGTCGCCAGCGGCAAGAGTTGGACAGAGGCAGTCGAGCGGGCTATTGATGGGTGCCAAGTGGCGCTGGCCTTACTTACGCCTGGCTCTTACGTTTCTGAGATTTGTCGCGCCGAGCAGCTCCGGGCGCTGCGTAAAGGAAAACGTGTCATACCTCTTCTTGGCCGGTTGGACGCAGAGCGCCCTTTGCACCTCGAAGCGAGGCAATATCGCGATTTCACGGAGGATTCCTGCTACGCGCGACGCTTTGAGGAATTGCTGGGGGATATTTCCAGCGGCGCGGGTGTCACTCTTGAGGAGATGTACCGCGTCACTCGCATCACGTACGTGACTGCGCCTCCGTTCATCGCGAATTACGTCGACCGTCCCGAGGCAGTGAAATCTCTTCGTGATGCATTGTTTGCGGAGAGGGGACGAGTACCCGTGGCGTTGACAGCGGTGGCAGGCATGGGAGGCATCGGGAAGACGGTTCTTGCGCAGGCATTGGTGCGCGATGAGGTCGTGAGACAAGCCTTTCCCGACGGCATCGTTTGGCTAACGGTTGGAAAAGGGTCGAAGCACAACGTGGTAACCGCCATGCGTGAGGTGGCCAAGGCGCTAGGGGACGACCTTTCCTGGTACGAGGATGAACTGGGTTGTGTGAACCGTTACCGGACCTTAATTGCACGGCGGTCAGCTCTGATCGTTTTGGACGATGTCTGGACCACGAAGGACATACAGCCGTTCCTGGCTGAATCTCCATGCTCACGAGTTCTCTTTACGACTCGGGATTCCTCTGTTGCAACGTTTACCGGCGCACACGAGTACCGGGCGGAGTTGCTCGATTTAGAGCACTCGCGCGAGCTTTTGGCTGCTTGGGCGGGATTACACTGTAACTGTTTACCCGCCCTGGCGGATGACGTAATCCGAGAATGCGGTAGGCTCCCACTGGCGATCTCAATTGTGGGGGCACTGTTGCGAGGTGCTAACAATCGTCAGTGGGAGGACGTGCTCAAACTGCTGCGCAGGCCAGACTTGTCTGCCGTTCAAGAGCAATTGCCGCGCGGTCAAGAGAGCTTCTACCGTGCAGTTGAGCTGAGCGTGAATGCGCTTACGCCGAAGATGCGCCAGCGGTACAGAGCGTTGGCTGTCCTATTGGAGGACATGCAAGTGCCGCTTCCAATCCTGGCGACCCTTTGGAATGTAAGCGAGTCAGAAGCAAGGCGCACCAGCAAGCACTTGGCTGACCGATCCCTGGCGAATCGAGACGTAACTGATGACAGCATTGTCCTTCACGATCTTCAACTCGATTACCTACACGGTTTGTACAAGGATCGGGAGGCATTGGAGTTGATTCATGGTGCCCTGCGCCTGTCATGGAATGTCATTGAGAGCGATCCGGGGCAGTTCACGTCACAGATGGTCGGTCGTCTCCTATGCCACGAGGAGCGCCCGTCAATTCGGGAATTCACGACTTCGCTTAAGCGGGCCACCCGGCGACCGTGGCTTCGGCCTCTGCGGCCGACGCTGCACTCGCCAGGAGCATCGCTTCTCCAACGTTCGGAAGATCACTCTGGCCCTGTCCACTCGGTGGCGGCAAGCTTAGGCCGCCGGCGAGCCGTTTCCGCTTCCTATGACGCAACCCTGAAGGTGTGGGATTTGGAAACTTTAAGCGAGGTCTGCACGCTTAGAGGTCACATGCTCTCCGTCTGGGGCGCAGCCATCACGCCCGATGGGCGGCAGGTCGTTTCAGCTTCAGACAACGTGCTGAAGGTCTGGGACGTCGAGACTGGCTCCGTACTCCGCACGCTACGGGGTCATTCTAATTGGGTCTATAGCGTGGCGCTGACTCCGAGCGGACGCAGAGCGGTCTCTGGCTCTCGCGACGATACGCTGAGGGTTTGGGACCTGAGAACCGGACGCTCACTGCGCATACTCACAGGCCACTCCGATACTATCTATGGCGTAGCGGTCAGTCAGAATGGCCGGCTGGCAGTTTCCGCCTCGCGCGACCAAACCCTGAAGATGTGGGACTTGAGAACCGGTCGGACAGTCCGGACCCTGCGAGGCCACGCGTTCCATGTCGTCGCCGTGGCCATCACCCCGGACGGGCGACTGGCCATTTCATCTTCTGTCGACAACACGCTGATGGTTTGGGATCTTAAGGCCGGCCGCGCGATCCGAACGCTGAAAGGTCACTCTGACTCGGTTGATGGGGTGGCAGTAAGCCCGGATGGACGGTGGGTTGTCTCTGCGTCGCTGGACTGGACTCTGAAACTGTGGGATTTGAACACGGGCGAAGCTGTCGCCACGTTTACCTGTGACTCCGCTACACAGTGTTGCGCCTTCGCAGGAGATCGCGTGATCCTTGCCGGCGATGACACAGGCGCTGTCCATTTTCTTTCTATTGAACTTGGCGATTGGTCAGCGTCGGCGCGTTTCGATTCTCTACGGTAAACCGTGGCCTGTGCCTGCTTGTCACGCGCACGTTCGAGCGGGCCCGACCGCAACCGAGAAGCCGATGTGCATTCACCTGTCCGACAGAGGTGTTCTGGCGCGATATGGGATCACGAAACGCGAGCGCGCGTGCCAATGTCGTGGAAGGGGAGGCCTGCGTAGCCGGCGATAACAGCCCTTCCTTCCAGCAATCCAATCTTGCGACTCTTGGAGGCGTCGGACGGCGTTTCGGGCGGTTGGTCGGCCACTCGGAAGTTGACCCCAGACGGCGATCTGGGAAGCGCTGCCTGCACGGATCCCTTGTTCCTGTTCCGAAACCCCTTGTCTCCAGCTATGCGTGCCCAAGTTCCGTTCTGCGAGATTGGCAAGATTGGTACCGCCAAACGGGCAAGCGTTGCGCGACTGCGGCTGGGCTCTGTCAGGACCGAGGAGGGGCGGTTCTCTAGCCCACGGGTGGTTGGAGGCCCGATCAACCGTCCGGAGGCTCGCTAGACCGGCCACCGCACGGGCGTTGGCGGCAGAACGTCGCCAGGAGTGGCGACGCGGCACGCTGAGAGCGCGCGCTACAGAGCATCAACGTTCATTCACGTTCATTCACGGCTCATTGTCCCCGCCGCCCGTTTTCATCCCCCGGCGTGCCGGACCGAGCAGGGCTGGCATGGAGCATTCACAGCCTTCCTAACTCTTTTTCTTCCTTCCCGCCATTGACCTGGCCCTCCGCCCGCCCGCTGCACCCCCAGCCTGCCCCTTTACCCTGGAAGTGAGCCGGCGCTACGGTCGCGCGCGCTCGCCATGCCGGACTCCGATATACAAACCGAAGCCAACCGCTGCAACGCTCAGCACAGCACTGGCCCCAAAACCCCCGCAGGCAAGGCCGCCTCCAGCGGCAACGCGCGCCGCCACGGACTCGCTTCCCGCGACGTGGTCTTACCCGAGGAGAACAAAGAGCAATTCGAGGAATTTCACCAGGCCCTGCGCGCCGATTTCCAGCCCCAGACCGCTTTTGAGGACTCGCTAGTCTTTCAGCTTGCCGCCGCCCAGTGGCGCTTGCTCCGCGTCGTCCGCATCGAAAACGGCCTCATCTCCGCCCGGCTCGAAGACCTCCGCGAGCGCTTCGAAATCGATCCGCCCGAGGTCCATGAAACCGACCCGGAATACGCCCAGACCACCCAGCTCATGGGCCGCGCCTTCTCGAACTCTTGCGACGGCGATAGTTTCATTAAACTGCTCCGCTACGACAACACCGTCCGCCGCGCCTTCTACAAGGCCCTCCAGGAGCTTAAGGCCGCCCAGCAGCGCCGCGCCGCCCCCGGCGGCGTCCCGCCTGCCGAAAAGTAAATTTGACAAATCGAAGCCATTTCGGGCCCCTGCTCCTCCTCATCGCCCACCTTGAGCTGGGCCGTCGACGCCCCCCCAAGCTGATGCGCTTCGCGGCCGGCAAACCACTCAATATGAGGCACTTCCGACACAAACCGGGTACAGGCAGCTCTGTCCACTCGCTGCGCTCGGGACAGAGTAGCCTGGCCCCGGTTTTTGTCGGGCTAGCCGCTGGCTGGCGCTGCTAGCCGGGGCAGTGCGAAGAAGCGCTCGGCGTTTCCGTAGCAGACGTCCCGGACGAGCCGGCCGAGCAGCTCTGCGTCTTCGGGCAGCTCGCCCTGTTCCACCTCAGCGCCGATCAGGTTCGAGAGCACCCGGCGGAAGTACTCGTGCCGCGGGAAGGACATGAAGGACCGCGAGTCCGTCACCACGCCCACGAACCGCGCCAGCAGCCCGCAGTTGGACAGCGCGTTGAGCTGCCACTCCATCCCCTCTCTCTGATCCAGGAACCACCAGCCGCTGCCGAACTGGATGCGGCCCTGGATTCCGCCGCCCTGGAAATTGCCGGCCGCGGTGGCGAAGGCGTAGTTGTCCGCTGGATTGAGGTTGTACAGGATCATCTTCGGCAGGGCGTCGTGGTGCTCGAGCCGGTCCAGCAGGCCGATAAGCGCCTGCACCTGCGGCCAGTCGCCGATCGAGTCGAAGCCGGTGTCCGGCCCCAACTGCGCGAGCATGCGCGTGCTGGCGTCGCGGCGCGCTCCCAGGTGCAGTTGCTTGGTCCAGCCCTTCTCGGCGTCGAGGCGCGCCAGGAAGACCAGCAGGAAGGCCTGAAACCGCGCCTGCGCGCGGGGAGTGGCCGGCCTGCCGGCGCGCGTCTGGTCGAAGATGGCTGCCGCCTCGAACTCGTCGCCGAACTCCGCTGGACAGCAGTCCAGGCCGTGGTCCGAAACCCGGCAGCCCAGCGAGTGGAAATAGGCGTGACGCGCGGCCAGCGCCTCCAGCAGATCCCGCAACGTGCGGATGTCGCGGTTGGCGGCCGCCTCCAGCCGGGCCAGCCAGGCGTTCCAGCGCTCGGGCGCGCCCAGTTGAAACACCTTGTCCGGGCGGAACGCCGGATAGACCGCGGTCTGGAGATCCGAGGCGGCCAGCGCCTGGTGGTGGCTCAGGTCGTCGGTAGGGTCGTCGGTGGTGCACAGCGCCGCCACGCCGAATCGCCTCAGAATGCCGCGTGCGCCGAGGTCCGCGCTCGCCAGCGCCGCGTTGGCCCGCTCCCAGACCTCGGGCGCGCTTTTCTCGTTCAGGATGGCGTCGATGCCGAAGTAGCGCTTCAGCTCCAGATGTGTCCAGTGATAGAGGGGGTTCCGCAGCGTGTAGGGCACGGTGCGCGCCCAGGCCAGGAACTTCTCGTAGGGGCCGGCGTCGCCGGTGATGTACCGCTCCTCAACACCGTTGGCGCGCATGGCCCGCCACTTGTAATGGTCGCCGGCCAGCCAGATCTCGAATAGGTTCTCGAATCGCCGGTTCTGGGCGATGTCGCGCGGAGAGAGGTGGCAGTGGAAGTCCAGGATGGGTTGCGGCTCGGCGAATTCGTGATACAGCCGCCGTGCCCAGCGCGTGTGCAACAGGAAGTCATCGTGAATGTATGGCATGATCACTCCGGGCGAGCGGCCGGGGCGCCCAGGAACAGCGGGCGAATGTGGCGCTCCAGCAGGTTTCCGGTCACGTTGCGGCCGATTTGATCGCGGTGCTCCTCCAGGAGAGGGAGGAACCGGTCGCGGGCGCGCGCCGCGAGCGGGTAGGCGACGTGCAGCAACTGCCGCAGGTGGGGGTTGAACTCCGGGCAGGCCGGATCGTGCCTCAGGGCCGCGGCGAACTGCCCGGCGGTCCAGCGCCCCACGTCGCCGGGGGCCGGCAGCCTGGCCGGGTCGATATCCAGGACCTCGGCGTAGGGCGCCGCTAGCGGCTCCCGCTCGGCGAAGGCCGCCGCGTAAAGCTCCTTAGCGAAAGCGAGCGCCTCGCCGCCGGATTCAGCCAAGCCGATGATCTCTTCCAGCCAGGTCGTGCCCGCGGTCTTCAAGTGCACACCGGCGCCAGTGCGCGCCAGCACCCGCTGCATGGGGCCATAGAGCGAGAACTTGTCGCTGCCGGAGTGAACGCTCAGCTTCAGCGTGCGCGGCAAATGGTAGCGCTCGACCGCCCAGCCCAGGACCGCCACGTCGGCGGCGAACTCGGCCTCGAAGGTCTCGACGTCCCCCACGTAGTCGACGCCCTTGTTGAACCGGCCGCTGAAGCGCGGCGCGATGGTATCGGCCGGCACGCCCTGATCCGCAAGCGCCGCCAGGATGACGAGCAGCGCGAAAGGCGTCTGCGGCTCGCGCACCTCGTCCATCGAGACCTCGGTGATGAACCGGCCGGCGCCCTTGGCCGCGGCGACGCGGCGGTAGATCCTCCCGGCTTCCTCGGCCGCCACCAGGTAGGGCGCGGCAACGCCGCGGAGTTCCTCCGGGCTCGACTGCAGCCGGGCGTCCAGACCCTCGATCTCGATCGCTCCGCCGAGCTCGGGATGGCGGGCCGAGAACGCTTCCAGCGCGTCCCGCCCCGGCGGACAGCCGATCGTCGCGGCGACGTCGATGGTGAAGAAGTCGCAGGCCTCCAGGAAGCCGCCCACGGTTTCCATCCGGATGTGGTCGGCATCGACGAAGTACGCCTGCCCCCAAACGCAGGCCCGCACGGCCGCATCCGCGCTCCGGCGCACCTGGACGGGTTCAGAGCCAATGAGCGAGTGCTCGCGGTGGGACTTGTTCCAGACCGGAGTGACGGCCGCTCCAGCTTCGAGCGCCGCCAGGCAGGCATGCAATTGCGCCTCCGCCTGGCGGCCGAAGCGGTCGCCCACCCCGATCGAAAACCGTCCCAGCGAAGCCTTCCCCATCTCCATACCCTGCCTCAGGTCTTCTCGGGAATCAGCCGCGGCGCCATCAGGTGCATCACCACGAACGCCACCACGTAAGCCGAGCTGGCCACGAGGAACAACGGTCCGTAGGAGTTGCCCGACCAGTCCAGCCACAACCCGATGAGCGGAGCGGCCAGCATCCCGCCGACAGCCCCGCCCGCGCCCATCATACCCACTACCGAGGCCACGGCAGAGGGGGGGAAGACGTCGGGGGCCAGGGTGAACAGGTTAGTCGACCAGCCCTGGTGCGCCGCCGCCGCCACAGTCACCAAGGTCACCAGCAGCCACAGGTTCCCCAACGCGTGCGAGGCCAAGGCCACCGGCAGCGCGCCGAGCGCACAGACAAACATGGCAGTCTTGCGGGCCCGGTTCAGCGGCCAGCCGCGGCGCAGCAGCCACGAGGAGAGCCACCCGCCGGCGACCGAGCCGACGCTGGAGCCGACATACATGACCACCAGAGGCAGGCCCAGCGCCATCAAGTCGAGCTTGTACTTCTCGTTGAGGAAGCCCGGCAGCCAGTCCAAATAGAAATACCAGACCGGATCGGTGAGGAACTTGCCGACGACCAGCACCCACAGCTCGCGGCGGCCCAGGAGCTCGCGTGCCGGAACCGAATCTCTGGTGTCCTCGCCCGCTTCCGCCTCGATCAGCTTGCGCTCCTCGGCCGTGATCCAGGGGTGCCGCTCGGGGTCGCGAAACAGCGTGGCCCACGCCAGCAGCCACACAAACCCGAGAGCGCCGGTCAGCAGGAACGCCGCTTGCCAGCCGTAACGGTGGGCCAGCCAGGGGACGGTCAGCAGCGCGACGACCGAGCCCACGCTGCAGCCGCTGATGAAAATGCCGGTCGCCAGTGCACGCTCCCGGCGGGGGAACCACATGGCGACAACCTTGATCCCGGCCGGGAAATTCCCGGCCTCTGCGACCCCCAGGACGAACCTGGCCACGCTGAACTGAGTCACCGTGCTCGCCAGAGCGTGCCCCATGGCGGCCAGACTCCAGATCATCACGGCCAGAAAGTTGCCTAGTCGCGCACCCATCCAGTCCAGCAGCCGGCCGGCCACTGGCATCATCAGCGCGTAAGCCAGCTTGAACCAGAACTGGATCACGCCGTAGTCCGTCTGATTCCAGCCCAGGTCCTTCATCAAAACCGGCTTGAGGATCCCCAGCACGTAGCGATCGACGTAGTTGATGGTGGTGGCGAAGAAGAGCAAGCCACAGATGAGCCAGCGGAGGTGGCGGAGTTGGAAGCGGGCTTTCGGGGCGGCGGCGGTCGGCATCGGCGCTGCGAACCGATCAGCGCGTGGAAGCAGACACAGCGCCTTCGCTGAATCGGTGCATGAACAAACAACACTACGAACCGTGGAATCCGTTTGTCAAGCGGGCGAGCGCGGCGAGACCGGGACGGCCTCCGGTGTCCCGAGCCTCCGTGCGGGGGGCGCCCGCGCGGCTGCTACAATACGTCTGTTGAGTACTATGCATACGAAGCTTGTAGTTCCGTTGTGCGCGCTGGCCGTGGCGGGCGCCGCGCTCGCTGCCGACCCGCCCAGCCAGGAAGTCCGGATCCTGGAGCAGATTGTCGCCAAGATAAATGGGGAGATCATAACCCGGAGCGAACTCGACAGGGCGCGCAGCCAGATGGAAGCCGAGATCGCCCGGCAGCGGCTTCCCAGCGCTCGCGCCGAGCAACTGCTCAAAGAGGGCGTGGAGAACCTGCTGCGCGACCGGATCGACAACCTGCTGCTGGTGCAGAAGGCCAAGGACCTCAACATCGACGTCGACCAGGAGGTCGCGAAGTCCCTCGCCCAGCTTCAGCTCGCCAGCAAGATTCCCGACGTGGACAAGTTTCAGGCGGCCATCCGTGAGCAGAGCGGGATGTCCTACGAGGACTTCCGGGCGCAGACGCGCGAGGGCCTCCTGACGCGCGAGGTGGTCCACCGCGAGGTGGGCTCGCGAATCGTCGTCTCCAAGGCCGAGCAGACGGCCTACTACGAGCAGCACAAGCAGGAGTTCGTGCGCGAGGAGCAGGTGATCCTGCGCGAGATACTCCTCTCGACGGACGGCCGGGACGCCGCAGGGATCGCGGCCGCCGAGAAGAAGGCCAGGGACCTGGTGGCCCGTGCGCGCAAGGGCGAGAACTTCGCCAACCTCGCCCACGACAACTCCGACGCCGACACGGCTTCCAATTACGGCGAGCTGCCGCCCTTCAAGCACGGCACGCTCAAGAAGGAGCTCGAGGAGGTCGTCTTCAACCAGCCGCGCGGCTACGTCACGGAGCCGATCCGGCTCCCCAACGGGTTTCTGATTCTGAGGGTCGAAGACCACTACCGTGCCGGCCAGCAACCCTTCGAGGCGGTCGAGAACGAGATCATGGAGCGGCTCTACATGCCGCGCATGCAGCCGGCCCTCCGCGCTTACCTGACCAAGCTGCGGGAGAACGCTTTCGTGGAGATCCGGGCCGGCTACGTGGACTCCGGCGCGGCGCCGGGCAAGGACACCGCCTGGCACGACCCGACCAAGCTGAGACCGCAGACCATCACCAAGGAGGAGGTCGCCGCACACGTTCGGCGGCGCCGCCTGCTCTTCCTGGTCCCGGTCCCGGGAACGAAGATCGGCGGGAAGGTGGAGCGCCCGATCCAAGCTGCTCCGGCCGGGGCGCCGCCGGCGGCTGCGCCGGCCAAGCCGGGGGCCCCCGCCACGACACCCGGCACCCCGCAGAAATGAAGTCTCCCTACGTCAGCGAACTGGATCCCAGCAAGGTGGCCACGGCCACCTTCCTGGTGCACGCCAAGGAGGTTCGCCAGAAGAAGACGGGCGAACCCTACCTCTCGCTGGTCCTCGGCGACCGCACCGGCGAGCTCGACGCCAAGATGTGGGACAACGTCGCCGAGGTCATGGACACCTTCGCCCGCGACGATTTCGTCCGCGTCAAGGGCCTGCTTCAGATTTACAACAACCGGCCTCAGCTCATCATTCACAAGCTCCAGCGGCTGGATGACGCGGCGGTCGATCCGGCCGACTTCTTCCCGGCCTCGCGGCGCAACCCGCAGGAAATGCTGGAGGAGCTGCGCCAGGTGGTGCGCTCGGTCGAGAACCCGCATCTGCGCCCCCTGCTGGAGCTGTTCCTTTCCGACGAGGAGATTGTGCGGCGCTACGTCCGCGCGCCGGCGGCGAAGTTCATTCACCACGCTTACCTGGGAGGGCTGATCGAGCACGTGCTCTCGGTGTGCGGCCTGTGCCGGCTGGCCGCGGGCCACTTCCCCGGCGTGGACCTGGACCTGCTGCTGGCGGGCGCCATCCTGCACGACATCGGCAAGATTTACGAGTTGAGCTACGAGCGCGGTTTCGGCTATACCAGCGAAGGACAGCTCCTAGGGCACATCCTCATCGGTGTCCGCATGATCGAAGAGAAGCTGGCGCAGTTGCCGGACTTCCCGCCGCGGCTGCGGACTGTGGTCGAGCACCTGGTGGTGAGCCATCACGGCGCGCTCGAGTTCGGCTCGCCGAAGGTGCCGCTGTTTCCCGAGGCCCTGTTGCTGCACTATCTGGACGATTTGGACTCCAAGATGGAGTGCATGCGTGCGCTGGTTGAGCAGGACCGGCAGGTGGAGGGGCACTGGACGGGCTACAACACGTCGCTCGAGCGCGTGGTCCTGAAGAAGCTGAAGTACCTCGGCGGCGATCCCGTGCCGGATGCGGATCCGGCCAACGGCCCGGCCGCGGGTGTTTCCCCCCAACCCGCGGCGGCGCAACCGGAGCGCGAGGGCGGGGGAGCGGTTGCTTCAGCGCCCGATGCGGCGCGGCTTCCCGGCCGGCCCGCCTCCCGCCCGCCGCAGCCCGGCGCGCCGGGTCTGTTCGGCGAGAAGCTGGGGCAAGCCCTCCGCGAGGAGGAGTAGATGCGCAAGCCCGGCCCGCCGCCCGAGATTCCGCCTCCGCTCGAGCTGGAGTGTCTGAAGGCGCTGTGGAACCTGGGCGAGGGCAACGTGCGCAGCGTCCAGCAGGCCCTGGCGCCGGCGCGCCCGCTGGCCTACACCACGGTCATGACCGTGCTGGACCGCCTGGCCCGCAAGGGCGCCGTGGCGCGGAGGAAGTCCGGCCGCGCTTTCATCTACGCCCCCGCGATTTCGCGCGAGGCGCTGCGCCGGGTGGCCGTGCGGCAGCTCCTGGAATCCTTCTTCAGCGGCGCCGAGGAGGAGTTGCTGGCCTATCTCCAGGGCCGGCCCGAGGCGCCTCCGGCGGGCAGGGAACACCCGGTCGACGCTTCGCTCGACCCCGCGCTTCTGTAACCGCGAGGCCGGCTTGCGGCGGGGCAGCGTACCGCGGCTTTCAGCCAACCGCTCCCTGCCGGTCGCGGCTCGGCTAGTGGGAGCATGCCGTGGCCGAGCAGCAGGCGAGGTTCGCCAAGCGTCGCCATGAGTGGCGACGCAGCACGCTGAGAGCGCGCGCTACGAACGCCTGCAATATGGGGCCAGGCCGGCGCGGCTACCGCAGGCCGCGGATAACTGCGGCGATCTCGTGGATGGTTTCCTCGTCCGCCATGAGCACGCGGTGCGGGAACCAGAATGCGTCGCGCACGCACTCCTCGGCCACCGGGCAGGGAGCGACCCGGCAGCCGCCCTGCCTGTAGAGCGGATTGCCGTAGAGCGGATGCGGGTAGAAGGGCGTGCACGGAATGCCGGCGGCGGTCACGGCGCGCTGGAACTCGTCGCGCGTCATTCCGAAGCGGGCCGCGTCGATCCGGCCCAGCAGCAGGTACCAGGAATGCGCCGTGGCCTGCGCGGGAACCTCCTGGAACCGCAGCCCGCGGACCTCGGCCAGCTCCTCGCGCAGCAGCCGCTGGTTCCGGGCCCGGAGGCCGATCTGCTCGGGCAGCCGCTCCAGTTGCGCCTGAAGCACGGCGGCCTGGAAGGCGGTCATGCGGAAGTTCGTCCCCAGCGTGTAGTGGAAGAACCAGCCCGCGCCCGCGCGCCGGCCCTGGTTGATGAACGCGCGCGCCCGCTCGGCGAAGCCGGCGTCGTTGGTGGTGAGCAGCCCGCCTTCGCCCGCCGTCATCACCTTCGAGTTCTGGAAGCTGAAGGCCCCGGCCAGGCCGAAGCTGCCCGCCCGCCGGAGGTTCCACTCCGAGCCGTGCGCGTGGGCGGCGTCCTCGATGAGGATGAGATTGCGCCCAGCGGCCAGGGGCAGGAGCCGCTCGAGGTCGGCCATCAGCCCGCCGAAATGCACGGCGATGATCGCCTTGGTCTGAGGCGTGACGGCCGCGGCGGCGCGCTCCGGGTCGAGGTTGAAGGTCAGGGGCTCGATGTCGGCGAACACGGGCAGCGCGCCCACGCGCGACACCGCCGTCGCCGTCGAGATGAAGGAGATCGCGGGGACGATCACCTCGTCGCCGGGGCCTACGCCGCAGACTTCGAGGGCCGTCTCCAGCGCGACCGTGCCGTTGAATGCGCTGACGCCATAGCGGCACTGCTGGAACGCGGCGAAGGCGTCCTCGAACCGCGTGACGCCTTCGTTGAAGCCCCCCCACACGCCGCTCTCCAGCGTCTGACGAAGCAGCTCCAACTCGCGCTCGCCCCACACCGGCCACTTCGGAATCCGCACCATAAGTCACCAGTCTACGCCGGCTCGCGATCCGCATTGCGGCGGCCACCCGGTTGCGCGCGCGGAGCCCTCGACAAGAGTGTCGAGGCGTCGGGGACCCACGACAGAGGATGAAAACGGGGTTTTCGAGAGAGTGTCGACGCGGCAGGCGTGCCCAGGCGGCGGGGGCGCCAGCCTGGAGGCTGGCGCGCGGCTCTGGAGAGCCGCCCTACGCGGCCGGATTGTAGGGCGGGACTGGGGACGGACTACGGTCGCACCTAGCCAAGCGGATGCGAGCGCTCACCGAAGGCGCGGCGCGGTCAGCGCGCGGAAGAACTCGGGGACGCTCCGGGCTGGGTGCCGTAACAACGGTTGGGCTCTACGGAAGGCGCGCCGATGACCGTGATGACCGGGGTTACAGTCGAATGCGGGCCAGAAGCAATGCGGCTACGCCAAAGCCGCCGATCGCCAGCCCGGCGGCGCGGTTCATCAACAACAGGACGCGGTCGTTGAAGCGGTCGCGGAAGTGGTTCACGATCGTGCTCAGCGTAATCCACCAGGTCATCGAACCGCAGAAGATCCCGCCTACGAGAAACACGGTCAACCACCAATGCCTGGGATGCCCCATGCCGAGCGCTGCCAGGACGGCGAGAAACGACAGCACCGTCGTCGGATTCGTGAGGGTCAAGAGAAAGGTCGCCCGCAACTCCGAGTACACAGTTGAGCCGTCTCCCTCTTGCGAGTTCAACCGCTGGGGCCGCTTGAGGAAGTACGAGATGCCGATGACGACCAGCAGAATGCCGCCGACAGAGCGAATCCAGAATTGTTCCCGCACCAGAAACTGGACGACGAGGGTGATGCTGAAGCCCGCGATAGCGCCGTACAGCATATCGGCCGCCGCCGCTCCGAGGCCGGAGATCACGCCCGACCGCCATCCCGCGGCGAGCGTCCGGTGAATACAAAAGATGTTCACCGGCCCCAGGGGCACCGAGATCATCAGCCCGGCGATGATCCCCCCTATCAGCAACTCGAGCTCTGTCATAGAGAAACCGGGGACAGTAACAATTTACCCCATTTCGCCCGTCGCATCCGCCGCGGCTGGGGCTCGGCCACGGCGCGCTTGGCCGCTATCTGGAAAAATCGATATACCCGCGTCGCGGGTCCGTGCTCACCAGTTTCACCCGAAGTTGATCGCCCACGTCGAGGCCCTGCTGGCCACGAATGAGAAGTCCCTCCGCGGGAGGGTCCAGCACGCGCACGAAAACGCCTTT
>Ga0187886_1001655_pt1 | contig 19632 bp, 18 predicted proteins | sample June2016WEW_20_1_FD_133001 | JGI IMG/M metagenome (GOLD analysis project Ga0187886, IMG submission 133001) | Peatland microbial communities from SPRUCE experiment site at the Marcell Experimental Forest, Minnesota, USA - June2016WEW_20_150 | ecosystem: Environmental > Terrestrial > Soil >... | reverse complement strand
GCAAAGTGTTTCTTGCTGTTCCCTTTCATGATTAACCAAGATTCTCCCAACTCTGATTCCTGCTTGGAGCCAGGCACTTACGCTCCTAGTTTCATCGGCCTGGATCTCGCCATTTGCTTTATCCAATGGTCTATCTTTCCATCTATGAAATAACCCATTTTCAGGGATTGCTCTGTCGATTACGGTATGAAGTCAATAGGGCGGTCGCAAAGGACTCCTTTGAAATCGGAAAGGGGGAAGGTAAGCGTCATGGATTATCAATGGCAATCTTCAATTTTGAAGGGATGTTTTTATCAACTTATGATCCGATCTCCCTCCTGTTTTGGGATTTTTGGGGGGATCCTGTGCTATGTTTCTTCCTGTAATCGTCGGGAAACAGATTTTGACAGAGGGCAAAGATTTCTATCGGTAATGGGGGTTTGGTTATACTTTTCATTTCAGAACTTTTGCCGAAGTGCGGAGATCGGCACGTACTCCGCTATTTTCTATTGACCTAAATGGGCAATTTTGATACTTCGGCTTCGTCATTGCTCTAAACGTAAATGATGTTGATACCACCCACAATATATGGTGGTGCTTATGATTCTGTGTTTAAAATTTGACATAGGTAATAAGCCCATAAATTTGCTTGACAGAATTGTCAGTCTTGTTATCATTCCGAATAAAAAGTCCCTCGTTCATAAAAGTATTCGAACCTGATTCATCAGCCATCCGGTTATAAGGTATTAAATTTATGCCGCGAGTATTTTGGACCGGGAAGCTTTCTCTTCCTATGAAATTACTCGTAAATGCCAGCAATGCTTTAGCCTGGATAACTGGTAATACCAGGGATACCATGGCTATGAAGGAACGCATAAAACTAGGATATGAAGGTGCCATCAGTAATCACGTTACTAAATACGACAAATTAGGATTGGAGTTTCAGACGAAGGCTGCAACAGCCCTGCTCGAAGGTATTGACCTTATGGGGAAAATAGTTTTAGACATGGGGTGTGGCACCGGTGTTCTATCCCTGTTGGCCCTAAATCAAGGGGCGGCAAGAGTGGTTTGTGGAGACATCTCGGAATATATGTTGAGCCAAGCTCGGGGGAAAGCAGCTGACCAGGGGTATAGTACAGATCGGATTGACTTTCGACAGTTGGATGCAGAGTCTTTACCTTTTGAAGACGGCAGCTTTGATGCAGTCTTATCAAGTATGGGCTTTGGGTTATTTCCCGCCCAGAAGAAGGCAGTCGCGGAGATGGTTCGGGTTTTGCGCCCTGGAGGCTATCTAGGGCTTGGCGCCCATGGCCCAGAGCATTACTGGGAGGCAATTGATGCCTCTTTCAGGGTGATCACGAAACGCTATGTCTTGGCCTATCGCTTGGAATTCTGGCCGGTTGGGGAAAAAGATATTCAGCAAATGTTGGTACAAGCCGGGTTTACAGATGTTCGAAGTCGAAGGTATACTTGGCGGAATGATTTTGCCACTGGCGGCCAGGCGTTCGACTTTTTTGCCGCTATCTCAGCCGCCTGGTGGTATGCCAAATTTCCTCCCCATAAGCGAGCAAAAGAATCCCAGAAGGCCCGGGATTACTTTGAAAGAAAAAGAGTGACCCAAATTACAGATGATGTCATTCTGGCGTACGGGCGAAAACCTTGAAAAAGCTGAAACGCACTCATTAGGTTCCGAACACTGCTATAAATCCTCTTATTCTAAGCGTCCGCAAAAAGTTACGATTTCCGATCCATATATTCAATTTGAACCGATACATGCTTTTACTCCGCAATCTTCAATGGTTTAGACATGGGACTGCTGAGCATTAGTAGGTGCTATACGTAACAAATCCTGCTTTTTCTTTTGATATTAGTTACTTATACACTGTTTTTCATTTTCCATTTTCCTTACATCCCTGTCAAGATAATTCGTTGCCCTGTTTGCGAGCAGTCCGTGGGTTATTTAGCGTCTCCATGGAGGATCCATGCTCTCCCCTTCGTCTTCATCCTCTCCTCGGGCCTGCGTCCTTTGCAAGACCACCTCCATGGCCTTGTAGTAGTCTCTTTGGACCTTGAGGTTCGCTACCCGGCAGTAGCGCTGGGTTGTGGTAATCTGACCATGCCCCAGGAGGTCCTGGATGGTAGCAAGGTCAGCATCGGCGTTGAGAAGCTGCGTGGCCATAGTGTGGCGAAGCCGATGACACGAGACGTTCAGCCCGCTCTTTCGCGCATAGTACTCGATCCTCTTCTGGATGCCTCGGACCGATAGCGGTTTCCCCCTCATCGGTCCCTTCCGCACCAGGAACAATCCTTTCGCTTTCGATGATCGTTTCGCAAGGTACGCCGAAAGAGTCGAGCGGGCGTCTTCACTCAGGTATACAACCCTGCCCTTCGCCCCTTTTCCGTTGGAGACAAGAATCCGTCTCCTCGCGTACTCTACCGCATCGACGGTCAGGTCAGCAACCTCTTGGACCCGAAGGCCACAGCGGAGCATCAACATGAACATAGCCCGGTCTCTCACATCCGTGATAATGGTAAAGAGCTTCGTGACCTGGTCGTCCTTCAGGTGCCGGGGCAGCGGTTTGGGCAGACGCAGTGAGATCCGGGTGACGGGATTGTCCAGCGGTATACCCTCCTCATTCATGAGATACTCGAAGAAGAGGCGGATCGTTTGCAAGTGGCAGGTGATCGTCTTGGGCGTTCGTCGCTTCCGGAGCAGATGATCCACGTAAACTTCTATATCCTTGCGGGTCACCTCGGGAAGGGGTACCGTGAGCCATCTCATAAAGTGATCGATGATGTTCACGTAGTTCTTCACCGTATGGGCCGAGTAGTTTTTTCTCTTCAAAGCTCTCCGGTACCGGACCCGCTCAGTAGTCTCCATCGATCCCTCCTTTTTCGATAATGGCCATAGCCCGAAAGTACTCTTCCTCACGGCTTCTGTCCGTGAGCCGGGCATAGCGGCGGGTCACCTCGATATCCTGATGACCCAGGAGCTGCTGGAGACATTCCAGACGCATCCCGCCGTTGAGCAGCTCGGAGGCGAACGTATGGCGAAGACAATGCACGGTGTAGCCTTTCTGTTCGAGTCCGGCCTTCTGGAGATATTTCACGAAGCGGTTCCGGCCGGCACTGTAACAAAGGTGCCTGTTGCCCTGGCCGTAAAAGACAAACTCCTGGTTCTGGTCCCTTCGCCGAAGCCAGAGTTTTAGGGCGAACAGAGCATCGTCGCTCAGGTAGACCATCCTCCCCATGCTGTTCTTCTCTCCCTCCAAGAGATGGATCTTTCTGTCCCGGATATCGAGATCGTTCAACCTCAGTCCCAAGGCCTCCCCAATCCGCATACCCGTCCGTAAAAGCAGAAGGATCAGGGCCCGATCCCGGATGTCGTCAATCACCGAGAGAAGCTTTCTCACATCGGCGGGGTTCATGGCCCGAGGAAGGACGTCCGGAAGCTTGAGCTTGATGCTCCGTTTCAGAAGGGAACCGGCGAGGACATCCTGCTCCATCAGAAAATGCAGAAAAGCGATAATGCAGGCCAGCCTCGTCCGCACCGTGGAGATACGGATCTCCCGGTCCTGCTCGTGCTCGATGAAGGCCTCCAAGTCGACCCGTTCAATCTCCTCGAGATCTCTCTTGCCCAACTTTCCACAAAAGTCGAGGAAGAGCCTAATCGACGTAAAGGAACTCTGGAGGGTCCTCAACTTGTGGTTCAGGCGCCACTTGTGGCGCAGGTAGCGCTCGAAGTGCTCCTTGGCGGGAAGCTCCATGCGGGAGAGTTTCTGGAGGATAGGGTCAATCGGGGCTTGTGCAAGATGCTGCTGACGTAGTAGTGTATTTTCGCTTTTGACTGACTCATTGGTGGTCGGCTGTACCTGGATCATTTCTCCTCCTTTTCTTTTTCAAGAAAAAGCAGGATAGATAATGACCCTTAGCCGTTTTAATGGTCAATCAAGTTTGTTACGTATAGGTAGGTGAAGCTTTGAATTCAAGAGAAGGTGGATTCTTTCCCTGGGAAATGGGGGAGTCTTTCCTGAAGTCCTTTTTTTTGAGTCATTCCAGAGAATGGAATATTTTAAATACAAATCTCCAATTTGGATTGAAAATTAAGGCTATTTTCAGAAACAAATTTGTTCTTGACCGCACCTTCGCATAAGAGTATTATCCAATTTTTGTTTCTCTCCATAGCGAAGTAAACTTAAATATCATAACCTTTAGCCTGCTGGAGGAAACCATGAGAAGGAGTTTCCGGAAGATACCCTATCGACTAAAAAGCGAGTTTTTAAAGATTGATTCTGTAACATGGTAACAGGAACATTTGAGTTACAGAAATACAGCTCCTCACCCCCCTCCCCCCCAGGGGGTGGGATGGGGTGAGGGAGAAAAAAGGAGAAAGGAGATATAGTATGTTAAAAAATGTGAATCGCAGGGAATTTTTGAAGACGACAGCAGCCACAGGTGCAATATTGATTGCTGGAGATCTCACTTCAGTTTTTGCGGAGGAACTCAAACCTATCGAGCTTCCAAAGCCGCGAGTGGAAGGTGGTAAGCCTCTCATGGAGGCACTGAAGGAGAGGAAGTCTTCCCGGTCGTTCAGGAGTGAGAAGATCCCGATGCAGGTGCTTTCCGATATGCTTTGGGCGGCCTGGGGTGTGAATCGTCCGGATGAGGGGAGACGTACGGCACCCTCTGCGAAGAATAACAAGGAAATTGATATTTATGTTGTCCTTGCTGAGGGGGTTTACCTATATGATGCGAAGGACCACATCTTGAGTCCGGTTCTGGCGCAAGATATCCGTGAGATGGCAAGTCGGAACAATCCGCGGCCCTTGGATACAGCGCCGGTCGTCCTGTTATTTGTGGCGGATTTCGCGAGGATGGCTGGGCTGGCAAATGAGCAGAAGGTATTATTTTCAGCCGCTGACACAGGCTTTATCAGCCAGAATGTTTATCTTTACTGTGCTTCTGAAGGATTAGCGACGGTTGTACGCGGGATCCTTGATCGGCCAGCGTTGGCTAAGGCGATGAAGCTACGACCGGAGCAAAATATCGTTCTCGCCCAATCCGTGGGATATCCAAAAGGCTAAGTACCGGAGCCTGGAGCCTTTCTTATTTTCATCTTTTATAAAATCGAAAGGAGGAAAGGAATCCCGGCCTATAAGGTGTAAAGGTCTTGGAGGAATTGGAGTAGACCATGACAGCACAAGAGCTCTTAGAAAAAGCCACTGACAAAGCCTCGGGTAAATGGCTTAATGTGGTTCTGAGGGAGACTCTTGGGCCAGCTCAGTCCAAAGAATCTTCTCTGCCATCTCGAGCAATTGATAAGTGAACTCAAGAACCTCGGCATCGTCAACGAAAAAATCAGGGCGTTGCGTGAAAACACGGGCTTTCGCGAAGAGATCAACAGCCTCTTCTTTGGTAAGGCTACCTTTTCGGATTAAGGCTGCGACTGAGTTCAGTGAAAGTGAAAAACCAGCAATAGCGAATCCGGATAAATGTTTGTCCATCCCTCTTTCCTCCCTTGGTTTTAGTTTGCTAAGGCTAATATATCAACGGGTCAACGGGAATGGCAATTTAAAAAATTTACAAAAAACTGTTCAATTGAGTCCCAAGAAAAATGAGTTCTCCAATCTGTACGCGCAAGCTCTTTGAATCGAAGGGCCTGGCTACCGTAGGTCGGTGGAGAGTGGGTCTCAGGCCTACACAATTGGCAAAATTTCTCTCCCATTTTTGAAGCGTAAAGCCAAAAGCGGGTTAAGGCCATCGTTAGGCCAAATCCTGAGTAGGGGTCTCTGAACTACGTCGATTCCTGGGCGAGGGTCTAAGGGTGGTTCATAATCCTAAGACATTTGAAAACCATTCGCCGGTGGCTTGCAAGGGAAGATTCCCCCTGCCGCAGATCTTCATTCGGGTGAATGGGTGCAGCCGTAAGGACTGCCGTCACGAGGGAGCCATGATTGATTATAACCAAATCCTACCCAACCTTTATGTAGGGACGTATCCCCAGAAGTCTGAGGATATCCAGGAGCTAAAGGATTGTTGTGGAGTCACTGCCGTACTCAACTTGCAAACAGACGAAGACCTTAGCGAAAGAACCATCGATTGGCGGGCCATGCAAGCCATCTACAGAAAACTGGGCATTGAGGTGCGCCGAGTGCCCCTGCGAGATTTTGATTACGATCATCAGCGGCAGCACCTGCCGGAAGCGGTGAGAGTCCTGGCCGAGTTGCTCGCCTCCAGTCATGTCACCTATCTCCACTGCAATGCCGGAGCGAGCCGGTCACCCCTCGTAGCCATGGCCTATCTCTATTGGTGCCGCAAGCTGGGTCTCAAGAAGGCCGTTAAACACGTCCGGGAGCGTCGCACCTGTGCCCCCTATGAAGACCTTCTGGAGGTGAGCCTGAGAAAATCCCCTGGCCGGTGAACCAACGGTTATCGCAGAATAGGGATGAGGGATTTTTGATCTCCCCACGGCAGAGGATTTCCGAGATAGGATTTGGCGGATCGAAAAACTACGTAGGTAACAATCCGTGAAGGGGTTAAAGGATCTCTAGGAACTGAATATCAAAAGTCAGGTCTTTCCCAGCCAGAGGATGGTTGGCATCTATGGTTACGCTCGATTCGGAGACATCGGTCACCATGACTGTAATCGTCTTGCCATCCTCTTGTCTGAATAATAAACTTTCACCAGCTTTTGGTTCCAAGTCCGCGGGCAATCGATTTCGACCTACCACCACGATCATTTCCTCCTGGTGCTGGCCAAAGGCTTCATCCGCCGGAACTTGGACCGTTTTCGATTCGCCCGGATTCATCCCCACGATGGCTCCTTCAAAGCCGGGAAGGATCTCGCCCTCGCCGATGGTAAATTGCAGGGGTTCGTGGTTCGTGGTGGAACCAAGGATGGTGCCGTCCTCCAATCGAACCGTGTAGTGTACCTTAACCGTATCGCCCTGTTTTGCCTCTGCCATTCCCCCCTCGCTTCCTCAGATCATCCAAGGGATCGGACATTGTTTCCACGATGATCCATTCGTAATCTCAATGCCTCTTTTTGAAAGAGGTACTATATCAGAAATTATTCTTGAAAAATAGGCAAATAAAAATTGGGAGGACAATTTTTTTGTCCCCTGAAGGGTACGATCGGTTATACTTGAATGGAAGGAAGGAGAAAATGAATCAGGGAGATTATTACCAGATTCTGGGTATAGATAGGAATGCCAATCCCCCAACCATCAAACAGGCCTACCGCAGACTGGCCTTCCAATATCATCCGGATCGAAATAAAGAAACTCCTGCTGCTGTCGAGAAAATGAAGGAAGTCAACGAAGCTTACGCGGTTCTCTCCGACCCGAGAAAAAGAAGGGATTATGACACGCTGCGGGAGCGGTATGGCCCTTCTGGCTTCGATCGATTTAAACAGAGTTATTCCGAAGAGGATATTTTCAGAGGTTCAGACATCAACCAGATTTTTGAAGAGATGGCCGGGGCATTCGGATTCAGAGGTTTTGAGGAGGTTTTCAAAGAATCCTATGGCCCGGGATATCGCACCTTCGAATTTCGCCGGCCGGGAGTTTTCGGCCGAGGGTTCATATTTTTTGGTCCAGCCTACAGGAGGGGGGATCAACCCGAAGCGCCGGCTTCTTCCGAAATGCTACCCGGAAACCTGGGGAAACTAACCGGGTATCTTTTAAGAAAGATGTTGGGAATCAGAGAAACCGGGGGAGGGAAGGACTGGTATGATACCCTCACTCTCGATCCCCGGCAACCTCAGGAAGGAGGGAAGATAAGATACTTCCATCGCCGTAGGTCTAAAGAGCTGATGGTCACCATTCCTCTGGGAATAAGGGAAGGGCAGAAAATAAGATTGAAAGGGATGGGAGCCGACGGGAAGGGTGGAGCAGAACCCGGTGACCTCTATCTGAAAGTTCGAATCAGAAGGCCTCTTCTCCAAAGAGTCAGAGATCTGTTAAAAATTTAATCTTCCAGGATAGGAGATGGAAAAAGGGCCGCCAGGGGCTGGAAAGAGTACTTTTGAACTCATCGATCCGGAGATTCTCTTTCGGGAACTCAATCTGAAGGGGGGGACCTCTTTCCTGGACTTGGGTTGCGGCAGGGGCGAATATGCCATCGCCGCAGCAGAGTTCACCGGAGAAGAAGGGCAGATTTACGGCATCGACTTATGGGTAGAGGGAATTGCCGCTTTACAGGAGCAGGCCTCAGCGAAGGGGCTGAGAAATTTAACGGGCTGGGTCAGCGATATGCGAAAGCCCTTGCCTCTAAACGACAGCAGTATCGATGTCTGCCTGATGGCAGCCGTCCTCCATGACCTGGGAGAGGCCGATGCTGACAAAACCCTCGATGAGGTCCGCAGAGTGTTAACCCAAGAGGGTCTTCTGGCTGTCGTGGAGTTCAAAAAAAATGAGGGACCTCCCGGTGCGCCCTTTCGTATCAGGCTTGCGCCTGAAGAGATTAGCCGAATTGTGACCCCGCACGGTTTTACAGAAAGGCGGGTCTTGGAAGTTGGGCCCTATCATTATCTGGTAACGTTTTGCGCCCGTGATCTTTCGCAGCGGTCATAGGGAGGGTTGGTAATGGAAAGCAAGTTGTTTTCTCCCCTCCGGCTGAGGGGGTTGGAGTTTAAGAACCGGATTTTTCTCTCCCCCATGTGCCAGTACTGCAGCGAGAACGGCACGCCCACCGACTGGCACCTCGTGCACCTGGGCAGTCGAGCGATCGGAGGAGCTTCGCTGGTCATGGTAGAAGCCACCGCTGTATCACCGGAAGGTCGTATCACGCCATGGGATAGCGGCATATGGTCTGATGACCACGCTCAGGCATTTAAACGCATCACCGCTTTTATCAAAAAGCAGGGGGCCGTGCCGGGTATCCAGCTTGCCCATGCAGGCCGTAAGGCCTCAACCGATGTCCCGTGGCGCGGCGGAGGACCCCTTTCCGGAGATGCCGGGGGATGGCGGCCGATCGCCCCCAGCCCCCTCCCCTTTGACGAATCCTCTCCCCGGCCGGCCGAAATGACCAAGGAGGACATGGAGAAGGTGATTTCCCAATTTGCCGCTGCAACGCGCCGGAGCCTGGAGGCGGGTTTTGAAGTGGTGGAGATCCACATGGCCCACGGCTATCTCTTCCACCAGTTTCTCTCTCCCATTTCCAATCAGAGGGCCGACGAATATGGAGGGGATCTGGAAAATCGGGTCCGGTTCCCTTTAAGAGTCGTCAGAGCCGTCCGGGAGAATTGGGCTCTGCCGCTCTTTGTGCGGATCTCCTGCACAGATTGGGTGGAGGGCGGATGGGATCTGGACCAGTCCCTGGTGTTTTGCCGCTGGCTCAAGGAGATCGCCGTTGATCTGGTTGACTGCTCCAGCGGTGGTCTGGTGGCTTATGCCAGAATTCCCGCGGCACCTGGATACCAAACTCCCTTTGCGGCAGCCATCCGCCAGAAGGTGGGGCTGCCCACTGCCGCCGTTGGTCTGATCACCCACCCCGTTCAGGCGGAGCAGATTGTGGCCACCGGGCAGGCAGACGCCGTCTTTCTGGCGCGGGAAATGCTGCGGGACCCTTACTGGCCCCTACATGCCGCCCAGGCTCTTCATGTGGACCTACCCTGGCCCCCTCAATACCTGCGCGCCAAACCCGGCAGATGAGATAGTAAGGCTTGATTCTTCAAATTGTTCGAGGTAACATGACCCACGTCGCACAGGGCCTTACTCCTCTTCCCAATTGCCCAGATCCTGCATCCATAGATCGATCTTGAGGGGGAAGGAGGCCGGGTCGCGAAGCGGCTAACACAGATCAACCTGCCATCGCTGCAGGAGAAGGAGAGAAAGATCATGTTCGAGTTCAAGCGCATTGCTCTGGCACTCTTTTTGTCTTGTTTCATTATCTCTGGGGCCACGGCGGAGATTGCCGCGGCGGCGCAGGAAAGTGCCTCCAGCGGGGAAATCCGCATAGGGATGGGCATCCCCATCACGGGCGCCTTCTCAGGTGAGGCCCCTTACTACGTGAATTGCGTGAACCTGGCAGAGAAACAAATCAACCAGGCGGGCGGCATCAACGGCAAGAAACTCAGGGTGTTCATCATTGATAACCAGTCGACCAACCCCGGGGCCCTCGCGGCGCTGAACAAGGCCGTCGAGCAGGATAAGGCCCTGGTCTTCATCGGTCCGGTGAAGAGCACCCAAATCCTGGCCATGTCAGACGCGGTCAAGGCCTACGGGATCCCGATGATGGTGGGGGGCACCAACGAGACCATAACGAAACAAGGGAACCCGTGGCTTTTCCGCTGCCGGGTCAGCGACGCCATCGTGGCCGCCGTCCTGGTGAAGTACATCAAGGAGGAGATGAAACTCACGAAGATCGGCGTGATCTATTCGAACGAGGCGTTCGGGAGCGGTGGGGCGGATGTCATCGAGCGGAACGCCAAGGCGCAAGGGCTGAAGGTGGTTGCCCGAGAGCGGTTCAACCTCGGGGACCGGGATTTCACCGCCCAGCTTCTGGCCCTCAAGAGGGCGGGGGCCGAAGTGATGATCCCGTACAGCCTCGGGGTCAATGAGTTCGCCCGGATCAATGTTGAGTACCGCCAGTTGGGGTCGCCTTACAAGTACGTGGGGCCCCCCGCCGTAGCCATGAAGCCGGTTCTGGACCTGTCCAAGGAGGCATCGGAAGGCCTCATGGGGTTCGTCGACTCCGTGCCGGGGATGAACGCCACGAATAGGAAGTTCGTCGAAGCCTACCGGAAGGAGTTCAACTCCGAGCCTGACACCCAGGCACCCTGGAGCTACGACGCCATGAACATCTTGGCCAACGCCATCCGGAAGGGCGGCGAGGACCGGGCCAAGATCCGGGAGGCTATTCTGGCGACCAAGGGGTACGAGGGGGTTCTCGGGACCTACAACTTCACCCCCGAGGGCGAGGGCCTCAACGGGGGCCCCATTGCCGTCATCAAGAACGGCAAGCCCCAGCTGGTGAAAATGGTTAGTGTGAAGCAATAAGCATCTGGAATTCCGGCTGCCGGCCTGCCGGACAAGTAACCGTAGCCTCGTGCGAACGCGTTGCTTATCTCGTTCGCGCGCGGCAGAGCCTCAGGAGGGTGGCAAGGGAGAAGGATTGCCCGGGTAGCCGTTTACCAGCTCGAGGAATTGCCGTCTGAACTCCATGGCCCCGCCCCGGGCCGGGTGTCTCACCATATGGAAATCTCTCCTTAAAGAATTCAACACGTGAGCCGCGACTTTTCCCACCGCAATGATCCTTGTTCCGGGGAATAATTCCAAGAAATCTCTTAATACCCTGATGCCATAAGCAATTTCACCGGCCGTTGGTTTGCGATTGCTCAGGATACCCCTGGAGCCATCAAAGGGGTGCCACGGGAAGGCATTCCAGAACACAAACTCGACTGCCTGAAAATTGGATTTTGCTATCGCCTCCCAGACGATGGTGGCCGTCGGCTCGTTGAAACCGCGGTCCCTGATTTCTGGTTTACTTGTTCGCTGGGGTTCGACATCCGGTAATACATATTCAGGATAAATTCCTCTTCTCCGGAGGAATCCGAGGAGGATGCGTTCAGAGGTCATCGGGATGCCGGTAAAGTGTCCCCCCTGATAACTAAGCGCTTCCCCTACCAGGCAGAACTTAGCTTTTTTCAACCTCACTTGGAGATAATGGGTGAGCTGCTTTTTGCGGATTTTGGGGGCAGCGGGGCCTATATCGTTTTGCTGATCGACATCAGCCCACGGATTGAAAAAATTGGCGAGATCAGGTGATTGGATCAATATTTTGAGCAAACTGGAAAGGTCGCCGGACATCGAATGTCTCCAACACGATTCCATGGGCATTCTGGGCAAAGATTCTCCGCGGAGTTTCTTATCTCTCCTCTTCCCAAAAGGGTATCGCCTCTCCGGAAAAAATTCAATAAGTTTCAAATAGACCGGGCAATAGGCGATAGGCTATGGCCTATAGGTAATGGATTGTGGGTCGGCTCCCAGAAAAGGCGGCCGGATGAAAATCCAGCCGCCGTGAATGATCTGCCGCCAAAGGCATTCAGGTTAGGTGTTCAGGGCAGCGAAAAAAGTGCCCTCGCCTCGATTGACGAGCAGGAGGAGGGAATCCTTGTCTTTGGCCTTCGAGATGGCCTCTTTGGCCTCTTTAACCGAGTTCACCGGCTGGCGATTGATCCCCAGAATGACGTCCCCCTGATGAATGCCCGCCAGATCCGCGGGGCTCCCGGGCTGCACACTGGCTACCAGAACGCCGCGGTCAGCCTTAGAGGTGGACTGGCCGGACATCCCGGGCTTCAAATCCTGGAGCCCAAGACCCCACTTTCCCTGGGAGGGTTGTCCGGACCCTTCCGCCGTCGCTTCTGCAGAACCTAGCTTTTCAACCTTGACGGCAAGTTGTTTCCTTGTCCCTTCGCGGAGAACAGTAACATTGACTTCCTGGCCTACGGGGGTGCTGGCCACCATGGAGGATAGTTCTCGAGGCTCTTCAACCGCATTGTTATGAAAAGCCACAATCACATCGCCCTGACGAAATCCGGCCTTATCGGCTGGACTTCCCGGTACTACATCCGCGACGAGAGCTCCCTTGTTGTTCTCCAGCTTCATCGCCTTGGCCAGTTCTGGAGTGATCGGCTGAATGCTGACGCCGAGGTAGCCGCGAGTTACACCGCCCTTGGATATCAGTTGGGGAACCAGCGGCTTGACCTCATTGACCGGGATCGCAAACCCGATTCCCTGCCCGTTGGAAAGGATGGCGGTGTTGATTCCGACCACCTCGCCTTTCATGTTGTAAAGGGGGCCGCCGGAATTTCCCGGATTGATGGGGGCATCGGTCTGGATGAAGTCATCGTATGGCCCGGCGCCGATGACGCGCCCCTTGGCACTCACGATCCCGGAGGTCACAGTGTTGCTCAGGCCGAAGGGGTTCCCGATCGCCAGAACCCAATCGCCGACCCTCAGCTGGTCGGAGTCGCCCATGGTCGCTGCGGTCAGAGCCTCCTTGGGATCGATCTTCAAAATCGCCAGGTCCGTCCTGGAATCTCGGCCCACGACCCGCGCTTTATACTCCTGTTTATCGGATAATGTTACCGTCACTTCTTTGGCGGATTCCACCACGTGGTTGTTGGTCAAGATATTACCATCACGGTTGATGATGACCCCCGAACCCGCACCCTGCATCCGGAAGCCTTCGGGATGCTGGGGCATCTCTCGGAAGAAGCGCTTGAAGAGATCCCCATAGGGCCCTTCCGGAAACGGAGACTCTTGGGAGAGGCCCACTTTCTCCACCTTGGTCACCTTGATATTGACGACCGTCGGACCCAGCTTCTGCGCTAAGTCGGCAAACGAGCCGGGAAAACCGGGTGTCGCTGCGGAAGCTTGGGGCGCGCTGCTCGCGGTGCCAGCTTCTGAGTGGCCTGTCAAGTGGAGGGGTGAAGCCACTAAAAGGCCTGCTAAGAGAAAAGAAAGGGCCACAGCCCCCAATGCCGTAAACCGAATCCGTTTCTTGTCCCAGTGCTGCTTTACCCTGTTGAACATTGTCATTCCTCCTTATCTAAGTAATTAGCGAGCCCTTCCTCCGTGGAGGAATGCTCTTGCCCATCTACTTTTCAAGTATAAGGTGGGAATATTAGAAAAAGATTAAATGAAGATTAGAAGTTCTTAATGGAAGGCGGGCGGGATACGGATGGGGAATCTGAAGTCTTTCGGGATTGAGTTGGGAGGAAAACCGTGAAAGTGCTCCCCTGGCCGGAAGTGCTTTCGACTTCGATCCTTCCCCCGTGAGCCTCCGCGATAGACTGGGCGATGCATAGGCCCAGACCCGCCCCCCCTTCTGCGCGCGAGCGCGCCTCGGGGGAGCGGTAGAACCGCTGGAAGATGCGCGCCTGATCTCCCTTGGGAATTCCGATACCCGTATCCTCGACCCGGATAGAAGCCCAACCTCCGCTGGATTGCAGGGAAATGGTCACATTTCCTCCGGGCGGGGTGTACTTAATCCCATTGTCCACGAGGTTGAGGAGGAGCCGCCTCAGGTGCGTATAATCCGCCTGGGCTGAAACGGGTTCCACTGGCCCGAGGCCCAAGTTGATGGAGCGGGCTTCGGCCAGGATGCGGGCCTGCCCGTAGACCTCTTCCACGAGTTGCCCTAAGTCCACCGGCCGTTGATCCATCCGGAGCACCCCGGCATCGGCGCGGGCGAGGAGCAGTAAGCCTTCCACGAGGCGAGCGATCTTGTCGATCTCCTCGAGCGCACTCTTCAGGACACGTTGATATTCTTCCGGTCCCCTGGGCGAGCGCAGGGCGACCTCTATCTCCCCTTTCAGGATCGTAAGGGGAGTTTGCAATTCGTGGGAAGCGTCGGCGGTGAACTGGCGCATTTCTTTGAAGGCGACATCCAGGCGGCTGAGCATCTCGTTTAAGGTTTGCGCCAACCTGCCCAGCTCATCGCCGGCTCCCGTCTCCTCCAGACGTCCGGCGAGGTGTTCTGCGCTGATCCGGCGGGCGATCTCCGTCATCCGGTCCACCGGTTTGAGCGCCCGCCGGGCCAGCATCCACCCGCCGCCGCCGGCCAGCAGCAAGGCAAAGGGCAATACGGCAGCCATGACCAGGAGAAAGTGCCGCCGACTTGTGTATAAGCTTTCCCGCGACATGCCTACCTGAATGAAGTTAATGACCCGGCCTGCCTTGATGACGGGCCAGGTCAGGATCCGGACGGGATAAGGCCCTATGCCTTCCACGGTCTCAAAGGTCGGAAGACCCTCAGAAGCGTTCTTCAGGGCCTGAGGACTGAGCGGCAGTTTGCCTGCGCCAGAGGGACGATGTCTTGGATCCAGGCGGCCAAAGGGATCAAGCCTTTCAAAATACCGATCCATCGGGGAGAAACCGAAGAAATGGCGGAATACCTCATCGATGTCAGGGGGAAAAAACGCGCTGGCCCCGCCGCCTTCCCGTTCGGCCAGTGCCTGCGCGACCCCGCGAAGCGCGCCATCTGTTTCCTGGGAAAGGGTATACACCAGGAGCCCGTATGCCGTGCCTCCCAAAAGAATGAAGGTCGCGGTCAAGAGGCTGGTGTACCAGAGGGTGAGGCGGGCCCGGATGGAACGGATAGGCATGGATCACTCCGCTTTCAGCACGTAGCCCACCCCTCGGACCGTGTGGATCAACTTTGCTCCGGGGCCGCTGTCGATCTTCTTCCGCAGGTAGTTTACGTAGACATCGATGATGTTGGTCATCGTATCGAAGTCGTAATTCCAGACATGTTCGATAATCATCGTCCGGGTCAGCACGCGCCCGGGATTGCGCATAAAGTATTCGAGCAGGGCGAACTCTTTTGAGGTCAGGTCAATCTTCTCCCCGCTCCGGGAGACGATCCGCCGGGCGGGGTCGAGGATCAATTCGCCGATCTGGAGGAGCGCCGGCTCGGCCTCCGCTCGCCGTCTCAGCAAGGCGCGAACCCTGGCGACGAGTTCCTGAAACGCGAATGGCTTTGTCAGGTAGTCATCGGCGCCGGCATCTAGGCCCAGGACCTTGTCTTCGATCGTTGCCCTCACCGTGAGGAGAAGGACGGGGCTATTCACTTTTTGGTGCCGAAGTTTCTTAAGGACCTGGAGACCGTCCATTTTGGGAAGGGAAATGTCGAGAATGATCAGGTCATGCACCTGGTCCAGGGCCATCCCCAGGCCTTCCTCGCCATCCAGGGCTACGTCCACCGCGTAGCCCTCTTCTTCCAGACCTTGTTTGATGAAGCTGGCAACCTTCTTCTCGTCTTCCACGACCAAGAGACGCATCCTTTATGGCCCTCCAGGAAACCTCGGGCGAGAGAACCGGGCTGCGCAGAACCTGGTTCTTCATTCTGCCCGCCCGCTCAATAAGATGATGGTATTGGATAGGGTTTCAAGTGTCAAGCGGACCCATCCATTGCGGGTTTTTAATTCTGATTCCCATTGGGTCAGGCGGCGCACCTTCTCCAGTGGAGAAATGGCCCCGGCTGCGGCGCTCCTCAAAACAAGATCGGTATGAACCTCTTGGTTGCTTTCATGTACGCGGCATAGTCCTCCCCAAACTTCTGAAGGTTCTCCGCTTCTTCAACCTTGGCCGTAGCCAACAAAAAGGCAGTGGCCACCAAAACCAGGATAGAGCCCACAAGCGAAGGGTCCTTGAGATACACTCCCCATCCAAGCAATAGCAATGAACTGTAAAGAGGGTGACGGATATACCTGTAGGCTCCCCGCCTCACCAAAGTGGTGGTATTCTCAAAGTGGCCTTCCGGTTTCCCCGCCACGCGCAGCAGATAGAATCCTTGCCCCACCAGGAAAAGCGAAAAAATCAACAGCAGCCAAGAGACGATTTGATGGGCAGCGAATGGGTCACGGAACCAATACTCAACATTCAACAAAAACAAGATCAGGATAGATTCGAATGCGAAGAACCGGTAGAAGCCATGGGATCGCCAATTGCGAAATGAGGGCCAGGATACAAAGAGGATGGCCGCAGAAATGACTGCGAAGATCATGATTTTGAGCACAGCATCCCCTCAAAAGTTCAGAGGTACCAACCCTGGCAACCCCCATAGACTTGAGGACGACCGAACTGGCGCGTCCCGTACAAATCTTTACCCTGAATCCATTTTCAGAGATGAGGATGGATGGTAGAAACTACCTATAGGTAGAATCGGGAGAACCCGATTCCCGAGCTTCTTATGAATGTACTCCCAGATGGATCTTTGCTGGGTGAGCATTCTAATGAGATCGAAGATGACAATCTTGAAGGGATGGTTTCATTCTTTCCCAAACTGCCAACGGCGATCCGCCCATCGGGTGAGGAGTTCGTCGACCTCGCCAAAATGGATGCAGCGTCCGATGCATGGATCAACGCAGGCAGGCCTTTCCCCTCGATCAATTCGATGGTAACAGAAATGACATTTTTCAGCCACCCCTTTATCGGTATTGAACTGCATCACTCCCAAAGGGCAGGCCTCGAGGCAGGCCTTACAACCGATGCAGGCATCTGGATCAACGAGGACGATACCGTCCGCCCGCTGATGGATGGCCTGAATCGGACACGCCTCTTTACAGGGGGGTTTCGAGCATTGCAGGCAGCGCGCCGGAAGAAAGGTCAACCGGAGCTTGCCATCGACTCTTTGCACCCCTTTTGTTTTCACCTGGATCCACCGAGATCCCTCCGGTGGGTTATTCTCTTGCTTGCAGGCCAACTCGCAGGTGTCGCAACCCCAGCAGATTTCTTCATCGATGATCATGGCCAATCTTTTCGTCATCTTCATTCCTCCCCCTTTTTAGGGGAAATCCGGCAGAGCAACACCCGGAGGTTCGTTGCTCCCATGGCTGGGTCACAAGTCACTGGATTATTGTCCGTCAGAAGATTGATGTTCGAATGCCGCCATCGATCTTCAGGAGATTTTTTCTCAGGAAACCACCAGGCATGCTGCGCTCCGATCACTCGCGGGTCGATTCCCAGGGTCACCTTGGCCCGTTGCAGGCATCGACCCCGCGCCGATTCGATGATGACCCAGTCTCCCTCCTTAATTCCTTCGCTCTCGGCTGTTTCCGGATGGATCTCAACAAAAGGCTCCGGCAGAAGTTCCCTCAGCCACGGGATTTGCCGATGTTCCGAATGGAAGAAGGCCGTCGGACGCATCCCGGTGATAAGAATGTATGGATATTCTTTAAAAAGGTCAGGCCGGCTCACAGGAGACTCCGGAGGTTCCCGAAACTGAGGCAACGGATCATATCCCCATTCCTTCATCCGTGTCGAATAGAGCTCCACCTTTCCGGTGGGGGTAGAGAATCCCTTCTTGACATATTTCCGATATTCCATCTTTCCCCGCAGATAGCCCCTTTTGGCAAACTCCTCAAAGGTTAGACCGGAAGGGGCCAGGATGGCATTCAAGGCTTCACGAATGGTTGGCCACCAATATTCTTTTTGCCCCACCCGATTTCCAAGTTCATTGAGCATCTCATGGTCTGATCTACATTCTCCCACCTGGATCACCTTCTGACGAGCTAACACATAGCCATGCCTTTTCCAGAAATCCGCCACATAATCCATTTCCAGCCACGTCGCCGTTGGGAGGACGAGGTCTGCCAGTTCCGCTGTCGGGGTTAGGAAGAAGTCTGAAACAGCCAAAAAATCGACCTTCTTCAAGGCTTCATCAACCATCGAGGCATTGGCCCGAGTCATGACAGGATTCGTAGAGATCAGAAAGACCATCTTCACAGGATAGGGCTTCTCGGCAAGGATGGCATCCCAGACGAACCTTGGATTGAGGATGGCAAAGGCATCCGCCAGTCTAAAGACGTCTCCCCCCAGACGCTTCTTCCTCTGTTCAAGGGGGAGGAGCTTATGTCTACCAAATTGACTGGCATTCATGGTCGGTGGAGGGACAAAGAAGACCATGCCGCCGGGAACATCGAGGTTTCCGGTGAGGGCAGCCAAGGCGATCAAGATTCGGTTATTATCGACGCAATTAATCGATTGCTCGATGGCCACGCCCCACTGAATACAGGCTGGCTTGGTTGTAGCAAAGAGTCGGGCCGCCTCCCGAATCTTCTCTTCTGGCACCCAGGTGATTTCGGAAACTCGTTTGAGGGTATACTCCTTGACTCGCCCGACGAATTCCTTCCAGCCATGGACCCAATTTTGAACGAATTCCTTATCATAGAGTTCTTCTTCCATCATCACCTGAAGCATTCCCATGGCTAGGGCTACATCCGTTCCGGGTCTAAGCTGAAGCCAAAGATTTGAGCGATCGGCCAATTTGGTGAACCGGGGATCGACCACAATCAATTTTGCCCCCTTGGCCAAGGCATCCGATAGATCCACCCCTTTGTACTCATCTGGATTGGAGACGACCGCATTATTCCCCCAGACCACAACACATCGGGGATTTCCCCCATAGTCGCAGACCGGCAGGTTTCCGCAAGTGATGACGGAGGTCGCCACCCGCGGCCCGTAACACATATGGCCAGCCGTGAGGACATTGGGAGTCCCTAAAAGGTTCGCAAAGCGATAGATGAAGGCCTCATTATCGCGACCTGTCCCATAACCCAGCACAATGGATTCAGCCCCGTATTGGCTCTTATATTCATTGATTTTTGAGGTGAGAAGATCATAGGCCTCATCCCAGGAAATCCGTTCCCATTTGCCCTCCCCTTTCGCTCCTTTTCGTTTCAAAGGGTAGAGCAATCGATCGGGATGATAAGCCAGTTGAATCGTAGCAATCCCTTTGGGGCAGAGCGTTCCATGGCTGATCGGTGATTCAGGATCACCTTCGATCCGGACAACCTTCCCATCCTTCACATGAACCAAAACCCCACATCCGCCGTGACAGATCCTACAGTGACTTCGGATAACCTTCTCATCCATGGTCTGTAGGGTTTCCCCTGAACCTCCTTTCACCAATCGCCCATAGCCTTAGCGGATCGGCAGACGAACCCCTTCCCCCTCCTTAAGGAGATTCGCGTTCTTCTTTCAGGTCATGCAGGAATCGTTTAGGTTGGGTGACCTAGATAGCGAGACTACCAGCGATTGCGTCCGCTGCCACGGCCGCCCCCAAAACCACCGCCGGATCGGCCGCCTCCGCGAGGACTCTTTTCCTGCGCCTCATTAACCTTAATGGTCTTGCCGTCAAGGCTCG
>Ga0187886_1001654_pt1 | contig 19661 bp, 18 predicted proteins | sample June2016WEW_20_1_FD_133001 | JGI IMG/M metagenome (GOLD analysis project Ga0187886, IMG submission 133001) | Peatland microbial communities from SPRUCE experiment site at the Marcell Experimental Forest, Minnesota, USA - June2016WEW_20_150 | ecosystem: Environmental > Terrestrial > Soil >... | reverse complement strand
CGTTTGGCCACCTCCTTCAGTTTGAGGGTGAAAAGGTTAGGCATCCCTTCCATCTCGGTGAGTGACAGGATAGTTTCCCGCGGAATTTTTCGATTTCCCTCCACTTCCACCTCTTTCACTCCAAAAAATGGATCCTCTAAAAGATGTACATAGACCCGATGGCCGATGAAGAAGAAAAGAGAGAGGAGCAGGAGTTGGAAGGCCACTCGGATAGCCTTTTTCAAAATTCCCTGGAATCTTTCCCCTCCTCTTTCTTCCCTCCTTTTTCGCGGTCGAAAAAATTTTTCCTCTTGTATCGTGATTGTCTCTTCCATCGATCCTTTTCCGCTATGCGCAGAGCGCTAAGCGCTTAGCGCCTTTTATTGGCCCGATCACATTTTTAAAGAAGCTCCCAATAGAATCCTTTCGACTAAATCCTCAAATGCGATTCCTGCATAACCCGCAGCCTGCGGAAGGAGACTCGTCTCCGTCATCCCCGGCATGGTGTTCACATCGATCACAAATGGATCGCCCTTCTCATCTGCCATCAAATCCACTCTGGCACAACCAGAGCAACCCAGCACTCGAAAGGCCTTGAGGCTCATTTCCTGGGCATTGAGATACTTTTCTCTTGGAACCCGAGCGGGGATAATATATTGGGTCTCCCCCTTCGTATATTTCGAGTGGTAATCGTAAAAACCACTCTTGGGAACGATCTCAATGACAGGCAGGGGGATTTCTTCGAGAATACCCACAGTGATCTCCTTGCCTTTTATAAATTCCTCCACCAATATCTCTTCGTCGTATTTCCCTGCCTCTTTGAATGCAAGGACGAGCTCTTCTTCTGTCCTGGCAATCGAGACTCCAATCGTGGAACCTTCTCTTGCTGGTTTGACCACGAGCGGCAGGGGCAAGGAAATTTTTTTAGGTGGATCTTTTCCAATCTCTTGACGTCGAAAGACCTCGAAGGAAGGGGTGGGTATCTTTTCACAAAGAAAGATCTTCTTGGCCATGATCTTATGAAGAGCTAAAGCGCTCGCCAGGACTCCTGACCCGGTGTAAGGGATCCTCATCAATTCCAACATCCCCTGGATGGTTCCATCCTCCCCGAACCTTCCGTGGAGGGCAATAAAGGCACATTCAATCTTTTTTTTGATCAATGTTTCCACAATGTCCTGGCCCACATCGATGGGACAAGCAGTGTATCCTTTTTCGGTAAGCGCTTTCAGGATGGCCTTTCCAGTCTTGAGAGAAATTTCTCTCTCCCGAGAGAGACCACCCATCAGCACTCCTATCTTCTTTTTCTTAAGCGACTGATTCTTCATTGACTTACCGCCAAAACTCCGCAGCCCTTATTCCGCAATCTGCATTCCCTGTCTGTCCGGCCCCGGTCCCGACCGAGGGCGGGGCAGGCCCTGAACCTAACATGGTACAGGGCAGGCAGGCGAAATCCACATCATGGTTCCCCTACCACCCTTACCTCCCTTTCAAGGGAGATGCCTTTCTCTTCATAGATCTTCCTTTCCACCCATTCCATCAAATTGATTACCTCTTGGCCCGTGGCCTTACCCAGATTGATGATGAAATTGGCATGGCGGTCTGAAACCATTGCCTGTCCCATCCTAAACCCTTTCAACCCTGCTTCCTCGATCCATTTTCCTGCGGGGCCCTCTGCGGGATTTTTAAAAATGGAGCCAGCGCTGGGATAATCCAAAGGTTGAGTTCTTTTTCTTATCTCCGAATAAGATCTCACCCGCTCAAGAATCTCTTCTTTCCTTCCCTTTTTCAGTTGAAACCGTCCTTTGAGAATGATCCAAGTAGGTGAAATGGCCAACCTCCGATAAGAAAATTTCAACTTCTGCCGAGGCTTCTCCACCACTCCTCCCTCCTCATTCATCAAGGTGATAGACAGGAGAATATCCTTCAATTCCACACCCCATGCGCCGGCATTCATTGCCAACCCGCCCCCCACTGTTCCTGGAATGCCGAAGAAGGGCTCGAGCCCTGTGAGATCCTTCTGAATGGAAAATTGGACCAGCCGTTGAAGGGAGAGACCAGCTTCAGCCTCAATCACATCCCCATCCAACTGAACCTTTTTCATTCCTTGAGTCAGGCTAATCACCCATCCGCGGATCCCTTTATCCCGCACGACCAGATTCGTCCCCTTTCCCAAGATCAAAATGGGGATGTCCTTCCTCCTGGCATACCGGACCACCTTCCTCAACTCCACCATATCCTTTAGAAAGAGGAGGCTGTCTGCAGGACCACCCACTTCGATCGAGGTGAACTTTTTCATCGGTGCATCGAAAAGAACCCTCCCTTCGATCAGACCCAAAGCCTCTTTCTTATAGTCACGAACCATCTTTCAATTGCCGATTTACCATTTGCGATTTACAATTTTTGAAAAGAACTGTTTTTGAAAAATTGGCATTCGCAAATCGAAAATTGAAAATTTTTCTTATTCAAGTCGGTTCACCAACTCATCTGCCACCTGCCAGATATCTCCTGCTCCCAAGGTGATCACCAAGTCTCCTGGGGCAACGATGTGAAGGAGATGGTCGACAATCTCCTTTTTATTTGCTAAATAGGTGACATTTTTATGGCCGTATTCCCGGAGTCCTTCAAAGAGCGATTTCGCTTCCACTCCTTCGATCCGATCCTCTCCTGCGGGGTAGATATCGGTGAGAATGAGGACGTCCGCGTCGTAAAAAGCGGTTAAAAAATCTTGAAAGAGGACTTTGGTTCGGGTATAACGGTGAGGTTGGAAAACTGCCACGATCCTTCTCTTCCAACCCCTCCTTGCCGCCCTCAGTGTGGCCATGATCTCTACAGGATGATGACCATAATCGTCTACGATAAGGACCCCTTTCTTCTCCCCTTTGATCTGGAACCGTCTTTGAATTCCGCTAAAGTCACGGAGGGTCTCTTGAACAATTCGGAAAGGAATATCCAGTTCAAAGGCTGTGGCAACAGTAGCTAAAGCATTGTAAACATTATGGAGGCCTGGCATCTGAAGCTTCAGCCTGCCTATCTCCTTGTTTCGGCGGAGTACATCAAAACTTGTGGAAAGCCCCTCGAATTCGATCTCCTTCGCCTGAAAATCTGCCTGAGATGTCAATCCATAGGTGACGAATCGTTTCTTCAACCTCGGGATGAGGCTCTGGATATTGGGATGATCAAGACAGAGCACTGCCAATCCGAAAAAGGGGACCTTGTTTAAAAAACTGAGAAAGGTCTCTTTGATCTCATCGATCCCTGAATAGTAGTCGAGATGTTCTGGGTCGATATTGGTCACCACTGCAATGGTGGGCATGAGTTTCAGAAAAGAGCCATCGCTTTCGTCAGCTTCGGCCACTAAGAAATCGCCCTGGCCAAGTCTGGCATTACTTCCGAGGCTATTCAGCTTTCCTCCGATCACCACGGTTGGGTCGAGCCCCCCTGCAGCCAGGACCGTTGCAACGAGGGAGGTAGTTGTCGTCTTCCCATGGGTCCCAGCAATAGCAATCCCGACCTTCATCCGCATCAGTTCTGCGAGCATCTCTGCCCTCGGAATCACTGGAATGAGCCTTTGCTCAGCCACTTCCACCTCAGGATTCCCTTGGCGAATGGCAGAAGAGACGACCACAACATCTGCCTCCTTCAGATTCTCCTTCCGATGGCCATAGGAGATTTCGCACCCTAAAGCTTTAAGCCGTCGCGTCACTTCCGTCTCTTTGATATCCGAACCACTGACGTGGTAGCCCAGGTTAAGCAGGACTTCGGCAATCCCGCTCATGCCGATCCCACCAATGCCCACAAAATGAATATGCTGGATCTTTCCTTTTCGATACATCGCAATCCCTGGTTTCTCTAGTTTCTCTGGTTTCTTCAGTTTCTCTCGTTTCTTTTGTTAAATAAATTAACTAAAGAAACCAAATAAACTTAATGAACCAGAGAAACGGGCATTATCCTATAATCAAAGCATAACAGTGATCCACGATCTCCTCTGCCGCCCTCGGTCGTCCCAACTGCCGAATTTTCTCCTCCATTCGGTTACGTTCCTCTGGATGGTCATAAAGGTGGAGAATGGTCTGGGCGAGTGATGGTCCACTCAATTCCTCGTCCCGGATCATTCGTGCTGCACCAAGTTCCACCAACTTCTGTGCATTGATCAACTGGTGGTTATGGGCTGCATAGGGATAAGGAATAAGAACGGCTGCCTTTCCACAGACTGCCAATTCAGCAACGGTGCTTGCTCCTGATCTGCAGAAAACCAGATCAGAGAGTTGGTAATAAGTTGCCATATCCTCAAAAAAAGGCCTGACCAGTGCATCAAAACCTTTTTCCCGATAACCTTTCGAAACCCAATCCACATCCTCTTTCCCTGTCTGATGAACAAACCTCAGAAAGGACTTTATCTCTTGGAGTTGTTCCAGAGCCTCTATCACTGCTTCATTGATCCGATGGGCACCTGCACTCCCTCCGAAGATAAGGAGAGTAAATCGACCCTCTTCTCTCTTCTCGATTCCTTTAACATTTGTGCCTGGCTGAAAAATCTCTCTCCTGATCGGGTTCCCCGTCACAATGGTCTTCTCATCAGGAAAGTACCTCTTCGTCTCTTCGAAGGAGACAAAGATCCGTTGACTGAACCTCTTCAAGATGCGATTGGTCATCCCGGGTATGACATTCTGTTCATGGATGGCCCTCTTCATCCCTAAAAAGGAGGCGGCCATAAGAGTTGGACCGGAGGCATATCCCCCTACACCCAATACGAGTTGAGGTTGGAAGTCCTTCAAAATCGAGTAAGCCTCTGTGATGGCCATTGGAATAGGCCAGATGGCTTTCACCTTTCCTGAAATGGACCTCCCTTTAAGGGGCTTGGCTTGGATTGTTCTCAGGGGAAATTTTCCTCCTGCCAATATCCTGGCTTCAATTCCCCTCTCTGTGCCAATGAATAGAACCTCGTTCCCCATTTCCCTTTCAACGAATGCCTCTGCGATCGCCATTCCTGGGAAAAGGTGACCTCCTGTACCACCCCCGGCAATCACAAACCTCATCTCCGTTCCATATGGGTCGAAAGGTGAAGAAGAATTCCAACCCCGACTAAATTTGCAACTAAGGACGTCCCTCCATAACTGATCAGGGGGAGAGTTAACCCTTTTGTGGGAAGGAGTCCCAAGACCACCCCCATATTGATGACCGCCTGTAGAGAGATCATCAGAGTGATTCCCAATGCCAAATAAGCCCCAAACCGATCCTCAAGGGAGAGCCCGATTTGGACTCCTCTCAAGGTCAGAATGAAGAAGAGGAGCACAACCATTATCACTCCGACCAATCCCAACTCCTCCCCAATGATAGAAAAGATGAAATCTGTATGGGGAGCAGGAAGAAAGAAGAGTTTCTGTCTTCCCTCCCCCAGTCCTAATCCGAAGAGGCCTCCTGAACCAAAAGAGAGGAAGGACTGAATGATCTGAAAACTGGTGCCAGTAGGATCCTCCCAAGGTCGGATGAAACTCATCAGCCTTTTATATCGGTACCCTGCATTCATAAAGAAATAATAGGCAGCCGGAGCGATGAGCAAAAAAGCACCGACAACGTAAATCAACCTGGCACCACTGACGAAGAGAAGGAGAAAGACCATCACGGTCAAAAAGAAGGCTGCCCCAAAATCGGGCTCCTTCGCCACGAGGGCAATGACAATACCGGAGAGGAGGATGGTGGGAAGAAACCCAAAAGAGAAGCTCCGAATCTTCTCCTCTTTTTTGGTCAAAAAGTAGGCTAAAAAGATGATCAAACCCAACTTGGCGAATTCTGAGGGTTGGAAGGAAAAGGATTGGATCTTCAACCAGCGCATCGATCCGCCTGCCCGATGCCCAATACCCGGGATCAATACGGCAATCAAGAAAAGGATGGAAAGGATGAGGATGGGATAAGCAAATCGTTTCAAAACCTCGTAAGGAAAAAACATCATGAGGATCATCAGGACGAAACCGATCCCTGCATAGAAGGCTTGTCTCTTTAAAAAATAGTAAGGATCCTGGAAACGGTCTGCGGCCAGGATCGCACTGGTGCTGTAGACCATGACAATCCCGATGCCCACTAAGGTGAGGGCCACAATCAATAGAATATAGTCGAACCGTCTTTTGCCCTTCATATCTTTAGTTCGGAGTTCGCAGTTATGAGTTCGGAGTTTCTAACCACCGGTTGCATAAAAAACGCCCCAAAAGGTAGTTGGGTGTGTTGGAAAAGCTTTACAGCGGAACCTTTGAAAGTTTCGCTGCTTCGTTTCCAGACACATTTCAAAGGTCACTTCAGGTGGCATCGGCTATTACCCATAAAACATAGTAAAGAACCGCTTGGTAAAGGTTTGTAAACACACCCAACTGCCTTTTCAATCCAATATCTAGGCCTATTTATATTCTTGATTCCGAACACCTCACTCCGCCTTTTAAAGGCGGTGCACGGCCTCCTTAAAAACCTTTCCTCTCTCCTTATAATCTTTGAACATATCAAAACTCGAACAGGCCGGGGAAAGGAGAACCACTTCTCCCCTCTTTGCCGCTTGATAAGCAAATGTGACGGCTTCTTCCAGGTTTCTTGCCATCACCATATCCGTCAATCCTCCAAGTTCCCGGCCCATTCGTTCTTTAGCCTCTCCAATGAGGATCAGCCGCTTGACTCGACTCTGAATCAATTCTCTGAGAGGGGTCAAATCCCCTTTCTTATCCTTCCCTCCTGCGATCAAGATGATGGGTTCTGAAAAACTCTGAAGAGATTTGACCACTGAACCCACATTGGTTCCTTTTGAGTCATTGTAGAAACGGATCCCTTCGATCTCCCGCACAAATTCAAGACGATGTTCAAGACCCTCAAAACGGCCGAGGACGGCCTCGATCGCTTTTTTCGAACAACCGAATATTCTGGCGGTGGTGAGGGCAGCCATCATATTCTCCACATTATGGATCCCCTTTAAAGGAGTTTTGACTAAGGAATAATCTTCCTCTTTCTCCCCAAACCTGAGGAGGATGTTTTGATCACTGGAAAAGGCGCCCTCATCGAGTCTCTCTTCCAGGCTGAAAAAAACCTTCTTGGCCTTCACCTTTGCTCCGTGTTTCATAACGATGGGGTCATCTCTGTTGAGGACAGCCACATCCCCAGAATTCTGATTTGAAAAGATCCTGACTTTTGCCTCAATATAGTCTTCATATCGAAGGTAACGATCCAGATGATCCTCAGTGATGTTGAGGAGAACGGAAAATCGGGGTCGAAAGTCTTCAATCGCCTCCAATTGAAAACTGGAGATCTCAACCACCAATACCTCCCATCGACTCCCCCCATCTGCAAAAAGGATTAACGGGTCTCCTACGTTACCTCCCACTCCCACCCTCTTCCCTTCTTCCTTCAGCATCTCACCAATCAGCAGCGTTGTCGTTGTCTTTCCATTCGTTCCCGTCACCGCGATGATGGGGATGTGAATGAAGTGGTAAGCCAGTTCGATCTCACTGATCACCCGAATCCCTTTATTCAATGCCTTTTGAATCGGTTCAATGCTCAGGTCAACCCCTGGACTCACCACGATGAGATCCGGTTTGAGAAAAGTCTCTGTTCGATGGCCACCCCATTCCATTGGGATGTCCATCCCCTCCAACTCTTGGATCGCTTCCTTCATCTCCTCCTTCGGTCTCATCTCTGTCGTGCTCACGATCGAACCTTTGGTTTTAAGAAATTTTACGGTTGCCAATCCAGTTCGAGCCAGCCCGACGACCAAAACCTTTCTTCCTTGAAGATCGATATCTCTCGCCATATATCTCGTAACTCAAGACTTCAGCCTTGATTCCAAATCAACCCTAAAGGGTTGAGTTACAGAACTTTCCCCTCGCCCCCCTTTTATAAAGGGGGGCGAGGGGGGATTACCTCAACTTCAGTGTGCTCATCGCAACCAATCCAAGAATGATGCCGATGATCCAGAATCGGACAATGATCTTCGGTTCGGCCCAACCTTTCAATTCAAAATGGTGATGAATGGGTGCCATTCGGAAGACCCTTTTTTTACGCAACTGATAAGAGATCACCTGGATGATGACCGATAAGACTTCCATCACAAAGATCCCGCCTACGATCACCAGAAGGATTTCCTGTTTGGTGATCACAGCGATCGTTCCTAATGCCGCCCCCAAGGCCAGAGAACCGACATCGCCCATAAAGATCTGAGCCGGATAGGTATTGAACCAAAGGAAGCCAAGACCCGAACCGACCATGGCCCCACATAAAACCGTTAATTCTCCACTGCCTTTGACGAAGGGGATTTGAAGATAGCTGGCGAATCGGTAATTTCCTGCAAGATAGCAGAAAAGCATAAAGGTCCCGCTGGCAATGAGTACGGGCCCGATGGCCAATCCATCCAACCCATCGGTCAGATTGACGGCGTTGGCAGAACCAACAATCACAAGCATGGCAAAGAGGACATATCCCCCATCTCCCAGATCCGGCATCACCCTTTTAAAGAAAGGAAAGATCAACCTGGAATCGTGATCGAATGTGTAAAAAAGGACCAGGCTGGTGACCAGACCCATCGCTACTTGGATGGGAAATTTGTATCGAGCTTTAATGCCGATTCCCTTCTTATCCAGGACCTTTTTATAGTCATCCAAAAACCCAAGGATCCCAAATCCCAATGTGGTCAACAAAACAACCCAGATATATCGATTGGTCAGGTCAGACCAAAAGAGCGTCGGGATGAGGAGTGCGGCGAGGATCATGCTTCCTCCCATCGTTGGGGTCCCATTCTTAATCATGTGCCGGGGGGGAACATCTTCCCTCACCACCTGTTGAATCTGAAAGGCCTTCAACTTTTCAATGAGCCAAGGCCCGACGAGAAAACTGATGAGAAGAGCGGTCAAAATCGCATAGATCGTCCTGAAGGTGATATACCGAAAGACATTGAAAAAGGAGTAAATCGTATGAAGAGGATAGAGGAGATGGTAGAGCATCCCGTTAAGCCCTCCTCTCGATCAAACCCTCGACGATCTTCTCCATCGCCATCCTCCTTGAACCCTTGATTAAAATCCAATCTCCTTCTTGAATCATCTCTTTTAAAATAGAGATGGCCTCTGAATGGCTCTCTACGACTCTTGCACTCTTCGGTTCGAATCCATGACGAATTGCCGATTCCACAACGAGAGGTGCCTTCTCCCCCATAGTGAGAAGGAGATCAATCGAAAGTTCTTTGACCTTCTCTCCTATTTGTTGATGGGCTTCCTCTGTAAAGTCTCCTAATTCCAGCATATCGCCCAGCACGGCAATGGCCCTACCCTTTCCCTTCATCTCTGCCAGCGTCTCCAATGCCAGTTCCATCGATTTGGGATTGGCATTGTAGGTATCATTGATCAGGGTCTTTCCGCCTTCGAGGTGGATGACTTCCATCCTCATGGGAAAGGGTTGAAAACGCTCAAGCGCCTCTCTGACCTTCTTCACTTCGATCCCAAAGAGACTTGCTACGGCAACGGCCGATAGGGCATTGGGAACGAAATGCCTTCCCAATAAAGGAAGGTTGACCTCCATCTCCTCCCCTTCCAAAATCAGGTTAAAAGAGGTTCCCTCCGCCCCTCTGAGCCGAATCTCCTTGGCCATCACATCCGCAGATTTCTCCACCCCAAAGGTGATCTTTTGGCCGGAAAACTCACTGGCCAGATCGATCACATAGGGATCATTTTGATTCACTAAAATCGTTCCGTCCCTTCGCATCCTCCGAAAGAGCTCTCCTTTCTCCTCCTTCACTCTCTCCAAGCTCCCCATGCCTTCGAGATGAACCTTTTGGATATTGGTGATCAATCCCACATCGGGTTCTGCAATCTCGGTCAGCTTTCGGATCTCACCCGGCACACTCATCCCCATCTCGAGAATCACCACCCTCTCCTTCTCTGTGAGGTTCAGAAGGGTGAGGGGGAGTCCGATGAGGTTGTTCAAATTTTCCCTCGTTTTGAGAATAGGAAAGGTGGTCTCAAGGCAGGCAGAGATCATCTCCTTCGTGGTCGTTTTCCCGTTGCTTCCGGTCAATGCCACCACAGGGGTGCGATATCTTCGTCTCCTATCACGGGCGAGGTCTCCTAAGGCCCTCAGGGTGTCCTTCACAGTGATCACTGCTTTGGGTCGATAACCATTCCACCGAATATCTCCAGCCTTATCCTCCTCGATCAACACACCCCCTGCCTTTTTCTCCAGAGCCTCTAAGGCAAAGTGGTGTCCATCGAAGTGAGGGCCTTTCAGGGCGATGAAAAGTTTTCCTTCACCTACCGTTCTTGAATCAGTGGAGATCCCCTGAAAGAAGGCTTTCTTCTCCCCTTGAAGAAGTTTTCCTCCTGTGGCCCTCAAAACCTCTTCGATGTCAATGCTCACTCTTCCTCCAGGGCTCTCTTAGCCTCGATATGATCATCGAAAGGAAATTTCTTCTTTCCGATGATCTGATAATCCTCATGGCCCTTGCCGGCGATAAGAACAGTGTCCAAAGGTTGGGCCAGCCGTATCGCCATCCGAATGGCTTCCCTCCGATCCTGAACCTTCAAATATCCCTTCTTTGTTCTCCATGACCCGATTTCGTCTCGATGCCACTCTCCTAAAGAAAGGGATTTGAACCCTATCTCCGCCTCATTCATGATAGATAAAGGGTCTTCTGTCCTTGGATTATCTGAAGTGAGAATGCTGAGATCGCTATAACTTCCTGCCACTTTGCCCATCAAAGGCCGCTTCGTCCGATCCCGATCTCCACCGCAACCGAAGACAGTGATTATTTTCCCATTGCCCCGAGGTGAACTCCTCAAGATATTCTTCAATCCCAACAGGACACGCTCCAAGGCATCGTGGGTATGAGCATAGTCCACAATGACATGAATCTCTCTCCGATTTCCTATCTTCTCAAATCTTCCTGAAACCCCTTCCAATGATTCAACTCCATTTTTAACAGTCTCCACAGGGATATCCATGGCTATCCCTGTGGCCACAGCGGCCAAGATATTGTGAACGTTGAATTCACCGATCAATTTTGAATGAACCGAGAATCTACCTTTCGGAGTATTGATCTGGCAAGAAAGACCTTCAAAGGTAGACATCACCTGATCCGCAGAAATATCACAGGAAGGGCTGAGTCCGTAACGGATCACAGGAAGGTTGATCCCTTCAACAATCTCCTCCCCTTTGGGATCATCATGGTTCGTCACTGCAAACCGTCTGGTCTTAAGGCTCTTCATCAAGGATTCCGAGAAGAGCTTCTTTTTACTCTCAAAGTAATGGCTCATAGTCTTATGATAATCGAGATGCTCTGCCGTGAAATTCATGAAGACCACTCCATCAAATTGGCATCCAAAAACCCGGTCGAGGTCGAGCCCGTGGGAGGAGACTTCCATGATCACATGAGAGATCCCCTCCCTGAGCATTTCCCATAAGATTCTTTGGAGATCTAAGGATTCCGGAGTCGTGTTGGATGTTGGAGTTGTTTTTTGACCGAATCGATAATTAATCGTCCCAATGACGCCTACAGCATATCCTGCCTTTTTGAAGATCGATTCTAAGAGATAGGTGGTTGTCGTCTTCCCATTGGTTCCGGTGATGCCGATGAGTCTGATCTTGGACGATGGATTCCCATAGAAGTTTGAAGAAATTTTTGCAAGAGCCTGGCGGCTATTAGGAACGAAGATCATGGCTCTGTTGGAGATCTCTCGCCCTTCCTCCAAAAGAACGGCTTCTGCACCCCTCTGGATCGCCTCTCCAATAAATTGGTGGCCATCCACCTCCATTCCTCGAATGGCCACAAATAGAAAACCCTTTTTTACCTGATTGGAATGGTAAGCAATCCCCTCGATCTCTTTTAGAGTCTCTCCAGTGATCTTTCTAATCTCAACTCCTTCCAATAATTTCTTTAGTTCCATTTTCTAAACGCTATGCGCTATGCTCTATGCCCTATGCGGTTTTCTAATTACGACGGGGACTGAAATTTTAAATAACAGATGTCCCCTTTCTCAACCACTGCCCCGGCCTTGGGGGCCTGTTCCACTACTTTTCCATTCCCCGAAACCTTAATAATCAGTCCTTTCCCCTCGATACGACTTAATGCATTACGCATCGACAGTCCAGTGAGGTCCGGCATCACGACTCTTTCCACCCCTTCCCCTACCTTCACTTCCTCCGTCAAAGTTTCAGCCCCTGATATCTCTTGATGAGGAGTAGAATCGGGTTCCTTCTTCACAATCAGGGTTCCTCTTGGAAGTACATTGAGGTAGGGAAGGACCTTTTCCATGATTGCTTGAAATACAGGAGCGGCCACGATCCCCCCATAGGATGACCCTCGAGGTTCATCGATCACGACTAAGAGGACAATCTTGGAATCCTCTGCGGGTGCAAATCCCATAAATCCGCTGGTGTAACGGTCTTCGGAGTAACCGCCCAACAGAGGTTCTACTTTCTGTGCTGTTCCTGTTTTTCCCGCTACCTCATAGCCTGTAGGGACTGCCCCTTCTCCTGTCCCTCCTTTCTCTGTGGTCGTCTTGAGCAATGCGGTCATCTTCTTGGCTGTTTCCTCTGAAATCACTCTTCTGACCACCTCGGGTTGAAAGGATTGGCTGACCTCACCCTTCTCATTGGTAATCTTCTCCACCACATAAGGCTTCATCAGGAAGCCGCCATTGGCAATGGCTGATAGGGCAGCGACCAACTGAATTCCTGTGACGGAGATCCCTTGGCCAAAAGAGATCGTGTCTAAGGCAACAGGAGCCCAATATCTCGGATGGTGAACAATGCCCTTCCCTTCTCCTGGAAGGTCGACCCGTGTCTTCTCTCCAAATCCGAAAGCGCAAATGTATCGGTAGAAACGCTCCTTCCCCATCTTCTCGCCCACCTTCGATGCCCCAATGTTACTGGAAAATTTGATGATCTGCTGAAAGGTAAGCCACCCATACTTGGAGTGGTCGTGGATCGTTCGGTCATAAACGGCATAGGATCCATTTTCGCAAAAAAAAGAATCGGATGGTCCCACCACCTTCTCCTCCAAGGCGCCCGCTGCGAGAAAGGTCTTAAAAAGGGAACCCGGCTCAAAAATATCAGAGATAGCTCGATTTCTCCAAAGCTTAGATGGATATTGAATAAATTGGTTTGGATTGAAAGAGGGGTAAGACGCCATGGCCAGGATCTTTCCGGTCAGAGGATCCATGGCGACCACCGTACCTCCCTTCGCTCTCCATTTCTGGACTGATCGACTGAGCTCTATCTCAGCCACATGTTGGATGTGTTTATCCAAAGTAAGAAAGATATTCTTGTGGTGATCCTCTTTTTCGAAAAGAGGTTCACCCATCACAATCTCCCGACCCAGGGCATCTCTCCCCGTCGTCCATACATTGTTCTTTCCGTTGAGGGAGACATCATACTGGAATTCCACTCCCTCCAGACCTTTGGAATCGAGACCGACGAAACCAATGAGATGGGCGGCCAGTTGGGAATTGGGATAGAACCGTCGGTTCTCTTTTAAGAAACAGATTCCAGGAAGCTGAAGAGCTTTGATCTCCGAAGCCTCCCTCGGAGAAATTTTTCTTTGAATCCATTCGAAAGATCGACGGCTCTTTAACCTCTGTCGCAATTCCTCCCGATCCATCTTGAGGATGGAGGCAAAATCGTTGGCTGTCCTTTTCACATCCACCACTTTTCGAGGGTCGGCATAAACGGAATCGACCTCGATGCTGACCGCCAGTTCATTCTCCTTCCGATCGTAAATCGTTCCCCGCTTCGGAACCAATGGAATCTGAATCTGATGCTGCTGAGCAGCCATTTGATAGAGCTCTTCCTTTTTCAGCACCTGAAGCTGAAACATCCTCCCTACAATGAATACGAAAGAAAAGAAGAGAAGACTCAAGATGAAGATGATCCTGACTTTGAACCAATTGATAGATTTCCGTTTCATCGGATCACGATCACCTGATCAGGTTTGGGTTTGGTCATTCTCAGCTCCTCCACTGCAAATTTTTCAATCCGAGTGTAGGACTTGAGTGTGGCAATCTCCAACCGCAATCTCTTGTTTAACTCGGCCAATGCCCGCTCTTCCTTCAGGGCGTTTGAGATCTCGTATCCTAACTGGATCACCTGAATTCTCGACCAAACATAGAACAAGGAACCACCGATTAAAAAAAGCAGAAGGACGAGGAAAAGGAGGATTCGATTTGCACTTCTGCTCATGGTCTTTGCCATCTGAAATCCTTATACCCTCTCTGCACACCTCAGTTTGGCACTGCGGGATCTCGGGTTTTTCCTCTGTTCTTCCTCAGAAGGTATGATGGGCTTCTTCGTAAGGACGCGCATCACCGCTTCCGGGCTTAGCCCATCGGTCCCTCCTTTCTCCAATTTTCGGAAAGTCTCTTTGACCATCCGATCTTCAAGGGAGTGAAAGGAGATAACGCACATGCGCCCTCCTTTTTTTAAAAGTGCCCATCCGGTTTCCAATATCTCCTTCAAATTTTCTAATTCGTCATTGACCCTGATACGGAGAGCCTGAAAAGTTTTAGTTGCGGGGTCGATCTTCCGGGATTGCAATCTTCTTGGAATGGTCTGATAAACGATCTTTCCTAATGCTTGGGTCGTCTCGATGGGACCCCGATCTCTCTCTTGAGCGATAGCCTTTGCAATCCGCTTAGCCCACCTCTCGTTTCCATATTTAAAGAGAATATCTTCCAGTTCCTCCGGAGAAAGATGGTTGACCAGGTAAGCTGCTGTACGGTCCATCCGCTGATCCATTCTCATATCTAATGGTCCTCCTCTTCGAAAACTAAATCCTCTCTCCTCCCTCTCCAATTGGAAGGAGGAGAGACCCAAATCGAGCAATATCCCATCAACCTCTTCAATCTTCAATGTCTTTAATAATTGAGGGAGGTGAATAAAATTCTCGCGAAATATCTTTACCCGTTCACCGAATGGTATTAATGCCTTTCTCGCTTCAGAGACGGTTTCTTCATCCCAATCCAACCCGATGACCATTCCATCGGGTGCAGTCCGCTTCAAAATCTCCATGGCATGTCCGCCACCGCCCAAGGTGGCATCGACATAAGTTCGACCAGATTCACATCTCAAAAGCATCACTACCTCTTCAACCAAAACAGGGATATGTCCAAATCCCATAGATCTCTATCTTTCTTTCTAAAAACCGAAAGTGGTCAGGGTTTCGGTGACCCGATCAAAACTCTCCTGAGACTTTCGAAACTCCTCCTCCCAGCGTTCCTTGTTCCATATCTCAATCTTCTTTCCCCCACCTACCAATACAACGTCCTTCTGAAGATTGGCATAATCCCTTAATGACTGGGGAATGAGAAGCCTTCCCTGTCTATCGATCGTACAATCAATGCCGCTTGAATAAAAAAACCTGAAAAATACTCTGGCATCCTTGCTCAGCGTAGGAAGGTCCTTTACCTTTTCCTCCATCAAAGACCATTCTTGAAAAGGGAAGGCAACCAGACAATGGTCGTAGTTGGTGATAACTAAACGATCGTCATACTGTTTAATTAGGATATCTCTGAATTTCGAAGGAATGCTGATTCGGCCTTTGGAGTCTATGGTATACTCATATCTACCCCTGAACATCGTTTCATCCCCTCCTGCGGCTATCCTTACCACCTTTTCCCACTTTTTTCCACTTAGGCATAACAGATATACTGAAAATTCCATTTTGTCAAGTAAAATTTTATACTTAATTCAATTTTTCCCTTGAGTTATCCTGAGCCCAATATCTATTAAAAGAACACCTCCCTTACACTATATTTAGTTAGGGGTGAGATACCGTTAACTGGAACCGTTCAATCCCGAGGCTCCGTGTCCCTTCATGTTCACTCCCACCTTTAGCCTGTGGAGTAGTTAAACATACTCCACAGGGCAGGCCCTCCCCCATCCAAAGGGGGAGGGTAAAGTCTTATCTATTCAATTTGACAAGCCCTCTCATCCTGTCTAAAATGTACTTTGAGATGGCAACAGAAGCCTTAAAAAAGAGAGTTGAAAAACTCCAGGAGGAGATCGAATATCACAACTACCGTTACTATGTCCTTGATCAGGCAGAAATCCCTGATGCTCAGTACGACCGCCTGATGAGGGAACTGGAAAAGAGCGAAGAGGAATACCCCGAACTAAGGTCCCCAAATTCACTTACTCAAAGAGTGCTACTTACATGAAAAAGAAGCGTTCAAAATACTTCGATATCAATGTGGATAAATTAACTGAGCAACAAGCAAGGCAAGAACTCGCTCATTTAGCGGAATTGATTGCTCATCACGACCTTCTGTACGAAGAAGCTCGGCCAGAAATCACAGACGCCGAATATGATGAATTAAAAAGGCGCAATGAAGATATTGAAGCTCGATTTCCTCAGCTTGTTCGTCCTGATAGCCCGTCTAAGAGAGTGGGTTATCTCCCTCCAAGTGGATTGAGCGAAGTTCGTCATTCTGTCCCAATGTTGTCATTGAAATTCGTTTATACTTTTGAAGCAGTCGATCACGATCTTATTGATTCCATCCGCGGTTTTATTATTGATCTAAAGGATTCTTCTGTACAATTTGATTTTGTCGCAGAACCCAAAATTGATGGTGTATCTTGCTCTTTGCGTTACGAGAATCATCGACTGGTGCAGGCAGCAACCAGAGGTGATGGGCAAGTTGGTGAAGATGTGACCGAGAATGCCAAAACCATCAAGGATATACCCAAAGCACTTCCGTCAAATGCTCCCAATCTGATAGAGGTTCGCGGCGAAGTGTACATGACAGATGGTGATTTCATTCGGCTTAACGAGCAGCAGGAGAGTTCTGGCGAAAAGATTTTTGCTAATCCCCGTAACGCGGCAGCCGGTAGCCTCCGTCAATTAGACCCAAAAATTACAGCTTCACGTCCTCTACGTTTTTTTGCCTATGCCTGGGGTGAAGTATCCCGCTCTTTTGCAAAAACACAATGGGAGGCAAGAAATCGTTTAGCTTCCTGGGGCTTTAAGCTAAATGAACCCTCCCGTGTAGTAAGTAATCTTGAAGAGATCAAGGCTTATTATGAGGAGATGGAGAGTAGAAGGTCGAGCCTTGGATTTTCTATTGACGGAGTAGTTTATAAGGTCAATCGGATTGATCTTCAGGAAAGATTAGGGTTCAGGGACCGCGAACCTCGTTGGGCAATAGCGCAAAAATTCTCACCTGAAAGAGGACAAACGCATATCAAGTTTATTTCTATCTCTGTTGGAAGAATGGGAGCTTTGACTCCTATTGCGGAATTGGAGCCGGTCAATGTAGGTGGGGTTTTAGTCTCTCGTGCAACACTCCACAACCAGGATGAAATCGAACGTAAGGATTTTCGTGTCCGAGATCTCGTCGTTGTCCAGCGTGCAGGGGATGTAATCCCCCAAGTGGTGTCAGTTCTAATTGATAAGCGTCCTCTTGATGCTGAGCCATTCATTTTCAAGAATCGTTGCCCATCCTGTCATAGTGTAGCAATTAGAGAACCTGGCGAAGCAGTTTGGATCTGCATAGCAAGTCTCAAGTGCCCGGCTCAATTATTAGAGCGATTAATACACTTTGCTTCACGCGACGCCTTTGATATTGAGGGCTTAGGGGAAAAGAATATTGAACTATTCTTTAAGGAAGGATTACTCAAATCACCCGCAGATATTTTTCGGCTTGAAGAGAGATTAGGTCCCTCAGATATTTCCATCTCAAATAAACGCGAAACAGAAAAACTTACGCCACTACAAGAGCGTGAGGGATGGGGACCGGTTTCTGCGAACAAGCTATTTGAAGCCATTAGAAGACGCAAAGAGATTTCCCTTGACCGATTTATTTATGCTCTCGGTATAAACCAAGTCGGAGAAGTAACCGCAAAGTTGCTTGCGCGTAATTATATGTCCCTCACCAACTTTTTAAATGCTATAAAATCAGCACAAAATCGGGAATCCGAAGATTATAAGCATCTAGAAAACATAAATGGCATCGGGCCAATAGTAGCTGATAAGATATTAGGCTTTTTCGCTTCTCCTCAGAACATTTCAATTTTGGATGATATTCTTTCACAAATTTGGGTAACCAACTTCCAAGTTTCTCGAACAATGACGTCGCAATTGGCAGGTAAAACAATTGTTTTCACCGGAGCCCTTGAGACAATGACACGTCCTGAAGCCAAAGCGAAAGCTGAATCCCTTGGGGCTATTGTTACTGGGGACGTTTCAAGAAAAACTGATTTTGTGATTGCCGGGCCAAGTGCTGGTTCTAATGAACGGAAAGCAAAGGAGTTAGGAATTCCTTTGCTTACCGAGGCTGAATGGCTCGAAATGGTAAGAGCTGCTTCAAGGTAAGAGAATACTTTTAAGTCAAGGGAGCCAAGAATGGGACCAGGCAGACGTCACACAAATCTTATTGCAACCTTTGTTAACGGATATGCTGATGGCTGGTTTATGGCTGTGAAAGAATGTTATCGCAATGAGCTAGACATCAAACTTACCGAACGCAAAAAGAATAAGCAATCCTATTTTGAGTGGACTCAAGGCCCGTATCTCTCTTTTGCTGAAGGCGATTTATTTTATGACACCCCGAAAGCCTATGGGAAATGGGGGCAAGCTCTTAAAGCTATAAAAATTGCCTGCCAAATCACATCTGCGACACCAACGATTCTTGATAAAAATAAGAATCTTCGTGAAGGCACAGTCACATTCACGCTATATAAGCCGGATAAGGAACGTACCTCTCCAATAGCCGTTAAAGAATATAAACTATCTCAAAAAGAATTTGTGAACTTCCTGAAGACCGGTGTACTGAATGAATAATCGATCCAATGAACAGAGCTAATTCTGGTGTTGAAAGGGGGAAGTCTCGTTTATGGAAGAGATTTGTTTTCTGGTTCAGGGGTCAGCTGAAGAACCCTACAAGGTGACCTTTCGCAAAAAAGCCAACAACCTATCCGCTTATTGCACTTCATCATGGGGGGCGAATATGAAAATCAGCATAAAAGCGAAAAGTAGTTCTGGAGATCCGTACACGGTAGATTTTCTGATCGAGAAAAATAAACTGTCTGTTTTCTGTGATTGCCAAGCTGGCAAATTTGGACAATTATGTAAACACAAAACAGAGCTAATCGCAGGCGACCAATCAAGATTATTTGATGAATCAGAAGTTTCAAAGTTAAAAGAACTAGAAACTATTATTCCTCAAGCCCCCGAATTAAAGAACATTGCGGCTCAAATTGCAGAATCTGAAAAAATAATTCGTCGAGAACAATCAAAGGTAAAGAAAGTAAAAAAGGAATTCGCGACAAAACTAAAAGAAGGTATAGAGATTGAAAAGTCCTAATCGGGTAAGGGACGGCGTTTAACCGTCCCTCCCCACACCACTTATCATGCGGGTCCGCAATGGGCGGTTCACAGAAATCATCGGGCCTTAGCCGGATAGTAAGTCTGAATCCACAGTGTGCGAATAGAGACAAGCCCCTGCTTTTCGAGAAACGCCTTGGACAGCCCCATGTTCGTTGACAATAGATGTGGGGACGTCCATAAAATTATAAGTTGACATGGCGGTCAGAATTTGATAGAGTGTTTTCATGCCGCGGAAAGCAAGGATCGATTATCCTGGTGGAGTTCACCACCTCATCGTCCGAGGAATCGAACGGAAGCGGATCTTCCAGGACGATCGGGATCGTAACGCCTTTCTCGACCGTCTGGG
>Ga0187886_1001653_pt1 | contig 19662 bp, 24 predicted proteins | sample June2016WEW_20_1_FD_133001 | JGI IMG/M metagenome (GOLD analysis project Ga0187886, IMG submission 133001) | Peatland microbial communities from SPRUCE experiment site at the Marcell Experimental Forest, Minnesota, USA - June2016WEW_20_150 | ecosystem: Environmental > Terrestrial > Soil >... | reverse complement strand
TTCCCCAGTGCCTTGTACCTCGGTCCGTCCGCCGCCGGCTTACCCTTATAGGTTATCAGGGTATAGTCGTCTGGAAACCCCTGCAATCGTTCGCACTCGCGGGGAGTCAGCCTTCGGACGGTCTCGGTGCTACTTATGCAATCCTGCCGTGAATTAAAACAAATCGGTGCCTCATGGTTGCAGGTCAAGGATGGCGAGCCATCCTTGACCACCTCGCCATTTCCCTTGCCGTGAGCGAGAACAACGGGTGTATAATCTGTTGTTCTACTTGCGTGATCGCCGGTGATATTGTTTACTGTTTCGCCATTACCATTTCCGCGCATATCGAAACAAAGGTTTTCATGCGAATCCTGTTTCCTTCCACGCAATGTTCCGGCCCCTTCCTTCCAATACCCAGCTCCGGTGGTATGTGCGATCACCGGGTCTTGTCCTCTACTTTCCCCTGCTCTTTCAACCCATCGGCCACTGCTTTCAAGGCACGGAGTAACATCGGCGGCAAATCCTTTCCCCTTTTCTCTGTTCGGCGCAGGATACCCAAGCAGGCACGTTTTGTCAAAAAGTACCGCTGCGGCAGGTCGCCAGTCTCCAAGATATCCGACAATGAAGATGCGCTCGCGCCGTTGCGGAACACCGAAGTATTCAGCGTCCAGTACTGTCCACGAAATCCCATACCCGATCTTTTGCAGCCCATCGCAGAAGGACTCAAGCGCTCGGGTGTCTTCGGAAAAAATTCCAGGTACATTCTCGTATACAACCCATCGAGGCCGGTATTTTTCCAAAATTCCGAGAAAGACGAGGGTGAGGTTACCACGTGGATCATCCAGTCCCTTTCTGAGTCCGGCGATACTGAAGGCTTGGCAAGGACATCCGGCGCAAACAAGGTCAACTGTTCGTTCATTCGGCCACTCCTTGAATTTGTTTATGTCACCGTAATTCGGTACACCGTGGCGGATTTTCAAAACGGCGGACGGAAACGGCTCGATCTCTGCGGAGAAGACCGGGTTCCAACCAAGCGGCACCCATGCCATTTCGGGCGCACCTATTCCGCTTGCTACCGTTGAAAATTGAAAGGGTAAGTTCATCTTAACGCTGCCTCGGCCATTACTTTGTTGTATCTATTCCTTTTCGACGGTACATTCCAATCCGGATGCGCAGGCCCAAAGTCCCTCGGTAACCCGAATTTTTCAAACAGTTCTATTGGTATCCTGTCGTTTCCGATATATGGGTATTTTGCCGTTGTGTACGCTCCCCATGCTTTTACGATCGGGTGATCGTGCAGGATCGCCGGTAGGTTGGACAGTTCAATGGTTTCCAGACCCGGCCAGTAACGCGCATCGTTGGTCTGCATCCAGAAGTCGCTGCACGCGGGTATTTTATTCCACTTGTCCTTTATCCACTTCTCAATATCGATCATGGGCTCTTTTTCCACCGCGCAGGTATCTATCTGTTTTTCTATGTTTTCGGTCAGGGAATTCCGGACCATTACAAGGTGATGAAGATAAACATTTTCAAGAAGGCGGCCGGGGATAAATACTCCCTTCAGCCGCAGCGCGTCTTTTTTTATTGCCCGTCCCAGAACAAAGAGGGTCGGTTTATAGCCGTCCCTTATGGGGTGCACGCGGTAATATGGAGATTTTATATATTCATATTGCAGGCACTTCGCGCACTGGTCCGGGCTTTTGGTGTCGCGCAGGAGCGCCTCGAGCTGGGGCAGGGCCCGCTTAAAGTCCTCTGCCGGGAGTATCTCGTCGGTATCGAGTAAAAGTATATAGTCGATGTTTTTTTCGCTTTTCTTCACGCACTCAATCGCATAGTTGTATTGGTCGTCCTGGTGGTTAATCTCATCATCCAAGGTAACGTGCTCTACCTTCTTGTCTGGGTCCGGTAACGCTTGAATTATCTCCCTCACCGTATTCCCCTGGCGGCGGCCGGTCCAACTGATATCCGAATGAAGGTAGAGCACCCCGGAAACAAAGGGATAGATCGATTGCAGGCTTGCGGCCGCGAATTCGTGCCCTTTAAATGTTTTGTATACTGCAAGAATATTCATTTCTTCGCTCCCATTAATTCTTTTATCGCTTGATCGAAACAGTTTCTTTTGGACGGCGTTTTCCAATCAGGATGTCTGGGTCCGAAGTCGAGCGGTAGCCCGTGTTTTTTAAGTATCTCCGGTGTTACCTTGGCTGTATTGTGATGCGGGTATCTGTCTTTCGGATACTTCTGCCATGCCAGTACGATCGGGTGGTTCTGTATGGTTTTTGGTAAATCCCCTATTCCAACAACCTTTATGCCGGCCCAGTAACCCGGCACGTCGGCAAGCGGGCAAAGGTTGAAGGCGTCGGGCAACACGTTCCATACAGTCTTTACCCAGTTCTCCATATTAACGATTGGTACTTTTTCTATCCCGCAGGAGTCCACCTGCTTCCCTACCACCTCAGTAAGCGTTGTGCGGACCATTGGAAAATGATGCCAGAAAACAGTGTCAAGCTCCTTGCCTGGTTTTATGTAGCACCCGCGAAGGTTTAAGGCGCCCTTCTTTACCGCTCTCTTTAATACGAAATTCGTCTGCCGGTACCGGCCTGGAGGGTCTACCCGGAAGAAGGGGCTTTTAACATAGTCGTACTGCCGGCACCGTATTGAGTTGTTTGGGTTTTTATATTGGTATTTTAATAGGAATTCCAGTTCAAATTCTACCCGGTCGTAGTCCTCGTCGGTCCATATCTCATCGGTATCGACAAGGAGAAGAAAATCGTATTTTACTTTGTTCGTTTCCAACCATTCGACGGCTGCATTGTACTGGTCGTCCTGGGATATCTGGCCGTGCAGGTCAAGGTGGTATATTTTGTGGTCGGGATCCGGCGCCTGCTTTATTACATCGCGCACCGTATTGCCCTTGCGCCCCATCCAGCCGATATCTTCATGAATGTAAAGGACACCGGAAATAAACGGATAGATCGATTGCAGGCTGGCGAGCGCGAATTCGTGACCGCGGAAGGTTTTGGTGATGGCAAAGATATTCATAGGTGCATACCCACCTGCGCTGTCCTTTGGTCGATGAGGGGTTTGTATTTTTCATTCAATTTGTTCATGCTGCTTTCCTTCTTCGTGTTTGCTCATACTCCATTATCTTTTTTTTATGTGTTTTCGCGTACTTCCTGCACTTTTCCAATGACCGCATCCGGTTTATACATTTCGCGCAGTATTCATGACCCTTATCGACTTCCGTTGTTTTCAGTGTTTTGCCGCAGTTGATGTTTTTACACCTGTGCCGCAGTATGATAAATGGTTTTTCCTTGTCAATCCTGCGCTTGGTTTCTTCGCATTTATGGATAACGCGCATGATGGCGGGGTCTTTCATCAAAAATATCCTTTCGCCTGGTTGGCCCAGTTCTGGTCGTGAAAGTATCCGGGCGCCTGCGGTATCTTCGGATCGCGTATTGCCTGGACCCCGGCGCCGTTAAAACCTGCCATATAAATTCTATTCCAGCCTCCGCAGTGCATTTTAAGGTCGCAGAAACAGCATGGCGGGCCTTCCTGTGACTGCGTCCTCCCGAATGCCTGGGCCTCGTTCCAGAGCTGCTCGTCGCTCAATCCGGCGTGTCCGTAGTCCCATTCCCATGGGTCGTAATGCACGTACCGCGCATTAACGATATACTTCCAGTATTGCTGTCCGATGTGGCAAAAGGGATAATACCGGATGGTAAGCATAACGTCCGGCTCTTGCAGCACCCGGTCCGCGACCCTCTCGACGTATGGCCGGATGTCCGCCGGATGTACGGCAACCTCTGGGGTCTTTTTGTCTCTGTCCCATTCGTAGAGTGGGAGAAAACCAAGGGATATTATATGCTTGCAGCCGTAGTAAAGGCACATCTCGGCAATGTCCGGCATCTCCTTGTAGTTGTCCTGTTGAACCGTCATATTCATGCGCCACGGCCATTTATTGTCTTTCAGCCAGTTTAATAATTGCTGCTGTTTCAGGCCGGATCCCCGTACTCCGGTTATTTTTTCCAAGGTATCGTTTATTCCATGAACGGATATATGCAGGTGGTTCATCCCGGCCGCCCGGGCTTGCCTGTATGTGTCGAGATGTGCCGATCCGTTGGTAATCATAGAGGAAGTCATACCGAGATCTGCAACACCTTTAATCCAGTCAAGGAGTGGGGGCCAGAGCGCCGGTTCTCCCCAACCGACAAGGAGCGCATGATCGCAGCCGCGGGCCTTTGCGTCCTGCACCTCTTTCATTGCCTCGGCAAGAGGTTTATCGTATGTGCTGCCGAAGTCCGGCGCCCAGCGGTAAAAGCAGGTTTTGCACTTCCAGTTGCATTTCTTGGTACAGTTGATACCGACACGAAGGCATTTTTTCATTTTATTATCCTTACCGCCCAGCTGGTGTCTTTGTATACCTTGTCTGGTTTCCCGAATATTTCATTTACCGCTTTTATTATCCCAAACCCATGCGCCGGCCGGTCGATGTAATCATGGCCGCACAAATACCCGCCTATTCTGATCTTCGGGAGCCATGCGATCAGGTCCCGCTTAACGTCTGGATATTCGTGTCCGGCATCGACGTACCCGGCATCGAAAGATCGATCGGGCATGATCGAGGCCAGCTTGCAAGAGTCCATGGTAAAATGTTTAATATTCGGATATCGGGCAAAAACATCCTTTGCCGCAAAGCGCCATGGCTCCGCCTCTGGTAGATCGGTGGTGACCACCTCCCCGCATAAAAGGGCAAAGACCTCGGTCGACACACCGGCCCCGGTACCTATCTCCACCACCTTCGCGTTTTCAGGAAAGAGCTCTTTAATCATATCAATAAGCCCGCCGACCTTGTTGTGCTCATCGTTTTTAACGGAAGGTGGGAGAGGTACCCTGTCTATGGTCAGTAACTCTTTAAGACGCCGGTCCTTCTGCTCCTGCCCTATGGTTATTACTTCGATTTTCGGCGCCTGCCATACACCCTCTTTTTGATATACTACACTGACGCCCAGTGTGGTGAGTTTTTTATACCCGTTCTTGTTCATTAATTCATCGATCGGGTATGTATTAAAATTGTTTTCAATGATGCAGATTTTTATATCGAATTCATTGAAGGGGAAATCCTTTAAAACCGTGTATTCGGCGCCTTCGATATCAAGCGAAAAGAGGTCTATCTTTTTAAGGCCGTGTTTAAATAGAAGGGTTTTGAGGCGCATGGCCGGTACCTCTATCGATTTTGCCAGCGCGTTCGGTATGTTCTTTTTAATGCGGTCCAGGTGCTGCTGCTCCATGGTTGACTGTACCCCGCTCCATCCGCGCAGACCACCGGAAAACGAGGAAAAGGTAACGGTGCAATTATCTTCGTTCCATAGTGCCGCGTGTTCTGTTTTACATTTCCGGTTGTTTTTGAGTTCTTTGTACTCCTCCGGATTGGCCTCGACGCAAAGCCCGGTCCACCCCAGCGCCTGTTCGTAGAATACCGTATTGCTGTGTACGATGCCGTCCAGGGCGCCGCACTCAAAGAACACGCCGCGCCGCTGGCCCATGAATACGTTGTCGTTCAACCACTGGTCCTCGTTGTACTCGGAATGGTATGCCGCCTCCCCCCGCGGCACCCGTATTGTATTTCCCCCGATCGTCAGCCATTTTTTATCAAAGTATTCTTTGTTCTTTTCCCATATCGCGCCGCATTGGTTTTTCTGCTTGTTTATATGGATGATGCGACACCGGTTATTTATAACGGTTTTCGCGTTAGGGTACTTCCTGAACTGCTGGGCGCAGAAGTCGTCGTCCTCGAAGCCGGACCCCTCGAATTTCTCGTCGAAGCGCAGCCCGTCGTTCCTGAAGGCAATACAGGCGGTCGCGCAGCGCGGTACTTCGGTCAGGTAGTCGGCTGCAATGTTACCAAGAAACATCATGTGACCGGTGGACCCGTCGACTCTAAGCAGGCGAGCGGACACCATCACAATGTTTTGATCCTCTTCGAGCGGCCTTATTAGCTGCTCCCACCAGCCCTCGTGATACCCGGCTGTGTCGTCGTCAATCATAATAACGATGTCCGACTTTGCCAGCTTTAAACCGGCATTGCGGTTCATTGCCGCCGATCCCCGCATGCAGGTAGCTATAACATGGCAGCCCCAGGAAAATCCCTCTACATCGCAGAGGAGCGGGGATACCTCTTCGGGTGTTTTGAATGTCGGTATGATAATGTCTGGTTTCATTTTATTAATCTGCCTCCATGCGGAACGACAGGCCCAACTCTCCCAATTTTGAGTTAAGCTCAATGAGTGATTTACGGGTCATGGTTCTATACTTAATCATATCAGACTCTGAATTTCTGACCAGATCAGCCAGCGTACGTATATTAGCAGCCCGCAGACAGTTTGATGTGCACACAGAAAATTCAAGCTCGTCAACTTTTTTTTTGAGTAATTTTTGAATCTTCTCTTTTTTATCTTCTGGTATCACCTGCGTAAGGCAGACTGCGGAAAAAAGAATACCGCACCCTTCTTTTTTTACCTCTTCGGTTGTTGTTTCCACCGTCAATATAGACATACCATCAACAGCACCGTTCTTGACTTCTGTTACTGTTCCTCGGATCATAACCACCCGCTTTCTATCTTTCGATAATATCGATTCCGTACAGTGCCTTCATCAACTTCTTTTTTATTTTATACACCGGTGTTTTAAAGCCCTTTGCGTCGATTACTGCTGTTTCTCCCTTTTTGTCCGTGACAACCCAGTCACACTCGTAATCGCAGATTTTAACGCCCTCAACGACGAGCGGAAACCGCTTCTTACGTTCAACCTTTTTCAGCTGTCCGCAGCGTAAAAGCGTTTGATACTCGGCATCGATACGGGCCTCTTTCCTGCTGTCGGAGAATGTGCCGTCGCCGTTGGCTGACCGGATGTTCCGAAATTTATTAGATGGGGCCATATATCCTAATGTTAAAGTATAATCTAGGTTCTTGGTTTTTCTCTTTAATAAAAGATTCAGCCTTCTAATTTCTTTTGCATCCAACACGGGTGCCCGCTTCTTGCTCATTGTCCACCGATAGCTTTCCATATCAAAACCGCAGCAATAAAAAACACTGCGGCGATAATAAACGTTATAACGAGGCCGGTTTTTGTCGGTGGGTGTGGGTCGGTCGGATATCCGCTCATAGATATTTCCTTATGTTGGGTTTCCAGTAAATAATACTTTCAGGCACGTTGTTCTTTATGCTCTGTATCCATGCTGGCGTTGGAATGATAGCTTTTGGACCCGTCATTGCTCCTACAATTACCCGTGCCATAAATTTTATTTGTAATGTTGGCAAAACCATACCGAGTAGTGGTTCGATTGATAAATATGGCCTTGGCAATTTAGATATTTTACCAAGGTTAATTAATTCTGAATCATTGTTTAATTTGGTGATTGTTAAACCCTGCATGGTATTTCTCGGCCAAAAATAATTTTTATATGAATCTGAATTTTTACTCAAAAACATAAATGTGTGGTCGGGCCACAGCTCGACTGTTTGCAATACATCCTCCACCCATCCTATTTTCCAGTATTCAATGTCACTCATTGAGCCAATAAATATTGTTGATGGTTTTTGGGGTAGCACATCAAAAATCCTTTCCCGGTGAAATCGTAATTCGTTAAATGGCCCCTCTTCAAAACGCTCATGGATGCGTCGAGCGTAACAATAGGAGCATCCGCGCCTGCATCCGGTAACCGGGTTCCATGTGTAGAGGTTCGGTATTCCCCAATCAATTTTTGTCTTTTGCATCGAGCTGTTCCTTTAATTTTTTTATCTCTTCATCTTTTTCTTCACAAAGGTCACAGACATCAAAAATAATATCCATAAATATTTCTGCTACCTTTTTCCTTTCGATCGTTTTAGCATTTGCGCGGGCTGCGAAGAGTAGTGAAGCAACGGTGACCACATAAAGCACAATGATGGTTATTCCCATTATGCGGCCCCCTTGGTGTCGTCGGCTGCCCTGAATGGTACCACTATGCGGCCCCCTTGGTGTCGTCGGCTGCCCTGAATGGTACCACGTTATCCGGCGCCGGTTCTCCCGCCGATGCCGCCAGCTGTTTGCTTCGTTCCGCCCGCAAGTGTTCGGCATGTTCCGCCTGCGACAACTGAGCGGGTGTCAGTCCTATCTGCCCGACCTTCTTCTGACAGGCCATAAGGACCTGTCCCACGCCGGTAGCTATCTCACCGAAGGCGGTTGCTACTGGTGTTTTCAATTCCTTCACTTCTGCACAATCCATAACGGCGAACGGCATCTTGTCGCGGCCGTCCCAGAGGATGCAGATATACGACGCTGACACCTCGATCATGCGTGCTACCCGCTTTCGCTGAACACGCCGGGCCACCCTTGATTTTCTCTCTTTACTGTCCATTGGTTACTCCTTTTCGTCTTTTGAATAATCACCGTGTACCCATATATCCTGACAGTCGCGCCATGGGCGCTGTATTGTTTCATGGTGACGGTTAACAAACGTATCGGGCGCCTTGGCAAGCGAACACCTGAAACATTCCGGGGTTATCTGGAATACCCTCATATTCTGGCTGCAATACTGTTTTCCGCTGCTTTCGTGCCTTTTTAACTTTATACGACGAAAGATCATCCATCAGGCGCGGTAAATTTTCAAATTTGACCCTACCCATTATTGCTCCTCATTGAATATTCTCTATCAAGTTCTCCAGAGCTCGCCAGCCGGTCGAGGGCCTCCAATATTCTTGTTCTCTCTGGCGTATAAATCCTCGAAGGCGGCTGCTTTTGTGTTGAATTCGGAATCTCTTTTATCACAGCTGTAACCTGGCAAAGCGCTCGGGCGAGCACATACCCGTCTTTGTCCGGCAGCGGGTTCTCCTGGTTCTTATACGCCCATGAGAGCATCTCCTGTTTTAACAGGTCCGACCGATCGTGTATTACCAGCTGGTTTGCGGATATCAGCCGGTTTATGGCGTTGATTGCGCCAGCCTCATTATAATTTTTTACGGGCCGGATATATACTCGATTGTCTTTTGAACGTATATACGAGTCTGCGATATTCCCCTGGCCTTTTGAGAAAATAATGTCGTTTCCTATCCAGTGCAGCCGGTTTTTATCCACCTTTTCTGCGCCGATCGTCCGGACAATAAGACGCATGGCCGGCACCACTATTTCGGGGTTTGGAATATCGGAATAATATTCAGCTATGACGCGCAGCATTCCGGTCCTGGAGTTCCAGATAATGACGAGTATCGATGTCCGCATGATCCGGTCGACGTACATACTCGCGTATATCTTCCAATCAGGCGAGAGCCTGTCCCAGCCGACCTTGAATGGGGATGTTTCTCCGTTGTACTCTGAAAATACCCGCTTCGTTTTAATAAAATGGTTGATTGCCTGAGATCCGCAGTCTATCCGTTCGTCATGTGTACCGCGGTCGAACACGCATACTTCGTCAATCCAATCCCATATCCAAGGTGCAATGGACGGATGGGGCAGATAGATGTTGCCCGTCTGCGCGAGCGCTGCGAACGGCTTTGCCCTCGTTTTCTTTGGTCCCTTCTCGCTCGGATTTTCTTCAAGTATGCCCGGCATTATGATTTTAAGGCGCCGGATAACCACTACGCCGGCGGCGGCATCTTCGATAAGGATTATGGACGTGTCCGGATGCTTCCGCTTCTGTGCCTGCACCTCTATTTCGTTCTGCAGGTCGTCCCACTTCCCCCGGGCCTCGTCAATCAGGAAGTAATCAACATGGGTCCGGGCATAGACATCCCCGCAGCTCGGGTCGTTTTCCTTCTTTCCCTTCAGCCCCATATCCCAGGAGAGTATCTTGTCTTCAAATTTGTCCGGTATATCGACCGTGGGCGCGTGAAAAACCTCGTCCCCCACCTTGATAACCACATCGGGCAGGTTTGAATCCTTGGGCCTCCAGAAGCGCCACCAGGTCCTTTTGAACATATTACCCTCTTCGGGTGCCGGCGTCTGCTGGATCTGGCCCGCATAGTCCCCGCGAAGGTTCTTTTTATACCCTTCCAATATCGATCGGCTGAATCGTTCAGGAAAGAAAAGCCCGTTTTTATAATATTTTTTTACTTCCGGCGGGCTTACGTGGTCGCTCTCTTCGCCTGGGAAACAGAAGAGTTTATAGGCGGTCGGGTAGTTTTGGAGTAAAAAGCCGGTCAGGTCCTGCTCGTTGGTCCGCTGCTGGACAATCACCCGCAGGTCGACATCCTGGTTGTTGAGTCTGGAATACATCACCTTTAAAAACCAGTTAATGACCGTTTGCAGCTTGACCTCTGAAATGTCCTTCGGGTCGTTCGGGTCGTCGAATATCTCCCAGTTTGCACCCTTACCGATTGCTGACGATCCGACAGACACGGCCATGCGGTATCCGGACTTGTCCGTCCGGTAAAAGCTCTTTACGTTCTGGTCGCCCTGCATCCGGTAAACCTCTCCCCAGTAACGCTGATACCATGGGGTGAGTATCACCGATCGGGAGTCTACCGCGTGTTCGAGGGCCAAGTCTTTTGAAAACGATGCAGTCAAGAAACGCTGGTTAGGATAGCGGGTCCACGCCCACGGGATAAGAAGACGGGAAAATATTGTGGACTTTATACTGCGCGGCGGGATATTGACGACGATATCGTATTCTTTCTTTTTCCGCAGGTGTATCCGCTCCGCCTGCTGCTGCAGTTCGTCGCACAATAAATTTATATGCCAGTTTTGTATAAGGGGTGTCGTTGGTTCGAGCTCGTACCATGCCCGCTTGAAAAAATAGCTGTAGTCGGCGCAGTCGTTTTTATCTTTCTGCCGGCGCAGCATCAGCTCGCGGAGTTTATTTTCTTGAACTGTGTTTTCCATTTTGCTCTACACGAAGCCTGTTCAACTCCTCGTTAATTTCCTCGTCTGTTGTTGGGAGATCGGTAAACGATACACCCCCGGAAAGCTTTACCTTCTGGGCCGTATAATCACCGGTGGTCTTTTTCGCGTCCCTGATAAGGGTGTTCATAGCGTAGGTGGAGTCGTTCAAAACCCGGTTTGTTTCTTCCCGGGCAAGTTTTATTTTTCCCGGGTTATTATCCGCTACTGCCTCCATCTCCCGCTGGATCGCGGCAGTTATTCTTGCCTGGTGCAGCTTGAATAGTTCCGCTTCCGCCTTTATCCTTACCTCCTTGCCGAAGCCGGCCTTCTCGTAAAGATCCGCTGCGGCCGCCTCCGCCATTTTTATCGCTTTATCCTTCACCAGCTTTTTGTCCCAGTGTTCTTTATGCGCGTGATTCCGTATTGCCTTGAAAGATGGTGGATTTTTCATTGTTTCGGTAAGATTTTTATGAAGGGCTGGTAGCGACGCAAACGAGCCGGACTCATAAAGCGCGTGTATGTGCGCCCATTTCAGGGGGGGGAGGTGTCTTTTTGGTTTTCTTTTTGTCATAGGATCGCCTCGGTAAATTAATGGTTGGGACGCTCCAGGGTGGGGCCGTCCCAACGATGCACCTACTGGTCTATATCCCGTTTGATAGATATTTCCAGCGGTCGTCCTTTTTGACCAGCTCCACGGTACCCCAATACGTCTCTATCGTTTCGCTTTTCAGGTAGTCGTCAATTACTTCCTTTTTTGCCGCTGTGACGATTGTTTCGTAAAGCGGGTTTCGGAGAATATAAAATACGTCCGCCGACTCTTCGCTCTGAACGTAATCCATAACAACTTCGAATTCGAGCTCTCCTATTACGTCGTCGTGGAGATAAAATATCGGTACGCTCTTAAAAGAAATGGGTGGCGGCGGTTCAATGTCCCCCGCCTCGTCTTTCCGTGAATAAGAAAAATGAAAATTGCCCGCATTGTCCTTTTTCCTTTCGAAGGTGACGAGTTTTTTTAGAGAGAAATTGCGGATTGTATCGAACAAGTCCTTGCATTCCGACCCATTCCAGTATGTGCGCAGGTCGGCAAGGAGTTGTTCAATCTCCTTTAGTGATAACCGCCGGTTTACCGCGCCGGATATGATTTTTAAAATAGGGGACGAAGAGAGATTACAAACTGCGAAGGGAATACTTTCATAGGTGGGTTTCAGTGGTATGGCAACGAGTTTTTCCTCAGAGTGGAAAATAACAACCTCTTTTTTATCGAGGTTATGGAGGTATCTCAAAAAAATCATAATCAGGTTTGTGGTGAAGGTGTTTTGAGACATATCCTTCAGGGTATGGAAATCATTACCCAGAAGGGCTTTCCCATCTTTTGCTATAACGGTGGCTTTAATTTCTGGCGCCATTATTGGCCTCTTTCTTTTGTATGGGTATGGTGTTGGCTGGCTGCTGCAGGTCCAATGAGAGCTGCAGGATGTCAGCGATATCGTTACCGTCGTTTATTATGACGCCATCTTCTAATTCGGTGGTATACTCCATCGACTTGTGCGCAGGTACGCGCAGGTCGGTTTCGTAGAGTATTTTCCCGAAATGGTTGTCCTGCGATTCGGGCGGCCGCACCCTGATCTTAAGCGAACACGTAACTTCTGCGTTCCGCTCTTTCGCTTCAATCTGCGCCTGCTCAAAAATCGCCTGAAATTCGGAAAAGAGATGCCCCTTTCCAATTTCAAAAAATGCCAGTTTCTTTTTGTCCATCAAACCTCCTTGTGTATTATTGTTTATACCCCTGTGTTTAAATATTCAAATTCAAATGATCCCCTTCGTGTCGACCGCAAAGATTTACGGTACTGCCCGGTCCTCTTTAATTTTCCAGCCCTTAGTAGACGATGATAAAACGGCCCCACCATACTGTCGGCAGGCGGCAACACCTTACAGAGCAGCGATATCTCGCTTGGATAAAAAGTATTAAATTTCCGCATTACGTTTCGGATCTCCGCTTCCCATGTTTCCTTTGTAAAAAATGATAACTGCTCGGCATCCGGCTTCGGGTCGGTTCGCTGCATCACAATCTGGGTGGTCACCACCCCAGCCCTTGTCTGTTTATGGTATGATATTATTTTGCGTTCTTCAAGGGTTTGCGACACTGGTCATATCCTTTCCCATACCAACCTCTATTTTTTCAACGAGGGATGTAAAGGTATGTCTCGCTTGTTTCTGGTCGTCGTTTTCATCTATCTGTGGTTGTTGATTTTCTGGATTCGAACGTGAAACCACTGGTATTTTCCATACTTTTTCATCAATCCAGTTTTTAACCTCTTGTGGTTTCGCGTCCTCATCTACAGAAGCAACAAAGAGATATGAATTTTTTTTGGTTTTCATTCCTTCATTTAACCAAGCAGTCGGATTATCCTTATCTTTTGATCGATAAATTATTCTTCCTGTCTGGTCTTTGTCTTTTTTACAATATTTCAATAACTTACCCAACATTGAATAATAAATATTCTTCCCATTTCCGAGATCTAAAAGAGATTTTTTATTACCTCCCCGGCCGCCAGGCTGGGTATTATGTAATGTAGTGTAATGTAATGTAATGTAGGGCCGCTTTTTGGCATCATCTGGCATTTTACCCGCCACTTCTGGCGACTTTTCCGCACGCGCATTTATTTCTATCATTTCAAGCCACTTACAACTACCATAACAAAAGGTAAGCATCTGCTTAATAATCGGTGCTGGTATTCGTGTTTTTCTTGATAATGAGTTTTCATCGTGTGGTGTACCATCACTTTTAATAAATGTGCCCCTTGGTGAACAAGCAGCGGCAACTTGTACGCATGCCATCCAAGCGCCGTAAATAGCGGCGCCTTCCTTACGTCTGGTGCCGTCCGGGAGCTCCATAATCATCGTGTAGCCATCACCAGCCAACTTAATAGGGCACGCGAACCATTTAAGCTCTTTATGCTCCCTGTTGCGGCTACACTCGTAAATATCGTTCCAGTTCTTAATGCGGTAGCACTTCATTTTTATTGTGCTCCGCCATCGCTATTTCGTGGAGAATCATCTTCAGCCGCAAATCACAGCAACGGTGTGCCGTTATGTTCCCCTTGGTTTCCAAATCCATGAATTCTATTTTCCCGTTCGGCCAATGTCCGTGATACACGGCTCCTAAACGCTGCGCGGTCAAATTCGCCTGCAGTTCGCTGGTCCTTTTCATAATCCCCCTGTGCCGGTGGTTGAATGTTTCGGTTCCCGTGATTATACCTGCCATCCGGATACAATAGCGCCATCGCGGCGTCCCATGCTTCAAGGTCTGTTTCTGTACTTACCTGCATTTTGCCCTCTTTCTCCGAAAGTCTATTACCTGAATTCCTTTTTTATCAAGGTCCCGATCGGTGTCCTCGATCGCCAGCCGCATATTGAATTTTATTGCCGGAGCGTCGCGCTGGCCCGATCCTACGTCCCGAATATACTCCATGCGGAATTTCCTGCCGGCGGTCCTGCTGACATGCTGTGCGATGAGGCGCCAGTACCAGGCTTTTGATATAAGTTTCTTTTCTTTGGAGAACATCATACTTTATCTACTTGGTGCGCGGTTATACCATCTGACAGTTGTTTTAGTGTTGAAATTACTATTCCGCGGTCTTTAAAGTATTTACGAGGCAACGTGCTGATAATTGGGCCGGCAACACCACAAAGGCGGCAATAACCAGCGACAACTGTGTCCCCGGAAATCGGCTGCATTGTAAATGGCAGTTTAAATTTCATGCAACAATTGCTACAGTATTGAATGGCTATTTCTTCGCTTATTACTTTATTCCAGTTTTCCGCCGCCTCCGGTATAGTATCCGCCTGTTCCCCAGTCTCACCACAATCACAACCAAAACGATATTGGGTTACTCTCGTGTATTCCGTAGTTTCCCGTTCAATGTGTGGCTTAATTCCACAATAGCAAGGAGAAATTTTATGGGCTAAACATGATTTTATAATTATACGAAGATCGGCAATAATATCGAAGGTTTTCATCAGAAGCTCCGTTGGCCTCTTTAGTGGTGGTAATTGCTTACACCCTTATAATACTCATTGCGGGAAAAGATGTCAAGTATTTTGTTTAATTATTTTGGTGGTGGTAATTGCGGGGAAATACCTTCTGAATTTCTTTTATCAGGCAATCGATAAGAAGCAGGTGTTTTTCTTTGTGGTGCCGGTATGCCAAGGTTGCTATAATAATAGAACAAATAATTGCCAGCGCAATAAATATTAATGCGCTTTCGGCGTTCAGCCAGAATTGCAGGTCACATTGTTTTGAAAGGCTGTCAAGATAAGGTGCACCCTGCTTTAAAGTAATAAGGTGGGCGTACGCCGAATCAGACAGCCCCTCCATGGTATCTGTCATTGTTTATTTCCCGCAAGGGTCCGTTTCCTGCCTTAACGACGCCTCGAGCGCCGTGGTCTGGTCGTAGTTGTCGTCTACCTCTTTGGCGAACGGCAGAGACCAGCCGTTTTTCCCGTTCCATTCCACCACCTCTTCGAGATCCACAACATTCGGTTTGTCGCCGTCGATTTTCCAGCTCGAGGGGAAGTCAAATTTCACGCCGATCGAGAGCAGCCAGAGGCGGTGCGCGAGTTTATACTGGACGCATACCTCCTGGGAGTTATTCACCTTCCCTATTCCGAGATACGCCAGAAGATTTTCTATGCCGTACTGCATGCCACGGCGGTGGCAATCGATCTGCCACTGTATCGACTTTGCCTGCAGGTCTTCCCCGATATCGTCGTCGTCGAAAGCCGGGCAGCGGGCGAGCGCTACAAGGTGGTTCCCGAAAGCATTTAAAGAATACTCTTCGGTTAAACAGAAATTGTTGTTCCCGTTGTTCGCAGTCACCGGATCGTACGGCCATGTCATTTCCGAGCAAATAATATTTCCGCCGGCAGTGGTGCCTCGTCCAAGAAAGGTATGGGAAGGGATATTTGGGGAGAAAACAGCCTCGATACCGGCTATTATCCCCTTCCGTTTCGCTTCTTCCAGCCCGCGTATTGTAGCGCTGATACCATTAAGCGTGTCGGTACTATCGAATTCGGTACCCGGGACCATCATCTCGGTAAAATCAAAGACCTTTTTGCTCATAAGCGCCAGCCTTTCTTTTAAGTGTCACCATGAATAAGAGCCACCTGTAGCTCGGTATCGATCGACAGAAGCGCAAAAAGAGCCTCATAAACGTCCGGGTGTATGGTTATGCAGGCCGCAGAGCCACGCCAGGTTGGGGAATATCCTTTATGAACAAGCACCTCTGTGGCTATAAATTTACCATAATGCTCTGCGTTCCTACTGGGTAATATAGTCGGTACCGGGCCGTAGTCATTCAAAACAATACACCAGCCGTGCCCGTCGGGGCGTGCGTCGTTTATCACCTTCCCCTTGTAACATCCGCAGCAGATACAGGTATAGACGGCGTCCCAGGGGTCTTTGGTGCGGGGATCGTACGGGTTGCAGCATGAGGACACCAGCTCGTCAGCCTCCCAGATAGGGGTCGGATCGGTTCCTTTAAACAGGCGCCCCCGATCGCCGTACCCCATGGCCGGCAAAGATGGGGTAGATTTTCTTAAAATCTGCAGGGTAAGAATTTCATCCATAAAACCCCCTTAATGGTGTATCGGACCAATTTGCATACCCAATAAAGCGTAGGCGGAATCGTACGAAATAGAGTCGTGGGTTACGAGCTCGTTCACAATAGACTGTTTCTGGTAAAAAGACATCTCACTGCGCTTTGCCATAGAAATTATTTTGACGGACAGCTTAATATTTCCGAGCGCGTTGTTTATAATCTTCATGTTTTCAGCGAGCTGGGAAACCGCAGTCGAACAAGGGGCGTGTTTTATGCTGTAGCATTTTTCAAAATTATAATTGAATTTACTTTCTGCCCGAGTGTCCGCTTTCGCGTTAATATTGTCGCAGACCTGTATGGTCGCTAATACTGAAGCAATGACCACCCCGAACATGGTAGCGAGCCATGTGCATGTTTTTTTGGTTATTTCGATTTGCATATTGACCGCCGTTTCTATTCCTCGTCCGCAGGTGTTGGTGGTGGCGTTTCGACCGTCGGCGCCGCTCCTTCGGTGACTTCTTCTCCGAACGATCCGTGGTATATTTTCAAGAAATTATTATAAACCTCTTTTCTCTCCTGGATGGCACGATTATAGGCGTCCTTGTCGACCGGGTCAAGCGATTTATAGAATTCATGTTCCCGGGCCTTGGATCCAGTAAAGGGGTGTTGCAGCCCTATTTTAAAGCCATGAGCCAGCTTTTTTATTATTGTTCCACGTGTAACATCGGGCTCCTTTTTCTGTTCCACGGCGACCACGCGCTGCCATTCCTTCGATGCTTTCTGCAGGTTTTTATCCTGAAGGGCATTCCTCACATCCCGGTATTTGCTGATTGGATAGGTGCCCTGGTCCGGCTGTACTTCGTGTTCTTTGCGCCACGCCTCGGCCTTAAGGTAGATTTCCGTCGATTTTGAATACCGTGCGACCTGAAGGCCCATGGAGGTAAGTAACGATTGCCACCAATCTATGTCTTTATTCCCCTGTTTTATCATGCGCGAGAGCCCTATTGGTATCCAAGTAAGCAATTCCTCTTCAAGAAATTGCCATGCGCTTTGCGGCTGACCTCGAAAGTCTCGGTGAGAGAGCATCCAATGGACCGTCTTCCCGAGAATGGGCGACATACGGCCGGATATAAACTGGCTGGTGTTTTTAAATAATTTCCACATATCTTCTGGTACAGAGCGCAGGCCGTATTTGCGGTTTTTATAAACAAAACTGAATGGTTCTTCGAAATGATAATCGCCGTGTCCAAAGTCCTCGCCACCAAATAGCTTATTGAGCACTCTCGCGCCGACCCAAAAAAGCACAGCAAGGGTTGTAAGTGCCATCAGCTGCTCGCGGCCGTTCTGGTGGTCCTTGGGGGTTTTGCCGGTTATTTTCCTGTATACGTCTTCCGGCAAAGTCGCAATGGATTTTACCGCCTGACCGGCAAAGCGGGCCCGGGCTTCAAGAAAATCCGGCGCAAGAAATACCGATTGCAGGAGGTGTTGGATCGTTTTACTGCGGCCCATGTCGATGTAGTTCTGGTGTCCGAAGGCGGCGTTTGTCTGCCGGGCCGAAAGATACTCTATATCGTCGACCGATCGTTCTCCGGATTTTATCATCCGGTCGTATCGTTTTATGTTGCGGGCCAGCATATTATTATAAACCTTGTATTTCAGGCCCGGAATATACCAGGTAAAAAGAGGTTCGCTTATTGCTTCCAGCATGGGGCCGGCGACCGGTAATTTATAAAGAATCGGCCCGGAAGAAAGCCCCTCTCTAAAATTCTGCATACCATCGTAATCCGCAATCATCATAAGTCCATGTGCGGCCGCCCGATAGTGTAATGGATTATTAACAAGGTCTATTTTATCAATTCCGGCAAAGGGGTTAGTCCAGTGACCAACGGCGTGTGTTCCCTCTTGGACCCAGTGAAAACCAGACAAGCTGAACATTGATTGCTTTGTTCCGGATTGAATGAGGTCTGCTGTCTTTATGACATCACGCACAGTACCCATAATCGGCGGCAGCTCTTTCCGGTACCATTCGCGGATAGCGTCAGTGCCAAGCACATTTTGCAGGTGACCGGCAACGTCGGGGTGTACCGCAAGGTTGCCCTGATACATCACCTTTTCGCCGTTATCTGTTGTGGAAACATACTTCCAGTCCATCATGGCTGGATGTTTGACCGGTAGATAGTCCTCGTACTGCTTTGCAAGGCTACGGGAACGGATGAGATAAAACGGTTTTTTCCCAGGTTCTTCCGGTATCACCTTATCGCCGGACCCCATCGGCATGGCAATATGGCGGCCGTCCGGCATGAGGGTGCTATTCAGATTTGCAATAAAATCGCGTGTTTCAATGGTTTTCCCGAGTTCATAAATGTAAATACCCAGCAATTCGCCTATCTTTTTTGTCTGCGGTTTATACCCGAGCTGCTCGGCTTCAAACAGGGTGGGGATAGTCCTCTCGCGCCCGAATTTGAAATTGAGCGCCAGCTTGCCGGAAAAGCCCGCGGGTTTATCGCCTTCCATATCAACAAGGTGGGTGACGTAGTTGTCCCTGATTTTGTCGACGAGGTCCCGCTCCTGTGCCTGCTTTCCCAATGCTGAGTATTTATCGGATACCCAACTGAGTATTTCCTTGTCTTTTTCGTTTAATTTTAAAGCAGCCTCATAACCCTCGACCACCTTGTGTTTTATCATCCATTTACGCTGGTCGTCGTTTTTGGTGTTTTTAATCAGGTCTTTGGTTTTCTGTAATTGATACCGAATCGTTTCCTCGTCCCCCTGCGCTTCAAGGTATATCGACAAAGCCTCTTCTTTCGTTGGGTCCTTTTCGAGCTCGTCCTTCACGTACTTTTCAGCCGCAGTCGCGTATTGCGACCATTTCTGGACGTTCGCCTGCCAGGTTAAAAGAGTCTTTTTATAGGGAGTGTATGCCGGCGTTTTTGCTATCTCATTGTAGAGGTCTTCAACCCGCCGGGCGATCTTCTGGCCAATCGTGCTCTGTGGTATCGGTACCGGGCCCAGCGGTGCGCCGCGCATGTCCTTCATCTCAATATTCGTTTCCCCGAATATCTGGTCCAGGTCCTCGCCCTCCCCACGGACTTCACCATACGGCGGGCGCCCCTCTTCAACAATAGCACCCCGTTTCCCTTCGGCTTCTTTTCTTAGCGCATTCATAAAATTATCGTTTGCGGAATCCATATCCCCGCGACCACCGAGCTCGAGGTCTTCCCCGACC
>Ga0187886_1001648_pt1 | contig 19706 bp, 17 predicted proteins | sample June2016WEW_20_1_FD_133001 | JGI IMG/M metagenome (GOLD analysis project Ga0187886, IMG submission 133001) | Peatland microbial communities from SPRUCE experiment site at the Marcell Experimental Forest, Minnesota, USA - June2016WEW_20_150 | ecosystem: Environmental > Terrestrial > Soil >... | reverse complement strand
CGGCGGGCTGCAGGCCATCCGCGGGGAACTCACCCTGGGGCAGATCGTGGCGTTCACCAACTACCTGCTCACGACGATGACCCCGCTGATCATGATGACCAACCTTTCCAACACCTGGGCGGCAGGGATCGCCTCGGCCGAGCGCGTGGACGAAGTGCTCCTCACCGTTCCCGAAATCCGCGACGATCCGGACGCGGTCGCACTTCCCTCCGGCGCCCGCGGGCGGGTGGTTTTCGAGAACGTCTCCTTCTGCTACAACCCGGAAAGCTGCGAACTCGTCCTGCGCGAAATCAATCTGACGGCCGAACCGGGCGAGCGGTTGGCGATCCTGGGCGCAACCGGCGCGGGAAAATCCACGCTGGTCAATCTGATCCCGCGGTTCTACGACACAACCTCCGGCCGGGTGCTGTTCGACGGGGTCGACGTGCGCCGCCTCCGGCAATTTTCGCTCCTGGCGGCCATCGGGATCGTCCCGCAGGAATCGATTCTCTTTTCGGGCACGGTGCGCGAAAACATTGCCTACGGCCGCCCGGAGGCCACCGACGAGGAGGTCGTGGCGGCGGCCAAGGCGGCCCAAGCCGACGGGTTCATCAGGGAACTGGCCGGGGGGTACGGCGGCCGCGTGGAGGAGCGCGGGGCGAACTTTTCCGGCGGCCAAAAACAGCGCCTGGCCATCGCCCGCGCGATACTGATGCAACCCGAGGTGCTGATCCTCGACGACTCGACCAGCGCCGTGGACGTGGAAACCGAAACCCTGGTCCAGGATGCGCTCGAGACGCTGATGCGCGGCCGCACCAGCTTCGTGGTCGCCCAACGCATCAGCACTGTGCTGCGCGCCGATAAAATCATCGTGCTCGAAGGCGGGCACATTGCCGCGCAGGGGACCCACCGTGAGCTGCTCCAATCCAGCCCGATCTATCGCGAGATATTTGATTCGCAACTCGGGGCGGGCCTGCCGCCGGATGAAGAGGGCCAAGCGCCGCGGGAGGGGAACGCATGAACGCCTCCTCTTCCGCATCCACGCCCGGCACCGCCTCGATCCGGGCCGTCATGCAGCCGCGCGGGCCGCGAAACATCGGCCGGATCGAAAAGGCGCGGGATCCCCGCAGCGCGCTCCGGCGGTTGCTGCCCTACCTCGGCCGCTCCCCGGTCATGCTCGTGATTGCGTTCGTTTCCGTCCTGATCTACACCGCCCTCGGCATTCTCGGGCCGTACCTGATCGGCGTGGCCATCGACCAATTTATCACCGGCAAGGATCCGGCCGGACTAGGCCGCATCGCGCTTTGGATGCTGGTGGTGTACGCCTTCAACAACCTCTTCCAAGCCGTGGCCGGCTGGCTGATGGCCGATATTTCCCAGCGCGGCCTGCAACTCCTGCGGCGCGACCTCTTCGCCCGGCTGCAGATTCTTCCGGTTAAATTTTTCGACCGCAACCCGGCCGGCGAGCTGATGAGCCGGCTCACCAACGACATCGACGCCATCAACACGGCCGTCGCGCAGAACATCACCGCCCTGGCCGCGAGCGTCCTTTCCATGGGCGGGATCCTGGTGGCGATGTTCCTCCTGGATTGGCGGCTGGCGCTCGTCTCGTTGGTGGTGGTGCCGATCACGCTGTGGTTTACGAGTTTTGTGGCCCGCTACACCCGCACGGGGTTCGAGCAGCTGCAACGCCACCTGGGGGAACTCAACGGGGTGATGGAAGAAACCCTCAGCGGGCAGAAGGTGATCTCGGCTTTCCGCCGAAACGATTCAGTTGTCGCCGCATTCCGGATGCGTAACGCGGAGGTCTACCGCGCCGGAATCTACGCCAACACCTACGCGCTGTTGCTAATGCCGCTCACGACGGTACTCGGAAACTTTTTTGTGATCGTGATCGCCGCGTTCGGAGGATTTCTCGCGCTGCAGGGCTACGTCAGCGTGGGGCTCATCGCCGCCTTCATCAACTACGCCCAGAACTTCGTCAACCCCGTGCGCCAGCTGGCCAACCTGTACAACACCGTCCAGGCGGCGCTGGCCGGCGCGGAGCGGGTGTTCGAGATCATCGATACCGCGCCAGAACCCGAAGACCCGCCCGGCGCCGCCGCGCCCGAGACCATCCGCGGGGACGTGCGCTTCGAGCACGTGGACTTTTCCTATAATCCCGGGACGCCGGTGATCCGGGATATGTCGCTCGAGGCCGAAGCCGGGAAGACCATCGCGCTGGTGGGGCCGACCGGGGCCGGGAAGACGACGATCATCAACCTGCTCTCGCGCTTCTACGAGGTGGACGGCGGGCGGATCGCCGTCGATGGAACCGATATCCGCGACATCCGCAAGGATTTTCTGCGCCGGAGGCTCGGGATCGTCCTGCAGGACATGTTCCTGTTTTCCACCTCGGTGATGGATAACATCCGCTACGGACGGATCGATGCTTCCGACGAGGAGGTCTACCGGGCGGCGAAGATCGCCGACGCGGATCATTTCATCCGCCAGCTGCCGCAGGGGTACGGGACGGTGCTTTCCGAGCGGGCCGGCAACCTCAGCCAGGGGCAGCGCCAATTGCTCGCGATCGCGCGCGCGGTCATCGGCGACCCGAATATCCTGATCCTCGACGAGGCGACCAGCTCGGTCGACACCCGCACGGAAGTGCGCATCCAGAAGGCACTGCTGCGGCTGATGCAGGGCCGGACGAGCTTCGTCATCGCCCACCGCCTCTCGACCATCCGCGACGCCGACTGCGTGCTGGTGATCCAGGGCGGGCAGATCGTGGAGCGCGGGACGCACCAGGAACTGCTGGACAAGCGAGGGGTGTATTATCATTTGTATATCAGCCAGTTCAAGGGGCAGGAAATTTAATCCGCACCGGCGGGATCATCCGGGCAGATTGTTTTCGCGAGGAGGAACCATGAAACCGGCACTGCTCGTAATCGACGTGCAAAAAGCGTTTTTCAAAGACAATCCGCCCGCGGCCGCCGCGTTGCGGAACGCCACCGAGTACATCAACGCCGCGATTGAATTATTCCGGAAAAAGAATCTGCCCGTCATCTGCGTCCAGCATATGAATCCCGAGGATAACCTTGTCCCGGGCCAGGAGGGCTTCGACCTGCCCGAATCGCTGAAAATCCTCCCCACCGATGTGCACATCCACAAGACCTATCCGAACGCCTTCAATAAAACAACGCTCGCGGAATTGCTGCGGAAGGAAGGCGTCGATACGATCGTGGTGACGGGGTTCGCGGCCGAGGGCTGCGTACTCTCCACCTGCCGCGGCGCGAAGGACCTCGACCTGACCGCGATCATCTTGCGTAATTCGATAGTCGCCGGCAAACCGGAGAATGCACCGTTCGTCGAGAGCATCAACGAAATAATTTCCTACGGCGCACTGGAGAAGGTGCTGGAGTAGCGAGCGGCTTGCACTTCCCCGGTCCGCCCGGGGCGAAAGCCTCGGTCTTTAATACAAAGCCGGGTAAACCCGGCTTACCTCCCGCGGGAAGAAGAATGACGAATAACCGCGATCAGAAGCGGAGAACATCTCTGTCATTGCGAGGAGCCCCGATGAAACCTGCCCTTTCATAGCGGGGGCCCGGGGCGACGAAGCAATCTGGTTTTTTCCAGCGGAATAAAAACCAGATTGCTTCGTCGCTTCGCTCCTCGCAATGACAGGAATTGATTATCCGCCATTCGGTTGCCCCTTCGTCATCATCTCTTGCAGGTTGTCATTGCGTCATGTAATTCGATATACTCATCCTGGAAAGGCGCTTCGCCATGACCTCGATCATTCCCCCAAACTTTGCCGATCTTCTGAGCCGCGAAAAAAGAGCCTTCGCCGACCTGGCACTGGTCCTGCGCGACGGCACGCCGCAGGCCACGCCGGTGTGGTTCGACTGGGACGGCGAGCAGATCACCATCAATACCGCCCGCGGGCGGGTGAAGGATAAGGTTCTCCACCGCAAGCCGGTCGTCGCGCTGATGATCATGGATCCCTCCAACCCGTACCGCTATATCCAGATCAAAGGGCACGTGGTGGCGGAGTCGGAAGAGGGCGCGTTCGATGAAATCTGCGACCTGCAGGAAAAGTACCACGGCGACCGCAACTACCCCCGCCGTCCGGGCGAGGTGCGCGTGATGTACAAGATCGCGCTGGAGAAGGTGCAGACGAGAGGTTAACCAACCCCTCCTCTCGCCCCTCCCCTAAAGGGGAGGGGGAAGGGGGAGAGGTAAGTGAGGAATCATGCCTACAAAAAACGATCGTATCCGCCTCGGCTCGAGCGACCTGCGCGTCAGCCCGCTCGGCGTGGGGACCAACTCCTGGGGTTCGAACGGCAAGCCGGACCCGGAAATGAAAGCAACCTTCGAGGCGGCGCTCGCGGCGGGGATCAACTTCTTCGACACGGCCGAAATCTACACATTGGGCGGATCGGAACGGACCGTCGGCCTGTGTTTGGAATCGACCAAGGGAGAAGCCGTCATCGCAACCAAGTTCATGCCGTTGCCGTGGCGCCTGGGCAAACCCAGACTGGCCGAAGCGCTGAACCGCAGCCTGGAACGGCTGCACCTTCCGCGCGTGGACCTTTACATGACTCATTTCCCGTTTCCACCGGTTGCGATCGAAACCTGGATGGACGGGCTGGCCGACGCCGTGCAAGCCGGGCTCACCCGCGCCGTCGGGGTCTCCAACTACAACGAGAAACAAATGCGCCGCGCGCACGCCGCCCTGGCTAAACGCGGCGTACCGCTTGCCAGCAACCAGGTGGAATTCAGCCTGCTCAAACGCGGCCCCGAACGCGATGGGTTGTTGGCCTCGTGCAAGGAGCTTGGCGTGACGCTGGTGGCCTACCGTCCGCTGTGCTCCGGACTGCTCAGCGGCAAATACACGCCGGAGAATCCCCCGCCCGGTCTGCGCGGCCGGCGCTATAACCGCGCCTACCTGGAAAAGATCGCCCCGCTCGCCGCGCTCCTGCGCGAAATCGCCTCAGCTCACGGCAAGACTCCCTCGCAGGCGGCGATCAATTGGATCATCTGCAAGGGCGCGCTGCCCATTCCGGGTGCCAGGAGTGCGCGCCATGTGGAGGATAACGCCGCCGCGCTGGGGTGGATGCTCAACCCGGACGAGGTGGCGGCGCTGGATAAGGCGTGCGCGGACATCCGATAAGAATGTCACTCCGCCCGCCCTGGTCAGACCACCGGGCGGGTCAGGGAATCCCGCAAGGGGCGAGGAGTCGCGGACTTCCGATAAGGATGTCACTCCGAACCCTACAATGGGTGAGGAGTCGCGGACTTCTTATCGAAAACCAAGTTAAGGCGAAGGCCGAGCCAGCTTTTTCTAAGGTGGTCGAGTAGCCCGCGTTTTTTGCGGGCGTATCGATACCACGCCGATGGATGGATTCCATTATTATCCTCGATCAAATACTTTATATTGTATTTTAAGATCAACCTGTGGCCTCGATACGGCCGCCAAATTACGGCGGCCTACTCGACCACCTTTACTTTAGGAGACCCTTAGGGTTTATAAAACCCTAAGAGTCTTCGGTCTTTTACAGGATTTACTTACCTAAAAACATTGGATCGTTGAATTTCAGCGCATGCGCGGGGATGAGTCCCCGCGTCAGGATACAAAGCCCGGCTTCGCCGGGCTATGAATCAATTCTGCGAAAGAATAATATGGAATGATCGTCCGGGATGAGCCGGCCGGGCTCTTCAATTCCCTTCGAGCTAAAACGCGGCGATACCGCACGGCCAATGGATGCATCGCTGCTTGCAGGCTTTTTACCCGCAGAGCGGATCACCCAAACCGAATTTCACCGCCTCGAAATTTGGGTTTTGTGATACATTAAAACGCGGTCGAGGCGGCCGGTGAAATCCTTGTGCGTATGATCTGCCGGAGGGCGGCGGCTCGTATCGGCTTTTGATGTTCCCTCGCCGGAATATTCGCCGATTTTCATGGAAAGGATGGAACGATGGAAAACCAGACCCCTGGGCAGCCAAAAAAAAGCTTCCCAACCGTGATCGTCATTGTCATCATTATCGTCGTCCTTTGCGCTCTGATGCTCTGTTGCATCTTCGCCATCCCGGGCATCCTGGCCCTTCTCGGTCCCTCAGTCGGCAACGTATTCTCCGGTATTATTTCCAACATGGTCACGGTGACACCTTAGCGGGCTGGAGCGATAGAGAATAAAACCCTTCTTTGCCGGGCTGGCTGGAGCAATCCCGAAGAGGCGTATCGAGACCACCGCCAGCCCGGACGATGAAGACTGTCCGGGTCGTCATTCGCCCGGGGCTTAAGCCCCGGGCTTTTACCAGCGCCTGCCCTCGCGAAGCGGGGGCCGGGTAAACCCGGCTTTAAGATACCTACAAATACCGAGCCATTGGAATTATCCATCATGCCATCCATCCGGTACTATGATAGACTTCATCCCAATCGAACGCCGAACGGCATCTGGAAATTCCGATACGCGGATTTCCCGGAATAAACGGATTGCCCCGCTCGTGCTGCGCATCCGCAGGGCATGCGCGGAATAATTTTTAGGATTTTTACTTAAGGGTTTTATCCGTGAAATCCGCCCAATCCGTGTAATCCGCGTACAGAGTTTTTCAAAAGCAATCATATGGAGATCACCATGGACTCGAAACAACAATCGCAATCGGACGATCGCCAGAAGCTGGAGAAGGTCCAGGAGAAGGGACGCATGACGCGCCAGGATGACCAGCAGCAACTGGAGCAGCAACAGGCGCGGGACCTGGGACCGCAGCAAGAGAAGCGGCAGGAACTGGACCGGGAACAAGCCAAGGAGCTAAAACCGAGGGAAGAGGAGCGGCTGGTTCTGGACCGCGAGCAGGATAAGGAACGAAAGCCGCGGGAAGTGGTGCGCGCAGATCTGGACCGGGAACAGGATAAGGAACGTAAAGTGCGGGACGAGGAACGCCGGCAGTTGGACCTCCAGCAGGAAAAGGAACGGATAAAGCGGGCGGACGATCAAGCCCAGGAGGAACAGCAGCGCCAGCAGGCACAGAAACTCCAACAGAAGCAAGCCGAGCAGCTGGAGAAGCAAACGCGGCAGGATCAAATAAAACAACAGGAACAAAAAATCAAAGATCAGGAACAGCAGCTTAAAGATCAGCAAAAACAGGACCGAAATAAACGATAAAGTTTTAAAAAAGAAAAGATCTGTCAGGTTTTGGAAAACCTGATGGGTCTTTTTAATACCATAGAAAACAATAGGCGGGATTTACAGGATTGACAAGATTTTAAAAGAATATAATCCTGATAATCCTGTAAAATCCTTCCAGTATTTTTTTCTTCCCAATATAAATAACGATTTACGCGGAGTAGCAAGACCCGCAGCACCGCCTGCCCTCGCGCTCGCCCTCGCGAAGCGGGGGGAGCGGGGGCTGCGCCCTGACTACCACTTTCTGATAACCACGATTAAGATTTGATAGGTTGCGAAAAGACCGAGAAGCAAATAGAGGATGCAGCCCAAATTTCTTTTCAAGAAACCCGGCCTGGAGATGGGCACCGGATGATCCCGGCGATATACATACGAGCTTGCCCAATCATCCAATTCTTCCGAGTCAAGCTCGCCCGACCAGTCGATTGATTCCCCGCTTCGCCATACAACATGGTCCGATGCAAACGGGTGCTCGCGGTCGTACTCCTTTCGTTTCACCGGATCCTTCAGGATCTCATAGGCCGCGTTGATCTCCTGCATGTGCTTGGTGGTGACCGGCGAGGCATTTTTATCCGGGTGGTATTTCCGCGCAAGCGTCCGGTAAGCGGCCGTGATGACCTCGATTTCGGCGCGGCGGGAGACTTGCAGGCTTTCATACGGGTCGGGCATGGGGGATATTATAGACCAGGAGGGTTTTACAGTAGCTAAAAGGTGTATGAGACTAAGTAGAAAGAATCAAAGGGGCGTAATAATATTATAGGTCCACGGGAATAGATTCTTTCCCAATGGGTCGTTTACAATTCAACTCATTTGCGGATGAGACAATAAATAAGTGATTATCTTTTCCGGTAGAAAAGCTGGATCCTGATATAGCTCCAGGTTTATCATTTCAATTTTCATCTCTTTATTAAAACCTTCTATAGAAATCAATTGTTTCATTCTGGTCTCAATGGTTTGTATCCGTTTTTTATGCTCGTCTCCTTCACCCTTTGCCAAAACCATCAATGTTGTCGGACTGCCAATTGCTAGTTTTTGCCCACTTTTCAAAGATAATCCGTCTGCTAAAAGAGTCGCCATCGCCGCGCCAATGATTTTCTTCGGGTTGTCGCCACTCTCCTCGATCTCGATCAGGAGGATGGCTTTATTGGATTTCTTCTCAATAATAGCTATGTCGATTTCCGATAATCGATTATCCATTTTCGCATGATCGCCAAGATATGCGTATGTCACACCAACGCTATCTTCACCTCCTTTTCCATGATCATAAACTGCGAAATAATTAAGCTTCTCTAGATCGTTGCTTCTGCTCAATAAATCCCCAAGATCGGCGGTTATCTTCCCGTGTTTTTTCGACATTGCGAGGCCTCCTTCCCCTGGCATTTAAATAATTATGAATCTTTTTCACACCGCATAAACGCTTTGCCCCTGTCCATAATATGCATCATATACATGTTGGAATATGGCGGCCGCCTTTTGTTCAAAGAGTTTGGGGGTGAAGACCCTTGGTAGGTCCTTATCCATAATTTTCTCGATCGTTACACGGACTTCAGCACGTGCCTGCTGTCGTTTACGCCAATCCAGGACAAGTTTCTCCTTTTTTAAAGTAGTTAGCAGTTCGCGCGCGGTTGCCTTTACTTTCTTACGGTCTGCATCGCTCATTTCGATTTGCGGTTTGGTCAGAAGATCGAAGATTGCCAATTCTTCTTCGCTAAGCTGCTCGGAAACAGCCCGCTTCTCCTCTTCATTTAGGCTTTTAGCAAACGCGACCAATCGGTTGAAAAATTCCTCGGCGTTCAGACTGCCGGCGTTATAGGCGTCAATCAGCGCCTGGAATTCCTCCAGATAATTCATGCGTGTTCGGTTATAGCGAACAAGAATGACAATTTTCTGCGCAATTCTTCCCTTCCACTGTTCGTTCAACGTGCGCTTGTGGCCGGATTTAAATTTTTCCGCCAAAGCCTCGAAGTCGATCCGGCTGAGGTCAATGGTTTGATTTTGTTCCCCACGCGGCTCCCCGATGACATACTCTCCTGAGGCGATCGATTCGTCAAGCAATACTTCCACTTTTTGCATTGCCATCGAGATATCCGCCGGTGGAGTAAGCCCGCGGATTTTTTCGGATAACACCTGAATCGGGTTCGCGTCTACGGCAAATTCCTGCGCCGAAGGATCCGGCAGGACGGCCTTATAAAGCCGGTGGACGGCATTTGCGAGATCGAGGTAGCGCAGCTTGACCGCTTCGGAGGAGATGAGCGCTTCGACTGCGTCATCGAGCAATCCGATCCGGTCATAACCGCCAGCGGCTTTGACCTCTTCCAGGTCAACACCCTGCTCCCGGAACAGATCCCGAGTCTCCTTCAAGGCGTTGCGCAACGCAGCCGCCAGCGCCGCCTTGTCCTCCACCGGGTTGTCGCCGCCCCGGCCCGCGCCGTAGATGGCCAGCGCGCGTTCGAGGTTTCGAAAAACGCCGACGTAATCCACGATCAGCCCGCTGACCTTGCCCGGATACACCCGGTTGGCACGGGCGATGGTCTGCATCAGCGTGTGGTTGCGCATCGGCTTGTCGAGGTAAAGGGTGGAGCAGTTCGGGACGTCGAATCCGGTCATCCACATCGCGCAAACGAAAACCAAACGGAAAGGATCGTCCGGATCTTTGAACTTATTTTCCAAATCTTCCTCGATTATGCGCTTGCGATGCGGGCGGATGTCCAGACCTTTCTCCGCCAAGTCTCCAATCTCGTTTTGCCCTTGGGAAACGACCACCGCCATGTCGGTTTCCACGATCCAGGCGAGACGCTCCTCGATTTCTTTCTGGGATTCAATATCCAATGTAGTCAGGCTAGCCCTCAGATCGGCAATCTTCGCCGCCCAATGCTTTTTTACCTTGTCGTACATACGGACGGCGGTGGCTTTATCGATGCAGATCACCATCGCCTTACCGCGGAATCCCCGGCCGGTGAAGTGCGCGACGATATCCTTGGCGACCGCTTCCAGACGGTCTTCTCGGGTGATCAAGTGGTATTCGCGGGCGAACTCGCGTTCAAGCTTCTTTTCCTGCACCTCGTCCAACTCCGCATCTTCCAGAACCTTCTCCATATCCTCATTGAGGTTCTCGTTCGTCAGTTGCAATTCGGGGATGCGGTTTTCATAATACAACGGGACCGTGGCACCATCAGTGACCGATTGCCGGAAGTCGTAAACACTAATGTAGTCGCCGAATACTTCCTTGGTACGCTCCTCGGTCACGATCAGCGGTGTGCCAGTAAAGGCCAGGAACGAAGCATTAGGGAGCGCGGTGCGCATGTTTAAGGCCAGCGTGTCGTACTGAGTGCGGTGCGCCTCGTCGGTGATGACGATGATATCGCGCCGCTCGGATAGTACCGGATGCGCTTCACCATTTTCGGTCCGGAACTTGTGAATTAGGGTGAAGATGTAGCGATGGTCTTCGGTCAGCAACTGCCGCAGGTGGCGGCTGCTTTCCGCCTGGGCGCGGTTCTCGGTTACCACACCAACGGATTCGAAATTCTTATAAATCTGCCCATCCAATTCCTGCCGGTCGGTGACCACCACGAAGGTCCAATTGCCGGGAATCTTGCGTAAAACTTTCTGGGCGAAGAAAATCATCGAGAAGCTCTTGCCGCTGCCTTGGGTATGCCAGAACACGCCCAACTTTCCTTTCCGCTGACGGATGTCACCCAACGCCGCTAGCGCATTATTGACGCCCAGGTATTGATGGTTCTTGGCTAGCAGTTTGATCAATCCGCCGCGGGTTTCCTGAAACAGTGTGAAATTTTCAACAAGATCCAGCAGCCGACTGGGTTCACCGATACCACGAAGTATTGTCTCCAGCGAAACCCGACCCTCCTCTTTTTCGCTGCCGACCTTTTTCCATTCGGCGAAGTGTTCCCAACCGGAGGAGATGCTTCCCACACGGCTTTCGCTTCCATTGGAAAGGATGATAAGCGCGTTGTACCAGAAAAGGTGGGGAATAGTATCTTTGTAATCGCGAAGGTTATTGGAGAAGGCATTCTCCAGCCGGCGATGGATAGCTTTCAGTTCGATGAAGACCAGCGGCAGGCCGTTCACAAATCCCACTAGGTCGGCGCGGCGGGTATACATTTCGCCCGTCACCCAAAATTGTGAACAGATCAGGAAGTCATTGTTATTTGGATTATCCCAATCGATTATCCGCACGACCTCGACCTTCTCGCCCCGTCCTTCGGGATCGGGAACGGTGGCACGAAAGTCGTTTTTAAGCAGGAGATAAATCTCACGGTTTGCAGCCGCTGGGCTCAATCGTGACCTGTCGCGAGAGAGCTCCTCGATCGTCCGGTCGATTGATTCTTCCGAAACCTCAGTGTTTAGCCTTCGCAGAGCTGGACGGAGCCGGGTGTTGAGGATCACTTCCGCTCTGGTTTCCCGGCCCAACGGGCTCGAACCATGATCGAACTCATGGAGGGCATTAAACGTCTCCCAGCCCAGTTCCGACAGGAGCGCGATAGCCGGCTGTTCGATCAATTCGTCTTCGGTGTAACCGGCGGGAGGGGTCATGAGATAAATCGTTGTTTAATGTATGAATGGGTCTGGCTTGCGGTGAGTTCGGTTGTTGACGGTCCGGTGCGTATAAAAAACCGTTCCGTATCGTCATCCTTTAAATAGACCGGTACAGAAGATTTCATACATCGCACAATCAAAACCCGGCAACCATCGTGATCTTCAAAATGAGTGTGCATGTTTGTGATGGCCGGGATTCCCAATCTGGACTTGATGATATTCATCAGATGAAGATGCGCTTTGTCTTCATTTTCAAATCGATCAACCTGTATGCCCACCGGACTTCCATCATCAGCCAGACCAATGATTAATGTACCCCCATTCGTATTGAGAAAGCCCGCCAATGTCCTTAATACGGAATATTCGATCCGTGGATCGGTGTTTCCGGTATGAAGGTTGGTCCGGATTGCGGATTTGAATTCCACCGCTTCAGATTCGCCTTCCTTCACCGCTTTCGTCAGATCGAATTCAACAACTTCAGCCTCATGTGCTGACCCGGCCATAAGTACGGAATATCCCTCTTGGATTATTTGGGCAATCATCTCGCGGCGCTTTTCCAGGAAATCCCTATACAGCATTTTCTCCCAATTTGGTGGTAGGGCATGCCATTTGTACATTTTTTCTAGTTCCACCTTTTTAAACCTGGCAGTGTATTCCGGCAAGTATTCGTAGGGCGCCTGATTGGTTATATTGGAATTGTCCCCCCACTCTACATAGGCATAATTGGCAATTTGATTTATGTCCCGGATTTCCGTGATGCCTATTTTCTTTAAGTAATCGGTTGGAAAAAGGTGATGTCGTTCCGCAGCCGACCGTTTGCCACGAACCGATGGATCGAGAAGATCGGCAACAGTATTTTTAGAAAACAGCGCCCGTGCCTCCAATAAAACCAACGCCGCGTTATAAGCAAACAGTGAAGGGCTGCGCGGCGACGAGGTGGCCAAATCATTCGGAAGGGCGACCGCCCAGAAATCCCTTGGTAAAGCAATATCGCATATCCTGTTCAGGTATTTAATAAATTCGTCCGCGTTTTTTATTGCCCGTAACCCTGCCAGGTCATATTCCATCGCTCCTTCCGGTGAACCGGTAAACCGTCCCGTTAGCGCAGACATAAAATACCAGCGTGCAATCGTGTGGCGTAATTCGAATTCCGGGACTTTATATTCCGTACGGCCAATAAGGTATAAGATATAGGAGAATACTAAGTTGTTCTGCGAGCTGATCATCCTAGCTCCGCGGAAACCAGCCTGTCTTAAACAGTTCATGAAATCGTGCCAGTATTGGACATTCAGGACTCTTTCCTGAGCATTTTTAAGCAGATTGAATTGCTCGATTCTCCGCTCTGCGCTGAAAATCCCGGTCTCCAGATCCTTTCCCCGAAGGATGGAATAAACGTACTGAAGACGAGCCCGTTTGAAAGCGACGCTAATACCGACACGCAGTAATTGGCTAGGGGATGGTTCAATAAAGTAGTTGAAAGGCGAGGCGGCACCTTTGGATGGTTCGCGCGCCGCCCGGCAGAAGCTTTCCAATGCGGTGCGCCCCTCATCCCAAAAAACTGACATAAGGGTCAGTATGAAATCCGCTTGATCTAATGGAGTGCCCTCGCTATTAATGCGGACAAAGACGTCGGAGACCGATTCTTCACTGATATCTGGTATAAGCTCCAAAGCGGTAAATGGATAACTAAGTAGCCCATGCAACTTTCCAATCGCTTTTTTAATCATTCTGCTTTCATCTTCTGTTACAATGCGTGTATTACTCAATTCTCTTAGGTAGATTTCTACTACCTTAAATAAATCCGTTGTCTCATCCCAAATGATTGAAATATCTGGGATAAAGCTTTTATCACGATCAGTTGCTGCATCTGCCACTTCGAATTTTTCTTCAAGCGGATTGAAGGCGATTCGTATTTTTTCCTTCTCGTAATCCTCCCTCAAAACAGGAATATTCCTTATAACAGCATATAGGGAAGTCAACCGTTGCTGGCCATCCACAATGACTAAGCGGGGAGGTTTCTGCTTTTTATCGGTACCGATAACCCGAGCATCATCCGAAACCGCATTTTGCCAGAAAAGAAAGTACCCTACTGGGTAGCCGCGGTACATGGAATCAAATAGTTTGCGTACCTTGATATTATTCCAAACAAACGGTCGCTGAATATCAGGCAACCCGATTTCGCCCAGGTTGATGAATTTAATCAGTGTATGTAAATCGTAATCTACCTTGGTAAAGACAGTCTCACTCATGATTAGGTCTCCTCCGGAATTGCGATATCTAGTCCAGACACATCCACTTCGCCTGAAATAAGCTTGGGTAATAGCATATCGCGGGTGCGTTGGAGGGTAGTATTTTTATCACGAAAATAGTTACATAGATCCAACATTGGTTTGGCTTTAGTAGAATACTGTTCCTGTAACTCACGCGACGGCACTGAAATCGGCATTGCACACAACTCGCGTCTAGTAATACGAAATCGTGTGGTTCCTGAACTCTGTTTCTCAATTGCGGCCAATGTAGATGATTGATTCCAGAAGTTAACCAAAAAAACGGGACTAATAAGACCAGTATTTGGTCTTGCAATTGCCACATCAACAGCAGTTATCATGGACCAAGCCATTTTTCTAGCCAACCACCCACGTCCTATCGGCGTCGGCATCCGTGCGATTAATAGATCATCAGGCTGAATTTCCGTACACCGTAGACGTTCGAATGTTTCTTGCGTTATGAAACGGAACTTTCCGGTTTCAACGAAGTCTCCTAAACCAATATTTGATATTTGGAGAAGCCGGTAATCCTCGCCTCCTTGATCCTTGGTTTCAATCCAATCACCGTCTAGCACAGCAGAGCATAACTCATCTAAACGTTTTACCTTCCACCCCTCTGGAATCAGGCCGAGAGAGGAATCGGTCAAGCGGGCGTGCTGGTGGTCGGGGAAGCGGAACTTGACGAACCACTCGTGGTAGAGGTTTTGCGCCATCTCCTCCAGAATCTTGATCCGCCGCAGGTTGTTCTCGATAAGGTCATCGTAGGTCGAGAGGATGGTAGCAATTTTTTTCCTGTGTTGTTTCTCCGGCCATGGTAACTGAAATGATTCTAAGTCCGACCGTTTCGCATTGCCGAATACAGATCCCCCACCCTCCAAGATATTCCAGTATGATTCCATATATCGGAGCACAAATTCAATGTAACGTCCATCTGATCTATCTAGCGGATGAATAATTGCGATGCCTCGTCCAGTGGCACATCGTTCAGATGCAATATTCACACGACCGATCGGTGCACGAATACTAAGTAGAATATCGCCAGGATCTGCGATTCTTGTGGGTGCAGTGCAATAGACACGCAATGTTGGAAATCTATAGTTGAAGTCTCGTACCCCCTGAAAGAATGGGAGGCCATTTCCATCTTCGTTGTAAGTCTCCCCAGGTGGTGACTGCCCCATCTGTATGTTGGCGACTCTGCTTAGTGTGCTACTGTTCATCAACCCCCTCCAACAACTTGCCTACATTTTCAGAAATCCGGTCTTCCAGCTCTTGGGCTTCGGCGTTTAGTATCTCCAGTTCCTCGTTCTGCTCCTCCAGCCGTTCCTTGAAGTTGTAATCTTCTTCCTCGTGCTCTGCCACGCCAACGTAGCGTCCGGGGCTAAGGCTCCATCCCTGGGGTTCAATTTCGGCCATCGTGACCACTTTGCACAATCCAGGAACATCCGCATATTTACCTTCATTGAAATACTCAGCCATCATTCCTGTGCTCTCGTGCAGGTTTTCGGGTTTTTCGCCCCGGTAGAGCCGGGCAATATTAGCCAGGAATTCGATCTGCGCCGGGGTCCAATCGCGGTGAGCGCGGTCAATCTGGCGGAAGATGTGCCGCGCGTCGATGAAAAGTACCTGGTCGGCACGCTTAGTCTTGCGCTTGCCCCGGTCGAAGAACCATAGCGTACATGGTAAGGTGACGGTATAGAAAAAATTGGAACCAACTGCAACGATCACATCTACCGATCGTGATTCGATGAGCTGTTTGCGAATTTCCATTTCCGACCCGCGTGCATCGGCGGCGGAGTTGGCCATGACAAAGCCAGCATGCCCTGTTTCATTCAACGTGCTATAGAAAATCTGAATCCAAAGATAATTGGCGTTATCCGCCCGCGGCAATCCGAATGGGAAGCGCTTATCGTCCTTAAGTCGTTCCTTATCGACTTTATCCACATTGAAAGGTGGATTAGCCATTACAAAATCAAACTTGCCAACCGAGTTATGTAGGTCCTAGTAGTAGGAGTTCCCTTGGCGAATGTCGCCCGCCAGACCATGCACGGCGAGGTTCATCTTGCCCAAGCGGACGGTTTCGGCCACCTTCTCCTGGCCGAAGACGCTCAATACATCGTCTGGGTTCTTTTTATGTTCCTCGACAAAACGTGCACTCTGCACAAACATGCCGCCAGATCCGCAGGCCGGGTCGAAGATCCGGCCATGGAACGGCTCGATTATGCCGACAATGAGTTGCACAATGGCTATGGGGGTAAAGAATTCGCCACCCTTCTGACCTTCGCTCATGGCGAAGTGGCCGAGGAAGTACTCGTAAATCTTGCCGAAGGCGTCCCCCTCGATATCCATGGGAACAGAGTTCATCGCCTTGAGCAGTTCTTTGAGCAGGGAATTCTCGAAGCGGTTGTAAGTCTTGGGTAACACGTCCACGAGGTCCGGATTATCCGCCTCGATCGCGCGCATGGCATCGTTTATCGCCGCGCCGATATTCGCCCCCTCAGGCAGCGTGATCAGCGTCGAAAAGCGGGCGTTCTCGGGCAGGTAGAGCACGCCCTTAGCCTGATAATCCGCCGGGCCAATCTTGCGCCGCCCGCCACCCGCTCCCTCCAGATCCTTGGCCGCCACCTGGAACTTATGGTCAGCGTAACGCAGGAAGACCAGCCCCAATACCGGTACGGAATATTCGGATGATTTCAGTTTGGAATTCGCCCGGAGTTCATCGGCCGCTTCCCACAGGTGTGATTCGATTTCGTTTCCGTTGTGATTCATGGATGCTCCCAAGTTGGTTGTATTGTATGCTGGTTCCGGTTTTCTTGCCCACAATTGGCGCATGAATTGCATCAATTAATAGAGTTTTTATGTGGATTTCTTTCTTTTTCAGGAATCTGGCTTGCGCGATATTTATCATTGCGCTAGATTCCTTATTATAGAAACTTTGGTTATTCCAAAGATGTGCAAACAAGGTTATTAATGAACGCCTTCGTTGCCCTCACCGACGATAGATGGTTCAACTTCCTAGCCTCCCTGCCCCGGCTGGAAGAGATCAACTTCTGGCAGCCAGGCGGAAGTCGCGCGTTTTCCGCGATAAAACCAAGCGAGTTATTTCTTTTCAAGTTGCACAGCCCGCGCGAATTTATCGTCGGCGGCGGTTTCTTCGCCCACTCGTCGCTACTTCCGGTCAGCCTGGCCTGGGATGCGTTTGGGAACGCGAACGGCGCGCCATCCCTCGAGCAAATGCGAGCTCAGATTGAAAAATACAGAAAACAGGAACCGGCCGGTCCGCGGGATTACACTATCGGATGCATCCTGCTATCCCAACCGTTCTTCCTGCCGGAATCCAACTGGATACCGGTTCCGAGCAATTGGAGCCCGAACATCGTTCAAGGCAAGCATTACGATCTTTCGGTCGAACCGGGATTGACGTTATACCGGCAATTGCAGGAACGGCTATCGCTTTCCGCTCCCGTCCGCGAAGAGATTGCCGCCCTCGAAAAGTCGGTGGAAAAATATGGTACCCCAATCGAAGTGCTGCCGCGTCTGGGCCAGGGGATCTTTCGAGTCGTCATTCTCGACGCCTACGAGCGCCGCTGCGCCATCACGGGAGAAAAGGTCGTTCCCGTGCTCGACGCCGCCCATATCAAACCGTATGCCCGGGAAGGAACGCACGATCCACACAACGGCATTCTCCTCCGCAGCGATCTGCACACGCTCTTCGACCTGGGTTACGTTACGATCACGCCAGAATATCATTTCGAGGTCAGCAAACACGTCCGCGAGGATTACGAGAACGGCCATGAATATTATGCTTTCCATGGCAATAACATCTTTATTCCGGGAAAATCGAACCTCCAACCCGCGGCGGAATATCTATCCTGGCATAACGAGAACGTTTATCGTGGTTAATTCATCGGGAATTAATTGCGCCGCCGGTTGAGAAAGTGTAATTTATAAGTATGATTTATCCCTTTACCCATAGATGGATAATCAGGGTAAGGTCTTTATGAATAGACCAGCTGGTAAATCTACCCGCGAGATGGCTGATCGGCGCCGCAAATCGTCTATTAATATCGGTCTGGTTGTACTGATCGCCGCGATTATTCTCGGTTTTATATATTTCAATTCCAAAACTATTGGGATAGGCGGCGGGGCCGCACTCGTCATATTGTTTGCGCTGAAATTTCTTGCCGATTGGTACGAAGGATATGACCGGCGCAAAACAAAAGAGGAAAAGCGGGCCATCCGCGGGGCGGAGGCGGAAGAAAATATCGGTTATTTATTGGATGGATTGGGCGAAGATTATTGTGTGCTGAATGACATCGAAAGTCCATATGGAAATATCGATCATATCGTTATCGGAAAGAATAATGGTATTTTCCTGATCGAAACAAAGTCTCATCATGGAAAAGTTGAAATATTTGGCAATGAGCTTCTAGTAAACGGTAAACCACCTGAAAAGAATTTTATCGGGCAAACCCTGAAAAACACTTATTGGTTGAAGGAGAGGGTAGGCAATATAATCGGATCGCAGCCTTGGATCACGCCTATCTTGGTTTTTACAAATGCCTTCGTTCCCTATTCACAACCCATTAAGAATATACATGTCATCAACAAGAGATACTTGGTCAGTACCGTAACTAAAATAGGGAAGCTGGATGCGACCAATATCCGTATTTGGGAGCAGAAAGAGAAAATATCTGATGGTCTTGTGAAATCGATTATTTAGCAATATTTATCCGGTTCTTCCCGTCGTTCCTCTCTACTTTCTGTATATTCATTATAATTAGCATCGTTCGATGTTAATAATCAAAGGGGGGAAACTATGTCCTACAATCTATTAATCCATCATAGGCGATCCATCCGTTTGAAGGGATACGATTACACCCAACCCGGCGTCTATTTCATCACCGTCGTCTCGCACCGCCGATTGCCGATATTTGGCGAAATCACCGGCGGGGCCGTGCGTTTGAACGCGTGTGGGGAAATCGCCCGCGCGGAATGGATGCGAACGGCGGCCATCCGCCGCGAAATCGTATTGGACGAATTCGTCGTCATGCCGAATCATTTTCACGCCATCGTCATTATCATGGAATGCGATTTGGGTTCTGTAGGGGCGACCGGCCGGTCGCCCCTACGCCCCGAAATGCCGTGCGGGCCGGCAAATAATTCATTGGCGTCATTAATCGCGGGTTATAAATCCGCCGTCACCACGCGGATAAATCAATTGCGCGGAACGCCGTGCGCGCCGGTTTGGCAACGCAATTATTGGGAACACATCATCCGCAATGAGGATGAATTATCGCGCATCCAGGAATACATCCGATACAATCCGGTGGCATGGGAAACGGACGATGAATATCCCCATCCATATTGAATGGGTTAAAAACGCAAATCCGCACGAAACCGCTGGGGCACGGCGCCGCCGTACCCCGCCGTACCCCTCGCGCCGGGCTGGCCTTTGCCCGGGAGTCGTGCCATAATCTCGTGGGCACGATCACCATGATTTGTAAGGGCGCAGCACCGCTGCGCCCCGACATTCGCAGTGAATGTGGAGAGTCTTATGACCGACCAACCGGAAAAAATCGCGGATGAACTTCCGCCAGCCACGCTGACCGACTTGCCTGAAAAACTGCGCCAGGGCGCGGCCCGCGCGGGTTGGTCGGAGCTTATGCCGGTGCAGGCCCGGGCGATCCCCTATCTTCTCGCCCGGCGCGACATGCTCATCCAATCCCGCACCGGGAGCGGG
>Ga0187886_1001646_pt1 | contig 19759 bp, 17 predicted proteins | sample June2016WEW_20_1_FD_133001 | JGI IMG/M metagenome (GOLD analysis project Ga0187886, IMG submission 133001) | Peatland microbial communities from SPRUCE experiment site at the Marcell Experimental Forest, Minnesota, USA - June2016WEW_20_150 | ecosystem: Environmental > Terrestrial > Soil >... | reverse complement strand
TGTCAGGTTGTATTTATCAATTGATTGCTTTAATTCGGCGTTTGTAAAATCCGCACCTGATTGCCTTTTCATTTCTCCCGCGAAAGCCCTTAACTGACCTGCAAAATATTGAACTGAGTTTTCGTCCGCGTTAATCGGGTGCAGCAGTGTATAAACGGGCGGTTTCTTTATTTCATATTCCCATATCTGGCGCAGAACTTTTAATGAATCGCAGGAATTAGGAAAAACGATATTCTTAAGAAAGGCAAATTCGCCTGCATAAGCTGCGAGGTAAACATCTTTAACGAATGAGCATACAGGATTAAAAAGCGTTCGCTGAGACGATTTCGAGGCGTTCCAAAATCCTATTATTCTCAGGGGATAAAGCCCCGCGGCAGCGATTATTTCTTCCGGTATATAGTTGGAAAAATAACCGGTAATTCCGCGATACTTTTGGGGGATGTCGATAAGATAAGCTCTTCTGTAATCCGGGCTGGAAACCAGATTTTTGCACTTTTCCAGAAGGTGCTGAATTGTTGGCATAAAAATATAAAAGGTGTTCAAATTTTGGTTTGCTTATGAGAGGGCTTGAAATCCTCCCTCAGTAAACCGAGATGCAGGATGTTTTCCCTTCGGCCATTTACTATTTTTTCGTTTCTCAGCGTTCCTTCGACCTCGAAACCGATTTTTTTCATAGTAATAATGCTGGCGATATTATCAGGGCGGGTTTCGGCCCAGATTTTTTTAAGCCCGAGAGAATTGAATGCCCGGTCAATCAGGATACATTCGGCTTCGAGCATCACGCCTTTGCCCCAGAATTCCTTTTGGCCGATAACGATATATATCTCCGCTGTTTTATGTGTCCGATTAATGCCCGCCAAACCTACGACTCCGACGGGAACTTTCTGCAACGTTTCGATTACAAATTCCTCCCGGCTGTCGTCGGTTTGTATTTTCTCAAACCACCGAATCGTTTTCTCCAGCTCGAACCGCTCGTTTATTATCAGCGTTTTGCGGACGTCCGGGTCGTTAAACCATCTGACGCGGTTTTCGATATCCGTCTTCACAAGCGGCCGCAGCACAATATTCTTACCTGTAATCACAAACCCGGGCATAAAATCGCTGTTTCACAATGCGTAGTTTTTGAACATATCATTTAGTGTCTGCCTGGAACGAACGCACTTGAGCTTGTTGCCTTTTTTGCAAATAATTGCGGGAGCGGGGTTGATAAAGGGCGGCGTCAAAACTACGGTATACGCACCGACGTTGTCAATTTTTATAAAATCGCCTGTATTCGGCAACGCGTCTGTTATTCCCGTCAGAAGGTAATCCTTCTCCATACAGGTCGAGCCGACAACGCTGAAAGTGCAGCGTTTTTTGTTGTCAATTTTTCCGATTATCTGATACGGCTGATTAATTTTATGGAACGTCGGCTTGATATTATATGCGCTGCCGTCAACCGTAACGAACATTCTGCCGCGGATTTCCTTTATGCTTATCACCTTAGTTATGAAACTCAAGGCATTTGCAGCCATAGCGATACCCGGCTCAAGCATAAGGAACGTTTTTTGTTTTTGCACCCATTTATTGTTTTTCAGGACTTTACAAACCGCCTTTGCATAATCATCGAAAGACGGCGTCTTTGCCCATCGCATCTTAGGAGGAATATAGCCGAATATCCCTCCGCCGATATTTATATACTCTACCGTTTCAGGAAAAAACCTTTCTGCGATTTTGCAAAGCGTATCAGTAATGACCTTGTAGCACCATACGCTCCTGTCGGTGGTAGAAGTATGTCCGTGAAGGCCGTTAACCATAACGTTACCGATGCTCTTGAGCCGGGAAATTACCTTTTTTATGTTTTCGTCCGATGGGTCGAAACCGAACCTGCCCGCCTGCAAATGCCCCTGGATATGCGACCGACCCTTTTTATCCGACAGGCCTATATTTATCCGCAGCCCGACTTTGATTTCTTCTTTCGGGTGCTTGGCCGCGTATTTCGCCACGTGGTCGATTTCACTGAATGAATCCAGATTAACGATACTTCGGCCTGAAAGGGCAAGCTCGATATCTTCGTAATATTTTACAGGCCCGTTGAACACGATTTTTTCCGGCTTTTGCCCGACTTTCAGCGCAAGGTCGTATTCCAGCCGGCTAACCACTTCCGCGAACCCCCCTTTTGATTTGATTATCCTGCAAAGATAGGGAATGTAGTTGGTTTTATAGGAATACGCTAATATGAACTTTTCATACCTGCCGCCGAATGCTTTTGCAATATCAGCGTAGTTTTTTAGAAACGCCGCTTCGTCGAGGATGTAAAAAGGCGACCCATATTCGGTTTCTATCTTTTTTGCTTCTTTGTATGAAAGCATTTTCATCGTTTTTATATCGCTATGACTTGTGTTGCGTTCCCATAAATTCATCCACCGTGGCCCTGCCCTGCTGGGTTACACCCTGCCTTGTGATTACCATCCAGATGGTCTTTAGTATAATTTTTATATCGAGCAGAATGGTCCAGTTGTCCACGTACCAGATGTCTAACTTGAATTTGTCTTCCCACGATATTGCGTTTCTGCCGTTTATCTGCGCCCAGCCGGTGATGCCGGGTTTGACCTCGTGGCGCCTGGCCTGTTCAGGGGTATATCTATTCAGATATTTCATCATTAAAGGCCTGGGGCCGACGATGCCCATATCGCCTTTAAGCACGTTAAGCAACTCCGGCAATTCGTCAAAACTTGTACTTCGCATGAAACGTCCGAAAGCAGGCAGGCGCTGTTCATCTGGCAGAAGATGTCCTGCCGCGTCTCGCTGATCCGTCATAGTGCGAAACTTATATATTACAAATGCTTTGCCGCCCAATCCGGGTCGCTGCTGCTGAAACAAAACAGGAGAGCCAAGCTTGAGACGAACTAATACCGCCAATGTCGCCAAAAGTGGGCTGATTACAAGCAGCCCCGTCGCGCTTAAAATTACGTCCAGAAGCCGTTTTAAAAAAGTTCTCAATGTGGAATCCGCTGAATTTTGATTTTTCCGCCCTGGCGCATATCCGACGTCGCAAGAAGTAGGGAATCGGGTGATATGGCTACGCTGCTCATCACTTTATGGCCTCCTCCGAGCGAGCCAAGTTTTTTCCCGGTCTTCGTGTCCCATATATAGACGGTGCTGGCAACGGCAGCCGCGACGAAATTTCCATCACGACTTACCACAACCGACTGAACGGGCTGGGTCTTGTAAGTGCTTGCATTTTCTTTCACCGGCAGCAGACGGCGGATTTCCTCGCCCGAACCCGCGTTTATCACAAGCAATGTGCTGTCGGTGCCCCTCGCGTAAATAATTTCACCGTCGGCTGAGAATGCCGCCTTGAATATCTTCTTGAAATCGGGCATCTCTCTTTGCCAGACAACCCGTTTCTCTTTCAAATCCGCAACAAACATCCACCCCTGACTATTCTTCTCTCCTGCGACAACAACGCGATTCCCGTCGTTGGAAACGGACAAATGTCCCACATTGCCGGGTTCTGAATCAACTGTGAGTATCGGCTGCACCCGCCCGGCATCTATCGACACATCAAAGAGGTCATACTTTGCCGCAGCCCCGCTGTTATTATTCCGCGCCAGCAAAAGAACTATTTTGCTTCTGTCCTGATTAACACCCAGATATGCTGTGCCTGAACCTGAAGGAAGATATAATTCTCTTCGCGCCTCGTTGGCGTCAAGCCCAGAGATAACAACGCTCTCAGGATTTGCACGTTTAATGGAAACAACCGTCTCCGGCGTAATCAGGGCGGCCTGGTCCGACTCTATTATGCCTTCTCGCGGCTTCTTCGACAGATTTGTCCAGTCCCAGATGTAGATTTTATTGTCGTTCGACGCCGCCGAAAGTAAATTTCCGCACGTAGAAAGATTTGCTATGCCGTTATTGAGAGGGAGATTGAGTTGAGCAATAAGGGAGTTACGCCGGTTGCTCACGATAATTGCGATGAAAATAACAATAAGAGCAACAACAAAAACAAGTATCGGCGAACCTTTCTGTTTTTGCGATTTGTCCATAGGAATCACCTTGCGTTAATTTGTTCTTTGCAGGCCCTTCTTATGTGTTCCTGTCTTAATACAGCTCCGACGTTGTCTAAAAAGCCATTAACCCACTTATTACCTAAATACCATACCAAATTTCTAATAGGATACGCTATATTAACCATTGCTTTGAACTTGTGTTCATAAATTACATTCAGGATGGCATATTCCATTGAAAAGTCAAATACCTTGATTAGATAATCCTGGAAATTTGTTCTGTGATGAAGACACCGGCAGCCATCCAAAACATAATCCATCTTTTTTTGATTTAGATAATAGTCCAGGATTCCATCGAGGAATCCGTAACTGGAATACTTATTGAGATAAGCAGGGTCATGTCTCATATTTGCCATCCAGACAGCGTTGTTTTGAATATAATTTTCAGAAAAACTAACCATGCTGCCTTCATAGAAACATCCAATATATTCCAAAACCCCCGGTATTTTTTTTGCGGCGGCAACCTGCCTTTCCAGAACGTCTCGCGTTGCGATTTCGGTTTGCCCCTTATACCGAGCAGTTGCCAATTTTGTAATCCTGGGGCAATCAGCCAAGATTTCGTCAGACGTCAAAGTTTTTACAGAAAAATATTTTTTGCCCTGGCGAATCATCCATCTTTTTTTCTTGTCTTTGATGGTCTCGATATCCCATGGCCCCTTTTTTAAGATGTACCACCACTCTCCATTTCCTATATGTCCGAATTTTGTATCCCATCTCGCAAACGGGTTGCCTGCTATTTTGAGCGCCTTTTCGGCGATTTTGTTTGTAATAGGAGGACAACAGTGAGGAAGATAAGCCGGCACTATGAATCCATTGTAGAGGTACCAGTCAACGCCGTCAACTGTAATCACGTAATTGCCCATCTCTTTCAGGAAATGTGCGTATTCGTTTTTATTGGCTGCCTCCGGCATCTCTAGTTTCTTTGTGCTGTCGGGCATACTTACATCCAAATTTATTTATGTCTTGTTGTGTCAGATATAGTGTCTAATGCTTGTTGTGCCAATTTATTCCTGTCGAATTCTTCTTCTGCTAATCTGCGACTGTTTCGCCCCATTTCCGCGAGTTTTCCTCGGTTGTCGTGGAAATACACAACCTTTTCAGCGAACTCATCTACATCACAAAGTTTGCCGCCAGGACCTGCCGCGTTTTCTTCCAGGAGTTTTCTTTGCCAGCCGGAATAATTCAACAGGACCGGTTTGCCTGTGCTAAGAGAATCAAAAAATTTGTTGGCGGAATTATGCTAAAGAATTAGGATAATTTCCGATTATTACAAGACTAACATCTGCCGCAGCAAAAACTACTATCACGAAAACCACTGACGACTTATTTTTTGATTGGGAATTATTCACAAGATTTCTTCCCATATTATTGAATAACCGACTCTAATACTCCTGCAAATTGTTTTGTTCCAACCGCCAAAGCCAACTCCTGCTGATAAAACGTTCTCCCATTTTCTCCCATGGTATCTAATTCCTGCCGCGATATCCTGAGGAATTTTCGCACGCCATCAGCGATGCTTTCGGCATCCTCTGGAAGGCAGGAAAATCCGGCTTTTGCATTAATAACCAAATTCGCCGCATCTCCCCGCACTCCTACAAGAATCGGTCGCCCCGCCGCCATATAGGCCTGTATTTTTGACGGAATAGTTACTCTGAATAACGGGGCATCTTTTAAATGGACGAGCAATACATCCGCTAAAGCTAATATCGCCCCCATTTCGGACAAGGGTTGCTGAGGAATGAACAATATATTTTCAGACCCGGCATCATGAGCTTTTGTTTTAAGGTTCTCCACTTCGATGCCGGTGCCTACAAATACAAACTGAAGATTCGGGCATTCGTTTTTCAGAATATTCGCGGCGGCAATCACAGCTTCAAGGGCTTGCGCTTTTCCCATATTACCTGCGAACACAATATTAAACTTTCCATCCAGCCCAAGCTTTGCTGCTAAAGCCGGGTTTTTTGGTACAGGTTTAACCGTTGTGTCATCAACCCAGTTATAAATAACCTTAATTTTATCGCTTGGCACTCCCCGTTCAATCAGCGTATTTTTAAATCCAGGTGAAAGGACTATAATCTTGCTCGCCGCCCAATAAACAAAGCGACACCACCTGTCAACAAGCCAAAGCCCCAATTTGTTATTGAACATCCCCGTTGCCGTCAATGTATCAGGCCACAAATCCTGAATATCATAGACAAAAGATATCCCGCGCAGCAGTTTAATCATCGCGGCAGGAAATCCTATCGTTGCCGGCGGATGATACACATATGCAACATCGGCTTTTTTCACTACCCATGGACCGATTATCGCAGCAGAAATCGCAAAACTAACGTAATTCAAAAAACGACGCCAGCCGCTTTTGTCGTGACTGGGATAAAGCGGAACCCTGATTACTGGTATGCCGCCGATGGTTTCCCTCTGTAAGAACCGGATTTTATATCCCTTATAGATTTTGCCCTCAGGATAATTTGGGAATCCCGTTAAAACTTCAACTTCATGTCCAAGTTTTACCAATTCCCCGGCAAAAGGCAGCCCTTTATACATTTGCTCGGGCTGAAACCATTGAGTGATAAAAAGAATCCGCATTCTTAGACAAGGTCGTTAAACTTGATATTGTCCCATATATGGCTAAGTTTGGATGTTCCCATTATCAGTTTGACCACTCTATAGGAGGTGTTTTCGATTTCGTAATCGAGAGGGATACGACGAGGCATTTTTTTGTTGTCTTCTGAAAGCTGCATTTTTATGGCCGAAACTATAACCTCGGGTTCAAGGCCGGTCATTATTATAGTTCCCGCGTCCACTGCTTCGGGCCGTTCGATAGCATTACGTATGGTGATAGCCGGAAAATTAAGAATAGCCGACTCCTCGCAGATGGTTCCGCTGTCGCTGACAACGCAACAGGCATTCATTTGAAGCCAGTTGTAATCAAGAAATCCGAAAGGTTTAAGGAACTTTATGCCATCAGGAATGTTCGTTTTGCCGAGGGTTTCGAGCCGTTTGCGGGTGCGTGGATGCGTGGATACAATCACCGGCAATTTAAACTCCTTGTATATTTTTTCCAGCGACGCAAGAATATTTTGAAGATGCTCCCTGTTATCAACGTTTTCCTCTCGATGAGCGCTCACCAGAAAATATTTTCCTTTTTCCAGGCCAAGCTCGGTCAGAGCGTTTGAGGCCTTAATTCTTGCCATGTGTGTCATAAGCACTTCTTTCATCGGCGAGCCTGTCAGATATATCCGCCGATGCGGTATGCCCTCGGAAATAAGGTGACGCCTGGCATGTTCGGTATAAACAAGATTGAAGTCGCTGATATGGTCAATTATGCGGCGATTAATTTCTTCCGGGACGTTAAAGTCAAAACAGCGATTGCCTGCCTCCATATGATAAATCGGTATCTTCATCCGTTTGGCGATTATGCCAGCGATGGAACTGTTGGTATCACCGAGAATCAATACGGCGTCTGGACGCTCCTTTTTGAGTATCGGCTCTATCGCAATGAGGATATTGCCGTAAACTTGACCCAGAGACGAAGTATTGACATTGAGAAAATAATCCGGCTTACGAACCTGAAGGTCTTTAAAGAACACTTCGCTAAGCTCATAGTCGTAGTTCTGGCCCGTGTGGACTATTTTGTGGTCAACGTGTTTATCCAGCAGCGCCATAGTGCACGCAAGTCGTATAATTTCAGGCCTGGTCCCAAGAATTGTAATTACTTTCATTTTAGCCACGGCATTTATACCTTTTCAAAAAATGTATCGCTATCGTTCGGATTAAATAGTTCGTTTGTCCAGAAGAGAGTGCAAAGCTCACCGGAACCAACGTTTTCTATGTGATGCGTGTAGAAAATCGGCATCTCCACGACCGAAGGTTTGTCACCGTTCACTTTGTACTCGATTATTTTGTCGGTTCCTATGCGACGAAGACGAATAATCGCTTCGCCTTTGACCACGCAGAATTTTTCCTGCTTACGGGTATGGTAGTGATTCCCCCTTATAATCCCTGGCTTTGTGGTTGAAAAGAAAATCTGGCTACCTTTGTCTTCTTTAACAATCTCGAAAAGGGAGCCTCTGTCATCTGTGCGTAATGTCAGGGCGTGTTCGTAATCGGCTGGCTCGGCATAGGATAAAAATACATTATAAAGATTTTTTTCAAAATTATTGGCAAAGTCGGGAACTATTTTTTTGGCATAATAGCAATCTTTGAAATGACTCAATAACGCCAGAATATCTGTAACTTTTGCGGCCGATGTTGCCTGGACGTCAACATGTTCAAATCCAGCCGGCGGGTTTTTGATCTTATCCCAAAATATTTCAGACAATTCATTAATGTAAATAAGTCCCACTTCCTTATCAACCTGTATCTGCGGCTGCCCTCCATGGGTTAGCAGATGGCAAAATGTCGCGACAACGGAATTGTAAAACGGGCGGCCTCTGTCGCCGAAAACGTTCGGTATGGTTAACACCGTAACCGGGTTATTGTTTTTCCTTGACCATTCCTCGAGTATTCGCTCTCCTTCTTTCTTGGACCGTCCATAAGGATTATCAAGTGCGGCCTGTGTGGATGAGGAAAATATCACATGCGGATGCTCATTGATGCTTTCAAGCGTTTGGACAAGTATTTTTACAAGTTCAATGTTGGTGTTGTAAATCTCCTTGTCGTCGCCCCGGTTCATTGCCGCCAGATGCACCACTGTATCGCTGTCCCTTAAAACCTCTTTCAGCTTTTCCGGTTGAGAAAATAAATTGTCTTCGAACAGGGGGACTTCAATATCCTGCTCACGGTTTAAACGGTCTTTCAGATGGGAACCCATAAAACCGATTAGACCTGTGATGACAATTTTTCTTTTCATAATAGTTATACCTTGGTTTATTTTAATTTACTTTTTCCAGTTTTGTAGTTCTTCTTGTATTTCAGACAAGCTCAGGAGCAATTCCTCTATTTCTCCGGCGTTAAGCCGTTTGGTGTTATGTGATGTATAATCTTCCATTGCCGATTCTTTCAGGTTTCCTTCCGTAAAATACGTGGCATAATTCAAATCGCGTTCATCGAGATGAACTCTGTAATAATCGCCCATATCTTCGGCGCGAAGCATTTCCTCACGCGTAAGAAGCGTTTCGTAAATCTTTTCGCCATGGCGCATGCCGATTATATTTTCCGGAACATTTGATTTGAATATGTTTTTGACGGCCCTTGCAAGGTCCAGTACTGTGCTGGCCGCCGCCTTTTTAACAAACAAATCGCCAGATTTTGCATTTTCAAAGGCGAAAAGCACAAGCGATACTGAATCCCTCAGTGGTAAAAGAAACCGCGTCATTTCAGGCACGGTAATAGTAAGAGGTTTATTCTGTTTTATCTGCTGGATGAACAGTGGTATGACCGACCCGCGTGAGCACATTACGTTTCCATATCGGACACATGAAACGGTGGTGTTTTTCGTGATTTTCGCACGGGCCGCTGCCTGCGCTACTTTTTCCATCAGCGACTTCGTCATTCCCATCGCATTGACGGGATACACCGCCTTGTCAGTGCTCAGGCATACCACGCTCTTAACCCCGTATTGAATGGCCGATTCGATGACGTTATGCCCGCCATAAATATTGGTCAAAACAGCCTGCATCGGGAAAAACTCGCATGACGGCACCTGCTTGAGAGCAGCCGCGTGAAAGACAAGGTCAACGCCTTCCATTACATTATCTACGCTGTCCCTGTTGCGAACATCGCCGATGTAAAACTTCACCAGGGGATTATTAAGCTCAATCCGCATTTGCTCCTGCTTGCATTCATCACGGCTGAAAACACGAAATTCCTTAGCATTGGTGGTTTCGAGCAAATATCTCAGCACTTTATTGCCGAACGAACCAGTCCCGCCTGTTATAAGGACAGTTTTATTTGAAAGCTTTTTCATATATGTCTCCGTTTAGTTGTTATCCCTGAATAACTCAATTAGTTATGCATTTTGTAAGACCGTTCCCAACATTTTGTTCCATCCGGCGTGAGAAAAACACTCTATCTTTTCGCCGTTGGTTACATAATTATATAGCATTATAAGATTTGCTTTCTGTTTGTCCCAGGTAAAATACTTCTCATAAGTTTTTCTGGCATTCTTTGCCGCAGATTCTATTTTCGAAGGATTGCCCTGTAATTCGGAAACGAGCTCGATAAGAGCACGAGAATTTCCGTAGGGAACAGCCCAGCCCAGAGAGTGCTTCTCGGCGGTAATGCCCGGAAAACTGTTCGAACTGGCAATATAGGGCCGAGACATCATCATCGCTTCAAACATCTTGTTTGGCGTGGAAATAATAGCTATCTCGGTGCTGCTGTCATACATTATCGAAATAAGGTTTGCTTTTAAAAATACTTCCATGGCCTGTTTAAACGGCAGCTGGCCGTATAGCTTGACATTGGGGATGGCCTCGAAAGCTATGCGAAGTTTATCATCATGAATTTCACCGACGACATCTACCTGCACCTCCGGCTTCTCCGAGGCAAGATCCAAAATCGCCTGTGCGTTTCGCAAATAAGAAATGTGCCCGCTGTAATTAAACCGAATCTGTCCCGCCGGCGGCGGAGAGTAGGTCCCTGCAATATCTTCAGCGGGAACGTTAAGAACCTGGACAGTCGGTATGGATTGGGCGACTTTTTTCCCGAAATATTCAGCCAGCCGCTCTAACGCGGCAGGACACAAAACTATTCCATCTACACGCTTAGCAGCCCACCTTTCCATCGTGTTGAAGATGCGCATCATCCTGCGATATGATTGCCCGCAAGCCATACCCCAAAGGTCGCGAATATCCAGTACCAGAGTAAACTTGCGAAACTTACGTGCAAAAACACAGGGGACAATCGATTCCAGATTCGAGGCCTGTACCAGGTCATAATTTCCCCTGTAAATCTTGCGGATTACCCATACCCACCAGCACAGCCATGCCCACAGAAATGATATTTTGTTTCCCGACTTGTACTTATGATGATACCATATTATCTCCCAATCGTTAACACGTTCATGGTCATGTTTGTCGCCGGATTTATCCAGCGACAGTATCGTTATGGTATATCCCATTTCCTGTAAAGTGGATGCTGCCCGCGGAACGGCCTGGGTCATGTAATAGGGCCCCATGCGAATCAACAGGGCATTTCCTTTGGGAGTCATGCATATCCTTTATTCAAACTGAACTTAAGTGGGACTTGACAAATCGCCGTAAAGCGATTCCTGCCCCGGTTCTTCAGGAGAAGGTTCCCCATCTTCCGTTTCTTCATTATAGACCGTATGGATATTTCGAAGAAATACCCAACCCAAAATCATATACATCATCATAATTGAAAAATTAACCTCCAGGAACCCTGTTCTTAAAAGGAGATAGGTCCAGAAAGATACTGTTCCGACCATAAATGCCTTGAAGAAACTGGTGGATGTCAGCATATAAAAATAAAGCTTGTAACAAAGCAAGGCCCAGATGATTCCATAAATGAAAGGCCCTAACGAGCCGAACATCATATGCGCCTCAGCCATACAGCCAAAGGTTGATGAGTGGTAAAAAACAGTTGTCGGTTCAAATTCCTGACGGAAATAGATTGCCCAGAGTCCAACATTAGGTTTGTTCGTCCATATCGCTCGCGGGATAGGCGCAAGAAACGTATCGCGTATTTGCCCATATGTATAATAAGGCGTCCATGGAAAATGCTCTATCACAAGGGGCAAATAATAGGGTTCTTTGTGGTAGTGCACCGCCTGAACGGCTGCATCAACTAAACCGGAAACCTTCTCTCTGTGGCCTTTCATAAACAAAAATCCGGTTAACACAAGCAGCACGCCAGCGGTGCCAAACAGAATGGTGCCCCTTAGCATTGAAAAGGCACTCTTTTGCCGCCAGTTCATTTTCTGCCAGACAACTACCAGCATAAAAAGGGGCAGGATAAAAGAGGCCTTGGTTCCGCCCGTAAAGGTCACAAAGGCAGATAATACAAAGAAAAAAATGGAAAACATTGATTTGCCGGACAAAAATATCAGAGCAGACGCCAGAGCCATTAATACAAATCTCACCCCGAAATAAAGATGCGTCAGAGGCCCGACTCCAGCTCGAACAAAAGTATATTCTCTGGGATGAATTGCGCGGTCTATCATCAAAGCGGGAGAAAACCCGACACCAACACCAAGCATGATTATCACAACGAAGCAGACAAAGACAAAGAAAAACATTGTTTTGTTTCTTATCTGCCTATAGTCCAGCACCATAACAACCGGCTGGCTTTTGGAAAGCCGATAAAGTAACGGAATCATCACTATGCAATAAGTATAAAGGAAGCAGCGCAAAACATGAAAGGCCACTGAAAATTGATGATAATCAAGGAGGTTCAATCGCCAATCCGGAGAAATATAAAAATGCCCAAGGTATGGAATGATATACAAAGTCAAATTTCCGAAAAAAAACATCGTAACAGGCGAAAGTACCCTGTAATTGTCGCGTAATATGGCCACTTCCAAAAGTGGCATAATCGCTACAATTAAAACAATATCCCAGAAAAATGGGTGCTCTATCATTTGATTTCCCCTGCTCGTCGGCAATAGGGCAATTTAATTATAGACGCTATTGAGAACGTGCCATATCGCAGATACGAGCAAAAACGCACCAGAGAACCGCCGAAATATTTAAAGACGATGTTAGTTACACAAACCATATAAAAGGCAGTTCATCAATAATTCGATTAGTTATCGAAGAATTTCATTATTGGCCTGCGACACAACAGGCCCCTTTAATTCAAGCGGGCCGATTAATCGATTGTTATTATAACGAGTCAAGGTAATATTTTGTCCCTGGTATAATCCATATAAAGGATGCCCTTCATTTTTATACATCCGATTATTCTCAAGCTCAACAATCCCGGAACCTGTCAGAAAGATACCGCAACGTCTATAAGCGTCGCCTTCAGAAATATGCACCGGCCCTTTTATCACATTGCCCTCAATATCAACAGTTCTGCCGGTCATTACTTCGCATAATATACCGGACCATTGAGTATTTGTAATATTATTGTCACATATGCAACCGCTATATGATGAAGCAAGAACGCCGTAAACAGAATCGGAAAGCTCGTTATGAGATATGTTCGCATCTGTAGCACAGCTTACGGCCACACCATAGTCACATCGGTTCGCCCGGTTATTTTCAATGCGCACATTCTTCCAGGATACCCCTTTCGCCGGCCCCTGCGGCTTAGCAACTCCAACCTGAAAGCCTGCCTGGGCTCGATTATGTGATTGTTCCACATTACAGGTGTTGTTTATTATTGTGATGTCTGTTTCGTCTTCATCATATCCGTTATTCATCTGCAGCTTTACGGCGCTGCCAAATATATTGGTGAACGTATTATCGTATATGTTGACATAAGAGGACGCGTTTAAATACATCCCATGCTGTCCTCGCATATCCGTGAACTTGTTATCATGAAGATTAAGATGGTCATGCCCCAAATCTAAAATAATTCCTATGGCGGTCTTTTCAAATAAGCAGTTTTTAATTTCCCAATTTTCCATATTAATCCCATGGCTTTTTGTCCCATAGCTGCTTATGCCGCAATTATAAATTTCATTATCTTTGACATTTACTTTTTCCGCATTGAATAAACATCGGTCAATTGTGATATTTGAAACATTAACGGCTTCAAAGCCGGCGAATCCGTGATCGTAGAATTTAATGCCTTCGAAAACGTGCTGGCCCTTACAACGTAACATATATATTCCAACACTGTCGGTTTGCTTGGTAGGTATGTATGAGCCAGGGTCCCCGATTAACACCAAATTCCCGACCTTTACATTATTGCAGTCCATTATTTTTATAGTTATGGTATTTTGCTTCAACTGGGTGATTGTCAGGTTATTTCCATTTATTGTAATATTAGATTTGTTTTTAAAAAGTAATGTCCCGTCTATCTCGCAGGATTTTGACAGAAGGAACGTTCCTCCGTTTGCCAAATCATTTGCATTACGCTGCAAAGTATTTAAATCCTCATTTGAAAACACCGTCTGAGAAAAAATCACCAAACCCGTGATCGCAAATACAAGGTAATTATTTACTTTATGCAATAATGCCATAATATCACGCCATGACTTGTGGTCGGAGAAACCCCGCAAAAACTTCATTTGAACCATTTCACAATATACGATTATTTTGCTGTGTTCGATTCAATAAAATACAGATTATTCTCTGGATTCTTTCGAGGAATTTTCCATTATCTGTCTGGCTTCGTGTAACAATTCCGTCAATCCCATACGCTCCAGATTTTTGAAGAGATATTCCCTGCTACCGCCTGCCGGCTGTGCGGGACTACCCACCACAATTGTCCAGGATGGGACCTTTCCTCGCACTACAGAACCCGCGCCAACAATAGCACCGTCGCCAACATCCGCACCGGGCAGAAGGATTGCCCCCATCCCTATAAAAGCACATCTCCCGATGCGGACAGGACGCAAAATTCCTATAGGTTTCTCCATTTTCAATCCCATACCACGTCCGACTGCGTATAACGACCAGTCATGCGTCAGTACTCGTACATAACCTGACACGGTACAACCTTCGTTCAATTCGATCAAAGAGTAATCTGTTCCATCAAACCACACCGATGACGCAATGAAACCCGGTTGCCCAACTATTCTCATTCCATTTTTCCGATAAAAGCTGGTCATTAAACGCGTACCGGCTCGCGGACTAAACGGAGAAATTACATTTCGTGCGCTGAATATAAATACCTTCTCAATTTTCTTCCATATCTTAGCAAGCAAATTTGGCCGGTTTGGGTTTTTGGCTGTTTTTGCATTCACGTGGAAAAACTGACTATTATTATGAATCGATTTCACTGTATTGCGTCTCCGACAATATTATGCTTAAGAGGTCGCTTTAAACATATACCGACCCACAATAAAGCTGTGAAACTGTTTACGATTACATAGCCCCATGCCGCTCCACTGGCGCCATAACCGGGTATTATGGCTAAAGCAAGGGCTAAAATAGCAATAAAACTTATAAGATTTATAATAGGAATAAATTTCACCGGAAAAAACTGGTAGACAAACGGTCTTGTCAGGCATGAGATCGTCTCTGAGGGGAACAACCAAATGAGAATTTTAAGCAGCCGGACGGACTCATCACCAAACTGCGGAAAAGTGTGCCTCATAACAAAAGAACCGGTCAAATACATAATGCCAGGCAAAACAAAGGAACCCAATAAGAGAATGACTGCCAGGTAAATCTTGCCCCGTCGTGACAGTTGGCCCATCGAGGAATACTGAGACAGCATGCTCTGAATTAGCCCGCCAAAACAGTATATAGGTGCTAAATATAAAAATATTACAGTTGTGGCAGCAACAAAGTCGGCAACAGCAGCATAAGAGTTATAGATACCGAGTATAATCCGGTTGATATAAGGAATGGATACCGCCAGAATGCCGGCAATGGTAATCTGCAGCCAGATTGATTTGAGGACCGTCGCCATCTGCTTGTCGTAAACCTTCGTCAGCTCCGGAGCGTATTGAAATCTGACAGCTATATAGACGACAGCATTTCCCAGCAAATACCCCCATGATAACCCAATTGCACCGCCGAAATATGCCCCGATCACACCGCAAAGAACTCCCAAAACCGAGCGTACGGTCACCCATAACGCCCGTTGTCGAAACTGACGGAGGAATCGCATCTCTGTAAGAATAAGTAAAAACTGGTTTTCATAATACAACAAAATCAGCAGTGGAATCAGGCAATTCAGGACATTCCACATCACCATGCCAAGGACGCCGACGATAAGACTTAACAAGACGCCCGCCACGACAATAATAAGCATCACGGTATGGCTCATTTTGAGTGCAGTACCCAAAAAAATCTGCCGCCGCTCCTTTTGATACTCAGAGAAATGCCTGAGCAGTCCTGTCGATAGTCCCATTTGGGGCTGCATACCAATGATTAAAGTAATGCTCAATGCAAATGAAAAAACACCAAAGTTTTCTTTCCCCATGATATAAGCCACCAAAGGAAAAAGCACCAACCGGGGTAAGCCCAGATATGCCGCCTGTTCGGAGAATACCCAAAAAGCATAGGCTACGTCGCGTTTTATTAACTGTACGTGTTCTTTCATATTCAATTCGTCAGAATGTGCGCAATTTTCTGAGATGCTTTTCCGTCACCATTAGTAGTTATGCTTCCGCCACGGTGTGGCAATGCTGAATGATATCTGCAATCCGACGTGCGGCCAGTCCATCCCACAGACGGGGCAATTTGCCCGAAACGTTAAAATTGACTCCTTCAAGTTGACGGTAGACCTTCAGGATGTTATCCGTGGTAAGTGTAGTAACAAGCTGGTTCGTGCCTTCGCTGAGCGTAATCGGGCATTCTGTTGTTTCGCGCAGGGTTATACAAGGAACGTTGAGGATAGTGGTTTCGGCTTGAATGCCGCCGGAATCCGTCATCACCAACAGAGCATTTACCATCAACTGCAAAAAATCCAGATAGCCGGCCGGCTCTATCAACAGCAGATTCTTCATCGCGGCAACACGTTTTTCCCACTCTGAACCGGAGATGTTCTTCTTTGTGCGCGGGTGGATGGGGAAAACAAGCTTAATATCCTTTTGGATTTCCTCAAAGGCGGCCAAAATCTCGCCCAGCATTTTCATATTGTCAACATTGCCTGGGCGATGAAGAGTGATTACGGCATATTTTTTCTTTTCCAAATTAAACTTTTCAAGAATGTCAGACCTTTCGGCCTTCTCCCTATTGGCAAGCAAAGTGTCAATCATAACGTTGCCGACCAGATGCACCTTGCCGGGCTCTGTCCCCTCGTTTAGCAGGTTATCGACGCCGGCCTGTTCGGTTACGAAAAGCAGGTCGCTTATCCTGTCCGTCAGAATACGATTGATTTCCTCTGGCATATCACGGTCAAAGCTTCGCAGACCTGCCTCAACGTGTATCAGCTTAACTCCCAGTTTCACCGCGACAAGGCCGCAGGCGATTGTGCTGTTGACGTCTCCCACAACGAGAACATAATCGGGCTTGTGCTCAAGAACAACCGGCTCAAACCGTTTCATAATCTCAGCGGTTTGCCGGGCGTGGCTGCCTGAACCGACCTCAAGGTTGATGTCCGGTTTAGGAATAAGAAGCTCATCGAAAAAAAGCTTGCTCATCTTCTCGTCATAGTGTTGGCCTGTATGAACTAGGAACGGCTCAAAGTGCCCATTTTCTTTGAATGCCTTTATCAAGGGGGCTATTTTCATAAAATTCGGGCGGGCACCGCATACGCAAATAATCTTTATCATATCTTCGAATTTCTGCTTAAATTATGGTTTTTCAATCAAGACCCTGTATGAAGACGTGTTATAATAGTTTCCGACACATAGTTCTTCATCTGGTCGCTCAGTTCCGGGTAGATGGGAATTGCCAATACTTCATTTGCTGCCTTTTCGGCCTGTGGGAAATCGCCTTTTTTGCAGCCGAGGTATTTGAAACATTCCTGCAGGTGCATCGGCACAGGATAATATATCTCGCAGCCGATGTTTTTGTCTTTGAGCGCTTTTATCATCTCGTCGCGGTTCGGGACCCGTATCACATACTGATTGTAAATGCTCACGCAATCGGGATTGATTCGAGGCGTCCCGACGGCTGTCCCTGCGAATTTTTTGTCGTAATACGCAGCGTTGCGTCTTCGTGCCTCTGACCATTTATTCAAATGTGGCAATTTTACCAAAAGGGCCGCCGCCTGAATCGGGTCGAGCCGGAAATTGCCGCCGACGTATTTGTGATAATACTTCGGCTGGCTCCCGTGGTTGCGCATTATCGAAAGCCGGTCGTAAAGCTGTTTGTCATTGGTTACGACCATACCGCCGTCGCCTATGCCGCCGAGGTTCTTGCTCGGGAAGAAGCTGAAGCAGCCGACGGTCCCGATGCTGCCTGCTTTTTTGCCTTTATATGTGCTTGTAATCGATTGCGCCGCGTCCTCAATGACCGCAAGGCCGTGCTTATTGGCGACTTTCATAATCGGGTCCATATCGGCCATTTGGCCGTAAAGGTGGACCGGCATTATGGCTTTGGTTTTTTTGGTAACCGCTGACTCTATGAGTTCGGGATTGATATTGTAAGTGAGCGGGTCGATATCGACGAAAACCGGCTTTGCGCCGGCCCTGGCGATGCAGCCGACCGTCGCGAAAAACGTAAACGGCGTAGTAATTACCTCATCTCCGTCTCCGATTTCCAAACTCATCAAGCTGTTCAAAATCGCGTCCGTCCCGCTCGAAACCCCGACGGCAAATTTACAATAGCTGATTTCAGCAATTTTTGTCTCCAGCTCGGCCACCTTCGGGCCGCCTATGCAGCACTGTGATTCGAGCACTTCCGATACCGCCGCCAAAACTTCTTTTTTTATCGTCGCGTATTGCGCCTTGAGGTCGAGTAAAGGAACCTGCATATTTTCTCCCTGTCAGTTAAAAGTTTATGGTTTGCCTATTTGGTTCGCTGCTTAAATTCGTCGTATGAAAACGTCCCCTTCGCCTTATCGGCGGGCAACGGCGCCTCCTCATTCAAATCGAGGCATTTCAATACTCCGGGCCGGGCCTCTTTATAGCGATAACCGCTTTCCGGGCACACCATAATTCCCTGAGAATCCGGTTTGCCCAGACGAATGCCGTGCCTGCTAATCCACCCGGCCTGCCTGGCGGGAACGCCCACCATCAACGCGTAATCCGGGACGTCCTTTGCCACAACCGCGCCGGCCGCCACAAAACAATATCGCCCCAGCTCAATCCCGCATACAATGGTTGCGTTTGCCCCTATAGTAGCGCCTCGCCTTATAATGGTCTTCTCGTAAAGCGAATGGCGGATTATTTGAGAGCGCGGGTTGGTTACATTGGTCAGCACACAGGATGGCCCCAGGAAAACGTCGTCCTCGATTATCGTGCCCGTATATACCGAAACGTTGTTCTGCACCTTCACGTTGTTGCCTATAACCACGTCGCCGGCGATACTCACGTTTTGTCCGAAGATACAATTCCTGCCGATTCTGGCGTTTTTCATTATGTGCGAAAAATGCCATATTTTCGTCCCCTCGCCTATTTCGCACGGCTCATCGACATACGCCGATTCGTGCACAAAATACGCGGGGGGGTTATTTCGTCCCTTGTTTAATTTGTCCTGAGCCATTTCATTACCCTGTTATTTTTCAAGCGTTCGGCTTATTTAATCCGCGTCAGGGGCGGCAGGAATCCTTGCTTTTTCCAGCATCGGGTGACAGTTGTCCTGCAGACCCGCCTCTTTTGCGTTTCGTATTTCGGAAACGATTTTGATGGAAGTCAGGACGTCTTTTGTCGTGAAACCCCGCCCCTGCAGTATCTGCTCGTAGCTTTTTGTGTGCAGGTCCGCGAAACCCTCCGAAAACTCTATTTCGCGTCCGTCCATCGTGATCGAACGATACGTTTTTTGCTGAGGCTTCGATTTATCGGGCAGGTCGTCCTGGTCAAGCGACAAAAACCATTTTACCCTGGCACGCTCAAGCTCAAGAACCCCGCAGGCCTTGGCGTGCCGGTGTAAATTCACGGTGTTTGTTCTGACGTTTCCGAAAATCCAGGTCAGCATATCGAAAAAGTGAACGCCGATGTTGGTCGCGACGCCTCCTGATTTATGAATGTCCCCTTTCCACGAGACGTTATACCACCGGCCGCGGGACGTGATATAGGT
>Ga0187886_1001645_pt1 | contig 19761 bp, 16 predicted proteins | sample June2016WEW_20_1_FD_133001 | JGI IMG/M metagenome (GOLD analysis project Ga0187886, IMG submission 133001) | Peatland microbial communities from SPRUCE experiment site at the Marcell Experimental Forest, Minnesota, USA - June2016WEW_20_150 | ecosystem: Environmental > Terrestrial > Soil >... | reverse complement strand
TGCCAGATGCGCAAGCATAGAAATATTCGTTTCCAAGGGTAAAATACAACAGATTTATGAACGGCAAAGCCCTGACGGGGTAATTGATCCCCCTTCCAGGTTACCTAATGCCAATAATCGCCTTGAAGGCTTTAGCTGGCTTGACAGCCTGCGTCCTAAAAAAATTGCGGATGTATTTAAAAAATAAATGCATGCGGATGCATGCATTATGAATTAATATTCGTCTTCATTAAAGAAGAAATCATCCTTGCTCGGATAATCCGGCCAGATATCTTCTATGCTTTCATAAATATCACCTTCATCCTCAATCTCCTGCAGGTTTTCAATAACTTCCATCGGAGCACCAGATCTGATTGCGAAATCAATCAGCTCGTCTTTGGTTGCAGGCCACGGAGCATCTTCCAGTTTTGATGCTAGTTCTAGTGTCCAGTACATAGTTTCCTGATCAGGTTATGTTTTTTTGCAAAGTCTGCAAATATATAGTATTTTATATTTAAAACAATAATTTTCAGAAAGATTTTCGGGAATTCAAATTATCCACTTAATATCCTCATTATCAAGCTCAAAGGATAGTTTCCTGGATAAGATAAATAAATAATCTGAAAGGCGGTTAAGGTATTTGTAGATTATTTCGGGAATTTTCTCTGTTTCATTAAGTTTTAACACCCTGCGTTCAGCTCTGCGGCATACGCATCTTGCTATATGGCAGTACGATACGATCTGATTTCCTCCGGGAAGAATAAAGCCCTTAAGTGGCGGGAGCGACTGTTCCATTTTATCGATCTCTTTCTCCAGAAGCCGGATCCAATCTTTATCAGGGTCAATTTTCCTTCCCTTGCTAATGTTTGTGCCGGATGACAGGACAGCTGCACATAACATCAGGTTATTCTGGATTTGAATCAGAAATGTCCTTCTCTTGTCATTTTCAGGGCAAGAGCGCAGCATGCCTATCCAGGAAATCAGCTCATCGACCGACCCGTAAGCCTCAACGCGGATATAAAATTTAGGGACTCGCCTGCCATCTGACAGCGATGTGGTTCCGTCATCTCCGGTGCGGGTATATATCTTCATAATTCTAAATTATAAGATTAACCTGCAAAATATGATTTTGACGAAAAAATCAGGCGTGTTTGTATTTTTCGTTTACGTAATCCTTGGACACCTCACCATCGAAGAGCTTTATAATGCGGGCAGCATGATTTGCTATATCTTCTTCATGTGTCACCACAATTACGGTATTTCCTTTCTTATGTATTTCATCCAGGAGCCCCATTATATCAAGTGAAGTTTTACTATCGAGGTTCCCGGTCGGCTCATCAGCAAGTATAATGGATGGTTTGTTGACAAGAGCCCTTGCAATTGCAACGCGCTGTCGCTGTCCTCCGGATAGTTCATTGGGCTTGTGGTTCATCCTGTCTGCCAAACCGACCTGTTCAAGAGTTTCTATCGACATTTTCTCCCTGTCTGCTTTCTGAACTCCTGCATAAATTAACGGCAATGTCACGTTTTCGAGAGCGGAATACCTGGGAAGAAGATTAAAAGTCTGGAATACAAATCCAATTTCTTTGTTTCTGATTTCTGCGAGGTAATCATCTTCCATTTTGCTTACATCAATCCCGTTCAGAATATATGCTCCGCTGGTCGGTGTATCAAGGCATCCGAGCAGGTTCATCAGTGTTGATTTTCCTGATCCTGATGGTCCCATAATTGCAACATACTCATTCCTTTTTATATCGATTGAGACAGATCTTAAAGCTCTTACAATAACTGAACCTACCTGGTAATTCTTTACAATGTTTTTAATCTCAATTACATTATCCATAACCGTTAAATTTGAGTTTTCGAAATTAGTTTAAATTAGCTAAATACTGTTATTTATTTCCTTAATTTTTGTTAATACCTTATAACATAATCAGAACGGCTCATCCCTCCCCTGAAGAAAACAAGGCCCATCCTGTAAAGATCAACAGTCACAGTTACATTCTTATCCTGTTTTATCCGGTCCCATGCATTTTCCATCTCACGTGAATAGTGAATATCGTCCAGGACTATTACCGTACTGCCATTTGAAATTTCAGCCAACTGGTCGAAATATCTTAATAGGTACTCCCCTCTGTGATCGCCATCAATGAAAATAATGCCAGGTCTGACTGACTGTCTCTTCAATTCCGGAATTATATTGTCAAATGATCCGTTCAGGAGACGGATATTTTCAAATCCCGCATTGCCGAAATTCTCCATCGCAATTCGGGATTTCTCAGGACAAGCCTCCACAGTATATACCACCGAAGCCGGGCAGCCGGATGCAAGGTACATGGTGCTTATCCCGAGGGAAGTGCCAAGTTCAATCACTTCAGGCTTGCCAAACTCAGCTGCAAGTGCCGATAACAGAACCCCATATTTTTTCGGAACAGCCGAATGTTTTGCAATGTCTGACACTTTCCTTAAGTTCCCTTTCATTTTAACTGATCCTGCTCCCAGATCGACAACCCGGATTGTTCTTTCTGAAGACAAACACTTTCTTCTCTGGTTCTCAATTTTTAAGACAACATCATTGCCGGTTTTATTCCTGAATACCCGCGATATAAGATCAAAAATGAATGGGCTGTGGATTTTATGTCCTTTCCTGTGCCGTGAAAAGAGAACATAATTAAGATAACCAGTGATCCTGAAGAAACACATCCCCGTAGTCAATATTATTAGGTAAGGTCCGCAAAAATAAGTATTTTCGGTTATCTTTTCTTACACTCTTCACCAGGAAAAAATATGCCTGATTTCCTCGACACGAACATTACATATTTAAAGGGAGTAGGTCCCAAAAGGGCTGAGCTACTTGATAAAGAATTGAACATCAAGACATTTGGCGATCTTCTGTGGTATTTCCCTTATAAATATATTGACAGGACCCGGTTCTACAAAATATCCGAGCTGGATCCTGATCTTCCTTATATTCAAGTCAGAGGTGTAATTAAGGGATATTATACCGAAGGACATGGCGCAGGGAAAAGGCTTGTAGCTGATTTTCAGGACGATACAGGTTCAATAAAACTAGTTTGGTTCAAAGGGGTCAGATGGATCACTCAAAGCTACACCCCGGGGACAGAGTTCATTGTTTTTGGCAAACCAGGAGTGTTCAATGGGTTGATCAACATTATTCACCCCGAGCTAGAATCTTCAGTAAAGGCTGCTGAAAGGGTCAATTCTTCACTTCAGGCTCAGTACAATACTACTGAGAACCTGAAAAATCACTTTCTTAGTTCCAAAGCTCTGAGCAAACTGATGGGAAATCTGATCAGCCAGATGAAGTTCAGGCTGCCTGAGACACTCCCCGGATATATAATATCAAAACATAACCTGATGGATATTGACGAAGCTCTGAGAAAGATACACTTCCCATCAGGTAATGCTGAACTGGAGAAAGCCAGGTACCGGCTGAAATTTGAAGAACTGTTCTTCATACAGCTCAACCTGATCAGGTTCAAGAACAATCGATCACACAAATTCAGGGGATTTGTGTTTTCCAGCGTTGGCGACAACTTCAACAATTTTTACTTTAACAACCTCCCTTTCACATTGACGGAGGCTCAGAAAAAAGTCATGAAGGAGATCCGAAAGGATCTGGGTTCAGGAAGACAGATGAACCGTCTTCTCCAGGGAGACGTGGGAAGCGGAAAAACGCTTGTAGCACTTATGAGCATGCTGATAGCCATTGATAACGGTTACCAGGCATGCCTTATGGCACCGACGGAGATCCTGGCAAACCAGCATTATCAAACCATTTCAAAACTTCTGAAAGGCATCAATATTAAAGTGAGGCTCCTGACCGGGTCATCAGTCAGGACTTCCAGAAAAGAAATACATGAATCACTGCAGGATAAATCTCTTGACATCCTGATAGGCACGCACGCTCTCATCGAGGAAAGTGTGCAATTCGGAAGGCTTGGACTGGTTATCATTGATGAACAGCACAGGTTTGGTGTCGAACAAAGGGCAAAGCTGTGGCAGAAAAGTCTGAACCCCCCGCATATACTTGTTATGACTGCCACTCCTATTCCAAGGACTCTTGCGATGACCCTTTATGGTGATCTGGACGTTTCCGTCATTGATGAACTGCCTCCCGGAAGGGTTCCGGTTAAAACAATGCATTTTTTTGATTCAGAAAGGAATAAGGTATTTGGTTTCCTGAGAAGCAGGATTGCGGAAGGACGTCAGGTGTTTGTGGTATATCCACTTATAAAGGAGTCGGAAAAAATGGATTACAAGAATCTTGAGGATGGATGGGACACAATCTCAAGAGCATTTCCTGCACCTGAGTATTGCGTATGCGTTGTGCATGGCAAAATGACCTCAGCGCTCAAGGACGAGTCGATGAGGCTTTTTAAGGAGGGGCAGGCGCATATCCTCGTTGCCACCACTGTGATCGAAGTCGGCGTCGATATACCCAATGCTACCGTAATGGTGATTGAAAGTGCTGAAAGATTCGGCCTTTCACAGCTCCACCAGCTAAGGGGTCGAGTTGGAAGAGGTGCTGACCAGTCTTATTGCATACTGATGAGTTCAGGAAAACTTTCAAAAGAAGCCGCCACAAGAATCGAAGTCATGATAAGAACAAATGATGGATTCGAAATTGCAGAGACTGACCTGCAGCTTCGTGGGCCCGGAGATATTGAGGGCACAATGCAGAGCGGCATTCCTTTTGATCTTAAAATCGCTGATCTGGGCAAAGACGGACAGCTCATTGAATATGTCAGGAACATTGCAGAAGAAATCATTTCGAAGGATCCGCTTCTTGAAGAGGGCAATAACCAGATTCTGGCTTCCGGGTTAAGGCGTCTCTTCAGCAAGCAGCAATCGTGGAGCAATATAAGCTGATTATGACGATAACAGAATATTACAGAATTCTTGACATCCCCCAGGATTCATCCATTGATGAGATTAAAAGAGCCTACAGGCAGAAGGCAAGGATGTATCATCCAGATATAAATCCCGCACCGGATGCAAAGGATATGTTCATCCTGGCTACGGAAGCCTATGAATTCCTTATTGCTAACTTTGATAAAATTGCATACGACGATGAGGCCTTCAAGCAGGCAATGGAAGACTGGAGAAAGTACCGGCAGGACAGGTCGCGACAACGGGCAAGGGTTTATGCGCAGGCATCATATGTAAAGTTCAAGAATACAAAATTCTATCGCACAACCAGGATACTTGATGGCACAACGATCATTTTCAGCCTTATTATTTCCATCGCTTTGATCATATATACCATCCTGGGGTATCTGTACAGGCTGAAAAACCCTCTGCCGGGACAGGAAAACCCGACATTCTTTACCTTTATCATGCTTCTTCTTCTCAGTATAGTCTTTTTTGTGATTGCGGTTGTGTACCTGAAAATATATATCGAAACTTCTAAAAAAAGGAAGAAAAAGACATAGTGAACTGGCATGATTTTTGACCTATTCAGGATATAACCCGGCTGATGTTGGCAGCATTATATAGTTTTCTGCCACATTTGTCTCTAAAGTCATATTATCATGATGCACCTTAATCATAAAACAACATTGCTTTTTGCAGCAGCATCTCTGCTTATCTGCACAGAGTGTTCCAAAAACAATGACCTGCCTACCGAACCAGTCAAAATAAACCTTGATGCTACCCAGACTGCGCTTGTGGGATCGGGGAATTCTTTTGCGTTCGATATTTTCAGGAAAGTGCTTGAAAATTCTGAAAGTACAGTGAATGTGATGATCTCTCCTCTCAGCATCTCTTATGCCCTTTCCATGACACTGAACGGAGCAAATGGTGCAACCCGTGACTCAATGCTAAAAGCTTTAAGGGTTAGTGGATTAACACCTGATGAAATAAACAGTTCATATAAAGAACTCACCGATGCTCTTTTAAGTGTTGATAAAAGAGTTGCAATGTCTATTGCAAACTCAGTATGGACTGAAAATGACTTTGCAGTCAAAAAAACTTTTATTGATATACTGACTTATTATTATGATGCTGAATCGAAACAATTTGACATAAATGATTCAAGCCTCCCGACCAAAATAAACAACTGGATTTCAGATAAGACGAACGGCCTCATTAAGAATATGATTGATAAACTGGACAACAATACAGTTATGTTGCTTATCAATGCAATCTATTTCAAGGGAAAATGGAAATCGGAATTTAACAAGGACAATACTGTTACTACCTCATTTTATAAGCCCGTGGGTACATCCTCTGTTTCAATGATGAAACAAAAATCTGATTTTAAGGTTTATAAAGGCAACGATTTCACGCTTGGAGAGTTCCCGTACGGACAGGGTAATTTTGTAATGGATATCATACTGCCGGATGCACAGGACGGTGTAACAGCGTTGTTGCCATCCGTTACTAATACATCCTTTTCTTCCTGGTTAGATAATCTGTCTGCTCAGGAGGTGAATCTTTCACTTCCCCGCTTCAAATATGGGTTTAAAATGGAACTTAGTGATGTTCTTACCGATATGGGGATGGGAATAGCTTTTACCGATGCAGCTGACCTTACAAATATCGCAGATGCCCGACTTAAGATAAATATGGTATTGCATCAGTCGTTTATTGAAACTAACGAGGAAGGTACTGAAGCTGCTGCAGCAACAGTAGTGGGTATCGTAGCCACCGCGGTACATGAGCCCTTTGAATTCAATGCAGACCACTCCTTCCTTTATATTATAAGGGAGACGACCACCAACACCATTCTGTTTATGGGAAAGGTTGCTGATCCGTCAGCCAGTTAATGAATTTTATTTCAATCTTCATCAGGGGGTTTTATACCCCCTTTTTTTGTACCTTTAGGAGGCTAAAAAACTGAGAGATGAAATTAAGCTTAGCTTTAATTATTGCAGCACTGATGTCAATGAACATGAACTATCAAGGAACAACCGACAAGCAAAAAATAAATGATCAGCGACGGAAGGTTCTTCTTTCATTCGGCATAGTCACTGATGTTCAGTATTGCGATTGCCAGCCCGAAGAAACAAGGTATTACCGGTCGTCAACAGGTAAATTAAGAGAAGCTATGAATGCGTTCAGATCCGATTCCGTTAATTTCGTAGTGAACCTTGGCGATTTGATTGATCGTGACTATGAATCATACAAACCGGTAATGGATATCTTGGATTCATCGGGATTGAAAATCTACCATCTGACAGGTAACCATGACTACTCTGTTGATCCCAGATACAAGAAACGCCTTCCCCTGCCGCAGCCGTCCAGGGAGGGATATTACTCATTTGTGATCAGTCATTTCAGGTTCATTGCCCTGAATGGCAATGAGGTGAGCACCTATGCTTCAACGAACAAATTGCAGATCAAACAGGCTGAAGAATACATTTCACTGCTCAGGGATTCAGGAAGATTGAACGCTTTCGACTGGAACGGAGGTGTGAGCGTTAAGCAGCTTGGATGGCTTAAGGATCAGCTTGATGAATCTGTTTCGAAAAATGAAAAGGTATTCATACTCTGTCATTTCCCACTCTTTCCGGAAGGCACACATAATCTCCTGAATTACAATGACGTGCTATTTCTTCTTGGTAACTACCATAATATAATAGCATGTTTCAGCGGCCACGATCATTCTGGTGGTTACGGCAATTTCAATATGATCCATTTTGTTACGATCAAAGGAATGGTTGAGACGGAAAATACCGGCAGCTATGCCCGTGTTGATGTGTATGGAAATAAGATCTGGATTACAGGTTCCGGAAGGGAAAAGAGCCAGATTCTGGCTTACTGACCATTGGTCAGGTAGTTTTAATAAAAGTGAAAGGGACATCAAGGACTACTGCAAAATATTCTCCCCTTTCAAGAATATCTTCATCACCTTCTTCATAATACCAGTTAAAAATGAATTTTTTGTTCTTCAGTGCAACATGTTTTATCATTTCAAGAAGGTGAATGAATACCTTTGCACTTGCACTGTTGAAATATTCAAGGTTCATATCCACACAGGTGACATCAGCAGGAACTTCAATATATTCCGCAATCCAACCCTCAACAGGCTCAAAAAACTCAGCCACGTTCTCCTGAATAGAACGTCCCATAACTTTGATCATTCCGTTAGGATTCAGAACAATCTCCGGTGAGTTTTTTGTCGGCGATATTTTCAGCTCCTTCATCATTAAAATTTGCATCGAAAGTAAGCAAAATAAATCATAATTTTTCAATCATTAAATAGATCGAATACCGGATAATTAAAATTTTCAAAACTGATCTTCCGTTTTTTCTGCTCAATCTCATGGATCATCGCCACTATAGCAGAATTTACAGGTACGGGTACATTCAATCGTCTGCCGTTCTGCACTACATAGCCATTCAAATAATCCACTTCAGTGAGCCTTCCCCTTTCAAGCGACTGGAGGCTTGATGATTTAAGTTTCCTGTAACTGAAGCCTATTATCCTTATCAGCAAATGGCGGCGCATATCGGAGAAAATGTTATTCCCCTTAATAAATTTATTAAAATCAAGCTTCCCCCCAAAAACCTCAATTTTGATTTTCATTGCTTCTGCAACCATAACGGCTTCATGAATTATCTCAATGAAGATCCTTCGTATTTTTTTAACAGAAAGCATTTTCCCGAGGTAAAGTCCGCAGATTGCTCCAAGGGAGGTAACACAGGAATTAATAATGAGCTTTGAATAAAGATGACCAAGGATATTATCAGTTATCCTAACCGGCACGACAGAAGAGAGAATTCCGGCGATATCGTCAAGAAAAGGGTCACGTGCCTTCCATGGATAACCTATTATAAAATCACCGCCGGATGTCATGATCAGCTTCCCCCTTGAATTCATTGTTGCCCCCCATCCTGTTATACAGCCTATTATCCTGTCTTTCCCGAATATGGCAGCCAGTGCATCTTCGCAGATTCCATTCTGCATCGAAATCACATACCCGTCATCCTTTAATATTCCCATTGCCTGTTTGGCTGATTCAGCTATATCGTATGCCTTGGTAGCGTGAAGAATGATATCTTTCTTTTCCTTCACGTCAGAAAAGGAAGAATATGCAGGCACGGTTACCCTGAACTCACCACAGGTCCCGCTGACTTCAAGGCCTTCATTGGAAATAATAGAAGCATATTCTGCATTTCTGCAGACTATCTCGACATTGTATCCCTTTTTCTTAAGTAAAGCAGCCGTTATCCCCCCGATAGCTCCTGCTCCTACGACCATTAAGGACAGATCGTCATGTATCATCTCATTATCAGACAATTATTTTCAGGACCTTGCAATAGGAGCAACATCCTGTCCGGAAAACTCTCCTCTAAGATACTTATAATATCCGCAAATTCCAATCATTGCAGCATTATCTGTTGTAAGGCTGATTTCGGGAATGAATATATTCCAGCCCCTGTTTTCAGCCTCTGCCCTTACAGCTTCCCTCAGCGAAGAATTTGCAGATACACCGCCAGCAATACCAACCTCCCTGACCCCTGTCTCCAGTGTTGCTTTGACCAGTTTCCCGGTAAGTATGGTAATAATCGTATGCTGAAGAGATGCGCAAAGGTCGGCCCTGTTTTTCTCTATAAAGTAAGGATCTTCCTTTATCCTGTCTCTCAAAAAATAAAGGAAACTGGTCTTTAATCCGCTGAAGCTGAAATCAAGACCTCTTACGGAAGGCTTTGAGAAAGTGAAGGCTTTTTTGTTGCCAGACCTCGCAAGTTTGTCAATTGCTGGTCCGGCAGGATATGGAAATCCCATCAGTTTTCCGCATTTATCGAATGCTTCACCGGCAGCATCGTCAATCGTATTGCCAATGACTTCCATGTTAAGATGATCCTTCATCAGGATTATCCTTGTATGTCCTCCTGATACAAGAAGGCAAAGAAATGGAAAACCCGGTATCCTTTTTTTATGACCTTCATGAAGGATAAAATGAACCAGAACATGAGCCTGAAGGTGGTTAACCTCGATCAATGGGATATCTCTTGTAAGTGCAAATCCCTTTGCAAATGAGGTCCCAACAAGCAGGGAGCCAAGCAATCCGGGTCCGCGGGTAAATGCCACTGCATCAACCTCAGGAACATTTACTCCTGATCTTTTAAAAGCCTGATCAACCACCGGGACAATATTAGCCTGATGAGCCCTTGAAGCAAGTTCAGGTACCACTCCTCCATAAGATTTATGAATCGCCTGTCCGGCAATCAGATTCGAGAGAATATATCCATCCCGTATTATTGCAGCTGAGGTATCGTCACACGAAGATTCTATTGCTAAAATTGTAACTGCCATCCCTGCTTTGATATTCGGTATATTTTAGGTTATTTTGACTAATGATTTTTTACTCCGAATAATGCTCAAAAGTATTAAAAAATCATTTAAGTATTTCATCATAGCCCTGGGGATCATCATTATGTTCCCGACGCTCGTTGCCATTGTGCTGCAGATTCCTCAGGTTCAGACCCTGATGGTAAAAAGAATCACAAGTCATTTTTCGGAGCAGATCAAATCAACGATCTCTGTCGGCAAATTTGAATACAGGTTCTTTAACAGGCTTGTTTTAAATGATATTCTGATAAAGGATAAAAATGATGATACTCTTGCCTTTGTGCATAAGCTGTCGGCAGGAATCAAATATATTGACCTGAAAAAGAAATCATTTACGATCGGCAAGATCGACCTGCTAAATCCTGTCGTGGGGCTGATCACGGATTCAACCGGTGAAATGAATCTTGCCTGGTATCTTAACATGATGAGAAATCCTTCTGATACAACAGATACATTAAAGAGTACTATAAAGATCAACGAGATCGATATAAGCAATGCAAGGATCTCGCTGGTAAATAAAAAAAATACAAAAAGCAATAATCCGATCGATTTCAATAATCTGCGGTTTATGTCGGTGAACGGAATTCTTGAAGACTTTATAGTCAGGAATGATACTACCTCATTCAATATTTATAATCTGGGATTCAGGGAATCAGGCGGATTTTCAGTTAAAAGGATGAATAGCGGTGTTAATCTTTCAAAAAATAATTTTGCCTTTAACTCCTTATCCCTTAACAGCGACAGCAGTATCTTGAACTTAGCGCACCTTTACGTACGTGCCGATTCTTCAGGATCATTTAAAAAATTTACAGAGGAAGTAAAACTCGATATTCTTTTTGAAAAATCTCTTGTCAGCCTTTCGGATCTGAAGTATTTCGCTCCGTCATCGGGAATGAATGAATCATTCTGGCTCTCCGGAAAGCTGATTGGAACTATCGCTGAACTGAGAGGTCGTAATATTGAATTATCCTACGGTAATCACACCAGGCTTAATTGCGATTTTGATGTTTCGGGACTTCCAAAAATCGAGAACTCATTTATCTATGTGGGTGTCAATTCTCTTAAAACAACTATAGCTGATATTGAGAAGATTAAAATTCCAGGAAAAGGATCAGTCAGGCTGCCTGACTCATTTTCCAGGCTTGGAGCAATTTCATTTGACGGAAGCTTTACCGGGTTTATAACGGATTTTGTGACATACGGAAATTTCAGGACAAGCATTGGGACTATCAGGACTGACTTATCTCTGCGGCCGGAAGAATCAAAACAATTTAAAGTAAAGGGGCTGATTTCACTAAGCAACATAGCTATTGGCGAGCTTATAGGGAAAACCGATCTCGTTGGAAGTATAAGCATGAGGACTGATGTAGACGGTTACGCTTCCTCATTTCAGAAGTACAATGGCAGTGTGACAGGCAGGATAGACAGTATTGAAATAAACAAGTATAAGTACAGGAATATCTCCCTAAATGGAAATTTAAGCGAAAAAACATGGGATGGCACTGTAAATGTTTCTGACGATAATATCAAAATGGATATCCTCGGGCTGTTCAATTTCAGGGAAAAGCTTCCTGAATTTGATTTCACGCTTAACCTGGACAGAGCCGATCTTCACAAACTTAATTTCGATAAGCCTGATACGTCATCTTCACTTTCACTGCTCCTCACCGCTAACTTCAGGGGTACGAATATTGATAATCTCGACGGAGAAATAAAGCTTCTTAATTCAAGTATCAGAAAGTACGGCAATACGCTCGAACTATATGATTTCTCGATTCGGACATTCACCGAGAACAATAAGCCTGCAATAAATCTGAGGACTGATTTTTTCGATGCCGACCTAAGAGGTTATTACAATTTTGCGGGATTGGGAAATGTCTTCATGTCTGCCCTTTCGTCACTTATGCCGTCTCAGTTTCAGTATCCGGTAAAGAGAAACGATCTTGTAAAGAACAATTTCACATTCAGCATCAATTTTAAGAAGACAGATAAACTATTCAATTTTTTCCGCACAGGTATCTTGCTCGCTGATAAAAGTTCTATTTCCGGGGCTCTCTTTCCCGACAGCATTATGAAGATCAGGTGCGATTCAAGAATGCTGAACGTAAAGAACATCGTTTTCAGGGATCTCGCCCTGGAGGCAAAACTTATTAAACCCGATCTCAGGGCAAAGCTCTCCACCTCCTCGCTGAAAATACTCGGACAGTCAGAATTGAAAGGTTTTGGGATTAATCTCACAACACATCCCGACACATTTGATTTAGCATTAAACTGGGATAATCACGACAAGGTCCTCAACAACGGAAGCTTTTCTGCAAAGGGCACATTCAATAAAACAGGCGGTAAGGCCATTCTGAAGATAGGCATTGATTCCTCAGGGATTTACACCAGCAACAATCTCTGGAAAGTACGCAAATCCGAAATAACCATCGACACAACATCTATCAGGTTTGATAAGTTTTATATAAGCAATAATTCACATTTTTATCATGTCGACGGGGCCATAACTGCGGACCCGCTAGATACTTTGCACCTTGAATTCAAAGGCATTGATATTTCTCCCCTTAATTCTGCGGCTTCCAGGGGTGCCTCTCCCGACCAGGTCGCGCTCTCCTTCAAGGGTGAGCTGAACGGGAAAATCATGCTTACAAATATGTTCAGGCAGCCTCTTCTTGTAAGCAATCTCATTATCAGTAACTTTTCAATGCTTCAGAGCGATTACGGCGACGTATCAGTTAAATCGGCATGGAACAATGAGTCAAAAGTTGCAGATATCCATGCTCAGAACAGCCTTGATGGCAAGCAAATGATAAATATCTCAGGCTATTATGATCCTGCTGCAAAATATCTGTCCCTGGATGGATTGGCTGATAAGCTGCCCGTTGATGCCATGAACCCCATCCTCAGCTCATTTGCTTCAGGAATAAACGGGACCGCATCCGGGAAGGTCAGCTTATCCGGAGAATCGGGAAGGTTCGTACTGAAGGGAGCACTGATGTTGGATAACGCCGGATTGAAGATCGATTATCTTCAGACCAGGTACAGGATTAACGACTCAATCAGGTTCGATAAGAATAATATCATTTTTAATAATGTAAAGGCATCTGATGAGAAGGGAAATCTGGCTACGCTTAATGGTTCTATTCACCATAAATACTTCAAGGAATACAGTTCCGACATAACAATCAATACTAATGGGTGCATGGTGCTCAACACCAAGCAGAAGGATAATGACCTGTTCTACGGAACTGCATTTGCCTCCGGAATAACGACCATCAGAGGCGTTCCCGGATACATTTCATTCGATATTTCAGCAAAAACCGGAAAGAATACAAAGTTCTTTATTCCACTGAATTCAAGTGAGACTATCTCTGATTACTCATTCGTCACGTTCCTTAATCATGATACTCTTTCAAAAAAGGATGATGATTCGCGAATTCATATCACAGAACCAGCAAGTAAGACTCTTATGGATCTGAATTTCGACCTGGAAGTAACTCCTGACGCTGAAGTCCAGATCATTTTTGACCCGAAGGTGGGTGATATAATGAAAGGACATGGTTCCGCAAGAAACCTGACCATAAGCTATGACAAACAGGGAAATTTCAAAATATACGGCGATTATGTCATTGATGACGGAGATTATCTCTTTACGCTTAAGAATATCCTGAACAAATCATTCAGCGTGGAGAATGGCGGTAAAATTATTTTCAACGGGAATATTTACGATGCCGGAATTGATATTAAGGCGATCTACAAAACAAAAGCTTCACTGTACGAATTACTTGGTGATGAAAGGTTTAAAGAGAAGATACCAGTAGAATGCCAGATCAACCTGTCAGGAAAGCTTTTCAACCCGGTAATCGGCCTCGACATATACCTTCCAACTGCCGACGAGTCGACAAGAACCTATGTTAAAAATGTTATCTCAACAGAGGAGGAGCTAAGCCGTCAGTTCCTCTACCTCCTCGTAATGAACAGCTTCTATTCGGACCTGACTGCCGGATCTTCGGTACTATCTTCCACGACAGCTACAGGGACATCGGCAATGGCGGTAACAACTGCTGAAATGGTTTCCAACCAGCTCAGCAACATGCTTTCAAAGATCAGCAACGACTTTGAACTTGGATTCAATTACCGGCCCGGTAATAAGGATATCAACTCGAGCGAGGTAGCCCTTGCGCTCTCAACGCAGCTCCTGAACGACAAGGTATTGATAAACGGCAACTTCGATGTCACAGGGGCAGGAGGAACATCTGCAAATAACGATCAGCTCATCGGTGACTTTGATGTTGAATACAAGATAACCGATAAAATACGATTCAAGGTCTTTAACAGGTATAATGACCCATATACCGGAAAGCTGGCTCCATATACTCAGGGATTTGGCTTATTCTATAACGAGGATTTTGACAAGCTCGCCGATATACTCAGGAAGAAAATCAAATCAGAAGAAAAAAAAGGAAGTGATTCTTTGCCGGTAAGAAAATAAAAAGCACTTAGAATTCTTATAGCTTACGTGGACCTTACAGTCATTGATTTTAGTTAATAAAATTCAGATCATTGTTATTAACAGAATATAATAGAATAACGTAAAAATGCGTTTTTTAATAACTTTGCAGTGAAAAAACAATAAGAATAAAAATATCAGAAAATATCAAAAAAAATAAGTAATTAACTGAAAATTGCAAACTCGCACAAATAAGAATTCGCGGAAGCTTCCTTCGGACAGGTTAAAAGGTTTGGCCGGAACAATACTGATTCATCTTGGTGTTATTGCAATGCTTTTTCTTTTCGGATTCTCTATGCCCGTTAATCTGCCGTCCGATCAAGGCATACTGGTGAACTTCGGTACGGGCGAAACAGGATTAGGTCTGATTGAGCCGTCGCCTCCTGCCGGCCGGGAAGAAACTTCTCCACCTTTATCTGCTGCTGCTCCTACTCCGGCGGCATCATCAACAAAATCTGATGAAGGGCCCCTTATAACACAAAATAATGGAGAGGCTCCTGTTTTAAAGAAGGTCGATCCTGAGGCTGAAAAGAAACGCCTTGAAAAAATCGAGGCCAATAAAAAGCACCGTGAAGAGGTTGAAGCAGAAAGAGTAACTAAGGAACAGGAAGAAATTGAAAAAAAGAAAATAGAGGCAGAACAGAAACGCCAGGCCGATATAATGAACCGTACAAAAAATGCTCTTGCCAATTCCAGGAATGCAGGAACAAATTCCACCAGTGAAGGGATAAACGGAGGCACGGGAAACCAGGGTGTTCCTACAGGTTCCGTTGATTCACAAAATCGCGGAGACGGTAGCGGAACAGGTAATAGCGGTGTTTCATACGACCTGCAGGGCCGGGGATTCCAGAAACTTCCTCTCCCGAAATACGATTACCAGGGTGAAGGGAGGGTCGTAGTTGAAGTAAGCGTAGACAGATCAGGGAAAGTAATCCAGGCTATTCCCGGAAGAACAGGTTCAACTACACTTGATGAATACCTGCTTAAAGTTGCAAAAGATGCTGCACTGCAAGCTACATTCAAGGTCAAGGCTGATGCACCTGAAATCCAGAAGGGCACAATAACCTACATTTTTATCCTGAAATAGTAACTTTCAGCCTTTCCGAGAGAAAAGCTCTTTTATAGCCTCATTAAGATTGTCGATAAGGTTATTGTCCTTTATGATATAGTCATCGATGCCTTTCCTGGCAAGTTCAAGAACAATCTCGCCCTTTTCCTGCCCTGAAAGCATGATAACGGGAATATCAGGCTTTATTTTCTTTATCTGATCAAAAATCTCCATACCATTCATTGACTTACCGTTCTCTTGTAAAAAGAGGTAGTCGAGAATTATCAGGTCAGGATTTTTATTCAATGCATTAAGGCAATCTTCCCCGGATTCAAATGCTTCCATTATATAACCTTCAGCAGAAAACCTCTTGACAACCAGCATGTTAATAAATGGATCGTCATCAACAATAAATATTTTTTTCTGATCATTCATTTCAGGGATATATGAATTCAGTCAGTCACAAAGTTAAATAAATTAAAATTCCAATTACCAAATTATTTTGGATCTGAATTATTTACATCGAGAAGAGAGGAAATGACTTCATCATTTTGACGACCCTCTCTCCCACGCTTATTATCACCTTTTCATCCTCAATGTTAGAAATAACTTCGTCAATGAGGTCTACAATCACGCCCATATGCTCTTCCTTCATGCCTCTTGTGGTTATTGCCGGGGTGCCCACTCTCAGCCCGGAAGTAAGGAAAGGCGATCTGCTGTCGAAGGGTACCATATTCTTGTTGACCGTTATATGTGCCCTTACGAGAGTATTTTCCACCTTCTTCCCTGATATATCAGGGAATTTTCCCCTGAGGTCGATCAGCATCAGATGATTATCGGTACCGCCTGATATGACCTTGTAGCCTTTCTGCATAAAAACATCAGCCATTACGGATGCATTGGATTTTACCCTTTTCTGGTAATCCTTGAAAGCAGGATCAAGAGCTTCTCCAAAAGAAACTGCTTTAGAGGCGATTACGTGTTCAAGCGGACCGCCCTGTACACCCGGGAATACGGCTGAATTGATAAGTGTTGACATCATTTTTACCTCTCCTTTCGTGGTAGTGAGACCCCATGGGTTGACAAAATCCTTTCCCATCAGAATTATTCCTCCGCGAGGTCCTCTTAACGTTTTATGAGTGGTGGAAGTCACTACATGAGCATATTTTAACGGATTCTTAAGCAGTCCTGCAGCAATCAATCCTGCCGGATGAGCCATATCGACCATAAGAAATGCTCCGATCATATCAGCAATTTTTCTCATCCTTTCGTAATCCCATTCACGTGAATATGCCGAAGCACCGCCTATAATAAGCTTAGGTTTCTCTTTCAGTGCAATTTCCTCCATCATATCATAATCAACAAGTCCGGTCTCTTCCTTAACGCTGTAGGCCACAGGGTGGTAAAGAATGCCTGATGAATTTACCGGAGAGCCGTGAGAAAGATGGCCTCCGTGAGCCAGGTTTAATCCCATAAAAGTGTCTCCGGGCTTAAGAAAAGTCATCAAAACGGCCATATTAGCCTGTGCACCCGAGTGAGGCTGAACATTAGCATATTCGGCACCGAATAGCTGCTTGAGCCTGTCAATAGCAAGCTGTTCGGACTGATCAACTACTTCACACCCACCGTAATAGCGGTTCCCCGGGTAACCTTCGGCATATTTGTTTGTCATAACCGATCCCATGGCTTCCAGAACCTGCTGACTTACAAAATTTTCAGAAGCGATAAGTTCAATGCCATTCAGTTGTCTCTGGCGCTCCTTCTCGATAAGATCAAAAATCAAAGTATCTCTTTTCATATTAAGTGTATTTAAATATCATTCTTCAGAGAACTGGATCAGCAATTCCCTGTATGTTGAATATATTCTAGATTTTGAAATAAATCCTATATAATAACCCTCATCAAGCACAGGCAGGTTCCAGGCGCCTGTCTTGCGGAATGTGTCCATGACAGTTTCTATATTCTCCCTTTTATCAATATACGACGGGGGGATTGTCATCAGGTCCCTTATCAGAACCGTATCATACAGATCATGATTGAACATTATTTCCCTTACTTCGTCAAGCGAAACCACACCGTCAAGAATATTGTACTGATCTACCACTGGAAAGATGTTCCGTTTTGATTTTGAGATAACTTTTACCAGATCACCCAGGGTATCAGTTGCCTTTACTTTGACCAGATCCGTTTCAATCTCTTTCTTCCAGTCCATTAAGGTCATGACTGCTTTATCCATATCGTGGGTAATAAGTTCTCCCCTTTCAGCAAGCTGAACATGATAAATGGAATAACGCTCAAAACTCCTGACAGTTATATATGCAACGGTGGCAGTGATAATGAGCGGGATCAGGAGGTCATAACCACCTGTGATTTCCGCTATGAGAAAAATTGCCGTCAGTGGAGCATGCATCACACCAGCCATGACCCCAGCCATTCCGACAAGTACAAACCTGTTGTCAGGAAGGTTTACATTGAAGAACTTATTAAGAATATCTGCAATAAGGAAACCATTGACTCCGCCTATAAACAGTGTTGGTGCAAATATTCCCCCGACACCTCCTGCCCCATTGGTTGAACTGCTTGCAAATACCTTCAGGAATACCAGTCCTGCCATGAATAATGCTATTGATAAGAAACTTCCGGCATGAAGGTTCAAAACGGATTTTGCAAATACAGCATCCGCATTCCCCTGCAAAAGCGACATTATTGTATCATAACCCTCTCCATAGAACGGTGGGAAAAGCCAGATAAGTCCTCCGACGATAATACCCCCGATTATAAACCTGATGAAAACGTTTTTGATCCGCTCAAAATTCTTTTCAAGTAAAAGAGTCATTTTAGAGAAATAGAGCGATACAAGTCCCGAGCCTATCCCGAGAACAAGATACCATGGTATATTGGCAATATTAAATGCAGTTTTTATCGAAAATGAAAACAGCACTTTGTCGCCCATGAGGAAATATGCTACCGTGGCCGCCGTCACAGACGAAATAAGCAAAGGTACGATTGATGAAGTTGTCAGATCAAGCATCAGTATCTCCAGGGTGAAAACTATGCCGGCAATCGGAGCCTTGAAGATCCCGGATATGGCACCTGCTGCACCGCAGCCGATCAGGAGAGTCACACTCCGGTAATTGAGTTTAAAGAACCTGCCGATGACTGAACCGATAGATGAACCTGTAAGCACAATCGGCGCTTCTGCTCCTACCGAGCCGCCGAAGCCAATAGTAATTGTAGCTGCAACTATTGATGTCCATGTATTGTGAGCTTTCAGGTAACTCTTTTTCTTCGAAATAGCATAAAGAACCCTGCTAATACCATGCCCTATATTATCTTTGACCAGATACCTTACAAAAAATAATGTAATCAGCATGCCAATTACCGGGTATACCAGGTAGAGATAGCTTCCCGATTCAGGTGTTATTCCGTTCGTAAGTATGTGGCGTGTGTAGTGTATCGCATTTTTCAGTAATGCCGCAGCAATGGCACTCAGCAAACCAACTACCAGACTTAGTATGTAAATTAGCTTGACCTGATCAATATCTTCAATGCGCGGATGTAATAACTTCCTGAGAAACCTGTTCGTGAACATAATTATGCAAATATAAAAACATTACCAATCTATCTCCTTTTTTTATTTAAGTTTGTCTCAATTGAAACGATCATAAAAATCAATGTAACTTATACCTGTCAGAGAATGGTCAGCTTCAGTAAATTAACACTGGATAACGGATTAAGGGTTATCGTTCATGAAGACAGATCTACCCCGCTGGTCGCAATGAATCTTCTTTATTACGTTGGGTCACGGGATGAGGACCCTTCATCGACCGGACTGGCACATTTGTTTGAACACCTTATGTTCGGAGGCACCGCTGAGATTCCTGAATTTGACAAACCTCT
>Ga0187886_1001644_pt1 | contig 19762 bp, 14 predicted proteins | sample June2016WEW_20_1_FD_133001 | JGI IMG/M metagenome (GOLD analysis project Ga0187886, IMG submission 133001) | Peatland microbial communities from SPRUCE experiment site at the Marcell Experimental Forest, Minnesota, USA - June2016WEW_20_150 | ecosystem: Environmental > Terrestrial > Soil >... | reverse complement strand
GGTTACTTGCGTTATTCAGAATGGCGATTGATATGGAGCTGGTCGTGGGGGCGTCGCTATTGGCGGCGGTATTTTTGCCTTTCGGAACGCATTTAGGCCCGGCAGCGGGATTTGCAATATACCTTGTGAAAGTTTTATTTGTAATATTATTAGTATCCCTGTTTCGCACGGTTTTCGCGCGGCTGAGAATCGACCAGATGATTGCTTTTTGCTGGAAATATATGGCGCCGCTTGCATTTGCGCAGCTTGTCGCGGATTTGATAATAAAAGGAGCACATAGCTAATGTTCAGGCCGGGAAAAATGATAAAAGAGGTCCTCGGTTCGGTCTTAAAAAGGCCGGCGACCACTACCTACCCCTTCGGCGACAGGAGGGAAATCGCGAAAAATTTCCGCGGCAAACTTCGGTTCTTCCCGGAAAAATGCATCTGCTGCAAAATGTGTATGAGGGACTGCCCTTCCGGCGCGATAAACATTAAAAAATCAGCAGAAGGCAAAATTTCAGCCGAAATAGACCTCGCCAAGTGCATATACTGCGGACAGTGCGTGGAGGTCTGCCCCAAGGATGCGCTCGAAAACACAACCGAATTTGAGCTGGCGCAATTAGAACATGGCAAACTCAAAGTTACCTTCAGCGCCGACGCTGTTAAAAAAGAGGTTTAGCCACAGAGGACACAGAGGTCACAGAGAAGAAAAGATAAAAGTAAAAATTAAAACAGTGGAAATCCGTGTCTAAAAGAAATCCTCGCCAACCCGTATCTGATATCCAAAACGAACTAAAGCAAAAGCTTGAAAACGCCGGGCGTGTCGCAATTCTCGGCATCGGCTCAGAGCTAAGGGGCGACGACGCGGCGGGTATTTTGACGGCTCAACAAATCGAAAAAACAATCAGTAAAACATATAAAAATAAAGTATGTCATTCTGAGCGAAGCGAAGAATCTCGTCCTCATTCACACCAGACCCTTCGCTGCGCTCAGGGTGACACCAATACACCTGAAGTCCGTGTTTTTATAGGCGATACGGCGCCGGAAAATCTTACGGGCGAGATTAAGCGGTATCAGCCGACTCATTTGATAATCATCGATTCAGCGGACCTCGATATCGAGCCGGGCCAAATCAGATTAATAAATCCTGAGCAAATCGGCGGGACGTCGTTTTGCACGCATATGCTGCCAACAAGCGTTCTTATCAATTACCTGATGCAATCCTTCAAATTCGAGATTATCGCAATCGGCATCCAGCCCAAAACGCTTACCTTCGGTGCAAAGCCCTCGAAAGAAGCCCGGCAGGCAGCCAAACAACTTTCCAGAGTAATCGTCGAATCGCTGGAATAATCAAATGAAAAAGGGGATTCGCAAAATTACGAATCCCCTTACAAATCAAAATCAATCGCGACGGATTAATCTTCCTCGGTTATCCTCATCCCGTAGAACGAACGGGCGACGAAAAACGCTGATATGACAAAGAATATAATCGCCAGCGTGATGTTGACTTTCCTGCTCAAAACAAGTGCAAGCTCGATAGCCAGAACGCCGAACAGGGTGCTGAACTTGATGACGGGGTTCATCGAGACCGAAGAGGTGTCCTTGAACGGGTCGCCGACGGTGTCGCCAATAACGGTTGCGGCGTGCAGCGGGGTGCCCTTTTCCCTGAGGTCAACTTCGACGTATTTCTTGGCGTTGTCCCATGCGCCGCCGGCGTTTGCCATAAAGATTGCCTGGTAGAGGCCAAATAACGCGATTGAAATCAGGTAGCCGATGAAGAAATAGGGGTCAAGGCAGGCAAAGGCCAGCGTGCTGAAGAATATGACCAAGAACAGGTTTATCATACCCTTCTGTGCGAATTTCGTGCAAATCTCGACGACCTTGTTGCTGTCCTCGCTGGATGCCTTGGTCGCGCCTTCGAGCTTGATATTAGCTTTGATAAACTTCACGGCGTGATATGCGCCGGTCGATACGGCCTGAGTCGAGGCGGCGGTGAACCAGTAGATAATCGCGCCGCCGGCCATCAGCCCGAGCAAAAACGGCGGGTTGAGGAGGGAAAGCTTATCGATGTTCACAGTGAGCCTCTGGGTCAGAATCATAATGATTGAGAAAATCATCGTGGTCGCACCTACGACTGCTGTGCCGATAAGGACGGGCTTGGCGGTCGCCTTGAAGGTATTGCCTGCTCCGTCTGCTTCTTCGAGAAACCTCTTGGCCTTGTCGAAGTTCGGCTCGAATCCGAACTCCTTTTTGATGTCCGCCTTGATGTTGGGAATAGTTTCAATCAGCGAAAGCTCATAAACGGACTGTGCGTTGTCGGCGACGGGTCCGAATGAGTCAACGGCGATTGTTACAGGCCCCATACTCAGGAAGCCGAATGCCACAAGGCCGAACGCGAAAACCGAAGGAGCAATCATTAACACGTCAAGCCCGACGGTGCTGACGCCATAAGCGATTGCCATAAGAGCAAGAATGGTCAGCCCCATCCAGTAGGCGCTGAAATTGCCGGCGCAAAAACCGGCCAGAATTGTCAATGGCGCCCCGCCTTTGCGCGAGGCATTGACGATATTCTGAACGTAAGCCGATTTGACGGCGGTGAACATATTGACTAATTCGGGAATCAGGGCGCCTGCGATTGTGCCGCAGGTAATAATCGACGCGAACTTCCACCACATTGAGCCGTCGCCGAGGGTCGGTATAACCAGCCACGAAACGAGATAAGTCAGGCCGATTGAGACGAACGAAGTCAGCCATACGAGCGAAAGCAGGGGTTTCTCGAAATCCATTTTTTCGGCGTTACCGAAGCGGGCCTTTGCCACAGCGGCATTTATCCAGTAGGAAACGCTGCTTGTGAAAATCATTACAAGCCGCATAACAAAAATCCAGACAAGCAACTGAACCTGAATAGCCGGGTCTTTGACCGCAAGACATATAAAGGAAATCAACGCGACACCTGTTACGCCGTATGTTTCGAAGCCATCGGCGGTAGGCCCGACTGAGTCGCCGGCATTATCGCCGGTGCAGTCGGCTATGACGCCCGGATTGCGGGCATCGTCTTCCTTGATATTGAAGACGATTTTCATCAGGTCGGAGCCGATGTCGGCGATTTTGGTAAACACGCCGCCGGCGATTCTCAGGACCGATGCGCCTAATGACTCGCCGATAGCGAAGCCGATGAAGCACGGCCCGGCGTAAAGGGGGTTGATAAACAGCAGGATACAGAGCATTACGAAAAGCTCGATACTTATCAAAAGCATCCCGATACTCATACCGGATTTGAGCGGTATTTCGTAAACCGGGAAAGGCCGGCCTTCCAAGCTCGCAAAAGCCGAACGCGAGTTTGCGAAGGTGTTGATTCTCATCCCGAACCAGGCGACGGTGTAACTGCCCATAATACCAATCAAGCTGCACGCCAGGATAATCGCCACCTTGGCAGGTTCCATTTTCTGCAAACCGGCGAAATACACCGCTATGATGATTGCCACAAGCGCCCAAAGGACGATTATGAACTTGCCCTGTGTGAAGAGATATGTTTTGCAGGTGCCATAGATTAGCTCGGAAATCTCGAGCATCGACTTGTGCACCTTCATATTCTTAATACGGGAGTACTGCACCATTCCGAAGACGATGCCGAAGGCACATATCGCCAGCCCCCCGATTAACAACGACCAGCCATCAACTCTGTCGCCGAAAAACTTGACCGACTTGAGGTCCGGCAAAATCAGTTCCGCTTCGCTGGCCAGCGCCGATGTGGCACTGAATAACAGCGTAAGCATACCCGCCAAGGCAATTCGCATTGGCGTCAAGACACCATTTTCACGCCTCGTTTCCACTTTTTTCTCCTTAAAATTTTCAAGTAATAAGGTCATACATCCCTGTAAACTTAAAAATCGCAAGTTTAACCAAATAGGCGGTTTATGCAAGTATTATTACATACATCGGCGACTTTCTGAATTTTCAACAACCCTTTATCAGTTGACCTTTCGCGTTATAACGGGGGTATGGGCGTAACTTTGCCACAACGCCTCGATGTTCTTGGCGTCCAATTTGTCGTCGTAAACAACCATTCGATAACGCAATGTGTATTCCCTTTGCGGCTCGATTTTCCAACCCTCGTGGCGAATCGGGCAAAAATCAAAAAATATCGCGCCGTTGCCGTCGTTAACGTCAGGGGGCCAGAGCCGTATTGGTTCGGGGTGTTTGCGGTTTGCGGGATGGCTGAAAAATGCGATGCCGCTTGTATTATTGCCGTCGCCAAAGGAGCCGCTGATGTCGCACCACCTCGCACAGTTGCCGTCGGCGTCTTTTCGCGTTTTGCCTTCCGAGGTCAAAACGGCGCTGTTACCCCTGTTCCACTTTTCAGTCGCACGATACCCGATACCGCCGCCGTAACGATAATCATCGAAATTGATGGGCGTGTCCAGCGCGTCGTTTATAATGCTTGTGTAATCGATGAGCCAGATGAGTTTACCATTTACTTTGCCGGCGTATGCCCGCACGTCTGATAGCTCGTTCATAGCTACCTTTGGACGGGGTTTGAGAACGACGTGCTCCTGGCGCACTTTGTAGCCGGCGTAAACCGGGCCTGAGACCGTTGAAAGCACGCCTGAAAAGCGGACGGTCCCCTGGCCGCTGTTAAGGTTCCAGAAATCGACTTCCTTACCCTCGACCTGCGTTTTGGTCCAGGGGTTCCAGATGCCGTAATGATGATAATGGTCGGTCGGCTGAATACAGGTCATAATATTACCGGCGGGCGACCACAGGGGATGTATGAAACCGCTGCGTCGGTAAAGGGGGCTTACGCCGTTGGGGACGTCGTGAATGGCTGTGTAATAACTAAGGATGTTTTTTCCCTCACGGCCAAGTGTAATTGTATTGGCATCAATCGAGACGGTCATCGGCGACTGTGTTGCCTGTGTGTTTTCAAAGGCAATTTCATAAGTAACCTCGGTGTTAGCCGATACGGGGGTATCGAGCATAAACCACAATTGGGCGGTGTGGCCGGCTTCAAGTTGACAGGGTATAGGCCTTTTTACCGCTGAGTCAACACGATACAGGGCAATCCGCTGCGTGTCGGTATTAAAATTGACGTCCTCAAGGTCGATATGTAACGGTGTGGAAGCTGCCAGGGGGCTGTCGGTTTTCAGGATATATTTGTAAGACCTGTCATCGGCTGAAACTATTGAGCAGAGCATTAAAACGATAAACCATATAACCCGTTTCTCTTTCATTTTGGCCTCACTTCCCTTTTTGACTTTTCATTTGTGTAATTGAAACGCAAACTGACGCCATTTTATATCAAATCCCGCCTGCTGAACAGCCAGCCGAGGGCAAAAGTCAGTAATGTGCCGATGACTATCAGCCAGCTCCATGCAAGGTCAATGCAGCCGGCGTAGGATAATAATAGAAGCGCCGTCATACAGGCGGTGCTGATAATCATCGCGGCGATATTGCCAAGGTTCGACTTGCGTTTTGTAAGAACGCCTAACAGGAAAATACCCAATGTGGCGCCGCCGGTCAGTGAAATTATCTCAAAGGCAAACCACAGGATATTTTCCACCGGCTCGCAGGCAAAAGCGATAATTGCCAGAATCAGGCCAAACACAATTACCCCAATTCTTGAAATAATCAGGTAGTGTCTTTCAGTCGCGGACTTTTTTATAAGCGGGCGGTATATATCGGTTACGAACGATGACGACAGCGAGCTTAACGGCGAATCGATACTGGCTAACACTATCGCCGAAAGCATTAAACCCTTCAGTCCCGCGGGCAGGTAATTCAAAACAAAATGCGAGAGCACCTCTTTTGTTTTTTCAGGTCTGTCTAAGCCGGGGTTCTGGCTGTAAAAAACGTAAAGCAGCGTGCCGATTCCAAGATACAGGCACAAGATTGGCAGTCCGGCGATTATGGTCGAGATGATTGTCCGCTGGCTTGCCCGCCTGGTTTTGACGGTAAGCAGACGCTGCATAAGCTCTTGATCGGTTCCGAAAACAGCTAAGCCGACAAAAAACGCATTAGCGGTGCTTGCCCAGAAGGTCGTGGGGTTATTCAGGTTGAAACCGAAATTGAAAACGCTCAGCCGGCCAGCGCTACCGGCGATTTGCCAGACGGCTGGTAACCCGCCCTGAATTCTTGAAAACAGGTAAATAAATAATGTCCCCCCTGCCAGAAAGAATACAAGCGTTTGATACGCCCCCGCCCAGACCACCGCTTTTATGCCGCCAAAAGCAATGAAAGCGATGCTCACAATTGTAAAAACCAAAATCGTCTGCGCCAGCGACCAGCCGAGGATGATGCCGACGCCGAGACACGCAGCATACAACCTGACGCCTGAGGCAATCAGGCGGGTGATAAAAAAGAAAATTGAGCCGGCATACTGGGTTTCGGGGCCGAAACGATGCTTTAGGAATTCGTAAATGCTGGTGCAGTTATATTTGTAAAAAACCGGAATAAAAAGGAACGCCACGAGGATTCGGGCCGCGGCTGAGCCGATAAAAAACTGTAAATACTGCCAGTTCTCACTATAGGCCGTCGCGGGAACGCCGATAATCGTTAGCGCGCTGACCTCGGTAGCGACAAAAGACAGGCAGGCGACAAGCGAGGGAACCTTTCTGCCGCCCACAAAATAGTCGCTCGTGTCCTTTTCTTCCCGCCCGAAAACGTATGAAATGACAAAAAGCAGTGTAACCGCAAGGCCTGGTATTATTAAATCAATCATCGCCGTTCCCTAATGGCGTTTCTCAACAATTGGCCGCAATCGTCGAGAATTGCAATGGCTTGCGGAAGGTCAACTTTGCGAAAGTGCATAACGATTGCATACTTGACCTTACCTCTCGCAAGGGTAAGCAATTTAACGGCTTTTGCTTTTGAAAGCCCCGTCATTTGCGAAACAATCCGCTGCGACCTGTAGCGCAATTTATTATTTGTCGCATTGAGGTCAACCATAAGGTTGCCGTAAACCTTGCCCATTTTAATCATCGCCGTCGTGGTGAGCATATTGAGCACGAGCTTTGTCGCGGTGCCTGCCTTCATACGGGTTGAGCCAGTGATAACCTCAGGACCAACGACGGGGTTAATTACAATATCAGCGGGTGCATTCATAACGGCCTGCGGCGAGCAGGTGATAAAAATCGTGCCCGCCCCCAATTTTTTCGCCTGTCTCAACGCCCCCCGCACATAAGGGGTCAATCCACAGGCGGCAATACCGACAACCACGTCCTTACTGCATACTCGACGTTTTGTAATCGCCTCAGCCCCGTCATTGGCAATATCCTCAGCCCCCTCTACCGCCCTTACCAATGCCCGTTTTCCTCCCGCGATAATTCCCTGCACAAGCGTCGGCCCAACGCCGAAAGTTGGCGGGCATTCCGAAGCATCGAGCACTCCTAATCGGCCGCTTGTGCCAGCGCCGACATAAAATAACCGTCCCCCTTTGCGAAAATGCTTAACAATCATATCGACGCCAGCGGCGATTTTCAGACGCTCTTTACCAACAGCAGGCGCAACTAATGTGTCTTCGGCATTAATCAGTTCGACTACCTCCCGTGTTGACAACCTATCAATCGTCCTGCTGCGGGGATTATTGTGTTCCGTAAGTGGTAATGGTCTTTTTTTCCTCATTATGCGGGTATAATTTTTCCTAATATTAATGATTGTTTCGCTCCCGTGGCGGCGGGAACATTATTTGGTATGCCTCTAATTGTCGCAAACGCCAGTATCGCAAATGAAATCGCTTCTCTTGCGTCGCAGTTGATACCGAAATCATCGCTGAGCATAATCCTGCTTTCGCCAAGCTGCTGTCGTAACATTTTGACTAAAGTCGTGTTATGTGCGCCGCCGCCTGCCAATACTATTTCATCGGGCATTTTCGGCAAAAACCTTCGATACGCCTGCGCGATACTGACCGCGGTAAAAACAGTAACGGTTGCGACGATATTTTCAGCAGGTAACGACTTTTTCATAACCTTGCGATAAAACGCCTCACAATACTGTTGGCCGAATTCCTCCCTGCCGGTTGATTTTGGCGGGCGTCTTTTGAAAAACGGGTGTTTCAGCATATTATTTAAGATTGCTTTATCGACTACGCCCCTGGCCGCGAGTTTACCGCCCTTGTCGTAATTTTGCCTGCCCTTACTCAAAATCGAGATGATACCGTCGATGAGCATATTGCCGGGACCGGTATCGAAAGCAATTATATCGTCCGGATTACAATTTGCAGCGAGGTATGTAACGTTGGCGATGCCGCCGATATTTTGAATGGCACGATTACGCCTTTTGTCGCGAAACAGAAAATAGTCAGCGAAAGGCACCAAAGGCGCCCCCTGCCCACCTGCCGCTAAATCCTTAGTCCTGAAATCCGCAACCGTTGTAATTCCCGTCCGCTGGGCGATTACCGATGGTTCCCCTATTTGCAGGGTCGAGCGAATGGTTTTGTTGCCGAATCGCCTGCCTCCTGCGTTGTGGTAAATCGTTTGGCCGTGAGAGCCAATCAAATCAATCGAGCCGGGCGATATTTTGTTTTTCCTGCACAACTTTATAACCGATTCCGCGAAAACCTCGCCTAATACAAAATTGAAATGGCAGACGTCGGCAACAGCAGACGATTCTCCCCGGCAAAGCTGAAGGACTCTTCTACGCAATTCCTGGGAATAGGGGAATGTATCAAACGCCAGCACTTTCACCTTATCAGCATCAATATCAATAACAGCAACATCGACGCCGTCGGCTGACGTGCCCGACATCAGGCCCGCCACCCGCATTTTTGTTTTCTGCGAAAGCTCCGCTATATGATTTCCCGCTTTCATTTCGCCAATTCCCTCTCGGCTTGCTGAAACAGCAACAGGTTATCATTCAGCCGGGAAAGCTTATTACGGGCTAACCAAAGTTCTTCAAAATCATTCCCTGCATCCCGCATTTGAGTGCTCAGCCGTTGTAATTCCGACTTCTTAACATTTTGGTTCGCCCGCAAGGCCTTTGCCGCCAATGCGCGTTCACTTGCCAGGCAATCCAGACGCGCCGCAAGTTTCAATTCCTGTAACGCCAACTGCTCAAAATTATCCGCCGATTCCAAATTTGCCGGCCATACGCTCTCATCTGATAATTGAGCCAGTATTTGGCGCAAACCCTGCTCACTCATAATATCAATCGGGCTTATGGCCGTCGGCTCGCTACGCAAAATCGGTTCAAAAAGTGATTGAAACAATAAAGACGCATTAGGTATGGTCTTGCCGCAGACGATATAAGTGCTGCCTAATAATTTAATCGACTCAGCCATCCGGTTATCATGCTGACCAAAGGCGCTACCGCAAAAATTCTCGGTAAATTTAGCGTTATCGACCGCTTTACCATTCCAGGAATTGGCCGCACCGTGCGCGAAACCGTGCAAGCTGACGCCTAAGAAATTACGATGCCCGTTGTCGCCCCAGTCGGTATTGAGAAAACCCTCGGCATCATACTTACGCCCTTCGGCTGCAAAATTAGTTACGTTACCCATCGAATTAGGCAATCTCGTCCCGTGCGTAAGCCAACTGCTCGTCCCGGGGCAAACCATCACAGGCAATCCCGCATTTGCAATTTCGCCCGTTCTTGCGATATTGGCCCCATCCTGCTCATATTCCCAGTTGAGCAAAACTATATCGCGAGGCAATTCGCTTAACAATTCCGGGTGCTTCAATATAATATCCGCCCAGGCGTTCATACGTTTGCCGTGCTTTTCGCAAAGCCGGTGAATTTTCAGCAGGAAATCGAGATAAACCCGCCCCACGCCTACTCGCAGTGCTTCCTCTCTGCTTCTGCCTTTGCCAAGTTCCCAGGTCTCGTCGCAACAAACGTTAAAATCTTCCGCTTCGAAAAGCGGCACAAATTCGCTATATAACTCCTCGATAAGTTTTATTGAGCCGGGGTCAATGGGGCAAAGCGTCGTCCCGCCTGTGGTGAGCGAAGTCGAACTACCGGGGAAACCGCGAAAACCGGGCATTTCACCCAAATGCCTGTATTTCGGCAGCGCCAAAATCTTCTCAAAATGCCCGAAACTCGCAAGTGAGCCGACTAACCGGATATGGTGTCTGCGGCAATGCTCCTGAAAATCAATAATCTCATCAGGCGTAAAAGGGCTGTAACCATCGCCAATATCAGGGTGCTTTTTAAAAGTGAATACGTTTTCAATATAAAGCTGAATCTCATTGATTTTCCAGTGCGAAAGCCACGTCGCCAATTCCTTCAGCGTTTCAAGCTTAGGCACTTTACCCCGCGAGCAATCCAGATAAACCCCCCGTCTGCGAAAATCCGGCTCATCCTCAATCTCACACACAGGCAGATTTTCCCCGCACCTTGCCGCTAAATCTTGTAGCGTCTGCAGCGCGTAATACTCGCCTGCGTCTGTTTTGGCAAATACCTCGATTGCCTCCTGAGTGATGTTAAGCCGATAACCCTCAGGGTTGGCAATATTTTTATCGCGATATGTTTTTAACGAGGAACCCCACTCCCGTTTCTCGATTCTCGATCCTTGATTCTTGATTCTCGAGTATCGAGCATCGTGCATCGAGTATCGAGAACTAACCTTCTTTACCGGCACAACTAATCCGGCAAAATAACTTTCATCCCTGATAGTCATTCCGTTAATATAGCATAATTGAAGCAACTGCAACAAGGTTACGTGACTCGTTCGAGCGACGAGCCACGGGTCACGAAGCCCTTGGCGGAGTCTCGTTTCGGCGAGACGAGCAACGCTTAAATCCCCGGCAGCGGGTCTTTCTTGCGATACACCATTCCCTGGAAAACCGCTATTACCTCCCCCTGCTCGTTTTTGACATCTATCGTATATGAAGCTAATTTCGGATTGCAGGCGATTTCCCTCCCCTCGGCGTAAAGCACCGTGCCGACAGGGGATGCCTTGATAAACGAAATTGAGGCGTTGATTGCAACCGCCACCGTCCCGTGCGAATTAGACGCCGCGGCGAAGACAAGGTCAGCTAATGTAAATACCGCCCCGCCGTGAACGATATCGACGCCGTTTAAATGCTGAGGCCCAACCGTCATTTTGGCCTTAGCTTTGCCCGGCGAGACCTCCAATAACTCAATCCCCACCATTTCCGCGAACTTGTCCCTCTTGAAAAACTCTCTTATCTTGTCCATTTCTTTATTACTCCTTCACCACCAAGACACGAAGCTCTTGCGAAGCGAGGCGTAGTCTCGCTTTGCGAGGGCGGAGTCTCGCCTTAGCGAGACTAAGACACAAAGATATTTGTGAATTATGATTGCTGATTTATGATTTTGCAATAAGAAAGATTAACCACTTACTTGTCCGACGAAGCTTTAGCGAAGGCGGATTACACGAAGCCCTTGGCGGAGTCTCGCCTTCGCGAGACGGATTTCACGGATTTTTTTAGACAAAGAGATAATGCAAGAATCTTGACAACCGACCGGATTTTCCGCATAATGACCCCATAATTTTTCAGGAGAAGATAATATGCTCAATAAAATGGTTGTGGTTCTGTCACAGGTATCATTATGTTATATGATTGTTTGGCGCTATGGAGATAACTGAAATTACAAGACGGGAGATACTGGACCTACTTCTTCTTGCCCCTCGACCGTTCCATGGTCATATAGATCTTATCAGTTTCTTAAAGCGCATCTGGGATCTATCTTCTATGCCGTCCACAGATCACCGCTTCGCAGATGCAGAAGGTGATATCTGGCAGCACATGGTGAGGAATGAGGACTGGACTTACAATACACTACTTTATGATCACTTAGATCTAATAGGTTGCGATGACAGCGTGTTCCTGAAGTTCATCGAGACATGTCTTCATCCCCTCGTGATCCGAGACGAAGAAGAAGCCGCGAGTATGTCCGAAGAGTTCAACAAGCTTCTCAACCAAGACGGGTATTGCTTAGAGGTTAGCTCTAAAATTTCTGGAAGGCCCGTTTATTCTGCGGTCAAGATAAATGCGTCTGAGCATATTATTGAAGATACCGATGTATATGAGATTGTCCTCTCTTTTGCTGGTGAAGATCGGGAATATGTAGAACGCGTAGCAGAATACCTCAAGAAAAAAGATGTTCGGTGCTTTTATGACAAATACGAAGAAGTAACCTTATGGGGAAAGGATCTCGCAGAGCATTTAGATAAGGTCTATCGTTCAGCAAGATTTTGTGTGATGTTTATTTCACGTCATTATGCTGAGAAGTTGTGGCCAAACCATGAACGGCATAGCGCTTTGGCTCGCGCTGTGAAAGAAAAAGGTGAATATATTCTCCCAGCACGATTTGATGATACACAAGTTCCAGGTGTTCGTCATACTCTGGGGTATGTTGATCTTCGCTCAAAGTCTCCTGATGAGCTTGGATATATGATTCTTCAAAAATTGGGACGCAACCAATGAAAAATCGTATATTTCGCAGCATAAAAAACCAAATGATAAATTCAGATTATAAAAAACATATTATATTCTCTGAACTTTCAGAATATATAGATTTCTATAAATCATTATCTATGTCCATATTCCAATTTATACCACAAGGCACCTCGATGATGTTTAATATTGATTCTTATTTGATTTCTTCAATTCAAGGGACAGTCGAATCTATAAAACTCATTCTTAAAGATGGCAAAATTAACGATTCTTACGCTTTAACAAGAAAGTTTCACGAATCAGTTGTTATTAATATTTATGAAACCCTATATTTGAAAGACAATTTCAATATTGATAATTTTGTTGTTAAGAAGATAAATGATTGGGTTTGCGACAAAGAAGACCTTCCGCAGTACCGCGATATGATGGAATACATTTGTAAATCAAAAGCACTTGATAGAGTCAATAAAATGTTGGATGTAGGTTTAAAAGGCCATTATCACAATATTAGAAATAAATGCAATGACCATACTCATTACAATTTATTCTACTATATGATGTTGAATGATAACCAAATATATTTAATGGATAGGTTGAAATTCCTTGATGAATTGTCAGGCGATATACGTGATATTTTCATTCTGCATTTTATTTGGCTCTTTACACTCAATGGGCATTACATGGCTTCAAGCGATTATAGGGATAGTTTAGAATGTGGTATAACTCCGGAGGAAGATTCGCAATATTGGATTGCCCCGTTTGTCCAAAAAGTTTTTGATAGAATAATTAAAAAATATAGAATAGACCTGGCTACAGAGTTAAAAAATACAACGTGCATGAAATTGGAATAATTGAAGAAAGATATTTATTGTTACGAGGATTAATTTCTCTATAACCTCTGTCTCGCGAAGGCGAGACTACGCTTCGCTTCGCAAGGGCTTCGTGTCCTCTTGCCAGTTGGCATCCCTAAGGGGAGTGGCTATAATGTCTCTTGCCGTAAGGCATCCCTAACGGGAGCAGCTAAAATGAAAGAAGAAAAAGAAAATGAGATTTAGACTTGGTTGTAAAATTGCTCACGAAGCCCTTAAACCAAGATTTACTGAGATATCACGATGGCGCGAGACCTATTCAATGTTTCAAATGGAATATCCAAGACCGAAATGGGGCTTTCGATTATTTTGGATTAGCTGCCCACTTTGTGGAAAAAAACTGCTTTTAAGTATGACGAGTTGGCCAATTAAGATAACGTCAGGTATTATATGCATCGGAATATACAACTATTTTGTATTTGAAGCTATAAATTTAAAAACAATAGGCGATACAATACCGGATTCGCTTTTCTATATTTTAGTTTTTGGAGCTTGCTTTCTTTGCATTTGTTTAGGTTTGTCTTTCAGCCGTGGACCTGGATTTATACATCCTTTAGGCGGAAAGACCGGAGAACCAATGCATATTATAGATCATAAATGTTCGCACACATCAAATAAACCATAAATCAGAAATAGCTTAGTGTCTTTGTGACTTGGTGGTTAAAAGTGGAAAAGGGAATAATTGATTTTCATACCCACGCGTTCCCGGATGAGCTTGCGCCGAGGGCGATGAAGAAGCTATTGGAAGAAGCGCCGGGGGTGCAGGCGTTTCTTGACGGCAAAATTTCATCGTTAGTCGAATCAATGGACCGAAACGGCATAAGCAAAAGCGTTATATGCTGTATCGCAACTACGCCGGAGCAATTTATACCTATTCTCAACTGGTGTAAGAAGGCACAGACGGAACGATTGATAATGTTTCCCTCGATTCATCCGGCTGATAACAAATTTAAAGAGCGATTGGGAGCTATAAAAGCGGAAGGGTTCAAGGGCGTTAAGATGCACCCGTATTACCAGGACTTTCGGCTCGATGAGGACAGGATGTTAGCCATTTATGAGGAGCTTATCAGAAATGACCTTATGTTAGTCGTCCATACCGGTTTCGATATCGCGTTTCCAAATGACGACAGGGCTGACAGTCATAAAATCCTGAAAATTACAGAAATGTTCCCGCAATTGAAGTTTGTCGCGACGCATTTAGGCGCCTGGCAGCAATGGGATGAGGTCGAGAAGGTTTTGGCGGGCAGGCACATATATATGGAAACATCGTGGTCGCTGGAATGTATTTCGCCGGAACAGGCCAGAAGAATCATACTTAAACACCCGCCTGACTGCGTCCTATTCGGGACCGATTCGCCCTGGACAGACCAGGGAAAGTCCATCGAGCTGCTAAAGAACCTGAAACTACCCGCGGAGCTTGAAAAAAGGATTTTGGGTGAAAACGCCAAGGCACTGCTTCACCACTAAGACACCAAGGCACCAAGGAAAAAATAAAGAAACTTAGTGTCTCCTGTTCCCGTTTCCCGTAAGGGATGCCTTTCGGCAAGGGATAGCTTACGCCATTGCGCGGGAATGCCCCTTCTTCGTTAAAACTGCGAAGGGCAGGCAAAGGGAACCGTGAAATGGGTGGTTAAAAAAACGTTTGAAAACCGGCCTTGTATATGGTATTATCCCGCGTCTATTTTAGACACTGATTAACACGGATTTACACGGTTAACAACTCAATTCTCTGTGACCTCTGTGTTCTCTGTGGCTAAAAACTCTGTGGCTAAACATTAAGCGAACTAAAAAAAGAGGAGATATCGAATGGCGAAGGCCGGCGGATTAAAAATGAGCGATGTATTCACGATTTCAGGAAAGCAGATACCTGAGATTTACGTCAAGAACAAGATGTCGGTGCATTTTCAGGGAATGTCAAAGACAATGGACTTCCCGCTGACCATATTCCTGCAGGGGGCACCAACCTGCTCGGTAGGCATATCTCCCGAAGGTTTATACAACCGGATTAACGACGCGGGGCGATTAGTTTATATAAATCAAAAGGCAATTCAATTGGCTTCAGCACCGATTGTCCGAATCAGCAACGAAAAGCCGGTTATGCTGACAACGAAAAAACCTATCGTAATCGAATGCGCTGATGATATACCTGTTTCGGACCGGTATTATTATCAGCCGGTAGATGTAAAGCAGGTTACGCTCTCATTAGCTACGCCTGATGCGGAAATGTCTTATAAATTAGGCAAGGCAAAAGTAACCAGAAGAATGATTAGCCCGTTTTTGTCAGGCAATGTTCAAGCGTTAACGCCAATCGGCGTTGAGGAGTACGAGGTCGAGAACACATCGAAAGAAACGCTGCAAATCACATTAGTAATACCGAGGCCGACGCTGGCCAACCTGCAGGAAAAGAAATACAGACCGATTGACCAGGACACCGCTTTTATATGCTCTGCGGCGATTAAAGGCCACGACCATAAGGATTTCAGTTTCGCCGGTATAAGAGGCGTGATAATGGGCAGCACCGAAAGCCCGGAGAAAATGGTCATAGCCGTGCCTGAAATGGAAGGCGTGAAAATAGACACACAGCCCTATTTCAGATTGAACAGCTTAAAGCAGGATATGCTATTGAAGGCGGATGGCGGCTTTTATGAAAAATTAGGGCCTAAAGTCAATAATGATTACGGCTCAGCCATCAGCGTTACTTTCACGGTAAAACCCAAAGCGACGTTCAAGGTTCCGGTTGCCATTGCTTTTGATTTCCCGCAGCAGTGGTATGCCGACGGGACGCGGTTTGACCGTAAATACACCAAACATTTCGCAAATAAAGAAACCCGCGCGCAAGATATGGCCAAATTAGCGCTGGATAACTTCAAAAACTGGCAAAACAGAACGTCGGCAATTCAAAACAGGATTTACGAGCTGATTCTGCAAAATCCCGCTTATAAAAATGACGCAAAGGGCGCGATTCTGCTGACGCGATTGATTATCAACGAATTTCATTTCCCGTTGTCAAATGCCGCGGCGTGGATTGAGGATAAAGACGGAAACGACGTGGCGAGATTCCTCGAATGTTTCGATTACCCTTACGTCAACTCGCAGGACGTTGACTGGTTTTCGCCGATACTGCTGATGCTTTTCCCGCAGGTCGAAAAAGAAATATGCCAGCGGTTTATCGACTCGATAAACGAAGAAAACCTTACGGAGCGGTATTATCATACGCACGCCTCATTTGCCGAGGCGCGGCAGCATTTTATGGAGCACCCGGAAGAATACGAAGGCGTGTCGCTGACCCATATCAAGGCCCCGACCAAAATCAAAGGGAGCTTGTCGCACGATTTAACCGCTTTGACTTTCGGCAATCCGATGCGGAATATAAGCGAATACGCCTGGTATAACACCAACTACTGGATAGACCTGTTCCCCAAAATATCGCTGAGAGTATTGCGTAACGTCAAATACACCGGCGACATCGATTTCCTGAAGAAAAACTGGGAGACGCTGAAATTCGGGTTCGAGTTCCTGCAAAAGCTCGATTACGACAAAGACGGCATCCCCGAAGGCAACCCGGATGAGGTGAAAAACACATTCGATAATATACCATTGTTCGGCATCGACTCATACAGCACAAATGGTTTTCTGGCGGCGTGCAAGGGGATGAGCAAAATGGCGGAAATGATGGGAGATTTAGCCGCCAAAAAACGATACGATGAAATTTTTGCGAAGAGTTTTAAGGTTTATGAAAAGCTGTGGATAGACAAGAAAACCAACAGGGGCCCGATGCGGTATTTCGCAACCTGTATGGACCTCGCGACGGGCAAGGAAAACACAGACGTCTGGACAAATCAGCTTGACGGAATGTGGTATCTGATAGCGATGGGCGAGGAGCCGTTTATCCCCGCCGAGCAGGCAAAACAGGCGCTTAAGACGATTTTCAGGAATAATCGTAACCCGCTGGGCTGGGCGACGGCCCGGACACAGGCGGGTAAACCCGTGGAATCGGACCAGGGAAAGGACGTCTGGGTTGCGTCGAATTATGTTCTTGCGCAGCTTCTGGATTATTACGGGCTGGTTAAGGAGAGCAAAGAAGTATATAAGGTAATGGATAAGGTCGTATTCCAGCACGCCAACTCAATGATAACGCCGGAAAGCGTCAGGCCCACGTTTGAAAAGGAAGCCGGCGAATCGAAACCGGGGCCTCACTATATCGTTTGCGGCTATACCAGGCCGGGTGCGATTTTAATGCAGCTTTTGATTCAATTTGTTAAAGAACAACAGCAGAAGTCGGGGAATATAACTATAAGTTCTCAGCAACTGAAAGCATTCTTAACCGACCTATTTAAAAAATAGTATGATGGAGTTTTACTATGAGAACAATCGTTTCGACAAGAATCGTTCTGTTGGTCTGCTTGTGCCTGGTTTCTTCCTGCAGCAATGCTTTTGCAATCGGCCAACAGAAATACATCGATACTGTTGCCCCCGTTAGCTTGCCTGGAGCTTTTTTTCTTGCATATAAAGGGGACGTCCCAACCCTTTATGTTGATTCAAATGACTGGCCTGGTGTAATTCGGGCTGTCAACGATCTTGCTGAAGATATTAATCGCGTTACAGGCATTTTACCTAAAATCACACATGATCCGAATTACAATTATTTTGTAAAGCCCACGGTTGTTATCGGCACAATTGGCAAAAGCAAAATTATTGACGAAATGATTCACGATGATGTATTTGATGTGAATCAAATTGCCAGCAAATGGGAATCGTTTATTATCAATTCCAGAATTAAATTTGGAGCCCAAAGCTTACTTATAATCGCGGGCAGCGACAAGCGGGGAACGATTTACGGGATATATGACTTGTCGGAGCAGATTGGCGTCTCGCCGTGGTACTGGTGGGCGGACGTTCCCGTCGAGCATAAGGATTCACTATTTGTAAAAGCGGGAACATACGTTCAGGGGCCGCCTGCTGTTAAGTATCGCGGGATATTTATAAACGACGAGGGTTTTGCGCTTACCCCGTGGGTCAAGGAAAAATACGGAAATTACAACAGTCAGTTTTATACCAAAGTTTTCGAATTGCTGCTTCGGCTAAAGGCAAATTACCTCTGGCCGGCGATGTGGAACAACGCTTTCAACGAGGATGACCCAAATAACCCGCGATTAGCAGATGAGTATGGTATCGTGATGGGGACATCGCATCAGGAGCCGATGCTTCGCGGGCAAAAGGAATGGGACAGGAAACACAGCAAGGTCTGGAATTATTATACCGACGCCAATACCCTGCGAGATTTCTGGCGGGACGGTATCAGGCGAAACAGGAATTACAAAAGCATTATTACTATGGGTCTGCGAGGGGCAAACGATTCGGAACTGGTGCCCAACGGAACCGATGAGCAGTGTATGAAATTTCTGGAAGAGATTGTGGCAGACCAGCGTAAAATGATAACCGAAGAGATAAATCCCGACATAAACAAGGTGCCGCAGATGTGGTGCCTTTATAAGGAGGTGCAGGGATATTACCAGAAGGGCCTGCGCGTCCCCGACGATGTAACGCTGTTATGGGCCGAGGATAACTGGGGCAACGTGCGCAGATTACCGACCGAAGAGGAGCGTAAAAGACCGGGCGGCGCGGGCGTTTATTACCATTTCGATTATCACGGCGGGCCACGCTCTTACGAATGGATTAATTCAATTCAAAACGCCAAAATCTGGGAACAGATGACTTTGGCCTATAATTACGGAGCGACCAGAATCTGGATTGTCAACGTTGGCGATATCAAGCCGATGGAATACCCGATTGAGTTTTTTATGACTTTCGCCTGGGACCCGCAAAAATGGCCCAAAGAAAGAATTTCAGAATTCGCAAAGTTATGGGCACAGCGTGAATTCGGGCCTAAATATGCCGATACAATCGCCGACGTTATGGCAAAATATACAAAATACCACGCGAGGCGAAAAGCCGAACTACTTGACCCCACGACGTTTTCGCTTACAAATTATCGCGAGGCGGACACAGTAGCAGCCGATTTTAACGCGGTAAGCGCAAAGGCCGAGAAAATATACAACAGTTTGCCTGCAAATTATAAAGACGCTTATTACCAGCTTGTGCTTTACCCTGCAAAGGCGATGGCACAGGTAACCGAGCTTTATATCGCGGCGGCTAAAAACAAATTATACGCGGAGCAGAATCGTGCGAGCACTAATGATATGGCGGCACAGGTAAAGGTGCTGTTCAAAGCAGACGCCGATATGTCGCAGTATTACAACAAGACAATGAGCGGCGGCAAATGGAACCATATGATGGACGCGGTGCATATCGGCTGGACGAGCTGGAACCCGCCGGCCAAAAACAATATGCCTAAAGTTACTGAAATAAACGTCCCTGCCGAAGCGAATTTGGGCGTCGCCCTTGAGGGTTCGAGAAATGCCTGGCCTGCCTCCTCGGATGAACCCGCCCTGCCGGAATTCAGCTTTTTCGGCCAGCAGCAGCGGTATATCGACGTGTTCAATCGCGGCCAGACGCCGTTTGAATTTACCGCAAAAGCAGACAAGCCCTGGATTG
>Ga0187886_1001643_pt1 | contig 19765 bp, 28 predicted proteins | sample June2016WEW_20_1_FD_133001 | JGI IMG/M metagenome (GOLD analysis project Ga0187886, IMG submission 133001) | Peatland microbial communities from SPRUCE experiment site at the Marcell Experimental Forest, Minnesota, USA - June2016WEW_20_150 | ecosystem: Environmental > Terrestrial > Soil >... | reverse complement strand
GGTAGATGGGAGCAAACCAGCATCAACAAAGGGGAGTCATCTGGTGACTACCCTTTGTAAGGGTCCTCATCAGATGAGTACCTTTGCCAGTAGAACGGAAGGTTAGCACCTTCTGCCCAGCCTTCTCTCCCATTGAGCAGTGACCTCAGATAGATTGTTAATTTTGGCTGCTGCATGTCCTTTGATGACAGGGATCACCAGTGCAACTGAATCCCATTCTAGCCCTATAGCCCTAGAGTGGTACTGCAGGCCCTGCCATGAGCCTCCCTGGGGCTCTGTAGATGTAGTAAAAGCACATTGAGCCATACAAGTCCTGGAGGATTTAATGGCCTGTAGCTGCTCCTCAGATAGCTTCTGGGGCCAAAGGACAGCCTTACAAACTATCTGCCCATCGTCTAGGACCCTGGGCATCTCATCAATTTGACCCACTGCAGATACTGCTCCAGCTCGTCCATTGACTGGGCCTGATGTTACTGGTTTTCCAAACAAAAACCTGGCATGTTCCTTTATGGCAGCCTCTGGAATGTAAACTCCATCCACAATGGAGGGTTTAAATGCCAGGATTGATATTTTAAGCTCTTCTGCATTGTGAGTTAACAGTTTAACTTCATCTGAAGTCCCAAATCTTATTATTGATTCAAAAATAACTCTATTTCTCCTAATACTCTATTATAACAGTCTATTGACCAAAACCCTTATTAATACCTATCGAAGACTACTATTTGTAGAGAAGACTGCTACTTTTCCAGATTGAAAGGAGAATGAAAACTATGGAAGATAAATTAAAATTAAATAAGATTAAAATAAGATGTATTCACTGTGGCCATCTATGGGAGACCAAATCCCAGGCTGTTAATGTCTGCTGTGGGAGCTGTGGCAGGAAAACCCCTGCCAGGAGCAGACCTGAGAAGGTCCCTATCACTGCTCCTCCAGACTTGAAGAAGGCCAGGATAGGTCAGCTCCCTGATGGCTCTACCATAACAGGCAGCCCTACCATGAAACAGGCAGGGAGGATGGTCATGCAGGAGAGCATAGAGGTCCCATCCATTGGGAAGCATGAGAGTCCCATTACCTTCAGGCCCAGCCAGCACTCCCTAAGAATGATAAGGGGATCAGAACTATGGAAAACACCTACAGAGATCCATCTTTGTGATATATGTGGTCATAAACTGTTTGAAGATTTGAGATTCAACTGTATGGTGGATGAAAAAGTCAAAGTCCATGGCTCCTGCATTGCAGAGCAGGCAGTCCTTGAGTCTGGAGGGGATCTGGGCCAGGCCTCTGTAACATGGGGAATACCCCTGGAAGTTCTGCAGCAGAAAGCAAAGAAGCTAATCAAGATCATAGGAGAAGAAAATCATGTCTAATGATATTGTTTTTGATGATCCAAGTGAGCTGGGGCAGCTCCTGGAGTCTTCTAAGGCCCCATCTGTAGAGATCGATCACCAGGAAGTAGTGGCACAGGTTCAGAAGAATGCTAAGGCAAAGTCTGCAGGGAAACCCCAGGGAGAGAGCCTACAGCAGCATCCTGGGGCAGTACCTTTACCCCATCAGTCCAGGGAAAACCAGAAGTTTGCTGTCAATGGACAGATGCTCTCAAAGAAAGAGTATGATGCACTTTTCCAGGCCCAGGACCCAAACCTGTATAATTTCTTGTTAAAGGCCCAACGATCTCCAGAGATCATTGACCCAGCAGGCCCCATACCTGTGGGAGCTGACCCTCGATATCCCATAGAATCTGAGCTGGAAGCTGCAGTGGGTCATATCTGCTCTCATTGTCTCAGGGAGATAGAGGAGGAGGAATGCTCCTGGAAGGATGTAGGAACATTAGTATATTATGGAAAGAATGAAGCAGGGGAGCCCCTTATCTGGCATTATGGCTGCTGGATGACCCAGATCCTCCTCTGGGCAAAAGGCAATGCAGAGAAAGCCTGTGAAAAGTTTGGAGGAACCATCCTGGAGCTGCTGGTTTGGAGGAGAGAGTCAGGATATAATTGGCAAAGACTGGGTATGGTCAGGGGTGACTAAAATGACAGATTTACCTTCAAGGGACAGTATGAGCCCAGCAGCCAGAAAAGCAGAATTAAATCGATTGAATGATCTGGCTGATCAGCAGCTGGGCATTGTTAAGAGGGATGGTTCTCCCCTCTATACGGAAAAGAATCTTGACCCTGCTACTAAGAAGGCCCTTGACGAAACTGAACAAAAGAAACCTTCAGCCATTGATCACCTCTACAAGGTCAGCCCAGAAATGGAAAAGAAACTTGAACAGTTTGATAAAAGTATATCTGATGTACCTGCTCCCAGGAAAGCCCAGCCCATACTGAGCTTGAAAGAGAGGACCATTGCCTGGCACAAAAGTTTAGGAAGTCCCCAGTCTGTGATAGATTATGAGCTTTCACAAATAAAGGAGGGGAAATAATTTGAAGGCCATTAAGATGCACTGTGGTCATGGCAGGAAGAAGAAGGAGGGAGGAATAGATATCCACTCCCTTCGTCGTAGGTTCTCCATCTACAGGGGCTCTGAGGTTGATGAAGAGATCATGGATGACAGAACCTTTGACTGAGGAGCCATGCCTTCCAGAGCCTGGACTAAAGAGCAAAAGGAGAACTGGTCCACTGCTAATGGTCCTAATGTATATGAACTAAGAAAGTGGAAGAAAAGACAGGCAGCTCTCAAGCATTTTGCAGAAATGAGGGCTAAAGAAGAAGCTACAGGTTGATTCCCCAGCCATTCCTCCCAGGAATATATTCAAGAAACTGAATAAAAATTCTGTCCTTCCAAATGGATTGAAAGTCTGATTAACTTCAATCCATCATTTTTCCTGGGCTTATTACTTCTAATATTCCTTCTTTTCAAAAATAAAATACTATATTAACCTGCATTCCATTGATTCACCTATGAATCAGGCAAATAGAAAGAAAAGATTCTCTGTCACAGTGCCAAAGACAGAGCATAGCCAGTTAAAAGAGCTGGCTGACCAATACGGCTTCTCCCTGGACTCATTTGGGGCTGTGCTCATAGAGCAGGGCCTTAAAGTCTTCAGGCAGAATCCTACTTCCCATCCATGCCTTAACTGTCCACATGGAGGTAGCCCATGCCAGTAAGGGATCTCAGTGTCATCTTTAGCATCATTGACAGAGCCTCCAAACCACTTGAGTTTATACTTCAGAAGAAAAAGGAGCTGGAAGGCAAAGACATAACTGTAACAGCCAATGTTGATGCTGACACTTCAGGGGCAGAGGCCCTGGAAGGCTCCCTGGACCAGCTGGATGGAGCTGCATCTAAAGTTAAAGGGACCCTGGACAAAACCACAGAATCAGAGAAGAAAGAGGCCCAGGCAGCAAAACAGGCAGGACAGGAGACTAAAGGGGCTGGGGATGCTGCAAAATACAGTGATTCCATCCTGGGACGTTTACACTCCACTGTTGATGGGCTGTCCACTAAGTTTAGCTCCTGGAAAGACACCCTGGAGCCCCTTAAAACAAAGCTCCTGGCCCTCAATGCTGTTGTTCTAGGCTTTGCTGCTGTTGCAGTTAACTCTGCAGGCAAAACTGAGGAGATGGTTGATGAGCTGAACCATCTGAAGGGTCCTGACTTTTCCAAAGCCATCCAGCAGTGGGCTGAGGCTGGTTCTGGTAAAGCATGGTCTGGAAAGCAGCAGAGGCTGGCTATTGGCCTAGATCTCTCAGAGCTGGATATGTCTTCAGGAGATATCCAAAAGTTTGGAACTGAGATAGAGAAGTTCTACTTTACTAAGCTCAGCTCTATGAAGAGGCTGGGGATCTCTTCTGCTGAAGACCTAACCCAGTCAATATCCAATGCTGCTAAAGGTGGAAGGACTGAAGAGCTAAGGAGAGTCCTGGAGTCAGGGTCCATTACAGACAGTAAAATGAACAATGAAATGGCCAGGCTCAGGGCCAATTATGAAAAGTTTGCTTTTGCCACTGATGATGTAGTCAAAAAGCAGGCCTTAATGAACCTGACAATGAAGGCCCTGCAAGAGACTAATTCTAACTTCACTGGTGAAGCAACTACCTACTCACAGAAACTGGAGCTTCTCTGGAGAAAGTGGGACAAACTGGCAGAATCAATAGGTGACAAACTCATCCCAGCTGCAGATGCACTGATTGACACTCTTTCAGACTTGATGACGGCCTTGGATGAGATCCCTGGAGGTAAAGAGATCCTCATATTCATTGGAATATTGATAGGTCTCCTGGGAATGCTTTCTGCTGCTGTCTTCACCCTGGCCCCTGGGCTCAAGGTCCTGGCTGCCCTCTTCAAGCTCATGGCTGGAGAAGAGGCCATAGGAGGCATTGCAGGCATAACTACAGGCCTTGGAGGGGTCACTACAGCCCTGGGAGGAGTGGCTACAGCAGCCTCTGCAGCTTTACTCCCATTATTGCCTTACATCATTGTCATTGCAGTGATTGCAGGGGCCTTATACCTCCTCTATACCAGGACCACAGTCCTACAAGATTCATGGGCAAAGCTGACATCTATAGCTACAAGAGCCCAGGCAGTTTTCCAGAAGATCACCTCTACAGTCAATGGAGCCCTTAAGGGTAACAAAGCAGACCTGCAGACCATAGGAGACTGGGTTAGGAACTTCCTGGATGGATTAATCCCAGGCTGGCTCTCAGACATCTTTGCTTCTGCTGGTGGCTATTTCAGAAAGGCCATGAGCTGGTTTTCTCAGATAATGGACTGGTGGAATAACTTCCTCAAGAAAGTAAACAATGTCTCTGATGCCATAAAATCTATGCTGGGCATCTCTGCAGGTAAATCAGATGTAATCAAATCTCCTGAGAAACAGGCTCTGGAAGCTGCAGGAATAACTAATGTCAACAATGGCCAGGGGATCAAAGGAGCAGATGCTGGAATTCCCACTGCTGAAGCTGACCAGATGTATCTGGGCCTTGACCCTAACAGAGTCAATAAGACTGTAGCTGACCTCATGGCAAAGTATAACCTCAAGCCTGGAGAGGCCTTTAGAGTAGGCAATAAACTGGGAGTCAGAGGGCCAAAGGGAGAGATCTCTTCTGTGGACATGGGCTCAGACATGGATCAGCTCATTGCAGCCCAGAAGAAAGATGCAGCAGAGACCCATAATGCCAGTTACTTCCAGAGGGGATCAGTCAAACTCTCAGACATTGAGAAGGTTGCTCCAGAGTTAGTTAAAGCCTTGACTGCAGTAAACAATGGGACTGCTACAGATAAGGTCCTGCCAGAGTCCACTGGCCAGATAAACATCCCTGGCCTGGGTGATACTCCCATCTCCTTCAAGAATCCCACTACAAAGCATCAGGGAGAGCAGTTTGTAGATAGTAATGGAGATACATGGTTCTGGCCAGAGAATGGGTCTGCCTTCAATCATAGGCCAAAGGGCTCAGATTATGTAACTGACAGTCCTGCATTAAATCAGGCTCCTCAAGAGGTAAAGGACTATTATGGAATACCTCAGGCTGCTAAAGGAGCATCTGTAAACTCTGGAGGCCAGATTGAAGTCCATGATAGAGAGGAGATAGTACCAGCTAAGATTGTTGAAGGAACAGGTAAGCTGGGTAGCCTGCTAAGGGATGCACTGTCCTGGAGAAATTCTGATATTAACGCTCCCAGGGCAGTAGCTGAAGAATCAGGCCCCAGGGGTAGTGTTCAGGCAGCTCCTGGAGGTAATATTCAGGTCTCATTAAATGTGGAGAATCACTTCCATGTTAGCCAGGCTGTTGACTTATCCAGATTAGATGTCACTAAGCTGATTGACTGGAATAGAGCAGGCTATGAGATAGAGAAGATACAGAAGAGGTTTAGGGCTCAGCAGGGGTGAATGATGATGAAAGCTTTTGATCGATTATTGAAGAGAAGACAGGCTGCCCAACAGAGGCAGCTCCTCTCTGATGGAAAGAAGATACAAAGCCTGGAGAAGTCCCTGGTAGCTTTACAGGGACTGTTGATGGAAGGCTGTGAGCTGTTGAATAAGAAGTTAGAGGATGAGGCCCTGGCTGCAGCCTCTGGCTGTCTTTTGCAGGCCCAGGAGATATACAAGGTCCTGGAGAAGAGCCCTGTAGAGTCAGTGGACATGGTAGAGCTGAGAAGTGCTCTCAGTGAACTACAGGGAGAGATTGATAGACAGCAGGCCCTGGGCTGTTAGTCCAGGTTATTCCTTTTTCCAGAATCTCCACCAGCTCTTTTTCTTAATCTCCTCTTTCCCTGGTGGCAATGCCAGCTGTATAGTCTGACTTAATTGGGCTATATGGCTATGAAGGAAGGCTATCTCATCCATCCTGGCTCCCAGAGCACTGTCAGACTGAGCTTTTTGCTTGATGGCCTCCTGCAGCTGATTCCTACTGGTAAGAAGTTCTTCCTCCAGCTTTCCTACTTTGTCCTCCAGACTTCCTACCTGAGATTCCAGTTTCCTACTCAGCTCTGCAACCTGATTCTCTAAGGACTGGTTCCTCTTCCCCAGCTGGAATACATCATTCTCCTTCTGGAGGAGATTCTTCTTTACCTCTGCCAGCTCTGTAGTGATCCTGCTGTTATCGTCTTCCAGATTCCTACCTTTTCCTACCAGGAATTCAACAGCTTCTGCCACAAAGGAGGACCTATTCTTACCTGGTTTCTTACCCTCAGACTCTATCATGGCTAACACTGAATCAGGAACAGATAGACTTATTTTCCCCATTTTTCCTCCCATATCCTCCAGGTTCCTACTGCATTCCTCCTATGGATGACAAACTATAAGGTTATTCCTACTCTGGGAGAAGTGGTAGGAAGAAGCAGCCTCTAAGCCTTCTGTGTACTAGAAAGAATTAAATGCTAATAAGTACACAGAAGACAGCATGAAACCTGATAAGAGTACAAACCTACAAGGGGCCATCCTTCTCCTTGAGGAGCTGCCTGAGAGCCCCAGGCTTAATCAGGCCATGAAGTTGATCCTGGAAGAGCTGGATGAGGCAGATCTCAGCCAGGAGGAGATCCTGGCAGCTACAAGGGGCCAGGTGGAAGAGATCAGGCCAGCCAGAGGCCAGGGGTCCTATGTCCTGCAGAAGACCAAATGTAACAAACCTACATGCCATTGTATGAAGAAGGCAGGAGAGGGACATGGGCCTTACTGGTATTTGTTCAGAAAGATAAATGGGAAAACAGTCTCTAAGTACATTGGTAAGAACCTGCCTGCAGACCAGAACTGAAGGATTCCCTCTAAATCTTCTGTGTACTTAGATGTCAGTAGGTACACAGAAGACACCCAGCCAGGGAAAAGCCTTCTAAACAGTGGGCCAAAGGTGTTATATGATAAAGTAATTATGACCCTCTGGTCATCATGAGCACAAAAGCAATAATCCAGAGGGACTTAACAGGGGCATTACAGGAAAGCAAACCTACTAAGAAATATAAAGTGCTCAATGGTGAAGCATATACTCCTGGCTCTCTAAGAGAGCAGCTGGAAAACAAATATCAACATCTGATAAAAGAAGAGCTAAAGATAGGCTCTCATGTATCTTATGTAGGGAATAGACCTATCCCATTCTTAAGAATCTACAGGTACAAAGAGGCTTTTTCTTTTGATTTTGTAAATAAGTTTTTGAATAAATTTCATGCAAGCTCAGAGGACTATGTATTTGATCCCTTTTCTGGGTTAGGGACTACAGTTTATGCCTCTATGTTAAAAGGAATCCCATCTATAGGTGTTGATAGGCTACCCATTGCTTATTTTAGCTCAAAAACATTGCCTCTATTTTTCCAGTTAAAAGAGAATGAGTTAACCCAAAAATGGAAGACACTGATCCCAACAATAGAAAATAGTCAGCCTGCCAACATTGCCTCAGATGTAGCTATCATGAAAGTAGCTTTTCATGAAGAGACTCTACTGTTATTGAAAAAGTTAAAGTCTGCTATTGATAGTCTGACTAATCCTTATCATGACATAATGCTTTTACTTTTCTTCTCCATCTTGGATGAATGCAGCCTCACTTCCAAAGATGGACAATTTCTTAGATTAATGCCTGATAAAGAGACTTCAGATCCAGTCCAGGCCATGGGTAGGAAGGTCTCCCAGGTAGAGGAAGACATCCATAGAATGAAGCTCCTTAATCCCAATTTATCCATCAAAGAGGAAGTAATGCCAGATGTATATCTGGGAGACACTAGAGATCTCTCCAATATACCATTTAAAAAGAAGCCAACAATAATTATCACATCTCCACCCTATGCCAATAGATATGACTATACCAGGTCCTACTCCCTTGAGCTTTGTTTCCATTTTGTAAAGAATTTTGAAGAACTCAAGGCTATACGGTTTGGAATACTTAGATCACATGTAGAATCCAAAATAGGGAAAAATGAAGGCTCTCCTCATCCCATTATCACAGAGGTACTTGATGCTCTTAGCAAAAAGGAGCTGAATAATCCTAAAATTCCAGTTATGATTACCACTTACTTCATAGACATGCAAAAGACTATAAGGGAGTGGTTCAAGATCTTAGCTCCTGGGGCTCATGTTGCAATGGTGGTAGATAATGTCAGATTTGAGGGAGAGCTAATCCCAGTAGATCTGATTCTTTCTCAGATGGCAGAGGAGACAGGGTTTACTGTCAAAGAAGTAATTGTAGCACGCTATAAGGGCAATAGCTCCCAGCAAATGAAAAAGTATGGGAAAGTACTGGTTAGAGAAAGCATAGTAATCTGGGAGAAGTAACAATGCCATCAAATAGTGAAAAAGCCTGGCAAACAGATCAGTTAACCAAAAGTGAATTCTTCCATAGGAAGCTCCATGAATGGGGTCTGCTGGAGATAGCCTATGAGCTTGAAAGCATAAAAGGGGAAAATTTAGACTGGAAAATTGATTTGAACATTACCTCTAAAGCATGGGATAAAGTAATTCATAGAGGTGTCAAGCCCATAAGAGTTTTTGCTCATCCACAGGTGCTCAAAGAGAACCCTAAAAGAGTCAGCTATTACAGGATGCTATCAATGGTTTCCCAGAAATCAATGTCTAATGTAGGATTAAGCATAAACAGCTATGAGCTTAATGGCTCTGCTCTAAATGGTTCTTCAGCCCTAAATTTGTCTAAACATTTAAATAAAATAATATGTATGCTTATAGAGAATGATGAAGTTATAGATGAAAGGGAGTTTGATCTCTGGAGAGCCATGGCTGCAGGATCTCAAGCACAGGGCTCCTGGCAAAACACTAAGGGATCTGCTGCTGAGGAAATCATCAAAGACCTTATAGTTAAAAAGTTAAAAGAAACAGATCAGCTGATCAATGAAGGTTCTGAGGGCAGAGCTAAGGTTTTCAATTTGAAAGATGGAAGAATTCTGAAATTGGGCAGTGAACCAGATGCAGCTTTTTACAGGGATGGTAAGATAGAGATAGCCCTGGAGATCAAAGGTGGAATAGACACTGCTGGAGCATTAGAGAGATTTGGAGCTGCTCTGAAGAGTTTAAGAAGAGCCAAACAGGAAAATCCAGATGCAACTACAATTTTGTTGATCCATGAGGCCTCTATAACAGTTACTGCTAATGGAGAGATTAAAGAAAGCAATGACATTGACCATCTCTTTACGATAGGGGAGATAATAGGAAGTGAAGAGAAAAGGAACCTGATGTTTAAAGTCATAGGTCTGGATAATTAGTTTCCCTAAACTGGTAACTAATTTTCTCCTATCTCATAGTTAAGACATTTTAACAATAATTTATCTATAATTCTCTCTTCTCTCAACTAACCACTATCTATCAGCCCCAATGAAATCCCATTGGATCACTGCCAGATCTAGGAGCTAGAGGAAGACCCAGAATTAGTTACTGGTTTCAGGTAACTAATTCAGGCTATTTTATAATTAATAACAATTGCCTCTTATCCAGATGGTATGGTCTGGTTTCAATGTAATCTCCCATAACACCCAGCAGCAGTGAAAAGGTCTTTTTACTTATCCTCATCTTCTGCCTGGCTTCCTTTGCTAACATCTTCCCTCCATTGGTCACTATCAAGGCCCTAAGGATCTCTCCTCTATCTTTCTGGAGAGGCTGAGGCTCTTTCTGCTCAAGTCTGCTGATCCTCTGACGGTCATAAGCAATCTCAAGGTATAGCCGTTCTGTGGCCTCCAGGATGGCCTTAGATATGATTGCCTGGAGCTGGGGAGAGGTTAATACGAAAATCTGTTCTGAAGGCTGTTCATGCTCCATGGAGTTCATGGAAGCTAAAGCTTTTATACTATCCAGTACCTTTGTGTCTTCAAGCATTTGCTAAAACCCTCCCTTTGGGGTTTTCTCCTGTCAGAGGTGGTCTGAACACCTCTGCTGGAATCAATTTTTGATTACTATTATTCGATCTAATTATTTTCTAGGCATAATAACTTAATGGTCTATGTATTCTGCTCCTCTTTCATGAGATGAGTTAGAGCATATACAATAGCATGACTCCTATTAGCAAACCTATTCTCTCCTATCTCTTTATCTATCCAATCTAATTGATCCTCATCAAGAGTAACAGAAACTTGAACTTTCTTTTTAGTAGCCATATTACAACACCCTGGGTAACTATGGATGCTATGTATAAATACTTTTCATCATACAATAAGTTTTTATAGGATACTATCCTATGCAATGATTGGTGATAAGTACCATGTCAGAGAATCTCTTAGAGGAAATAACCCCAAAAACACAGTCTGTAGAGGCTGGGAAGGCCTTAGCTCAGTTCCTTGGACTGGAGGAGTTACCTGAGATAATACCCCTGGCTGATGAGTCCAGGCTGGTCCTGAGCAAAAAGAGAGACTGCTACTATGTGGCCACATCCCAGGGATGCTCCTGCAGGGCAGGTCAGTATGGCAAAGCCTGCAGGCATAGGTCCCATGCCAGCTCCCAGGGCATGACCATGGCTGAGACCCTGGAGGAGCATGATAGGAACCTATCCAGGATGCCTAAGAGTTACCAGAGGATGGTCCTGTCTGTCAGGGAAGAAGCTTCTGGAGAATCAATCTACCATCCAGGCTTTAGGCCCTTCCTGGAGGCATTGTAATGGCCTCCAAAAGGGCTGTAGTGGCCAAAATTGAGCTGATCGATCAGATCATGACTGGACTACAGGACCTACGACGTTTTGAGATGAAAGAGCTTGAGGAGATAGAAGCCCAGGAGAATCTATGAGTCTGGCTACTCTTGATGCTTTCCTGGTAGGATGTCTGATAGCAGCTATCCTGTGGATGTTCAGGAGGCCTCAGTATGAATAAGAGCCACAGGGCCTTAAAGATAAAGAGACATGCCAGTATTCCAGGTGGCATCAGGAGACATCATAGACAACAGCTGATTTCCAGGGAGCTAAAGTACCTGGGCTTGATGATGATTTGTGAATGAAATCAATAATGGGAGATGAAGAGAATTGGCTAAAGTTTGGTTAACAGATGAAAAGAGTGTTAAGATCGAAGGTAAGAAACTGAGAATACTGGAGTCATTGAGCCTTGATGCAATGAGCCAGGCTGATATCATTAGGTCCCTGCAAGGAGATGGTTTTGCTTCAAACAACATCACTGATGAGATCAGAGATCTGACTTCATGGGGATTTATCACTAATGATGGATCTTTGATAAGACTGACTGAACTGGGTATTAAATTCACCTCCAATTTAGAAAGGGTGAAAGATGCTGCTGAGGACCTGAAACTAACAAAGAAGACTTTAGATCAGCAAAAGATTAGAGCTGCTGAAAGGGAATACATGGACCTACTGTGGAAAATAGGATCTGAAGAACGTATTGTGTATGACCTGGACAGGGAGGCCTATTCTGGGGATAGGGAGGAGTAGAGTTAGATGGCTCTTCCCAAATTTTCTTTAGGCCATGTAGTAGCCACTCCTGGAGCCCTTGAGACCCTTAATGATGCAGGGATTACACCTCTGGACCTCCTGGGTAGACATGCCAGAGGTGACTGGGGAGATATGACCCAGGAGGACCTGCAGGCCAATGAGCAGGCCATACAGGAGGGCTCCAGGATATTCTCTACCTATGAGCTGCCTGGAGGAGAGAAGATCTGGATCATTACTGAGAGTGACAGAAGTTCAACATGTTTATTATTACCAGAGGAATATTAAGGAGTGTATTAAGATGAAATGCGAAACAGGAAAGGTTGAAGATGTATTGATCGATGATGAAATCAGCAGGATATGGTCTGTGGATGGCCAGATCTGGCAGCAGAGAGTAGGAGGAATCAGGAGGAGAATAAGCCCAGTGCATCTGGCCAGGATAATGCCAGTGGGCCATCTCCCATGACTGAGATTTACTGCAGTAGGGACACAGCCAGGGAGTTTGGACCTATCCTGGCCCATTCTCCTCATCCATGGGAGAGGGTAGAAGCTGCCCAGTTCCTGGGTGGCTACAAGGCCCTGAGCTACTTGACTCTCCTCCCTTTATTGGCTGGGCTCAATGATCCTGACCCACAGGTCTATGCAGCTGTAGTCCTGGCCATCTCCAGGCTCCACTGCTGAACAGACCTCTCAGTTTGAACAGTAAAATTCATCAATCATTCCTTTCTAATCTGTGGAGCATGGATTCCAGGACAGCTAAACTTAACAATCTGGTCAAGAGTCTGGGCCTGCTGGCCATTGTTGAATCATCAAAAACTTTCATTCCTATTGAAGCTTCAATCCCAGAAGAATCACTCACAGCTTCTGCCCTAAGGCAGGATCTGAAGGATGCAATTGGAGAATGGTCAGGAGAAGAAGCTTACTGAAAGCAGCAATGAGAGACCCAGGAGCTGCCTGGGTCTTTTTGCTGCAGACAAAGAACGGTGTTGCAGATTATGCTGTTGCTTCTATGGAGTTATCCATTATGGTTAACGCTCTTTTGAGCCATGGCCTAAAGCAGAGCAAAGTCTTAGGCAAATCACAGTCCTTTTGACAGCATTTAAGTGTTTCCCTGGTCAGATAGGTAAATGGATGTTTATCCATAGTTTTCCTGAAGAATTGCCTTCAATTCGCGATGATCCAGGGATTCTCTCCAGGCTTTCTGGATTAATGCCCTGGGGAGCATACCTGGATGGCCGTTCTTTCATGCGCGAAGTTCAGAGCATTTCCTCCCACTTTTCCTGACTCATTTGCCCTGGGTTTGCTGCTATCGTTGATATCTAGGTACTTACGAGGCAAAGAGGCAAAGTGGCAAAGAAGAGGCAGAGACTTAACAGGATGATGGAAAGTAGAGGGACAGGCTTAAATAGGAATATTCGTAAGCTAATCTTGGAGTTTGTTAATATGCCCAGTGATAAACCATTTGTTGGTCTTTATCTTATGGAAAAAGAGGATGAGCAGCTTCAACAATTGGCCTCTGACCACAATATAAAGAGAGTCCAGCTGGCCAGAGCCTGCATGAGGGTAGGAATGAAGATCCTTGAACAATGTCCAGAGAAGGTTCTGCCATTGGCAGGACTGTATGAGGTGGCTTAAAAAGGTTTGATTTGAGCCCCAGGAGTGGCATCCTGGGACTACTGAATGGAGTGTTCATGGAATACGATAATGATTATCATATAAAAACCATTCCCCAGGAGGCCCTCCAGGGTCTCCTGGCTCTACCTATTACCCTAACCTGCGATCTAAGAGAAGGCTCCTAGATCGAGGTAGATGTTTGTGAATGGAAAGAACAATAATTAACAATTCTGTCAATGATGTTGCTAACAGCCCAGGGAATCTGTTGGCAGCTGAGGATTGTATAGACAGCTGCAGCAATGCTGGGAGGCCTGCTGCAGAGAAGAGACTGAACAATGACAGTGGAGGCTTAGGAAAATGTAGTATGAAGATTGATGGTAAGGAGCCAGCAGGGAGCACTGCTGGCCAGGAAAATGTATTAAATCAACATATCAAGATTAATGGATATAAACCTTCTGGTAGTGTCCATATTCCAGAGCAGCTGCAGAATGATACTTTCAGGTTCTGTAAAGTAGAGAAGCATGATAAAAAGCCCTTTGAGCATGGATGGAGTAAGAAAGGCTACCAGTGGAATGATCCTGCCCTGCAGACATGGCTCAGGAGTGGAGGTAACTATGGCTGTATAGGAGGGTTTGGAGATCTGGTCATCTTTGATGCTGATGACCTGGCCAGACTACAAGAGTTAGGGGTAATAGCAGCCTTCCCTGAGACCTTTACAATCAGGACTCCTGGTAGAGGTGGATGGCATATGTATTATGTCTGTCCAGGGATAGGAAAGAAACAGGCCCTCTATGATCCTGATAAGACGTTCATCAATGATAAGGGTCAGGAGCTGTTTGTTCATGTAGCTGATTTAGTAGGGCATGGACTGCAGGCAGTGGGACCCAATTCTGTAAGGGATTTCCCTAACGATACTGAGAAGCTCAGAGCCTATGAGATAATCAAGGATCTACCCATAGCTGAGATTACCCTACAACAGCTTCAAGATGTCACCAAGGGGCTCAAGACCAGCCCAAAGGTAAAGAAGGAGCCCCTGGCTGTAGTGGAGGAGAATAAGCCCAGAAAAGCTGGTTATAATCGATGGTCAGACTCCCTCCATGTAGAGGATGTCATGCTTCCCATCAATCCTACGAAGGATGAGAGAGAGACATCTGGAGAGTTGCAGGGCAGCCATCCCATCCATGGCAGTGAGGGAGGGCATAACTTTGCTATCAACGTAAAGAAAAATACCTGGATCTGTTACAGATGTGGCAATGATAAGAATGAGTCTGGGTATAGTGGAGGAGGTCCCTGGGAGCTGTTAGGGGTAAGAGAGGGGATTCTCAGCTGTGATGATTGCTATAAGGGATGGAGGCAGGACAGACCTGACCTATGGGCTGAGGTACTGAAGAGAGCTGAGGAGCTGGGCTATGATGTACCCAAAGGACCCTATGGTGACTCTTTAGCTGAGTTCAGGAGAGACATCATCAGGTATGCTGTAGAGGTCATCATGGGGTCAGAGTATGTCAAGACATTAGCCACCAGAGAGACCAGGAACTTAAAGAGGGCTCCAATAGTAATCTATGAGAATGGAGTGTATAGGTTTGGTGGAGTCCCATTCCTAGAATCAATGATCCAGCAGCTGGGTGGACCACAGACCAGGAACGGTGTGGTTGAAGAGGTCATAGGCCAGATTAAGAGACTGACCTTATCTGATCCCCATGATTTTGATAAGGAGCCCTACAGGATCTCAGTCAAGAATGGCATCCTAAACCTTGAGACAGGCCTGCTAGAAACTCATTCCCCTGACTTCCTGAGCTTGATACAGATCCCATGGGACTATAAACCAGGAGCTACCTGCCCTGGGATAGAGAAGTTTGTATCTGAGATTGTAAACAAAGATGATATATTAGTAATGGAAGAGATAGCAGGCTCCTGTTTAATCAAGAACTATTCTATGAAGAGATCTCCCTGGCTTATAGGAGACACAAACTCTGGAAAAACTCTCTTCCTTACTCTCCTAAGGAATCTACTTGGAGATAGTAACCTGGCTGTAGCTGACCTACAGAAGCTGGCCAGAAAATTCCAGACCTGGCAGCTTGATGGTAAGTTAGCCTGCATAGGTGATGATCTGGATAGTGTCCCATTTAGAAGTGCTATGTTCAGACAGCTGACAGGGAATGGACCCACTCAAGCAGAGAGGAAGGGTCAAGATGTATATTGGTTCGTTAACTTCTGCAAGTTGATCTTTGGATCTAACACTATTCCTCAGATCGAAGGGCTAACTGATGCAGATGTTGAAAGGATCATGCCCATCATGACACCCTGGAGGTTTGGTACTCAGGAAGAGATAGAAGAAGGGATAGCTCAGAAATTAAAGGACCCCAAACTCATTGATAAACTGTTAACACCTGATGAGATGAAAGGTTTCCTGGCTATGGCAGTTAGGGGAGCTATAAGGCTAATGGCCCAGGGAGAGTTCAGCTACAAGACTTCTAAGCTGGATATAGCCCAGATGCTAAGCTCAGCTTATGATCCTAAGAAAATGGTAGGGGAGTTTGGGACAGAGGCATGTATGAGGATGACAAATATTGATACTCCTCTCTCTGACTTCTATGAGGCCTTTAAAACCTGGGCAATGCAAAGGAACTATGGGCAGCCTATTGGAAAGAATGTCTTCCTGTCTACTATGACAGATGTCTTTTGTTTAAAACGATCTGAGGGTTCAAAATGGAATCCAAGGACCAAAAAGACTGAAAGACAATTCCTGAACTTTGCTCTGGTGACAAATCCAAAAGTCACCCAGGCAAAAATAGCCCAGGCAGTAGCTGAGGAGACCATGAGTGAAGGAGAGCCTCTACATGGAATTGAGAGCAACCTTAAAGAGAGGGTCCTGGCTACCCAGGGACTTAACTGACCTGGGCATCTCCCAGGCCATTATTTTCTTTAGTTAAAACAACTAAACTTGATCCCAGGATCAAATTCTGAAATCGTTCAAATTCTGTGAGGTTTTTGTGAGGGCCTCCTGCTATCGATGCTAAAAAGCTGTGAGGTCGAGTTTAGACAGTTATTAACATATCCTGCTATCGATTTCCCAGGGTCTTTCCTCACAAAGTTCCTCACAAGGCCTAAATCCATTATTAGTATTGCTATATGGCAGGAGAGTATCTTTAGTATACTCCCTTTCTAAAAAGTTATAAAAATTAATTTCAATATTAGAGAACTTTGTGAGGAATAGTGTGGAGAAATCGATGGCAGGGTATTTTTATAACTGTCTAAAAATCAACCTCACAGCTTTTCAGTGTTTGTGAGTTTCAATAGCAGGAGGCCCTCACAAAAACCTCACAAAAATCCCTGATTTTGTGTTTTGTGAGGTTTTGTCCAGGCCTGCCTGGAGTAACACTTTTCATTGAAAAATATGTTAAACCTCTCCACCCATTCCCCAGGGCCTGGGGCCTCAGGCAATTAAATAAAGGGCAAATCTGAAGGCATTAAACCAGAGAACCTCCCTGGAGTTTAATTTAGACATATAAAATAATATTAATACCATGATGATCTTCATTATTTTGATCATTATGAAACTAAACTGTAACAGATGTGGTCATGTATGGAACAGCAGGATTTCAAACCCTATCTACTGCCCATATTGTCATCAGAAACTGACTAATGAAAAGATGAGCCCCAGGAAGGAGGCAGCATGAAGCTACTCCTTTTACCTCTGCTCCTGCTCCTCCTATTGCCTGCCCAGGCCATTCCTTATGCAGTGACCATAGGCAATGTCTCTGTTAGCTATGAGGCTCCACTAACAATGGATGATCATAACAGTATTCAGCCTAAGTTTCAACCCACTGGAGTTAACCCAGACTCATTATTCTATGGTCAGCCCTGCTACCTTATTCCTTTAGGAATGACTGGGAATGCTCCAGTGTTAACTATCTCTCCTGGCTCCCTACCTTCCCTATCTCAGGTAAAACAGCTACAGGCCCAGAGGATTGAAAGGGATGGCCTGGACCTATATGATGGGATGAGGCTTTCTGCAGGCTCCTGGCAGGTATGTGGCCAACCTGGAATAGGAGACTCCATTATCATAAGAGGTTCTCAGGATAGATGGTATGAAGGTATAGTTACTGTCTTCTTCCAAAAAGGCCCCTATGTCTGTTGCATTGAAAAGAGAATTGACTCAATGAAGGGCTCTCATCATAACAATGAATCAGACATTAGACAGGCCATGGATGCTTTTAATGAATCGATGAGTCACTTGAAGGTGGAGGTAATGTAAATGAGGCTTTGGCTCCTCCTGGGCTTAGCAGTGGTGCTTTTAGCCTCAGCAGTAACTGAGGCTCATCCAGACTTAAAGGTTACTACTGTGGGCCTTGTAGAGGCCCCTATGGGCCTTAAAAACTATGTTTATGGTCTGGAAGTGGTTAATCCTGCCAGTGATCATAGAGCATTAACAGTCCTTCCAGATGACTTCCAGGCCATAGATCCCTGGGGTAATACATATGAAGTCCATGGCCAGGCCTTAAACCTCTCCTGTGGAGCTACAGGGGCTATGTCTTTACAGACATCCTGTAAGATCAGTCCTGACAGACTGGTTTATGGTCCTGAGAATCTGACATTGAAGCTGAGGAGGATGTAGATGGAGACTACTACCAGGGCTGTAACTATGCCATTTTTGCTTTTTGGCCTCATGGGACATGCCCTTTTTCCTGCCCCATAAACTGGCCTGCCAGTCCTACCCCAGGGCCATACCTTGAAAAACGCTCTCAGCAGCCCCAAAACCTTACCCAAACCTTAAATAATCATAGTATCAAAAAGATACTAAGCATAAGAGATGAAGGTGATTGTTATTCCTGGAAAGACTCAATTAAAAGACCCAGCAGATGTAAGAAGGCTAATCTGTAAAACAATTCGTAAGATTGAAGCTGCAGGTGATGAAAGTGTTGTCACCAATGCTGGTAAAATAGCTCAACTTACGGCACAATTTTTGAAAGCTTACGAAGCAGAGAAGTTAGCAGACATCGAAAAGAGGATCAAGGAACTGGAGGCTGCAAATGTCAATAGAGAGCATAAGTAAGAGGCTGGAGAAGCTCCCCTCCCCAGAGGAAGGCCTTGAGGAATGCCCTTTCATCCTCAGTCAGAGGGATGACCTTATCAGTGAGCTGACAAACAGACCCCTGGGACCATCAGGCAGAAGGCTTCTGAACTTCCTGCAGACAGGGGAGGGACTGACTCCAGAACTTGAACAACTATTTAGGAGAGTCTGCTCCAAAATCAAGCAGCAGGTCTGGAGTCCCAAAGATGGCTTTATGGTAGAGTCAGAGCTTTTCCTTGATCCTGATGAGATCCTTGAATCCATGCCCAGGGAGCTGGCTAGAGAGGAAGAGTATGAAGAGGCCCTGAAGATTGGATTATTGTCTGGTCCTCCTGCAGGAGCTGATTCCCCTCTGCCCTTTGAGACTGTCCCTGGGGAAGAAGATAAAATTATATGAATAATTTTATCATATATCAGCTAAGTTTTATTTAGTGACTATTATTGTGACATCCATAACTGCCTCAGATTTATCATCAGAAGTGAATGTTGTTTCATCTCTGCCTGTGGCTCTAGCTAAGAATGTGAACTCCATTCTTGGTGGTTCTGTAGTTAAATCAAGGATTGCAGGGTCCTTAAATACAAGTGGGCTCATATTAGTGTCAGCATAGGATTTGCCACCTGGTCTCCAATTCTTACCGTTAAGGTAGATTTTTATCTCATCACCTATTTTCACAGTGATCTCTTTGCCAAAAAGCCCATTTTCTGGAGTTACCACTATTTCAGCCATCAGTTACACCTAGAAGAGTGTTTACAGTTGTTTACTATAAAGCTTTCTTAAGTCCAACTAGTATTTTGCTCAAGTGCATACAACCTGACAGCCTTCTCAACCCATGAAAGCCACTGAAAAATCTCTAAAGTTTATATATGTCGATTCAGAATATTTTATAAATATGCTTCTGACCTCATAAACACTGGGTCTAGGCTCCAGATAGTAGTTTATCAAAATCACTATGCCCTGCCACAATGGACCAGTAGCAGCAGACCTGGCTGATTTGTGCCTATAGTCTTTGGAAAACCATTTTTGCCATAGAGTACTTTGCTCCTCCTGGGAGCTGGGCAGGGAAGGCCCTGGACAGTTACTCAGAGAGTACATACAAAATACAGGGTTAATATGTGCATCTGCAGGAGTTCTATGACACTTTGCATACTTCTCTATCAGGTAGATGGGAGCAAACCAGCATCAACAAAGGGGAGTCATCTGGTGACTACCCTTTGTAAGGGTCCTCATCAGATGAGTACCTTTGCCAGTAGAACGGAAGGTTAGCACCTTCTGCCCAGCCT
>Ga0187886_1001642_pt1 | contig 19768 bp, 11 predicted proteins | sample June2016WEW_20_1_FD_133001 | JGI IMG/M metagenome (GOLD analysis project Ga0187886, IMG submission 133001) | Peatland microbial communities from SPRUCE experiment site at the Marcell Experimental Forest, Minnesota, USA - June2016WEW_20_150 | ecosystem: Environmental > Terrestrial > Soil >... | reverse complement strand
TCACCCTCCCAATCCCACCGAAGGATTGTAATCCAATCTCATGATCCGGTAACGGGAGATCCTTCGCGGCAGACGACGTTAGTTCGGCGGCAAAGGGGGATTTCCGCAATCGAAAGAAAATCAAACCGCGGCTCTACGAGCCGCGTTTTGGCTAGCGTTCAACATAGATCAATGTTTCGCCGCACGGGTTACGAAGCCCCCGGATTGGTCACTCGCCCAACGAACAGGATCGTTCCCGTCGGGTTGTCGCGGATCAGGAAGAGGAAGGGTCGATCCACCTTGAATTGCATGGTCTCGACCGGGTTGACGGGCATGGCCGACGCTTCGACCACGACGACCGTCGCCGCAGCAGCTTCCGTACCATCCTCGTCGACCGATACGAAGGCCTTGTGTAGAATCAGGCTGATGTAGAGATCCCGCGCGCCGTCCATTCCGGAAAAGTCCGCACGATCCGGATTAAAGGCATCCGTCATACCCATCGCCTGCAAGCCCTTCGATAACTCCGTCGACCATTCCATTTTAAATTTCGGCAGCGACAGATCGACTTCCACCGGCTTCAATGCGGCCACGGTTTGCGCCACCAGCCCCGCGTTCAGGCGCGCTCCGAAGTCGGAAAACCGCCCGTCGTCTGGCAGCAGCACGAGCATCGAGAGTTGACCGCCCGCATAAGGCAACGCCACCGCGCGATATCCGTCCCCCTGCATGGCATTCAAGCTGGTCGATTGGTGCATCATATCGACCTGCACACCACTCCCGTCCAGCAGGTGAAACGTATCCGGCTGCGTCGTTTTCTCATCGAAAGGTTCCTGCCAGGCGGCCTTGAAATACACGGCGTTGGCCAGCACCAGGCGGGTGAGCGCGTCGAGCGCACCCGGCGGGATAATGTCCTTGATCTTCTGGTTGGTGGAATGGCTGACCCAATCGTTGATCGCGAGCCTCGCGGCTTCGGCGTCCTTCTGATAATCCACCAGGCGCATCCCGGCTGCGTAGTTTTGCGCGAGCACGTCTAGGAAGGGCTGCTCAAAATGAAAACCGCTTTGGCCCCAGAGGGAATTCGCAACACTTAATTGAAATGCCTCGCCGGGTTTCAACCCCTCCACATTGGAACGGCTCTCGAGCGCCAGCGCCAATCGGTTGAACGCCGGATGAAGCCGCTCCGCAGGCAGGGTGAAATGCAGCGTTTGCGCCGCCTGGGCCGCCGTATCCCCGGTTGCCCCGGCGCAGGTCATGGCCAAGGCAACGGAAATACTGTATGGTGAATAAAACAGGTTTTCCCCGTCCGAGGCCTGGTGGTACAAATCGAAAGCAAAGGCGCTGTTGCCGTCGACCAATTCCCCTAAATCTGAATCCGTTACCTGCGGTGAAAGGTCGTAGGCCACTTTCGACTTCACCTCAAGCGGCTTCGGTTGAAGCAAGGTGCAGGCCGATAGCATAAAAAAGACAACCGGTACCAGCCAATAGACGGTCCGATTCATGCGCTTCATGGATCCACCTCCGGTGTTTTCGATCATATGGTTAAGACGCCGGTTGCGGTGATTGGTTCCCCATACCTTTTTCAGATTATTCAGATAAAAGTTGTCATGAAAAACCTACAAAATCGCCAACCAGCCCCAGCCTTCGTTTCAAATTAATTTAGCGGAATCTGGCTCCAAGGATCCCATCAATTCCGATTCAGTGATTAATTTCTTCCATTGATAGGTATAAGCCAATCCGTCGTCCAAAACTAACCCATTTATTCCATGGTGTTTGGTTCCTGCTTCACCGAGGTCCGCCGGTGATTCCGGTCTTACGTCCTCTCCACAGGCGTTTTGCGTGTCCGTCCAACGAACGGCCACGTTTTCTAAGTTCTTCGCCGCATTCCCATCCCGGTCATGATGCGTTCCGCAGTTTGGGCAATCCCACTCCCGGTCTGCCAATGTCAGGGCTTCGTTCTTCGCTCCGCATACGTGGCATTCCTTCGACGAGGCATAGAAGCGCGGCGCTGTCACCACCCGGCTTCCATACCACTTGGCTTTGTATTCCAGCTGTCGTCGGAACTCCGACATCCCAACATCCGCGATCGAACCAGCCAAGTGGTGGTTCTTCAGCATCCCGCGTACATTCAGGTCTTCGATCCCGATGACTGACTTGGTTTTCGCCAGCATGGCCGTGACCTGATGGAGTACGTTGGTGCGGATGTCCGCCACTTGTTGATGGGCTCGTGCTAATCTTCGGATGGCTTTCTTCCGGTTCTCGCTCCCTTTGACTTTCCGGCTTACGGATCGCTGCAATCGGACGACCTTCCGTTCGTGCTGCCGATAGGCTTTGGGGTTGGGATAGATCGTTCCGTCACTCACCACCGCCAGGTTCTGGATCCCCAGATCCACACCCACAATCGGTTTGCTCCCATCTACGATCGGATCCAGAATTTCCTGTTCCACCTGCAGCGACACAAACCAGCGACCGGCCTTTTCCCTCACCGTTGCATTGAGAATCTTCGCGCCCCCGACCGGTAGATAGCCTCTTTCCTTGAGTCTTAATGTTCCCAATCTTGGTAGTTGGATCGATTTCCTATGGACGCGAATTGATCCTGTGAGACGGAAGCTACCCAGTCCATTTTTCTTTGACTTGAACCTTGGAAATCCTACCTTTTCCCTGATATCTCCGGCCTTTTTCGCCTTCACCCGCCGGAAGAAGTTGTCGAAGGCTTTATCCAGGTTCCGAAGCGCTTCCTGGGGAGCGCACTTCGAGACTTCGTACATCCATCCCAGGTCGTCTCTTTTTCTCCGGTTCAGCTCACGGTGGAGGTCCATTGCTGTTGGTGGTTTCTCCCCGTTCTTTCTGGCTTCCACCTTGCGCGAAAGGCCCCAATTGAATGCCCAGCGGGCGGCGCCGGCATGCTGCGCGCATGCCGTCCGCTGTGCATTGTTGAGATCGAGTTCTGTCTTGTATGCCCGTTGGATGAGCATGCGCGTACCCTCCTTTCGAGTATAGGTGCCTTTTTTCCTCCGGCAAGGGTGATTTTGGCTTCTCTTTCCTTTCGATTCCTGGATGCTCTTCTTCCATACCACCGGGCGCAGAGCGAGGTCATTCCGTCCCGCAGATCCTGTACTAGGTCGTCGGAAAATTCTTGATTCTGGATTACCACAATCCTTCGACCGTTCGCGGTCAGATCAGCCTCGAATAGATCCAGCCCGAATCTTGCCAGGCGATCGCGATGCTCCACCACGATGACCTATATTCCCGGATTGGACAATAGTTTTCGGATTTTCCTTCTTCCTGGATTCAACCCAGATCCAATTTCGAGAATTTCCTTTTCCACTTTCCCACCCCATGCGCTTACGTCCCGCTTCAGCCTTTCCAGCTGCTCGATCCCATCATTTTTCTGATCATTGGATGAAACCCTTGCGTAGAGTGTATATCCTTGACATGCATTCTCTCCTAACTCTACGTGAATCCTTCCGCTTGCTGTTCGTTTGGTTGTTACCGGTAATGTTCCATTGTTGTACCAACGCCATGCAGTCTTGTATGAAATGCCTTCTCGCCTTGCCCAATCAGATGATTTCACCTTCCATCACATCGATTTGTCTATGTTTGTCCATAATTTTGGCAACTGCTGATCACCCTGCCGAAAACGGTCCTGTCGAAGGATTTAATTTCCTCCAGGAGAATTCCCTTAACTTCCCCCGGCGGGAATAATTTGAAACAATTGAAAATCGGAATTCTGAAATATCAATTTTATTTTGCCTATCCCCTGAAGGGCTCCGATATCCGAAGAGGATAATTGATGCCCTTCATCCTCGTTCCGGTAAAAGCAAAAGTATTGGCCGGGGGGAAGTTCGGACGGGTTGTTCCATTCCAGCGACGGGCGGCCGGTAAGCAACCGCATCGCCCTGGGTTTAAAGAAGACAATCACCGAATCCTGCTCCGTATTCGTCTTAATATAATTGAACATTTCCTGGGAGGCGGGGGTAAAGGGACCGCTGGAAACCTCCCGATGATTCCGAATATTCGCCAACGCCAACTCCATCGATTGCCTGGAAAAGAAAAAGGCGGCCAGCAGCACGAAGCCCGCAGCGGCGGAGAAGGCGATCTTTCGCTCGATTCCTTCCATCGCCCGGACATACCATTCCATGCCCAGCAGGAGAAAGAAAAGGTAAAACGGGAATATGGGCAACAGAAACCGCAAACCCTGGTTTGCGGGCCATATGATATTGACCCCCATCGTCAAAATTCCATAGATCGCCATGGGATAATATCGATTGATGGTTTTCACCAGACCGGTGAAAAAGAACGGAAGCGTCGCGCCAAACACCTGTGGGAAAAACGGGATCGCGGAAAAGAAATTCTGCGGCATGCCAAGGTAATAAAGGAGATTGGCTTTAATCTCACGGGAGGAGATTGCCCCCAGCGATTGGAGATATCCCCCTTCCCCGCTCGGCAGCAGCAGATACCAAACGCCTGTCATCCCGAGGAATACAAAATAGGGAATGGCGCGAAGGAAAATCATCCTCCAATTAATCCGCGTTCGGGAGAGAGGAATGGAATCCAGTTTCCTTTCCCAGTCCGAATCCGAGTTCCGGCTCCGATGGAAAAATGGAATGGAAAGACCGGCCTCCGAAAGGAGGGCGACGAACAATAATACAATTCCGGTCGTGCGAATAAAAAACGAGATCGCAAGGCATATCCCCAGGAGAACATATCCAAGCCATTCGACGGATAGGATTCGTCGTTCGACGATGACCTTTCCGATCAGGAGTATCGTCAGGGTGGAAAACAACAGGAACGGAATATCGGAAGCGACGGTATTGAATAACTTGAGGACCGCCGGATCCAATCCCAGGATCGCCACCAGCGCGATCAACGACAAAGGAGAAAGCTTGGAGCGCAAACCGGCCGCGAGAGTTATCAGGAGGAGGATATAGCATATCCAGTTGATGCTTTTTAAAGCCACCAGATTAAGACCGAAGACGGCCACCACGGGAGCCAACAATACGGGCGTACCCCACGGGTAAGCAACCGGGCCAAGGTTGATGGAGGATTGATGTATGGTGAAAGCGTTCGCTTCCATGAATTGTGAAGTACGGCCATCGACGATGCTCTCAGCCTGCATGATATAGGACGCAAAATCATCCCCCCAATCATGCCCGGAATTTAGCAATTCCAGACCAATCAAGCCGGATGAAAGAATAATGATTCCCAAGAGCAACCATAGCATCTTCCCGCCCATTTTCTTTACCATGCAACCCTCGCTTTTTAGATTTTGAAAAAAATGATCAATCTTTCCGCCGGCCGGAAAATCTTTTTCTCCGGGATCGCCCGACGTGCAACAAACATTATAGCCTTTCATTTCAGACCACAAAAGTCGTATTTTGTGGAATATCGAATAAAAATAAGTCACATTGAGTCTGAGGATTGTGACGGATTGATGATATAAACACGTCGGATAGATCAAGCGCTTCGATCCAAGGGCCAGTCCGAATGGGACTAATGCGGGATCGCTCCAAGCCTCTTAAAAAGGGATCAAACCCCTTGAGGGGCTTAGCGATTGCTAAGATTGGTCAACTATGCGGAATATCGTCCGAGAGGATTTTCCAATTTTAGCGTATATAGAGATTAAATGTACCAAATTACCTGAAGGTTGATGGTTCTCGATCCTTTTATCCGGGTTGATAAGCCAAAATGAAATCGATGACAAGAACCTCCAAGGTCCTCGTGATCGGCGCCGGCGTCGGCGGAATTGCCGCCGCCGCCCGCCTGGCGCGTGAAGGATACGCGGTCACGGTCCTGGAGAAGAACGCGTTTCCGGGCGGCCGCTGCGGCCGCTTGACCGTCGGCGGATATACGTTCGACAGCGGGGCGAGCATCTTCCTGATGCCCGAGCTGTATGCGCGGGCTTTTGCCGATCTCGGCGAGCGCATGGAAGATTACCTGGACCTGCGCCGGATCGACCCCACCTACTCGCTTTTTTTCCAGGATAATTCACACCTGCATCTCACATCCGATCTGCAGCGGATGCAATCGCAGCTGGAGGCCATCGAACCGGGCAGCTTCGGGCGGATGCTGCGCTATTTGGAGCAAGCCGAACACCATTACCGGATTTCCACCGACCACATCGTCCAACGGGATTTCCGGAATTTCGCCGAGTTCGCCTCCCCCGCCAACTTGTTGCGGTTCCTCCGAATCCGAACCTTAATCCCCCACTGGGGTTATGCCTGTGCCTTTTTCCGCGATCCGCGGCTGCGAATAGCCTTCACGTTTCAGGATTTGTACATGGCGCTCAGCCCGTACGATTCCCCCGCCACCTACTCGCTCCTGCAATATGTCGAGCTGGCGGACGGCCTGTGGTACCCGCACGGAGGCATGTACGGCGTCGTCGAAGCGCTGGTCTCGATCGCCAAAAAAAGCGGCGTAACCTTCCGGTTCAACACCCCCGTCGAAAAGATCCTAGTCGAGGGCCGTCGGGCCGCCGGCGTGACCCTCGCCAGCGGCGAGACGCTGCCGGCCGACCTTGTGGTGGCGAACGCCGATCTGGGATACGTCTACCGCAGCCTATTGCCGGCCGATGGAACGGCCAAACGAATCGACCGGATGGAATATGGTTGTTCGACGGCGGCATTCTACTGGGGCATCGACCGGCAGTATCCGGAGTTGGGCCCGCACAACGTGCTGTGTTCCGGAGATTACAAACGTAATTTCGACGCCGTATTAAAGGAAGGCGCTCTGGCGGAAGAACCGAATTTCTACATCCATACGACCAGTTTGTTCGATCCTTCGACGGCTCCGCCCGGCCACGACGCCTGGACCGTCGCCGTGCCGGTCGGGCACATCCGCAACGATGGATCGCAGGATTGGCCGGCGATCCAATCCCGCGCGAGGGCCTTTATACTGCGCCGGCTGGCAAAGCTGGGCTTACCGGATGTGGAATCGCACATCACCATCGAGAAGAGCTTTCTTCCCGAAGATTGGCAATCCCGGTACAATCTGACCCGGGGAGCCTCTCACGGATTGAGCCACAAACTCCTCCAGATGGGTTACTTCCGCCCGCACAACCGGCATGCCCGCTATCGGAATCTTTTTTTCACCGGAGCCAGCACTCATCCCGGCACGAGTGTTCCCATGGTGTTGAACTCGTCCCGGTTTGTCGTAGAACGGATCCTTCGAGAGAATTAACATGGCCAACGCCCGCATCGCCCGGCCGACTTGCCGCTTTCCGGCGAAGTCGGAAAACCTGGATACCCCAACCCACCGGAACGCCACGGCGGCCCTGGCGCATTCGATCACCTGGCGGAGCAGCAAGCAATCCTATTTGACCGCCGTCCTGCTGGCCGACCAGGACTTGGTCGACGATTGCCTGCGCGCCTACGCCTACTTCCGTTGGGCCGACGATCGGATCGACAACGATTTTTCGTCCGACGACAACCGTATCCGGTTTTTACGGCGGCAGAAAACGCTGGTGGAAAGCTGCTACCGTCACGAACCGCCGGAGGATCTTGTTCCCGAAGAGAAACTCCTCGCCGATCTCATCGCGCACGACCGCGGAAACGCGGACGGATTGCAATCCTTCATCCGCAACTTCATGTGGGTTCTGAAATTCGACGCCTTGCGCAGGGGCCGGCTCGTGCGCGCCCAGGATTTGGAATCGTATTCCGCCCATCTGGCCCAAGCGGTCATGGACGGCTTCCAATACTTTATCGGCAATTCCCACTCCTACCCCCGAACGCCGGAACGCACGCTCTCGGTTTTGGGCGCGCACGGCACGCACATGCTGCGCGACATGCGCGAGGATCTCGCCGCCGGATACTTCAACCTTCCGGCCGAACTCTGCCCGGCCGGCGGGCTCCGCGCGGAAGACCTCGACGGCGAGCTTGTCCGGTCCTGGGTGAAACAGGAAGTGACCCGGGCCCGGCGCCTTCTGCGCGACGGCCGGCGCTACATCGACTCACTCGACGTCCTGCGCTGCAAACTGGCCGGGGTGTGGTATTGCGCGCGTTTCGAACGCGTCCTGGATCTGATCGAACGCGACGGGTACCGGTTGCGGACGGATTATCCCGAACGGAAAAACCTTGCCACGTGGATGCACATCGCCGGCTTAAGCCTCCCGGTCACCGTGAAGCACTGCCTGCAGCAAATTCGTAAATCCACCTCGCGGATTCTTTCTAGGCCTGAACAAACCCCGGAAATCTCATAGGTTCGTTTCTCTTATCCCAAACCACTTTTTTTACTGGCTAATTGGATTGTTGTCATTCCCGCGGAAGCGGGAATCCAGAACATGCTAACTTGAACCCGGCTGTTGTTTTTTCTAGATGCCCCCCGCCTCAGCCGAGTGCTGGCTTTCGCGGGCATAACGGCCTTGATCCGCGGCTGCGGATTCCCGATACACCTATGGATTTTTTTATCCGGGGGATGATGATGCTAGATCGTCACCGGCTTGCGATAGAAACGGTAGCGTTTGTAGATTTTGGCGCCCATATGTTGGGCTAGCTCCCAGGTATCCGGGTTGTCCTCGCCGGTGAGGGAAAGATCGGCCCACTGGTAGCCTTTGGTCGCGATGCGCCGGGCCATCTCGTCAAACAGCAGGATTGCGACGCCGGTATCCCAGTATTCGGGGGGCACGACGACGCTTTTAATCGAAACACACACCGGGCGCTTGTTGCGGTACCAAAACGCGCGCAGATAATCCCACGGATAGCGCAGCCCGTTGAGGTGGATTAGGATTTCGTTGAAGTTCGGGATGCCGGGAAACCAGCCGACGGTTTTTCCGTCGATCTCGGCAAAGAGGATCAATTCGGGGTCCGCCAGATCCTTGAGCGGCATCACCAGGCTTTCGATGGACTCGCGGGGATATGGGACAAAGTTGTTCAGATGCGCCAGCGCCCGGTTTTCCAGATCCCAGACGCGGTCGATTTCCGCGTCGATATCCTTCAGGTCGGCGTTGCGGAGGACGATATTCTTCCGCAGGCGGACGCGTTCAGCCAGCCGCGCCAGCCGCCGGATGGGCGGAGAATCTGGATCGACGTCGATTGCGTACGCCAGGTTGTCGGATTCGCGTTTTTGCAGCCCGAAGCGTTCGCAGAAATCTACATAGTAGAGGGGATTGTGCCCGCATAGAATCGGCGGCGGCCGGTCGCGGCCTTCGACCAGGATCCCGCGCGAATCCTCGCGGTCGAGGTTGTACGGTCCGTAGATAGCGCTCAAACCATGAGCGCGGGCCCAATCCTCCGCGCAACGAAATAGCGCCTCGGCCACTGCGTAATCCTCGACGCATTCGAAAAAACCGAACATGCATTCGCCGTGCCCGCGGTCGCGCGTCTCGGCGGTGTCCTCCGCGCAGCAGATCGTCCCGGCCGGCTTGCCGTCCTTCCAGGCGACGAAGAAATCGGCGTATCCGTTTTGAAAGAATAACCCGCGTTTCGGATCGGTCGCTTTTTCGCGCTCAGAAAGCAGCGGCGGCACCCACAGCGGATCTCGCCGGTAAATGATCCATGGAAAAGTAAGGAACGTATGCCGTTCCGCGCGCGTGTGAACCGGACGAACCTCGATCATTGAATCCTATTCTCGGATTCGGAGCTAATGGCCTTCCGGCGCACTTCTAATTGGTGCGCGATTTCGGAGTAGTTCTCGCGCCCGAGCGGGTAGAGGAAGGCGAACAGGATGCCCAATCCCATCAGGACCGCCGGGATGGGGCCGGTGATGAGACGGATTCCATTGACCGCGGATTCCGGTTGGACCGAACTGTTGGGGACGTACCCGGTGCGGTCGAGGATCAACAGCGCCAGCGGAAGCGCGATCGAAACGGCGATCTTCTGCGCCAGCGTGATCAGGCTATAGAACATCCCTTCATGCCGCTCGCCGGTGTGCAGCTCGCCGTATTCGATCGCATCGGGGAGGATCGACCAAGGGATGACGTGGGCGGCGGATACGCCGATCCCGGCCAGCACGCAAAGGGCGAGGAGCAAGGGCAGACTACTGGAAGGACTGAGCGAAGATATGGTGAGGAGAACAACCGCCAGGAATGCGATCCCGGCGATGTAGGCCCAGCGTTTGTCCAACCGGCGCGAGATCCACACCCACAGCGGCAGGGCGATCATCGCCACCACAAAGATTGTCGCCATGATCAGGTCGCTTTGCCCCTCCTGCCGAACGACGTATTTAATGAAGTACAGCAGAATCAACTCGAGGATGGCGATAGCGACCCACGTGAGCAGATAAATCACCAGGCCGAAAAAGAAGGGACGGTTGTTCCGGACCGCAACGATCGACTCCCGGATTCCCTTCTGCGGCTGGTTCATGAACTCTTCCCGTTCACGCGTGCCGAAAAAAACCAGCCAGAGCGGGATGACGCAGAAGATTCCGAAGGCTGCTCCCATGATAAGCACCCGTCCGGCATTTTCCGGATGGAAGCCGCCTACGATCAGGAGCGGGATGGTGAACGCCACCAAACTTCCCAGGATGGAGAAGAAAGCACGTGTGCTCATCAGGGACGTGCGCTCGTCATAATTCGAAGTCAATTCGGGCGTCAGCGCCAAATACGGCATGTAGGCGAACGTCGCCGCCAACTCATAGACGATAAAGACCAAGGAAAAATAAATGACCAACGCGATGGGTTGGGTGAACGGCGGACGCCACCACATCAGCGTGAACCCCAGCATCAGGGGCACCGCTCCGAAAAGCAGGAACGGGCGCCGGCGCCCCCAGCGTGAGCGGGTGCGGTCGGAGATGTACCCGACGATCGGGTCGTTGATGTAATCCCAGGTACTGCCGATGAAAATCGCCACTGCGGCCATGGCGGCCGGAACCCCGACAACATCGGTGAGGAAAATGGCGAAATAAGCGCCGACGATGGTGGTGATCAGGCTGAAGGAAAGATCACCCGATCCGTAAGTCCATTTTTCGCGGAGAGAGAGCTTGGCTGTCATGATGGGGAATCCTCCGGGGGGAAGGATGCGGCGTAATAATCGCCGTTTCGATCTCACGAATTCGGGTAATTATATGCCCGATCATACAACACCATCGTCTCGTCCGCGCGCTCATCCCCGTCTCTCCCTTCGCATTCTTCGCTTTTCCCCGCGTCGCTGAGAAAAAAACTTTCCGGGCCGCCTTCAACCGGCGCGGGGCAGGCCGCGCGTGGACGATCGATAAACGGAATTTCCTCATTGATTAAGACGGTCCCTCCGGTATGCTATAATTTCGCAATCGATTAAAAATCCGGAACGAGCGGATTAATAATTCCGAAGGAGACCAGCGTCCATGAATTATCCCCCGCTTCCTAATATTCCCTGGGAAGAAAAACCCGCCGGCAGTTTCGACGTGATCTGGCGCTATAGCGGCAACCCTATCATCCCGCGCAATCTGATTCCGTCCTCCAACAGCATTTTTAACAGCGCCGTCGTGCCCTTCCAGGGCGAGTTTGCCGGCGTCTTCCGCTGCGACGACCGCGCGCGCATCATGGACCTGCACCGGGGTTTCAGCAAGGACGGCATTCACTGGAAGCTGGACAACGACCCGATTCAGTGGCTGTGCGACGATCCGGACATTAACTGGTTCCAGTACCGCTACGATCCGCGCGTAGTTTGGCTGGAGGACCGCTATTACGTCACCTGGTGCAATGGATATCACGGCCCGACCATCGGGATCGGATATACCTACGACTTCCAGAAGTTCCACTTCCTCGAAAACGCGCTGCTGCCGTTTAACCGCAACGGCGTATTGTTCCCCCGCAAGATCAACGGCAAGTACGTCATGTTCAGCCGCCCCAGTGACAACAGCCACACACCCTTCGGGGATATCTATCTCAGCCAGAGCCTCGATCTGGTGCATTGGGGGGAACACCGCTTCGTGATGGGGGTCAAGGGCGGATGGCAGGCTACGAAAGTGGGCGCCGGACCGATTCCCATCGAAACCCCCGAAGGCTGGCTGCTGTTCTATCACGGCGTGCTCACCTCCTGCAACGGTTTCGTCTACAGCTACGGCGCCGCGCTGCTGGATCTGGAGAAACCCTGGAAAGTGATTTACCGCGGCGGGCCGTATTTGCTTTCCCCGCAAACGCTTTACGAATGCGTCGGCGACGTGCCGAACGTTGCCTTCCCATGCGCCACGTTGTACGATCCTCCGACCGGAAGGATTGCAATCTATTACGGCGGCGCCGATACCGTGACCGCCCTGGCCTTCACCAAGATTAAGGACGTGCTCGAGTTTGTAAAATCCACATCCCAACTCTAGATGGAAAAAAGATCATTTTCTAAAACTGATTTCAACCGCTTATGAAAAATAGAATCGCCCGGCATCAACGCCGGGCGATTTTTCTGCCTTCATTCCTCGCCACTTCCCTTTTAATACTAGCTCCTCCGACCTAACCTCTTCACCCCAAACCCCCCGCCCTAGCCAGCCGGGCGACGGTTTCGATGGCGATTGCGGCCACCGCGCTCCCGTAATCCAGATCGATGTTTTTCATCGTATCGCGCGAATCGTGGTATCCGCTCCGGTCGATGTCGTAATCTTCCATGAGGAGCGCCACCGGGATTCCACAGTCGGAAAAGATCTGGCCGTCGGTGTTGTAGAGCGAACTCAGCGGATGATCGACGGTGCGAACCTCGCCCAGCAAACTCGGATGCCGTGCGACGGGCGGGATTGTCCGGCCGTCGCGGGTGCGCGTCCCCCGGCCGGTCCCGATCCGGTCGGCGCGCCGGTTCCACTCGCGCGCATGTTCATTCCACAGCCTGTTGGCTGTGTTCGCTTCGCGCGCGATGAGGAGCGACTCGTGTCCGCGCCCGGGCGCGATCTGGAAGATATCCCGCGCGTTTTCACGGTTGTGCGCGATCATATCCATCACCACGATTCCCCTCACCCGCACCGCCGATAAATCCGTTTTCTTTCCATCCGCCAATTTCAATTGAAGTGACCGCTCGATCAGTGCACGGCAGAAGGAACGCGCGCCCAGGCAATCGGCCGGGAATTCCTCGCCCGTCAGATGCAGCAGCCAGACGTCGCGCGCGAGAAGGCCGTCCTTCGCCAGCCGGAGGTAGACCGGCGCGGCCTGCAGCAACGCAGCGGTGGCCGAATGATTGTCGTCGGCGCCGGCGGATGCCAGGCGCGCACCCGACCCGCCGTGGGCCGTGTCGAACACATCTTCCATATACGCCGTGTCGTAATGGTCGGCCAGAACGACCGCCTCGTTCCGGTTGCTTCCGGGGATCATCACCAGCAGATTGCGTTCCGCGGTGCGTCCCTCGTTATCCACGCACCAGCCGCCGAATTCCGGGAAATCAAAATCGGTTTCCCATCGGAAGGTCAGTTCACCGCAAACCGCACGCCCCTCCATACCGGCAGCGGCAATCGCGGCGCGGTGGCGCTGGAGCAGATCGTCTCCCAACTTTTCCAGGTCCCGATGGTGATGCGTCAGGTGGCTCTGGGTGACGGGATCGAGCACGATATCGGCATTGTCGGTCGTCTGGTAGCGCCCACCGGAAAGCCAGGCAATATCGTTCCAGTACGCCTCCTCAAACCCACGGCTGGCGGTGGCTTCGAAGGTGATGGGATCCGGGAGCGTTTCGGGAGAGGTGGAAATCCGCGCGGCGAGACTCGCTTTCATACGCCACCCCGCTACCGGCGAGAGAGACCGCTTCGGAAGCGAATCGAGCCAGGTCTCGAAAGATTTATCTTTGGCGTGGAGAGCCAGATGCCGGGCGAAGGATTGGGGAAGCGGCCCTCGCCCAAGCAACTCGCCCGCATCCAAGAGCGAGAGCAGGTTGTGTGCCGTCTGCCGTGTGTAATGATCACCCTTCCCGAACTCCCGTACGGCGTCGAGAAAAAGTTCGCGCCGCAGCAACCGCGGCCGGAGTTCTATCGGGCGGGCCAAAACCGGCGCGGTTGCGGGATATGCCGTAAGGTACCCCAGCGGGGAATCCGGAAGCACCCGGATCTTTTTCTCCCGACGGGAGAGATAAGCAACGAGTGGGCGATGCCAGTACACCTCATGCAGGCCGGTCCGCATCGCCGGAAATTGGAACCGGTATCCGAAGAGACCGCCCTCGACCACCGCGGCTTCGGCGCGGCGGAGGGCCGGCCGGTCGGCGTACGGCCCGTCGAGGAGCAGATCGAAATCGCCGGTCCACATCTGGCAGTTGCGCGCCATGGGTTTGTCGTAAAGGCCCAGGGCCGCAAGCGACGTGTCGAAGAGCACATGCGCCATGTGATCCGCACGCCGGTTGAGCGCCAGCTCGTTTTCGTACCGGTGCATCCGGTTCCAGCGGTGCGTGCGTTGATAATCGGGCGCGAGCAGCTCCTTTTGAACGACGACCGCATCCGAACCCGGATGTGGTTCATGCAGCCATCCGGATTGCGGGACCCGGATGCCGTCGGGTCCACCGCTGCGGGGAATAAGGTGAAGAAGCGGAATCTGCATCGCCATCGGAAATTGAGCCGCCAAGCTTCGATAGGAGGGCATCCCCCAAAAAACCAGGCTTCCGGGGAAAGGAATCAGATGCAATCGGCCGGCGAGATACCGTTCACGCACCGCGACTGGAAGATCGGCGAAGGGACGAAACGTAAACAAGTAGCGCACCTTCTCCCAATCGGCCGGATCGGAAACGAGAAATGGTTTGATTCCTTCGGGAAGACGGTCCGGCTTCCAATAGGTGAACGGTGTATAGGAATCGGTCGGCAGAAAGCGGAATCCCAGGGCTAGCAAATCGCGCGAGGAAGCTGCGCGCTTTTCGTAAACTTTAGCAAGCAGACGAAGGAAAAAATCTGTGACATCGGCAGGTGCAGACTCCTCATCCCGTCCAAAAGCGTAGCTTTTCCAGAAGGCGCGTTCCGGGCCCTGTTCGGATCCTCCAAACAGCGTCCAGCGGATGCGGCCCAGGTCGTCTTGCGTGCGGGAAAGCGCGAGCGGGAGCAGGACGACAAACCGCTCCTGCGGAATTCGCCCGGCGCGTTCCGCGAGTTCGCGGGGCCAGTATGGATTCTCCTTAAGGTTGCACCCCCCATGCCCGCTGATGGCGTAAGCCGGTTCGCCCCGCCCCAGTTTGATCAACGCAGACAGGATATACTCGGCTAACTGGCTCAGCCCCGGCCGAAGTTCCCACTCCTCCTCGGCCTCCGAGATATTCCAACCGTATGGATCCTCCGGCGGGAAAATTCCCGGATCGGACGCGCCATACGGCCTGCGCCCCAGCCGGGGCGGAGGCATGTATTCCGAATAGGCGGGTAAGGGGAAACCTCGCTTGCGGGAAAACCACGGATACCCTTCAAGCAGCAATTGCCATCCGAGGACAGAGTTTTTGGCCGGACTGGTTTTTTTTACCGGAGTTCGTCGCTTTGCCATGGTGGAGATTATAGTGCGAATGGTTTGTAGCCGCTGGAGCCGGATGGGGGGATCAGTATCGGATAATATGATTCAAGCTTGGCGCTGTGAAAAATTTAGGGTTTGGCTCTGCGTGAGAGCCCCGAAGAACACAAGGGCGGCCCGCCCATCGACGAAAAACAGATCATCTTCGGACCTTGCCATCGGAAATCTGTAATGGGAAATTTTCCAGGCTTCCCGAAAAAAGGCGGCTGGTGTTAAAATAAAGAAGTTGTTCCACTTAACATTCATCCTGGATGCTCCTCTGACCGGCGGTTGGGATAATCATGGCCTTCCGCTTCTCCACGACAGTGCATCCACCTCCTACGACCGTAACCACCGTAGGGATCCGCAATCACCCTGCCATGTATATTTCAAGGGATAACGCCCTTGTGCTGTAAATTGGTTGCCCGCCAATTGAAATTTTCCACTTTAGGAAATATCGGCGATTCCCAAATCCTATCCATTCTCCCCCTCGGATTAAGAACGCCGAGAGCGGAAGCTGTATCTTCAAGTGCAGATTTGTTTTACCGGGAAGGGTTCTGGATAACGCCCAAAAAACAAGGAGGATGAATATGTTCCGGAAAAAGAGATTGTTGGTTGTCAGTGCGATCCTGACCGCCGTGTTCGTTCTTTCCGCATGCGGGGGTACACAGACCGCCGGTAATGTCTTCAAGGTGGGGATTTCGGAAGACCTGACGACCACCAATTTCTGGCAAGCCAACGGGCCGGATAATACCGTCTGGAACGCCTACGTTCTGCTGCCCATGCGGATTGCTTTGTATACTCTTTCCGACCAGACGAATCAGATCGTGCTGCAGGCGGCCGCCGACTGGGCCACTCCGCTCGTTCCGGAAGGCGACCAGTGGTCTCAAACAATTCCTTTAAAGAAAGGGATCACCTGGTCCGACAGCCAACCATTCACGGCCAAAGACGCAGCCTTTACGATCAATACCGTTCTGAAGTTTGGTCTGTTTTCGGGGAATTGGCAAGCATGGGTGGATTATAACTATGTCGACAGCGCTGTTGCCACGGATGATTATACGCTGAAAATTGTCTACCATGCCAAGCCGGGCATCGCCCGCACGGACTGGGGCGTGCTGCAACTCCCCATCCTTTGCGAACATTTTTGGTCGTCGAAGATCGCCGTCGCCGCAAAGCCCCTGGAAGGCCTGGCGCGCCCGGCTGCGGACGCCCCGCAAGCCGACCAGGACACGTATCATGCGAAAGTGAGCGATGCCCAGAAAGCGCTCTTTGCGATCGATCCGAGCGGCGAACCGCTGGCCGGATCCTTCCTGTTTTCCAAATGGGAGAAGGGAGCCTACGCGCAAAGCGTTGCCAATTCCAAATATTTCTTCTCGGGCGCGGAAGTTGTGGAGTATGCCAACGGCGCCTACCATGAATCCAATGCCCATGTATATGACTTCAAAGCGTACGGCGACCTGACCGGCGACAAAATCCTGGACTACAAGTCCGGTCCTTTCGTGCAATCCGTTCAATACATTATCTACAGCGACCAGAACGCCGCATTGCTTGCGCTGCAAAAGGGCGAAGTGGATTACGTCCTCAATCCAAGCGGCCTCTCGAAGGGGCTGGCGGATCAAATGAAAACCGATCCGAAAGTGAACGTCATCCAAAACCCGTCGCTCGGATTCCGGTACCTGGCGTTCAACCTCCGCCGGCAGCCAATGGGAGACGCAGCCTTCCGCCAAGCCTTCGCCACCCTGATCGACAAGGAGTTCGTCACTCAATCCGTTCTTCAGGGCGTGGCCTATCCGCTCAACAGTTTCGTTCCGGTATCCGACGCCGCGTGGTATTCCGACCAGGTGACCAAGTGGGGATACAACGCGGACGGATCGGGGATGTCACGGGAGCAACGGGTCAATACGGCGATCGACATTCTCACCAAAGCCGGCTACACCTGGGAAGACGGCAGGCAACCGGCCTGGGATCCGGACAACCTGCAGGTGGTTCCCGGCGGTGCGCTGCTCATGCCCGACGGAAATCCGGTGCCCACATTGGAGCTGCTGGCGCCCAGCCCGAGTTACGATCCGATGCGGGCCACCTTCGCTATCTGGATTGAAACTTGGGCCAACGAAATGGGTATCCCCGTGAAGGCCAAGCTGACCGGTTTCAACGTTATTATCAATCAGGTTTTTTCGAAGCAGGATTTCGATATCTACATTCTCGGCCGCAACCTGTCCATCTTCCCCGCCTACCTGCGCGATTTCTGGTCCAGTGACCAAGCTCAAATGGGAGGCAACAACGCTGGTGGGTACATCAGCAAGGATTTCGATACCTTCTCCGGGGAGCTGCTAACCTGCGAGAGTTACGACACCTGCCGCGGCATCGCCAACCAAATCCAGGAACTCGTGGCCAACGACGTGCCCTGGGTCGCGCTCTTCGACACGGGCATCTATGAGGCGTACAGTAATCATCTGACCTTTCCGTACACCGCAACGCTCGGCGGATTGCAACAGGTCGACGGGATGCCGTGGGCGGTGAATATTAAATAATTAAATTATTGGATACAGAGGGCGGGGAAATCCCCCCTCTGTTCTTCTCCTCCGGAAAGCGAGGTGCAGGTGGGGCGGTATTTGATCATCCGGCTGGTCCAGGTCGTTATTACCTACTTCCTCTTCCTGACGGCCGTTTTCTTTCTCATCAACGCCCAGCCGGGGGATTTTGGCAACGTGTACTACAGCAGCCCCAATATGACCGCCCAGCAGCGCCGGACGATCCGGGAAGGAATGGGCCTCGACAAACCCGCCCCGGAGCGGTATCTGCAGTGGATCGGAAATTTCCTGCGCGGGAATCTCGGCGTCTCACTTTCGGAAAATCCCAGAACCGTCAACAGTATCATTTTAGAGCGGGCTCCGCGCACGCTGATTCTCTTTCTCACCGCGGCGGTGCTGTCATTCTATTTGGGGTTCCTTGCAGGAAAGCTGCTGGCGTGGAAACGCGGCGGTGTTTTGGAATACGCATCCACAGTGGGCGGCGTGATGTTGTATACCGTGTTCACACCGTGGTTCGGACTGATGATGATCTGGCTTTTCGCAGTGGTGCTGGGCTGGTTTCCGACGGGAAAATTCATCAGCGTGGATCTATGGAGCGCCTCCCCCGCATACATCACAGCCAATACATTGATCCTTCCGATGATCCTGACCGGGATCGTCATGTCCGTTCTACTGCTGATTTGGAGCAGCAGGATTAAGCGTTTTTCCCCGAATCGGAGGAATGCCGCATTTTGGACCGGCGCCGCAGTTATTATTTTCCTTCCCGTCGCCGGTTTTGCCTTGAGCGGTCTGGGAATCTACGCACTGGACATTCTTTATCATCTCGCACTGCCGGTCATCACCCTCACCCTGATTTCTTTCGCAGGGACAATGCTGCTCACCCGGAACAGCATGCTGGAAACCCTGCGCGAGGATTACATCACAACCGCCCGGGCGAACGGGCTGCCGGAGCGAGTCATCCGCGATCGGCACGCGGCCCGCAACGCGATGCTTCCCGTGGTGACCTCGCTCGTTTTTTCACTGGCCTTCGCGATCGGCGGGGGCATCATCACCGAAACTATTTTCTCCTGGCCGGGGATGGGCCGCACGCTGCTCGTGGCCGCGCAGGTGGAAGATATTCCGCTGGCCATCGGCGCACTGGCGTTTACCGGCATCCTGGCCCTCACAGCGCATGTTGTGGCGGATGTCCTGTACGCCTATCTCGATCCGCGCATCCGTTATTTGTAACGATCGCCCAAGCAGAAGACACCCATGCCCACCGCGACTGCCTCCCCTTCATCCGACACCGGCCAACTTGTTCCACTGGACGCAACCGTCCTGTTGCGTATGCAGCTGCGGGCCATTGGGAAGGAGCTTTTTGAGAATTGGCGAATCTTCCTCGAAAACCGGATCGGCGTCATCGGGTTGGGGATCATCTCGGTATTTCTGGTGCTGGCGGTCGTCCATCCGATTCTCATGGCCACAGTCTGGGACCGCAACATCTACGATCCGGTAAGGGGTTTTGACCCGTCGGTCGCGGCCAACCCCGCCCCGCCCTCCGCCTGGCACCTGCTGGGCACCGATCCGCAGGGGCGGGATGTGTTGAGCCAGTTGATGTACAGCACGCGGTCGGAATTCGCGCTCGGGATCATCGCCGCCCTAGTAACGGTCGTCATCGCCACCACCGTCGGCGCGGTCTCGGCTTATTTCGGCGGATGGATCGACGCCCTCTTCATGCGCCTTGCCGATTTGATCATGATGCTGCCGTTCGTCTCGATCTTGATTGTCCTTTCCGCGCTGTTCGAGCTCCAGATTCTCGAACTGGCTGTCTTAATCGGAATCCTTGCCGGATTCGGCGGCGACACGATCGTGATCAAAGCCCAGGCCCTGTCGATCAAGGTGCGCGCATACATCGAGGCGGCCCGGGTGGCTGGTGGAAACGACCTGCATA
>Ga0187886_1001640_pt1 | contig 19775 bp, 15 predicted proteins | sample June2016WEW_20_1_FD_133001 | JGI IMG/M metagenome (GOLD analysis project Ga0187886, IMG submission 133001) | Peatland microbial communities from SPRUCE experiment site at the Marcell Experimental Forest, Minnesota, USA - June2016WEW_20_150 | ecosystem: Environmental > Terrestrial > Soil >... | reverse complement strand
CCTTTAATATGTCCTATTTCGAAAGCCATCATGGCCAGTACAGTAACCTGGGTTGTGAAAGCTTTAGTTGAAGCAACTCCTATTTCAGGACCGGCATGGGTGTAGACACCTGCATCTGTTTCCCGTGGAATGCTGCTTCCTACCACATTGCATATACCGATCACCTTGGCGCCTTTTTCCTTTGCAAGTTTAACTGCTGCAAGAGTATCGGCTGTTTCGCCGCTCTGGCTTATTGCGATTACAATATCGCCTTTTCTGATGATGGGGTTCCTGTAGCGGAATTCGGAAGCATATTCAACCTCGACGGGGATCCTGGTATATTCCTCAAAAAAGTATTCGCCAAGAAGTCCTGCATGCCAGGAAGTACCACAGGCAACAATAAGTATCCTTTCAGCCTGTGACATTGTGTCAATGACATCCCGTAGTCCGCCGAGCATGATTCCTGATTTATCGGGAAGCACTCTTCCTCTGAAAGTATCATGAATTGCTCTTGGCTGTTCGAATATTTCCTTAAGCATGAAATGGGCAAAACCCTCTTTGTCAATCTCGCCGATCTTGAGATCCAGCTCTTTTATATGGGGTTTTATCACCTCATTTTTTAAAGTCTTCAGGGTGATCTGATCTTTTTTGATTATGGCCACATCGTTATCGTTAAGGTACACAACTTTCTGTGTATATTCAACTATCGGGGTAGCATCGGAAGCAATAAAATTCTCGCCGTCGCCTATTCCTATTACCAGGGGGCTTCCCTTCCTTGCAGCAAAAATCTTATCAGGCTCTTTTGTGCAGATTATTCCCAGTCCGTATGCACCTTCAACTCTGTTCAGAGCAAGAATAATTGCCTGCTCGGCAGTCAGGTCTCCTTCTATATAAAGATGTTCTATAAGGTTTGCCAGTACCTCGGTATCTGTCTGGCTGGCAAAAACTATTCCCCTGCTCTGTAGTTGTTTTTTCAGAAGAGAATAGTTTTCAATTATACCATTATGTACAACAACAAAATTTCCCTTATAGGAGACCTGGGGGTGTGCGTTAAGTTCATTAGGTTCGCCGTGAGTTGCCCACCGGGTATGCCCAAGGCCTATTGTCCCGTCAAAACTGGATTTATTGACCATCTCCTCGAGATCTTTCACCCTGCCCTGGCATTTAAATATTTTTGTCTCGCCATTAACAAGCGCCAGTCCGGCAGAATCATATCCCCGGTACTCAAGACGTTTCAATCCGTTAATTACAATATCGCGGGCAGGTTTTGACCCAATGTATCCAATAATTCCGCACATTAAAAAGAGATTTTAGATTGTCTGGTACGAATTTAGCAAATTGGTTCTAAAAATCTAGAACTTAGTATAAGTAAATTCAAATTTTACGGGCTTATAACTTTTATTGGCTTTAAGAACTGCGTTATGTGCAGAGGTTGGCATAAGGAACAATTCAAGGTGAGGTGTAATTGTATCGGTGGCATCTTCAAGGTAACGCTGCAAATATGTCGCAATATTGATGTTATATGAGAATGTAGTCACAGTGTCAGGGGTTCCATCATAGAATGCTGAGCCAGCAGTCGCATAATCGCTTACAAAATATTTCTTGCCGGAGCTGGTGAGATATCTAAGGTAAACTATTGAAGGGATTGTTTTTGAATAAATAACATCTGTCCCGTCATCAACAAAAGGAATAACAAGACGTGCTTTATTGACGGCTATTTTTTTAAGAGCCATGTCGCTTTTAAGGGTTTTAAGAGAAGGAATTTCAATTCGTGTATATACTCCGTTCAGGTTCTGTAAATATGAGAGTGTGTCTTCATATCCGTCGTTAATGTGTTGAATTCTTTTACCAGCCTCGGCGGTTGAAAAATTGTGTTTAAAAAGGTTATATGCTGCATTTTGGATCTTGGCATCGAGGAGAAAATTATAAGACGAAGCGACCTGGTTTTCATCGTGAGCATAAACCGTGAAATAGTCTGCATAGGAGCTGGAAGAGGTCGAAGAGGCAACGCTAAGAGAAGTAAAAACTGGATTGCCTGTCGAAATAAGCTGAAAATACAAACCTTTAAAATAAGATCTGAAATCAGGTACGGTACTGCTCATGAAAAGCATTGATTTATCACGAAACAGATACTCTCCGAATTCTGTAGGAATTGTAACTTCTACACTATTTATAGTATCTGCCCTGAGGGTTGGCAATGTAACTGTCCATGTCTTTCCAGTAAGTGGAACAGTCTGGTTCGAATAATAAGCTGAATCCGTATAGATCTGCCGGGAGATCTCAGACATAATCAATTGATGCTGGGATGTTGTATCCCCGGTGACGGTAAGAAATTCCATGTAAAGCTTTACCGAATCAATTCCATTAATATCGGCACTCGTCAGAGAATCTTCAAGCCTTAACTGGGAAACAAAACCGGCAGTTGTTGTTCCAAAATAAGAATCATACATCTCGCCCAGGTAAGAGGTTGCAGGATTATCAGATTCAACTGAGTCTTTATACATGGTATAAGACTTTACAGTCAGCGTATCGGTCGATTTTATTGTAACAAAATCGGAAGCTGGCAACAAACCTGTACCTATTTTTGAAGGATCCTCCTTACATGCATTGGCAAGAAACAAGATTCCTGCCGTTAACAAAAAAGGAAGAATTTTTAAAATATTTTCAGAAACTAATCTGCTGGGAAGTATAGGATTATGATAAAATCTTGTCATAAAATTCATTGTAGGCATCAATATACTGGCTCTCATCTTTATAAGGAAGAACAGGTTTGCGGACCGTCTTCAGGTACTTTGTCAATTCATCATTTATATTTTCGCTGCCGATAATGATTCCGTCTGAATATTTTATTGCCAGTTTTGAAACATTTATGAAATCGGGTTTTTTCACCAGCTTAAGGTTTTCATTGTCGATACCGTCAAATCTCAGTTTATCTGCGAACGTTGATCTAAACGGTGTTTTAAAATCATTATTGTAAATGGAATATATTATTTTATAATTATGAAAGAGAGGATCATCGTTGTAAATGCTTCGCAGATATACGGGTACAAGTGCAGACATCCATCCGTGGCAATGGACAATATCGGGAGCCCAGCGAAGCTTCTTTACGGTTTCAATTACACCGCGGGCAAAAAAGAGGGCCCGTTCATCGTTATCCTCAAACTCCTTGCCTGCTGCATCTGAAACAATATATTTCCTCTGAAAATAATCATCATTGTCGATAAAATACACCTGCATCCTGGCACTCTGGATAGAAGCTACCTTTATGATGAGCGGATGATCGGTATCATCAATGATCAGATTCATACCCGAAAGCCGTATAACCTCATGAAGCTGGTTCCTTCGCTCATTGATGCATCCATACCTTGGCATGAAAGTCCGTATCTCCTTACCCCTTTCCTGAATCCCCTGGGGCAAGTACCTGCCGATCTTTGATAATTTGGTTTCCCCAAGATATGGAGTGATCTCCTGTGAAATGAATAATACCTTCCTGCTTTCCATTTACCTCACTGTATATGCCATTTCGTAATAAGGTGCAAAGATAATAATAATAAATGAATAATTATTTATCTGTCTTTATTGCGTTAAGCCTCTTCCCTCCTTTTTCGCAGCATCGGAGAAACAGGATCTGAACAAAAAGTAAAAAAATCGATTCTTCTGCAAATCCGCATCAATTAATTAATTACTATTAGCTTTGCATCTTAATCCTTATGTCATGAAGGTAGTAGGCGCCGTAACAGGACTTCAGAAGCAATTAGATACTCTTCATCATAAGCCTGTTGGTCTGGTTCCTACTATGGGAGCACTGCATGAAGGTCATCTGTCGCTTGTGAGAAACGCTGTTGCTGAATGCGGGCAGGCGGTAATAAGTATCTATGTCAACCCCACACAATTCAACGATAAGGAGGATCTTAAAAGATACCCGAGAACACCTGAGGCAGATCTCGCTCTTCTTGGCACAGTATTAAGGAAAAATGACCTGGTTTTCACTCCTGACGACAAGGAAATTTATCCGACTGCAGATAGAAGGGTCTTTCATTTTGGCAACCTTGATCGTGTAATGGAAGCCCAAAAGCGGCCCGGTCATTTTAATGGCGTAGCCCAGGTAGTAAGCAGGCTATTTGATATTGTTAAGCCCGACATCGCATATTTCGGACAAAAAGATTTTCAGCAGGTGGCAGTTATAAGGGAGCTTGTCAGGCAATTGAATTATCACATCACCATTTCACCCAGCCCTATTATTCGTGAGTCCGACGGTCTGGCAATGAGCAGCAGGAACAGGCTTCTGGAGCCAGAAATAAGAAAAAATGCCCCGGTAATTTATAAAACTATTTCCACGGCAGCAGAAATGATAGGCAAATTGGATATCCCGGAAATAAAAAAATATGTTAACGATAACATAAATATCAAAAACGGGTTCAAAGTTGAATATTTCGAAATAGCCGATGAAACTGAACTTAAGACGGTTAAATCCCGCATAGAAATGAAAAAGGGGAAAAAATATTACGGATGTATTGCCGTTAAAGCAGGAAAAATCAGGCTGATTGATAATGTTGAATTCCCATTGGTGTAAATAAAAAGGTTATTTACCTTTGCACCGTCGTTTTAATTCATTTAATCAACATTTATGTTAATTGAAATTTTAAAATCGAAGATCCACCGGGTAACAGTTACCGAAGCCAACCTTAATTATATAGGGAGCATTGCCATTGATGAAGATCTGATGGATGCTGCCAATATCATTGAAAATGAAAAAGTTCAGGTCTTGAACCTGAATAACGGAGAACGTATTGAAACTTATGTTATCAGGGGAGAAAGAGGATCCGGTGCCATCTGCCTTAATGGAGCAGCTGCCAGAAAAGTTCTCGTCGGAGACATTATTCTTATCATGTCTTTCGCATCAATGGATTTTGAAGAAGCACGGTCATTCAGGCCCACGATAATTTTCCCTGACACTAAAACAAATAAACTGATTTGAATTTCAAAAAGTTCGTCATACAGGCTTTAAAGTTTCTCGGATTTCTGGCTGGCGCAATTCTGTTATCATGGCTGGCTTTCAGGAATATCGATTTCAAAAGTCTTGCCAAAAACCTTAAAGAAGCTAATTACTACTGGATAATTCCGTCTATCTTTTTCGGTCTGCTGGCTTTTATCCTTCGTGCCCGCCGCTGGCAATTACTGATCCATCCGCTTGGTTTTCGTCCTTCTTTCTGGCACACATTCTATGCACTGATGGTTGGATATCTTGCAAATCTTGCATTACCAAGAATAGGTGAAGTAACACGATGTGTGGCTCTTGGTAAAAAAGAAAAAATTGCTGTCGACAAGCTGTTTGGAACTGTGATTATTGAACGTGCAATTGATTTTATTTCGATTCTACTCCTATTAGTAATAATTATATTCACAAGTGAAGCACTTATTATTAAGTTCCTGAAAGAAAGCATTTTCATACCATTCAGGGATAAAGTCTTATCTATTGTTAGTTTTTCGTGGCTCTTCTGGGCATTGCTTGCGCTAATGGTTGTCATTGCTGTATGCTTGATGGTCCGTTATAGAAAAAACCTTCGTAAAATAAGGTTTTTTTCAAAAATGTTTGATATTGTAAAAGGAGTGGTAACCGGGCTTAAAACAATTACAAATATCAAAAGAAAATGGGAATTCATCATTCTTACAGTTACTATCTGGATAAGTTATGCCCTGATGACATGGTTAGTGGTCTTCTGTCTTAAAAGCACCTCGAATATTTCATTCTGGAATTCACTTATTGTGCTTGTGGTAGGCGGGCTTGCAATGTCAGTTCCCGTTCAGAGCGGATTCGGTGCATTTCATTATGCAGTTTCCCGGTTGCTCATTGTCATGCAGGGAATAAGCCTTGAGGAGGGACTTACATTTGCCATACTTTCGCATGAATCACAGATTATTTTTGAAATAATTGTCGGCTTTATTGCAGTATATATAATGTATGGCAGAAATCACAAAATGAAAGCTACTAACGAAATATGACAAAGACGAAAACAGTATTTGTCTGCCAGAATTGCGGAGCTGAATCAGCCAAATGGATCGGAAGATGTCCCTCCTGCAAGGAATGGAATACCTACCATGAAGAGATCATTGCTCCTGCTTCTTCGAGGGGAACGGGTTTTTCTGCAAACCTTGAAAAAAGAAAGCCGGAACTTCTCGATAATATCGAAGCAGACGAAAAGAACAGGCGTAAAACAGGCATTGCGGAACTCGACAGGATCCTTGGCGGCGGTATGGTCAGTGGATCCGTCATATTGCTTGGCGGAGAGCCGGGTGTCGGAAAATCGACTCTCGCACTTCAGCTCGCCCTTGGTCTGAAAGACATAAAAATATTATATGTCTCCGGCGAAGAGAGCGAAGAGCAGATAAGCCTCAGGGCACGAAGACTTAAAAATTCCAATCCACAGTGTTACATTCTAAGCGAGACAGAACTCGAATCCATCCTAACCCATGCAGAGAACCTGAAACCCGGACTTTTAATCGTTGATTCAATCCAGACAGTAAGTACCGCGATGCTTGAATCTTCGGCAGGGTCAGTTTCACAGGTGCGTGAATGCGCCGCTCAGTTCCTTAAATATTCAAAATTATCCGGCATCCCCGTATTCCTCATTGGACATATTACCAAAGACGGGACGCTTGCAGGGCCAAAGGTCCTTGAACATATCGTAGATGTCGTCCTGTATTTTGAGGGCGATAACAACTATGTTTACCGCATTCTCCGTTCCGTCAAGAACAGGTTCGGGTCTACTTCGGAGATCGGAATATTTGAAATGATCGAAACAGGTCTCAAAGAAGTCAATAACCCATCTGAACTTTTTATAAATCAGCATGAAGAACCATTGAGCGGAATTTCCATTGCTGCCACGGTCGATGGTCTTCGTCCGTTCCTGATAGAGACTCAGGCGCTGGTGAGCAGCGCAGTGTACGGAACTCCGCAGAGAAGCGCTACTGGATTTGATACCAGGAGGCTTAACATGTTGCTTGCCGTTCTTGAAAAAAGGGCCGGATTCAGGCTTGCCGTCAAGGATGTGTTCCTGAACATCGCGGGCGGGATCAAAGTTGCAGATCCGGCAATCGACCTTGCAATAGTCAGCGCTGTTCTTTCCTCCAATCTTGACATACCGATTTCAAGGGATATCTGTTTTGCAGGTGAAACAGGTTTATCCGGTGAGATACGTCCTGTCTCCAGGATCGAGCAGCGGATAAGGGAAGCTTCAAAAATGGGATTCAAAAAGATCTATATCTCTAAATTCCACAAGAATCTATCTCTGAAAGGAGCAGATATAGAAGTAGTGTATGTAGGCAAGATAGAGAACCTTGTGAGGTCTTTATTCAGCTGAGGCCCGGTCTTCTCTTCGTTCAGCCCACGCTCTGCAGGGGTCTTACATTGTAATTCTTATAAAGTCACTGGATTAGGCCCCTCTAGGGGGCAATCCGCCGACTGGCGCATGGGGGTCATTTCTCCACCGTTATGCAGTTGCACTTTTAGTACTTGTTTCTGAGAGAATTGTCCCTGCGCGAATTCTCTCTCCTGACCCTGTCACAATCGAGCTCAATATTAAAACCATCAGGACGTTCGAATTCATCTTCCTCCATAAAGCTGAACTGAGGATCGTTATAGACTTTTTTCAGGAAGATAGCAAATATCGGTAAAGCCATATTTGCACCCTGTCCTTCACCAAGGGTTACAAAATGAATCGACCTGTCTTCCCAGCCGCTCCATACGCCTCCAACAAGGTTGGGGGTAATCCCCATAAACCATCCGTCTGATTGTTCCTGAGTAGTTCCGGTTTTCCCTCCGATCTGGTTCATAAGGTTATAAGGATCTCTCCTCATTCTCTGCCCTGAACCTGTCTGAACGACTCCCTGGAGGAGACTGAGCATTAAAAATGAGGTCTCATCGCTTAAAACTTCTTCAATCCTTCTGTCGAAACGTGAAATGACATTCCCGTTTTTATCTTCAATCCGGGTAACATACATGGGTTTTACATAAATCCCATGATTGGCAAATGTCCCGTAGGCCCCGACCATTTCTTCCAGTTTGACATCTGACGTCCCCAGAAATATAGAAGGTACAGGATCAATAAAGCTCCTTACACCCATTTTGTGCATAAGGTCAACTACTGCCGAGGGACGGAACTGTTCCATCAGCCATGCCGATATATAGTTCTCAGATTGAGCAAGTCCCCATTTGAGAGTCACCATTCTGCCCCAGTATGCTTTGTTTCCGGAGCTTCTTGGAGTCCAGGGAACTGAATCGCCGACGTCAAAAGAGCGTGGAATGTTTTCAACTTCATAGCATGGAGAATAGCCATTCTGCATCGCAATCGTGTAAAGGAATGGTTTTATGGTACTGCCGACCTGTCTTTTCTGCTGTGTTATTGCATCCCATTTGAAATATTTGAAGTCAGGCCCCCCTACATATGCCTTCACATATCCGGAATGAGGATCTTCAACCATGAAGCCTGATCTTATAAAATACTTATAATATTTTATTGAATCGAGTGGAGTCATAATGGTATCTCTTTCACCTTTCCAGGAGAATACCTTCATTTTTACCGGAGTATTGAACGCCTGCATAATTGAGTCTTCAGAATATCCGTGGGCTCTCATCACATAGTACCTGTCGCTTTGCTTCAGTGATGCCATCATGAGTTCATCTGTCTCGGCTTTTGTCAGATCGTCGGAAAAAGGTGGATTTTTTAAATACCTTGCAGTGTTGTAAAAGTCAGGCTGTACCTCTTTTGAAAGGTGTTCGGCAAGTGCCTCTTCAGCATACTGCTGCATTTTGGAATTGAGAGTGGTATATATTTTCAGCCCATCTTTATAAACGTCGTAATAGGTACCGTCAGGCTTCTTGTTCTTGTTGCACCAGCCGTAGAGGGGATTATTCTGCCATTCCCAGAGAGCATCATCATATGAAGCCTGCTGAACATATTTTTTCCTGTCGGGTTCAGGCTTGCGCATGATATTCCTGAGATACTCTCTGAGGTATGTAGCCCGACCCGTGTTATGATCTTCGATCTGGAAGTTCAGTTCAATCGGCATCTTTTTAACAGAGTCGGCTACTGCAGCTTTCAGGTAACCGTATCTTGCCATCTGTGACAAAACAACGTTTCGCCTCTGGAACATTTTTTCATAATACCTGACCGGATTGTATGCGCTGGAGTTCTTAAGCATGCCTATAAGGGTAGCTGCCTGTTGTACATTCAGGGAATCAGGAGTGGTATTAAAATAAACTCTTGCTGCCGATTTTATTCCGATCGCATGGTACAGGAAATCATATTTATTAAGATACATAGTTATGATCTCTTCCTTTGTGTACCTGTTTTCAAGTTTGACTGCCGTCTGCCACTCCTTGAACTTGGAGACTCCAAGCCTGAGTTTTCTTGTAAATGATGATACCCTTGCCGTGTCCCTCGGGTAAAGCTGCTTGGCCAGCTGCTGGGTAATTGTGCTTCCGCCTCCGGTATTCTGCCCCATTAGAATCGTGCGGAAAATTGCTCTTCCAAGCCCCCTGATATCTATTCCGGAATGGCGGTAATAGCGAATATCCTCCGTTGCCACGAGGGCATCAACAAGATAAGGTGAAAGGTCCTTGTAATCGGTCCACGTCCTGTTTTCAATGCTTATCTTGCCCATCAGTACGCCATCATCTGAAAATACTTCGGCGGCAAGGTTATACTGAGGGTTCTCAAGCTCGGCGAAGGAAGGCATCGGTCCGAGTTTCTCCTTTGAGATCAGAATGAATAATGCAACGACAACTATAAACGGCACGGAGAATAGCCCCCAGAACCAGATAAGGTACTTCCGGTTTTTATTATTGACTTTCATCAGGGTGAAAAATTTGAGCCAAAATTAGTAAATAATAAAGAATGTTGGCCGTTATTTTGAAGTTTGGAAGCTAAATGATTTACTTTGCCAAAATTTTTTATTCAAGTAATCTCGCTTTAAATGATCGATAATCTCGTAATTGTAGAATCGCCTGCAAAGGCCAAAACGATTGAGAAGTTCCTGGGGAAAGATTTTCGTGTTGTATCGAGCTTTGGCCATATAAGGGACCTTTCAAAAAAGAATCTGGGTATTGATGTTGAAAAGGATTTTGCTCCGGTTTATGAGGTCCCCAAAGAGAAGTTAAAGGTCGTAAGCGATCTTCGTAAAGCTGCATCAGAGGCAAAAACCATCTGGATCGCATCCGATGAGGACCGCGAGGGTGAAGCAATAGCGTGGCACCTTGCAAATGTTCTGAAGCTTGATCTTGCTACAACTAAAAGAATAGTGTTTCACGAGATAACAAAAGATGCGATCTCGAAGGCAATTGAAAACCCGCGGACCATTGACATGAACCTGGTCAATTCACAGCAGGCCAGGCGTATACTTGACAGGCTTGTAGGATTTGAAATATCTCCGGTATTGTGGAAAAAAGTCCAGCCTTCACTCTCAGCGGGCAGGGTACAGTCAGTTGCCGTGAGGCTTATCGTTGAAAGGGAGAGGGAGATCTTTTCATTCAAATCCGAATCATCCTTCAGGGTCACCGGAGAGTTCTCAAAGGAGAATGGCATTACGGACAAAGGCATAATCAGGGCAGAAGCGTCAAAGCGGTTCCAGGAAGAGAATGAGGCCCGGAAATTCCTTGAATTATGCAGCATTGCAATATATGCGGTAAGCGGAGTGACTGTGAAACCCGGAACAAGATCCCCTGCACCTCCGTTTACTACATCCACCCTTCAGCAGGAAGCATACCGCAAGCTGGGATTTTCAGTCTCCCAGACAATGGCTGTCGCCCAGAAGCTCTATGAGGCCGGAAAGATAACCTACATGAGAACTGATTCGACAAATCTTTCAAAGCTTGCACTGGCAAAATCGCGTGAGATCATTATCTCGGAGTTCGGAGAAAAATATTCCAGGACCCGCCAGTTCAAGACAAGAACAAAAGGAGCACAGGAGGCCCATGAAGCCATACGTCCTGCTTATCCTGACAACGCCACGATTGCAGGCACCAGCAATGAGAAAAAACTCTATGAACTGATCTGGAAAAGGACTATTGCTTCTCAGATGGCAGATGCAGAAATCGAAAAAACCACCATTACTGTTGACATGAATAATTCGCCAGTCAAATTCAGTGCAACGGGAGAGGTTATAAAATTTGACGGTTTTCTTAAAGTATATATGGAATCGACGGACCAGGAAAACGGCGATGAAGAGAGGCTCGTGATCCCCGTTGTGAAAAAGGGGACGCCGCTATATTATAATAGTATAGCTGCAACACAGAAATTCACAGTCCCGCCGCCAAGGTATACTGAGGCAAGCCTCGTCAAGAAGCTTGAGGAGCTTGGTATTGGGCGCCCTTCAACTTATGCTCCCACTATATCAACAATACAAAACAGGGGGTATGTTTCGCGTGAAGACAGGCCTGGTGAAAAACGCCAGATAAAAATACTAAATCTCGATAACGGCAGGATAACTGCAACTTCAAAACAGGAAGTGACCGGCAAGGAAAAATCCAAGCTTTTCCCACAGGATATCGGAATGATAGTAAATGATTTTCTGATCGAGAACTTTTCCGATATTGTTGATTATAACTTCACTGCAGAGGTTGAGGAACAGTTTGACCAGATCGCGATGGGTGATCTGAAATGGACAGGAATGCTTAATCAATTTTATGGCCCTTTCCATAAAACCATTGAAAATACACTCGAAAAAAAGGACAGGAAAACCGGTACCAGATTTTTAGGAAACCATCCCGAGACAGGCGAACCGGTAAGCGTCAGAATGGGAAGATTCGGACCTGTGGCACAGATCGGGAATCCGGACAACGGAAATAAGCCCAGGTTTGCAAGCCTGACAAAGAACCAGCTTCTTGAAACGATCACCCTCGATGAGGCTATGAAACTGTTCAGGCTGCCCAGATCACTTGGAATGCACGAGGGCGAGGATATGGTGGTCGGCGTGGGAAAATTCGGTCCATACATCAGGTATAAAGGCAAATTCTTTTCATTGAAAAAGGGAATCGATGATCCATATTCGGTAACCATGGAGAGGGCGCTGGAGATAATCAGTGAGAAGAATGAAAACGAAAAGAATAAGATAATCAGGGATTTCGGAGAAATAATGGTGCTTAACGGGCGGTATGGCCCGTACCTGACAAAGGACAAGCAAAATTATCGTCTTCCGAAAGGTACTGATGCAAATAAACTGACAAAGGAAGAATGTCAGAAAATCATTGAAAAAAGCGCTAAAACCAAAAAAAGTTCCTGATCCGTATCATGACAGACCTTAATGATTATTTCAACCCTGTGAGCATCAATCCGCCGGGCTTCGAACATCTGGCAGGACAGGCGGGATTCCCGCATAATATAACAGTTCATACTGAAAGCACAACGCTGAAGGATCCTGGTAAATACAAGATTGCCATTATCGGGGTTCCCGAAGGCAGAAATTCTCCGGGTACCGGGTCAATGAAGGCACCGGACAGCATACGGAGAGAACTATATAGACTTGCAAGAATACCGGGCAAATCAAAGATTATTGACCTGGGTAATATGAAGCAGGGCACGACATTCAATGATACTGTTGCAGGACTGAACGATATCCTGGTTTTCCTCCTGAGCGAAAATGTCTTCCCTGTGATTATCGGAGGCAGCAGCGCACTCATAACTGCAATTGACAGGACGATGACACAGTTAAAGAAAAAGTATTCTCTCCTGTCGGTCGATCCAAGGATCGATTTCATCACTGACAGGAAAGAATCTGATTCATTCACCTATCTGAACTCCATTCTGCAGAATCATAAAAGCACATTTAATCATTTCATTAATATCGGGTACCAGACACATCTTAATGACCAGCAGGTTGTAAACCGGTTCCTGCGGCGCAAATCCGAGCTCATAAGAATCGGTGATGTCAGAAAGGCTATTCACCTCATGGAGCCGCTTTTCAGGGATGCAGACGTGGCGGTATTTGATATCTCGTCCGTAAGGCAGTCAGATGCTCCTGGTACAATAAGTCCTTCACCCAATGGTTTTTATGGTGAAGAAATCTGCCTGCTTGCAAGATATGCAGGCATCTCCGACAATCTGAAAATATTTGGTTTGTTTGATGTGGATCCAGATCTCGATGAAAGGAATCAGACAAGCGGACTGGCTGCCCAGATCGTATGGTTCTTTCTGGAGGGTTTTTCACAGAAACAATATGAAACACCTGTTTTAAGCGACTATCATTCAGGAAGATTTATCAGGTATCATGTAAGGGTCACTGATCTTGAGGATGATCTTATATTTGTCAAGAGCAACCTTACCGACAGATGGTGGATCGAGGTGCCTGCCGGAAATGACATGAATCATTACATTGCCTGTTCTCATGATGATTACCTTAAGGCGAACAGGAATGAAGTTCCTGAAAGGTGGGTCCGTGGCACGGAAAGATTAAAATTCTGACCTGTCTCCTTTTTTCCCCTCTTCATCAGGTATATACTTCTGTTCATCATGAAAGTGGCGAATATTCATCAAAATGAATATTTTTAACCGGGAATTAAATAAAAGTATATTTGTTTACGTTTTAGTTTTTTATTTATTTTACTGATTCAACTCCTATCATTGTATTTTCAGGCAAAGAAATGAAAAAACTTTACATAGCATTTCTTTTTTTAGTCTTATTACACTGTCCCGGACGGGCTCAGCAGGATCCCTTGTCAAGTCAGAACATGTTCAATATTTTGACATTCAATCCTGGCATTGCCGGGACATCCGGAATGATATGTGCGACAGCTATTAACAGGCAGCAATGGCTTGGTTTTGACGGTGCCCCGAAAACCACAATATTCAATGTCAGCGCTCCTGTTTCACCGTTCAGGATTAAAAGCGGTGTGGGTCTTGTTGTTGAAAGCGACAATATAGGATTTGACAAAGACATAAACCTCTCTTTAGCATATTCTTACCTGCTCGACCTGAATATTGGCAAGCTGGGCCTTGGTATCAATCTGGGCGTTATGGATGAAACAATTGATCCGGCCTGGAAAATACCAAATGGGGATGGTTTCACCCAACCAGACCAGGATCCTCTCATCCCTTCCACAAAAGAGAGTTATGTTGCATTTGACGCAGGAATCGGTGCTTTTCTTCAGGCCGATAAATATTATGCCTCGCTATCGATAACCCACATCAACAGTCCTACAATAAAATACTCGAAGGGAACTACTTACATCAGCAGGCATTATTACCTTACGGGAGGCTATACGCTTCAGCTCCCGAATCCATCGCTTGAGCTGTTGCCTTCGGTGTTTGCATACAGCGATGGCAAGGTTATCCAGTTTAACCTGACCTCACTTGTGAGATACAATAAAAAAGTATGGGGCGGCGTTGGATACAGAGCAGGCGATGCCCTTATCGGTATTGTCGGATTTGAGCTTTATAACGGGATCAAAATCGGATATTCCTATGATTTCACGCTTTCGGACATCAGAAAGAATTCGACCGGCTCGCATGAATTAATGGTTAACTATTGTTTTGATATGAACCTGGGAAAAAGTCCGATGAGATATAAAAGTATCAGATTTTTATGATTATTAAAAAAAAATAACTTACTTGCATTATAAATTCTAAAGAAATATGAAAAAGGTAATCCTATCTGCCCTGATAATTACATTACTTTTTAGCGGATGCCGCTCGTCCAAGAACGGCGAGCTGACAGGTGTTGAGGGAAGAAAGAAATTCTTTGAACCGGAACCTATGGAAATGGCCTTTATACCTGCCGGAAATTTCATGATGGGACCAAGTGATCAGGATGCTGTTTTTGCTATGAACAGTCTTTCAAAATCTGTGACGGTTGATGCTTTCTGGATGGACCAGACAGAAATTACAAATAACAAATATCGCCAGTTTGTTTACTGGGTGCGCGATTCCATACTCAGGACAAAGCTTGGAGATGCCAATATTGCCGACAGGCAATATTTCGTTGTAGACGCTGACGGCAATGCAATTGAACCTCACATTCTGAACTGGGATGAAAAAATCGATCCCGAAGAAGAAACTACCAAGGGTATCATAGAAGAAATGTATTATCCGCCGGAGGAAAGGTTTAACGGCAGAAAACAGGTTGATGTCCGCAAACTTAACTATTCATATTTCAAAGTCGACTATCAGCAGGCTGCAAAATCAAGATATGTTCAGGATTATCAGACCGGAACAGGAAAATATGAAGGTAAAGTAGCAAATCTCGACGGTACCCGTACGGATGTTAAAAACCGTTCATCGTTTATTATGCACTATGTGCTCAATATCTACCCGGATACTCTCTGCTGGATCAGGGATTTCACTTATTCATTCAATGATCCCCAGGCTTCCCTTTATTTTTGGCATCCTTCATTTGATGATTATCCGGTTGTGGGTGTTTCGTGGACACAGGCAACTGCATTCAGCCACTGGAGAACCGATTACATGAATACAGCATTGAGACAAAACGGCATTCCCGATGTCCAGGATTACAGATTGCCGCTCGAGACAGAATGGGAATACGCCGCCAGAGGAGGCCTCGACCTCTCAATGTATCCATGGGGCGGCCCCTATACGCGTAACTACAAGGGTTGCTTCCTTGCCAACTTCAAGCCATTACGAGGAAATTATATTGACGACGGAAATGTTTATGCTGGCAAAGTGGGATCTTACGAGCCCAATGAATATGGTCTTTATGATATGTCGGGTAATGTCGCCGAATGGACCTGCTGCGCATATCAGCCATCAGCATATATCTTCCAGCACGACCTTATGCCAAACTATGAGTATAACGCCTTGCCACAGGATCCTCCGATAATGAAACGCAAGGTGATCCGCGGCGGTTCGTGGAAGGATATTTCATATTTCCTTCAGACAAGCACAAGGGATTTCGAATATCAGGATTCTTCAAAATCATATGTGGGATTCCGTAACGTGAGATCTTATATCGGAGCAGAATTATAATAATCAGAAATATATAAAATTGAAATAACCCTAAAATTATCAGGAATATGAGCCTAGCAGAATTAGTACAAAGCAGCGGGTGGAAGAATTTCATCGCAAAACTTTATGGTTTAGGTGCTTCCGTCGTAATAGTTGGTGCACTGTTTAAAATACAGCACTGGCCATTGGCAGGAACTATGCTTACTGTCGGTCTGTTAACAGAAGCAGTTATTTTCTTCTTTTCAGCCTTCGAGCCTTTGCATGAAGAGGTAGACTGGTCTTTGGTTTACCCTGAACTTGCTGGTATTCCTGAAGAGGGTGAAGAACTCCCCGCCCACGGTGGTAAACAACGTGGTGCTGTCGGAGGTGGTACTGGCGTTGCTGGCGGTGGCTTTATTGGTGGCGGTGGCGGTTCTGTTGCTCTCTCAAAATTTGACGAGATGCTTGAAAAAGCTGAAATCACACCTGAACTTTTCCAGAAACTCGGAGTAGGCATGAAAAAGCTTGGCGACGCTACTTCAAATATCAGCGTTATGGGTGATATATCTGCTGCTTCAAATAAGTATATGGGATCAATCAACAATGCCACTGATTCACTGGGTAAACTGTCTGAATCGTATCAGAATACTACCAAGGTGATCAATGAAACCGGGTCAACCTATAAAAACATGGCTGATTCACTTTCACAAATTGAAGTGGGAGGTAAATCATACCAGCAGCAGCTTGAAGTTCTTAATAAAAACCTTTCAGCCCTCAATGCGGTTTATGAACTGCAGAAAAAAGGAGCTGACGATCACCTGAAAGAATCCGATGCTCTCTTCAAAGGGCTGCAAGGACTTATGAAAGATCTGACTGAATCGGCAGGTGACACCAAAAAATACCGCGACCAGGTTACTAAACTCAATGATAACCTGTCGGCTTTGAATAATGTATATGGAAATATGCTTGCTGCCATGAATGTCAAGTAATACAGCATTAGTTTTACCTAATTAAACTACCTACAAAATGGCTCACGAAAAGCTATCCCCGCGGCAAAAGATGATCGGTATGATGTACCTGGTCCTCACCGCAATGCTTGCCCTTAACGTGTCAAAGGAAGCCGTGAAGGCATTTAAAAGAGTTGATGAGGGTCTTATGACAACTGTTAAGAATTATAGCATTAAGAATAACCTCATTTATGCAGAATTTACCAGAGCCGATGCTGAAATCATACAAAAGCCGGAAAGTACAAGGATGCGGCTTTTGCTGTAAAGGAACGTGCCGACGAAATTTTCAACTATATCCAGGATCTCAAGATCCAAATCATTAAAACAGCGGATGGACCCGAAAAAGCTGTTGCTGAAAAAGCTGTTATCGGGTCAGAGTACGACATTGAAAAAATTGGCAAATTTGATGAATCCAATGTACCATCTCAGATCCTTATAGCTTCCAGTGAAACCGGAAAAGGTTTTGCATTGAAAACCATGATTAATGATTACCGCAATTTTCTTATTCAGACTCTTCATGAAAATGGGGGTAACATCACAGCCGAAGACGCTTTGAACAAAAGTCTTACTGCCGAAAACGGACTTAATGAAGATAAGGTAATGGAAGCCTGGCCAAATCGTATGTTCCAGACAATGCCTGTCGTCGGAGCCCTGGCTCTGCTGTCATCAATTCAGGTGGATGTCAGAAACGGCGAAACGGAAGTAATTAATCACCTTTATACCGAAATTGACAAATCATACTTTAAATTCAATAAGCTCGATCCAATAGTGATCCCGGATGCAAACTATGTAACCGTGGGAAGCAACTATAATGCCGTAGTGTTTATTTCTGCCACAGATACGACAAAGCAGCCAAGTATTACAGTCGGTGATCAGGTTCTCCCTCTTGATGAAAGGGGCAGAGGTATATATACTGCTCGTGCAACTTCCGTCGGGCCAAAAACATGGGGTGGAGTAATCTCATTAAAAACAGGAGACGGACGGGAAATACCATATAATTTCACAGCATCATATACCGTTGGCGAACCTAATGTGATTTGCTCTCCGACCGCTATGAATGTTATGTATATGGCTATACCAAACCCTCTTGATGTTTCTGTTCCAGGTTTCAGTCCAAACCAGATTTCGATCAATGTTGTAAACGGTGTTAAAACCGATGAGAGAGTAAAAAACTCTGAGGGCCAGGATTTCAAGGGAGCCTATTTCATAAAACCAACCTCAACAATTCAGGATGTTCAGATAATCGTTTCAACAAAAGACGCAAACGGGAAGAGTACCACTTATGCACCTTATAAATTCAGGGTAAAACCGCTTCCAAAACCCGAAGGCCGGTTTGCCGGAAAATCAAGCGGTGATGTTCCTAAAAATACTGCCATGGCACAGACAGGTGTCTTTGCCACTCTGCCTGATTTTGACTTCGACCTTGTTTATAAAGTTACAGGCTTCTCTTTATTCTACTCAGGCCGTATGGGTGAATTTGAGGAATTCAGCACCAGCAGTGCTCTGACGCAAAAACAGAAGGACCTCATTGCATCAATGAACAGGGGACAGACTTTGATCATCAAGAATATTAAGGCAATCGGACCTGATAATATACCCAAAGACCTTAACCCGATTGTATTGAAAATAAATTAAATGAGTAATTTACTGCTATGAATAAAAGAATTGTTTTGGGGATAATCGGACTCACATTTGCAGGGATGGCAAGCGCCCAGTCTTTCGGCGATATTTACCAGAAATCAATACCAGATGCCAGAAAGATTGAATATCCGTACCTGAGGGAAGCCGATGTTGTCTGGTCAAAAAGATATTTCCGGCTAATTGATCTGAGGGAAAAGTCAAACCAGTCCCTCTATTATCCTACTGCTCCAACCCGCGATGGAAGGAAAAGCCTTGTCAGGATAATTCTGGATGAGATCCAGGCAGGTAAAATTACTGCTTATTCCGCTATCGATTCCAAAGTCCCGACTACATACCAGGATATTCAGACCAATATGGGGGCTACAACAAAAACACAGCAAATACAGATAGATGCTGCAGGTCACACTAAAGATTCTATCATCACAGAGCAGGCTAAACCCGAGGAGATCAAGCAGCTGATGCTTTACGAAGAGTGGTATTTCGACAAGAAACTTTCACACCTTGATGTCAGGATTATTGCTATATGCCCTTACTACATGGGTATGGACCCTGAACTTGGCAGACCTCTTCATAAACCCCTGTTCTGGATCAAGTTTGATGATATCAGGGATGTACTTGCAAAAAATGAGGCATTTGTCCCGAATAATGATGCCCAGAGGATATCCTTTGATGATATATTTATGCAGAGAAGGTTCTCCAGCTATATCTATGGGGAGTCAAACGTGATGGACGACAGGATGATTAATGAATATACTATCGGCAAGGCATCTCTGTTTGAAGCGGATCGCTTAAAAACAGAATTGTTTGATTTTGAACACGATCTCTGGGAATACTAAAAAATATTGTCTAAAAAAAGAGGCTGTAAATTACAGCCTCTTTTTTTGTCTTGCAGTCCTGCAGTCGTGCATTAATTCAGGTCTTTTAAATCTCGCTCCCCCTATGAAGATCGTAGTGCAACGGAGATCCCACTTCGGCGGAAGCTTGTCCCATAAATCGGAAGGGTAAAAGAAGCTGTGATAAATTTTATTTGGTAATATCTTTACAAATACTTCTCTTTAGTCTCCTTCTTCACGTCTTCAAGATAATTCTTGATGTTCTGCTCCTCGCTTTTGCTTACTATAAGAAGAACATCACCGGAATCAACGACTATATAATCACTCAGTCCCTGTATTACCGCTACTTTCCCCTGGGAAAGGTTGAAAATGGTTCTTTTATT
>Ga0187886_1001639_pt1 | contig 19777 bp, 23 predicted proteins | sample June2016WEW_20_1_FD_133001 | JGI IMG/M metagenome (GOLD analysis project Ga0187886, IMG submission 133001) | Peatland microbial communities from SPRUCE experiment site at the Marcell Experimental Forest, Minnesota, USA - June2016WEW_20_150 | ecosystem: Environmental > Terrestrial > Soil >... | reverse complement strand
GCCTTGCGAGACGAAGCCCTGCGAAGCCTCGCCTTGCGAGACGAAGCCCTGCGAAGCCTCGCCTTGCGAGACGAAGCCCTGCGAAGCCTCGCTTTGGCGAGAACGAACTAAAAAAACGAATATGGCCTCAGGAACCCAACTTATCCACCTGTGGCAGATTCCAGTTCCCTCAGCCATTATTTTCCTTGCCACGGCAAAACCCTTAGACGAAGCCGGGCGATTTTCACACACATCGGCAACCAGCGCCTTGCCCCGCCTGTTCGGCCGGGGCGTTATCTCACCGACGTTATAATCTCAATCAACTTTCCGTTGTCGAAACGACAACGACCACACAACCCCCAATAAAGTCGGGGGGCTGAACATTCTTCCGTTGTTGAACCAACAACGTCCGCTCCATTGGTAAATCAGAGAGCTAAACATCCAACAGCGGGTGATGAGGCTCGAACTCACGACATCCACGTTGGCAACGTGACGCTCTACCACTGAGCTACACCCGCATTTTGCGAGGTCTCGCCCGCCTTTGGCGAGGCGGACCCGCATTGTTACTTGTCCGCCGGAGGCGGATTTGCTGTTTATTATTTTCTATTTATTATTTTAAGTTGTCAAGGCACTTATGATTATAAGAAAATGGGGAGTTGGCCGCAAGGGGAGTTTTGAAAATTTCCGGGAAGGGGTGCGATTCTTAAAAAAACTAAATAATGCTGGTTCCGCCACAGGCGGACAAGTTTTTAACCACCCCCGCAACCATCGCTGAAGCGACCCCGTCCCACAAGGCGGGACTCCGTAAAACTCCGTGAAATCCAGAGGATTTCCGGGACCAAAGTCCTGGAAATCTCAAAGAGATTTCTCAGGGGACTTCGCCCCGCCCCGAAAATCGGGACTCCGCTGCGCTGCGCAAGGCGGGACTCCACTTCGTTTCGCAAGGCCCCGCCCCAAAAGGCGGGACTCCGTTGCACTTCGCTTCGCGTTTCGCTACGATAAAATACGACCTCCGCAACATTTTTTATCGAAGCGATAAAAAATACGACGCGAAGGCAAACGCAGGGGTCTTCGCCCCCCGTAGATTTCAAAGAAATCTAGACACGGGGGACTTCGCAGGGCTACGCTACGCTACGATAAACTCGAAAATTAAAACGGGGCCGGAGTTAATTTTGTCGCAAAGCACAGTTTGTCAGCATAGATCAACCAAACCGCAAGGATTTGTTTGATTTCGTATAGTGCTCCCCAATGGTCAACGTAGGAATCTCTAACTGCGGATCAATCATAGATGTAGTGAATATTATCTGATGTTCCACACCCAGAGATGCGCTTGTTTCGACAATTACCCGTTGAAAATTTTGACTGCGAGCGGGCTCCATGCCCATATTTTCAATATTATCAAATATTGCCAGTCTAGGATACCTGAAGAAATCTCTTTTTGTTGCTGCTATAAGTAACCCGAGATGGAAGCTGTTCTTCAATATCACCTTCGAACTTGCGGATATGTTCGAACGCCCATTTACGCTTAGATAGTCTTTTTCAAAATTGAAGTCCATCGTTTCAGCATCACGCAGAGCATCATCTCTTTCCAAATCTTTTCGCAATAGTTCAATGGTAGCTTTCTCAATCTCTTGAACAGCCTCTTGTCCTCGTTTCTTCATTTCTTCTGTCTTAAACTCAATCTTATCTCGCAACTCTGAAGCCTCACTTTCGATTTGTCCCTTTCTCACGCTAAGTTTCTCCAGAGTAATAGCAAGACGCAGTTGGCGCTCAATATCTTCAACTTCTCGGTCCAAATAACCTATATCTCGGTCTAGTTTACCCACAGCAGACTCGTATTCTGTTGTTATTTGTAGATTGAGGTTTTCTAAATCGAGTTGCAATTTTTCTTTCTGTGCCCGCAGGCATGGTAATTCTTTGTCAATCTCTTCCAGATTTTTCACCCGATCCCCTTGTAGCATCTTCGACTCTTTGATCTGGAACATAATCTCCTGTCTTAACTTTGCGACAGGTTCATTTCTAATTCCTTCTCCTAGTATTTCTTTACACAGTGGGCAAACGCCTTTCTCTGAACCCTCCTTGATAGGAGTATAGCAAGCGGGACATATTTCAAAGTCAACGGTTCCTAACGTCTTGCGAGTATCAATCGCCTCCTCGATATATCGTAGCTTTTCTTCAAGTGAAGCAATGAAAAGTTTTGTGTCCTCAATTTCAAATATGAGATCACGCCTCTTTTTTTCCATCTCTCCTAGACAAGGGCTTACTTTTTGAAGTTCCCGCACTAACTCTGTTGCCCGTTTTGACTTTCCTACCTCTGTTCCCTCCACCAGTTGTTTGCGTGACCTAAGATCTGTCAGGTTAGAATAGAATTCTTTTTGTTTTGCCTTTCGGGACTTCAGTGCGCCTTCAAGTTCCATAGCATTCGGAATTTGTTCGGCATCTGATAAAACCCCCAAAACTGTTTTAAGCTGTTGAGTGATTACAGATCGTTCGTCTTCAAGAGCTTTTAACCGAATTTTCAAAGCATAGATCTCATCATCATATACGCCGCACACAAGTCTACCAATCGCATCTTTCACATCAGCATAGTCGAAAACTTCTGATCGGAAGATTTTTTCAGGAGATGTCATTTGGTCCGAATAAATCAGACGAAGCAATTGATGCATAGTTACTCTGGCAGACATTTGTTCGGAACGAACCTCCGGAATCCCTAACGATCTAAACAAGACTTGTGAAAAACTCTCCTTTGAACCACGAACAGCCCATGGATATAACTCCCATGCTTTATTACCGATTTCCATGGCTTTTTCTAACGGACCCCAATAAATGGAAAGAGGTCTTTGAGGAGCATTATCAATTTCTCTCCGTAAACTAATGTCCTCACCATTGATTTTTACTTCAGCATACACAAAATCACACATGCGTGATTCTTCTGTAAATTTTCCGGGTTCTCCTCCCAGAGCGAAATTTATGAAATTAATTATTGTCGACTTTCCTGAACTATTCACGCCCCTGATAATATTCACACCAAGATGAAAAATCTCATCATAAACATGTTTTCCCTTACACGTAATTATTAGTCTTGCGAGCCTCAGACTTGGTTTATACATTGTCATACTTATACTCCAGCAAACCAGACCGTGCCTTTAATCCATCAACACCTCGAAAAGGTATTTTCGTGAAAAGATCACGAAGGAAATTAATCACGTCAGGTTCTCGCTCATTAGACTTCTTCACCACTTCACTCAATGCCTCTGGACATGTTCTACTTCCCCTCACAATGGCCCCTTTTTGGAGTTTTGTTTCGTCTATAATCCCATTGTGAGCTAAGGCACGTAAACCCATTAATTGGAACACTCGCATTCTTTCAAAAACAATCTTTTGGTCCCCGCTAAAATGATATGGGTTTTTCGCCTCAGAAAAATGCGACCTCCATTTTAGAAGATCCCGCGGCAATTTCATCTGTACAATAAGACCTGGGAACAGAATATAGAAGTCTCCTATCCTGAAACTATCAACCTCGATATCGAGTCCTTCAAGTATGCCTAAAATACGCATTCCTCTAAACGCACAATGATACGGGTCAAATGCAGGATGATATATTAGCATATCAATTCTTATCCCAACGAACGTGGCATCCGCCAGTCAGAAAATAGAACATTCCTTCGATTTCCACCTGTGAAAATAGGTCCCTATTTTCCATTACGATATTGTCCATTATATAAGTAACTTGTTCGGAAATTACAGTGTCCACCTGCTGATTTGACGCACCTGCGCATATTACCGGAGTTACGTTAGCCCTGAACCTATGGAAAATAATCTCCAACAATTCTACATATATCTCTTGGGCTGCTTGATGCATCTGTTTCTTAGTCAATTCTTTTACAAACTGCTCCTTATAAAACATTGCCCTCTCAATGAGATCTTCTCGCTTACCTCGCTTAAGCTTTTCCTCCAAGCCAACCATATCAACATTCCTTTGATATCTTTGAAGCGCAGGTAGCATTTCTTCGCATTTAACTTGGTTCTTTATCTCTTCACGAAGCTTAACCATAAGAGTTCCCAAATGCGACACTACAGTGCCCGTGCTTATCTTTATAATATTTCCCCCCGCTAGATCCCCCTCCACTATGTTTTGCTTCTGGTTTACTTTATCTGGTGCCATACTATTTCCTTATGTCTCTTCCGGCAATATCACCACCAGCGATGTTCCCCTTTTGATAAGTTATATTACTATCTTTCCTTATCTTATATTTTTTGATAATAGTAAACGCTAATCCACCTGCAAAAAAAGTCAGAATATAACTAATTACCTTTAAGGCAATCGTAATCCAATTTTCTTCTGCCATTCTAACCTCCCGTTTTTACTTTATGGCGTATCGCCACAATAAACCTATGTACCAGCAAAACTCCACGGATTTCATTCTACCCAAACCTTACCTTTTTTCAACCTGCCAAAGTTCCTATTTTTTCTTATTTTCGCCCAAGCAACTATAAATTTTGAGGTTGTTGGCGTCAATTATCCGCCGGATTTTTCTTAAACGCACTCTTGAAAAGAACGATACAAATCATTGCTCCGACGCATAAGCCACCTAAGCTGCCGAGGATGCGCGATATATAAGCGCCGCGAATTATCAGCATTGGCAAATAGATACAATGCGCAAGAGCGAACAGCCCCGCCAGAGCCCCGAAGAACATTTTAACAATCTTCATTTATACACTCCTGTAAGTGCTCCGATTATACCCAAACCGAATCCTTTTTCAACGGCAAAACCCGCTATATGCGGGAAAATATAAAGTGTTCCTCGCGTGGGTGCCCCCGGCCGAAGGCCGGGGCTATATACGAACGCCGAAACGGCGTTCAGAAGGGTGCCCCCCAAACCCAAACGGCGGGTTTGAGGGCTAAACAAAAAGCAATCCTCACGTGGTCGTCCGCCCCCGCAAGAATTTTCCTCCATAAGACTACACAAAATTCACCCTGCCAGAGTTTTTTAAACGACAAAAACTCAAACAGCGGCAGGGTCTTCGTCCCGCTTTGCGGGACTTCGAAACGACTGCGGGGTCTTCGCTACGCTACGACGCTGCGCCCCCCGTAGATTTCAAAGAAATCTAGACACGGGGGACTCCGCTACGCAGGGCTTCGCTGCGCTACGAACATAAAAAGCGGTTTTATGGTATAATAACAGCGATACCGGCCTGCAATAAATCAGGCAGAATAGCCGTCTTAAATAGTAAAGAGCAGGTGGGGAGAAAGCGGGATATTCAAAGTTTGATAACATTAGGATTTTAAGGAAAACGAAAATGAAGGCGGTAAAAATTGCAGCAATAACGGTTGTAGCAGTGGTTCTATTGATTGGGACGGCAAATGTGGCGATGGCCCGGAGTCACGTATCAATCGGGGTGGGGATTGGATTCCCCGGCTTTTACGGAGGATACTATGGCGGAGGATATTATGGCGGAGGATATTCTAACCATTACGGGCCTTGGCGGCATCGCTATCCTTACAGGTCAGAGATTTTCATCGGCGGGCCGATTTGGGGGCCGGGTTATTATTACCCCTCTTATTATCCCGGCTATTATGTAGCTGACCCGCCGCCTGTGATTGTGGAAAGGCCGCCAGTGGTTATTGAACAGCAGCCGACGACTGTCCAGCCGCAGGGCGTCGATGAAAATACGCAGAAGGTTTACAAGGATTTGCGCTACAAGAAAAGTGAGCTTCTCAGGAAGCTCGAAATAGGCGACAAGGACAGCCAGATTCAGGCAATCAGGGATTTAGCGGGATTTTCCTTCGACGATAACGTCCGGCAGGCGATTGAGAACGTCCTTTCTTCGAATACCGATGCTCAATTGCGATTGGAAGCGGCACAGTCGCTGGGTTCGGTGAAAAATACAAAGGCGGTGCCCGCTCTCGAAAAGGCGAGAGTAGATGATGGCGACGCTGGCGTTCGCAGGGCTGCTGACGCGGCAATCAAAAATATAGAAGGAAAATAAAATCAGATTGTCGATTGTCGATTTTCGATTGCCGATTTAAGAAAGGCAGAAGAGAGATTGCTTCGCTCTCGCTCGCAATGACAGAGGACGGGGGATAGAAGACAGATTAACCAATTGCCGATTGCCGATTGCCGATTGTCGATTGCAGATTTAAAAGAGATTGCTTCGGCCTGCGGCCTCGCAATGACATAGGGGGGGAAATGTCCAATAACCAATTCCCAATGTCCAATGTAGAAGTAAAAGACCCTACAAGCTTCGCCCCTGCAACATTTTTCTCCGCTTCACCTTGCTTAAGACGAGACTGCGCTACGCCCCGCCCTGAAAAGCGGGACTCCGTTACACTTCGCAGGGCTTCGCTACGCTGCGAAAAATACGACCTCCGCAACCTCGCTGAAGCGAGACTTCGCCTCATAAAAATGAGGCTTCGCATTTTGCTTCGATAAAAAATACGACGCGAAGGCAGGCGGAGGGGGGCTGCCCCCGCCCCGTAAAACGGGACTCCGTTACACTTCGCAAGAATTTTCCTGTGGAAAATTCAAACCTCGAGAAATCTGAAAGATTTCCGAGACCAAAGTCCCGGGAATTCTTTCGAATTCCTCGGGGCGACTGCGGGGTCTCCCTCGGAAGCCGAGACTCCGCCCCGCCCCGTAGGGCGGGACTCCGCTGCGCTGCGCAAGGCGGGATTCCGTTGCACTCCGCAAGGCTTCGCGCTACGCTACGACGCTACGCTCCAAAAAAAAAACTGAAAAAAGTGCGAAGCAGGCACTTGAAAAAAGGAAACCTGAAGGGGAGAATGGCCGATAAGTAACAGAGCACAAGAGCAGAAGTCAGAGAAGACGGATGACAGAAGACGGAAGACGGAAGACAGAAGACAGAGGACAGATGACGGAACAAAGAACAAGGAACAAAGAACAAAGAACAAAGAACGCAGAAGGCAGAAAAGAACGTCCAACACCGAACATTGAACATTGAACGATTAACGAAGAAGAAAGACGGAATATGAAATTTGAGCCAAAGAATCAGACGTATGAGCAGTATGGGTCGCCCGGCGGCGGGTATCAGCAGTTTCGCCAGATGAGCTTAGATGATTTGCTGCTTGAGAACCGCATCATATTTCTCATCGGAGAAATCAGCTACGCACGCGCGGCGGAAGTCATAATGAAAATCCTGTATCTGGATAACCAGAAGCGGAGCAACGAAATCAGCTTATACGTCAATTCGCCGGGCGGGTCGGTTGACGACACGATGGCGATTTACGATACGATGAGGTTTGTCAGCTCGCCGATTGCGACTTATTGCATCGGCAGGGCGCAGTCGGGCGGGGCGGTGATTTTAGCGGCAGGGACGAAGGGGAAGCGATATGCGCTGCCGCACGCGAAAATTATGCTGCATCAGCCGTGGGGAGGAATGTATGGGCAGGCGGAGGATATAAAGATACAGGCGGAAGAGATACTGAAAGCGAAAAAGATGCTTAACGGGCTGCTGGCGGAGCATACGGGGCAACCGGTTGAGAAAATCGCGGCGGAGACCGAAAGAGACCGGTATATGACGGCGGAAGAGGCGCTTGCCTACGGGCTGATTGACGAGGTTTTGAAGCTCGATGACGCAGGGAAGACGAAGGGGGAAGGGAAAAAATAAAGGATTGCTGATTGTCGATTTTCGATTGTTGATTTAAGAGGCGGAATTTAAGATTTCAGATTGAAAGAGAAGATATGAGAGTGGACCAGAATTTAGTGCCGATAGTGATTGAGAAGACGGGCAGGGGCGAGCGGGCATACGATATTTACTCGCGGCTGCTGAAGGACAGAATTATTTTCATAGGGGGGCCGATTGAGGACGGTTCGGCCAATTTGATTATCGCGCAACTGTTGTTCCTGAGTAACGAGGACAGTAAAAGCGATATTCACCTTTATATCAATTCGCCCGGGGGGTCGATAACGGCGGGATTAGCCATTTACGATACGATGCAGTTCATACGCTGCGACGTTGCGACGTATTGCATAGGGCAGGCGGCGAGTATGGCGGCGGTGCTAATGGCGGGGGGCAAGGCGGGCAAGCGATTCCTGCTGGCAAACAACAGGGTGCTGATACATCAGCCGTTGATTTCGGGGGAATTAGTTGCGCCGGCGACGGATTTGGAAATCGAGGCGAAAGAAATACTGCGGCTTCGGGAGAGGATTTACCAGATACTTGCCAAGCACACGGGCCAGTCGGCGGAGAAAATCGAAAAGGACTGCGACCGGAATTTGTGGTTAGACGCAGAAGAGGCGATTAAATACGGGCTTGCGGACAAGGTTCTGCAGAAGGCGCCGGAGATTGTGAAAAAAGCAGGGGGAGAAGAATAGAGGACGGAAGACAGAGGACAGAATGAAGAAGGCAGAAGACCAAGAGGAATGCAGAACAGAGAACATAGAATGCAGAACGCAGAAATAAAAACAAGAATGGGGAAAAGCACGAGTGCGTGGGGGATGGTTGGTGCGGTTGCGGTTTGCGCTATTGTTTTAGCGGGAGGGTGTGAGAAGGCGCAGACGGGGGGAAGCACTAAAATTATCAGCGAGGAGATGGGGCTAAAAGCACGCGTTGAGCAATTGCAGAAAGAAAACGAGCAATTGAAAAACCAGGTCGAAACACTGTCTAAACTGCCCGGGGACAAGAGGGCGGAGGCGCTTTATCATTTGCAGATGGTTGAAATCGGCAGATATACGAACATCTATAGAGAGGACCAAAACAGCGCAAATGAATCGTTAGTGGTGTATGTTCAGCCGATAGATGAGACGGGAGATGCGATTAAGGCGGCGGGGAAAGTTGAAATTCAGCTTTGGGACCTGAATAAGCCGGAGAATCAGGCGATGATTGGGCAGTGGAAAGTTGAGCCCAACGACATTAAAAAGCAGTGGTTTGACACGATAGCGATTACGGGGTACCGGCTGACGTTCGATGTAACGGGGAAGATCGATAAGGCGGATAAGCAGCTTACGGTCAAGATGACTTTCACGGATTACCTTTCGGGCAAGGTGTTCACCGAGCAGAAGACAATCAAACCATAATAAGACACTCAATTTACCGCTGAGCACGCAGAGACAGTTAATTTCCGATTTGCGATTGCCGATTGCCCTCTGGAATCCCGGAGGGATTCCGAGGACCAAGTCCCGGAAATTCTTCGAATTTCTCGGGGTCGATTTGAAAGATGAGATTGCCTCGGCCTACGGCCTCGCAATGACAAACCCCGAAGCCCTTCGACAAGCTCAGGATGGACAGGCATCGGGGCTAACCGGTGAGGAATCCGCCACCCACGACAAAGACCCGCCTACGTCAAAACCGACTACGGCAAATAAATATTGTCTTAAGGGGCAATGTCCATAAGAATACGTTCGAGAACGGCATCCAATCGCTCATCGAGGTCGTATGTGCCATTTGCGAGCTGTTGGCGAAGCCGGATAATTTTCTTTATGCGAGCATTCGCAATCATCGGAGGAGTAATTTCCGGCCGTATGTTATCACCAAAGGCATCAGCAATAGCGGTGGTTATGCTTTCGGCAACGGCAAGCGACCCGTCCATTCGTAAGGTTAAAATCGACATTTTAAGCTCCTTTGATAGAAAGGTGTGCAAAGCACACCCTACATAATCAATATCGGAAGGTCGTCAGACGGCGAAAGATGGGCAGTTTGCCTATTTAAGACCTCGCTAATGCCTATATCGCCCCCGGCGGCGAGGGGTGCCGGAAGCCGAGACTCCGCCCCGCAAAACGGGACTCCACTTCGTTCCGCAAGGCTTCGCCCCTGCAACATTTTTTATCGAAGCGATAAAAAATACGACGCAGGGGTCTTCGCTGCGCTACGATGTTGAGTTTTGAGTTACGGATACGAGTTTAGTAACTGAAAAGGTCACGAAGAGAATAGTTTTTACCTATGGCAGTATTGAGGGCGTTCAATACTTTGGTTTGGGTATTAAGAGTCAGTCGTCGGCCTTTGCAGGCGTGAGAAACCATTTTATGGGTAAGCTGCTGCGTCGAAGCAGCCACAAGGTCGTGCGGTTTTAAATTCAGCTCGGCCAATATTCCGCTAATCGGCTGGGGGCCGAGGTCGTGTTCGATTTTTTCACTCATATTTTTTTTAGACACCCTTCTTCGCTCTGCGAGCTACGCAGGGCGGGCATATTAACACGGATTATAAGCAAAGCAAATAGCAAATAGTAAAAAGTAAATAGCAAAAATACGGTATGAAGATTTGATGACAATGGGCGGCTGTTACCAGCCGCCGAATCTTTTAAGCTTCCATAAAGAGAAAATAAAGAACAATGGAATTATCAAGCCAATACTGACAAGATTGCATATAAAAGAGTTAATCTTAATATTTTTATTTTTGAAAAGAGACCGGCCAAACAGGAGTAGAGAACATATAGTGCCGGGACCAAATATGAAAACAAAGATGAGAAATAATTCAGGCATAAAATCAAATTTGTTCGTGAAGGAGCGTAAGGATTTGTTAAAAACAATAAAAAAGGTCAAACCAACAGAATAAATCAGGGTGCAGATAACATAAGAGGTTTTTTGCATAAATGTCAAAGGGACCGGCTTAATAGCATCGGGGACAGATTGAAAAACAGGGAGTCGCTCAGCAATGCACTGAATAATCTGGTCGGTACTATTATCATTGGGGAGATGAATTGTTTTCGGGTGGTCGTAAGCAAGCAGGATTATATCCTTATGACCCGGCAGGGTTTGGGACTCCGACAAAACGTAACCTTTCAAATTCTGCCATTTAGTCATATTTGAGTGATTGCCACTAACTGTTCTAATACGCTTGTTAGTAATACGATAACGAGTGCGTTGAAAAACGAGCAACCATGGGAGAAAGAAATAACCAAAAACCAGCAACCCGATACCACAGAGCCATACTAAAAGAAATGGTTTGAACAAATTAAAGTTCAAATCGGGAGGAAAGAGGTAATTAAAAACAAAGTATAAAATCGTCAGTAAAATAGTGATGATTATAATTCCGCGAGGCAGGGCAGTAATTCCAAGTTTATTATAAGAACGAGCTGATTGAATTGTGAACTCTTTGGGTTCAGACCATTCGAACAGGATTTGTTCTTTTTCTCTGGGCATTATGAACCCTCAGGATTGGTCAAGTTCTCGATAGCACCACGTTGAGCGGAGAGGATTGCGGCGAAGGAGAGGGCGGCGGTTTCGGTGCGCAGAATTGTATCGGATAAGCGGACGAATTGGGCGTTCTGGCTTTTCAGGAACGCTTCCTCGCTTTCGGTTAGGCCGCCTTCGGGGCCGATGAATGCGGCGACGTCGGTTCGACTAAGCTCACCGCAGGCGTTCTGGCCGAATGATTGAGCAGCCAATGACGGACAATCGCCTGATATGCCGCCTGCGATGATTCGGCAATTGGGGGTGTCTTTTTTGATGGATTCAAAGCAATCGTGCAAATTAGCGGGCGGGTCAATCTGAGGCAGGAATAATCGTTTGCACTGTTTGGCGGCTGAGATTGCGAGGTTGAGCCAGCGGTCGAGGGCTTTGGGGTTGGTCGGCTGGCGGACGGTGCGCTCGAAAATGACGGGGCAGATACGCTCGACGCCGAGTTCGGTTAATTTTTCGATGAGCCAGTCGAAACGGTCGCCTTTGGGGACGCTGACGGCGATAATGATGCGGCGGGATTTCGGCGGGTCGGTTCGGCGGATTTGCTCGATATCGAGCGTAATGATATTTCTTCTTATTCCCGATATAACCGCGGTCGCAAGCGCGCCTGCGCCGTCGAAAAGCTCGACCTGAGCGCCGGCATTGAGGCGCAGGACGGCCAAATGATGCGCCTCGGTGCCTTCGAGCACAATCTTAGGATCGGTTAATGAATCGCAATAAAAACGATGTAAGGTCATAGTAAAATCCGGCGGGGCAAGCCCCGCCCTACAAAAAGGAAGAAAATTTTATTAACCCTGCCATCCGTCGTCCCCGAGGGACGCCGAGAGTGGCAGGGCTAAATACCCACAAACCCAAACGGCGGGTTTGGGGGCTAAACTAAATTGCGCCGCCGTGCCGGCGGCGGCTAAACATAAGAATGGATTCCCGCTTTCGCGGGAATGACAAAATACCTTACCGGCGGCGGCTAAACACATAAATGATACCTATAAACAAACATAAACAACACAATTGACTATTTCACACGGAATACATAAACTACGGCTTTTTGCGGGGAAACGCAATATGCAGGAAAAGGTTGTAAAAGTTGGTTTGGTCGGGTTTGGCACCGTGGGGGCGGGGGTGGCGAAAATCATATTGGAGGACGCGGACAGAATCGCGGCCAAGACGGGGCTACGGCTGCAATTAGCGTGCGTGGTCGATGCAGATTTGAAAAGGGCACGGCCTGTGAAACTGCCGGTGGGTTTGCTTACCAATGACATCAATAAGCTGATTAACGACAAGAGCATTCAAATTGGTATCGAGCTTGTCGGGGGGACGGGCGTCGCAAAAGAAATACAATTGAAAATGTTAGCGGCGGGCAAGGACGTAGTTACCGCGAACAAGGCGTTATTAGCTGAATACGGGGGCGAGCTTTACGAGGCGGCACAAAAGGCGGGCAGGTGTATCGCATTCGAGGCGAGCTGCGCGGGCGGGATACCGATTATATCGGGGATACGGACGGGTCTTGCGGCCAACGATATAAAGGCGATGTTCGGGATTGTCAACGGGACGTGCAATTATATACTGTCGAGTATGACGGCCAAAGGCGAGGATTTCGCAGATGCGCTGGCGGCGGCCAAGCGAAAGGGATACGCTGAAGCCGACCCGACGCTGGATATATCGGGGTGCGACAGCGCACACAAGCTGGCGATATTAGCGTCGATAGCGTTCGGCTGTCAGATAACGCTTGATGATATTTACGTTGAGGGGATTGAGCGGGTTTCGAAAGATGACGTGCGGTTCGGCGGGGAGATGGGGTATGTTCTGAAGTTATTGGCGATTGCGGAGAAGAACGATGACGGGCGTATTTCGCTGCGGGTGCATCCGTCGTTTATAAATAAGGAGAGCCGGCTGGCGCAGGTAGGGGGGTCGTTTAACGCGATAAGCATATTGGGAAGCGCGGTTGGCGAGGTAATGTTTTACGGCAGGGGTGCGGGTATGATGCCGACGGCCAGCGCGATTGTGGCGGATGTGATTGACGTTGCGATGGGCAATTCCGCGACGATTTTCAAGCATTTGCATTTGCAGCCCCGTAATGAGGTTGTCCGCAAGATTGATAAAATCGACAATTTAATGAGCCGATTTTATATAAGGTTAACGGCCAAGGACCAGCCGGGGGTATTCGCGCAGGTAGGCAGGATTCTGGCCGACAACGCGATAAGCATATCGGGTGTTTTGCAGCACGAGGCGGCAGGCCCCGACGGGTCGGTTCCGGTAATTATTACAACTCACCCCAACCGGCAGGACAAGGTTAGCGCAGCGTTGAAGGGGCTGGCAGGGTTAGATACCGTCTGCGACAAACCGGTCTGCATCCGCATCGTTTACATCCCTGAAGACAACGAATGACGGTATTTCGGGGTATTTTGGTTTGCCTTGTAAGCGCTAAATTCGTAAAATTAAGCGGAATATAAAATGTGTTATGGTCAGGAAAGGGTAACGTATGTCTAAAAGTCGTGACACAAAAAAAGAGACGAAAAAGAAGCCACAAAGAACACTGAAAGAAAAACGCGCGATGAAAAGGGCCAAGCGCGAAGGCAATTTTTTAATGTAGCTTTCGGCTGCCGGCTGAAAAGTTAGACACCCGGAATTTGTCTCGCTGAAGCGGGAAGGCGGGGATTTAGTCCCCCGATAGCGGGGGTGATAATGCAATGAGTACCAAATACGCAATTATAATACCTGATGGTGCGGCGGATGAGCCGTTGGAGCAGTTAGGGGGCAAGACCCCGCTGGAAGCGGCGGATACGCCGAATATGGACGCAATAAGCCGGCAGGGGCGATTGGGGTTAGTGCGGACGATTCCTGACGGGATGGAGCCGGGCAGCGACGTGGCGCAGATGTCGCTTTTGGGGTATGACCCGAAAAAATACTACACCGGCAGGGCGCCAATCGAGGCGGTGGCGAGGAACGTGCAGTTGTCGCCCGACGACTGGGTTTTCAGGTGTAATCTTGTTACGATAGCCGACGGGAAAATGGCAGACCACAGCGCGGGGCATATATCGACCGAGGAAGGTTCAAAACTTATCGAGGAATTGAACGAGCAGGTAACCGACGACAAAATCCGGTTTTATACGGGGGTGAGCTACCGACATTTGTTAGTGCTGAAGGGAATGGATGTTGACGTGAGGACCTGCCCGCCGCACGATTATATTGGTAAGCCCGTTGAGAAAATCCTGCCGCGGGGCAGGGGGGCGGATTTGCTGATTGATTTGATGATGCGGTCGCAGCAGTTTTTTTTCAATCACGAAATCAACAAGGTCAGGCGCGATTTAGGCGAAAACGAGGTAAGCTCGATATGGTTGTGGGGGCAGGGGAAAAAGGCGCGGCTGGAAAATTTCGAGAAGCGATACGGGTTAAAAGGTGCGGCGATAACCGCGGTTGACCTGGTGCGGGGGCTGGCAAAGCTGATTGGTTTTGACTTAATTGAGGTTCCCGGAGCGACGGGCTTTATAGATACAAATTTCGAGGGCAAGGGACAGGCGGCAATTAAGGCGCTCGATGAATATGACCTGATTTTTGTGCATATCGAGGCGCCGGACGAGGCGGGGCACAGCGGCAACGCAGAAGCGAAGAAAAAGGCAATCGAGCAGATTGATAAGCATATAGTGGGGCCGGTTTACGAGGCAATCAGCAAATACTCATCGTGGCGGATGATGGTTTTGCCTGACCACCCGACGCCGGTGAAAACCGGGGCACATTGCGGGGACCCAGTGCCATTCGCGATGGCGGGGACAAACGTCAGCGGGGTGCTCGCGGCGGCGTTTACGGAATCCAACGCGGCCAAATCGGGGCTGCGTATTGACAACGGCTATGAGCTTATGGAATACTTTTTAAAGAGCTAGAGCGTCGAATATAATGAAAGAGACACTGATTGACACTGTAATTTTTTTGACACGGATTAACACTGAGTTACACTGTAAAAAACAAAATAACAACAGTGTTAATAAGTGTCTAAACTGATTTATAGAATTTTTACGGAGCAGATATGGCAATAATTGTTCAGAAATTCGGCGGCACATCGGTGGCGGACGCCTGCAAAATCAGGGGGGCGTCGCAGCGGGTGATAAACGCCGTCAAGGCCGGCTACCAGGTCGTCGTGGTGGCCTCTGCGAGGGGACATCAGACCGATGAGCTTGTCGCCGACGCGATGGAGCTCAATCCCAACCCGCCCAAACGCGAAATGGACCAATTGCTCAGCACGGGCGAGCAGCAGACGGTGTCGCTGTTCGCGATGGCGCTGGACGCGATGGGTTACAAGGCAATCAGCTTTACGGGGTTCCAGGTTGGGATGCTGACCGACAGCGTTCATACCAAAGCCAGAATCAAGAGTATCGACGCCAAGCGGATTCACAAGGAATTAGACGAGGGCAAAATCGTCATTGTCGCGGGTTTCCAGGGAATCGACGAATACGGCCACATTACCACATTGGGCAGGGGCGGCTCCGATACCACGGCGGTGGCTCTTGCGGCGGTGGTCAAGGCCGAGGAATGCGAGATTTATACTGACGTTGACGGCATTTACACGACGGACCCGCGGATTTACACCAAGGCCGCGAAAATGAAGGAAATCAGTTACGATGAGATGTTAGAACTTGCAAGTTTGGGGGCGGGGGTAATGCACGGGCGGAGCATCGAATTCGGGAAGAAATATAACGTAAAAATTCACGTCAGAAGCGCGAGCGATAACGTCATCGGGACAATGATAGTAAAGGAGACGCCACAAATGGAAGGTATAGCAGTTTCCGGGGCCACGATTCAAAAAGATATGGCGAAAATCAGCTTGGTGGGTGTGGACAACAAGCCGGGCAACGCCGCGAAGGTATTTAGGTGTTTGGCCGGCGCGAAGGTAATCGTCAACGATATTATGCAGACCGAGGTCAGCGCGGACAAGGCGAATCTCGCGTTTACAATCGGGGCGTCGGACCTGCGTTCGGCCAAGGATGCGATGGAGTCGCTCAAGGGCGAGGTCAAATATGACAGCGTTTTTGTCCGCGAGGATATCGCCGAGGTGTCGGCGGTGGGCGTGGGAATGAGGAGCCATTACGGCATCGCGGAGAAGATGTTCAGCGCGCTGGCCAAAGCCAAAGTCAATATCGACTCGATTACGACAAGCGAAATACGCATAAGCGTAGTGGTGGATAAAAACCAGGCCGAAAAGGCGCTGATTGCCATTTGCGACGCGTTTGAGCTGGACAAGCCGGCGGAAAAAAGAAGTAAAAAATAAAAAAGGTTCCTGACACCTTTTTTGTCGGGGAAGGAATCCCGCAATGCGATACGCGATGAGCAGGGGGAGGCGGAATTTTGTAGCGTTGGCGGCGGCGCTATTGGTGATAGCGGTGGTGGCGCTGGACCATAGCTGCGTTAAGCCGGCGATTGTCAACAGGGGGCAATCGGCAGCATTGCAGGATGCGGTTGACCTGCAAAAATATGAGGGGAAACAATTCACAGTAGTCAAGGTTGTTGACGGCGATACGCTCGATATCGGCATACCGGACGGCAATTATTCTCACACGAGGATTCGGCTGTGGGGAGTCGATACGCCTGAAACAAAGGACCCGCGGACGGGGCCGATGTATTACGGGCAGGAGGCGTCGGATTTCGCGACAAAGGCGGCATTAGGCAAACGGGTAACGATTCATTTGGAGCCGGACAGAAAAACGAGGGACAAGTATCATCGGCTTTTGGCTTACGTTCAATTGCCCGACGGGAGGTTTCTAAATGAGGAGTTGCTGAGCGAGGGATACGCATACGCGGATTTGCGATTCAAGCACAGCTTATACAATAAGTATAAGCAATTGGAGGGGCTGGCGAAAAAGCAAAAGAAGGGGCTTTGGGCAAATGTTACTCAAGGCCAATTACCTCAATGGCTGCAACGCGAAAAGCCGGAACTGATTAAGAATAAGTGACTCCCGGCTCGCAACTCGTAACAGTCCACTGGCGATGTAAGATTGCTTTAATCCCAGAAGATATTATTTCTGAGATGGCCCGACAATCAGCAATTCAAAGGAACCCGGCTCAAAGCTCCTGCGGCGTCCGCCCTGCTGCTCTCCCGGTGCAGCCGGCTTGAGTTTCGCCGTCGCTAAGTATATCCGGTGCGTTTTCGGGTCCAGAGCAAGAGTGCGAGCCATTGGCGCCGTTGCTACGGTTTCGACGACCTTGAATTGGCCGGCCGGTTCTTCTTTTATCACCGTCAATGTCCCATCCTGTCCATTGGAGCTGAATGCAAGACCTGTCTGCTGGTCAAACGCTGCCGCGTCAGGGCCTTTGCCGATAGCCGGCGTTGCGATGACCTTACCTGTTGTGTAATCGGTTATCGCCATTTTGCCGTTCGAGCAGACGGAAAACAGCCGGTTGTTTTTGCGGTCAATGGCTAACCCACTGGGTGATTCACAGGGTGCAATCGACCAATGGTTCGTTACAGTCAGTTTTTCGGCGTCTATTACGGCGATTTCGTTTTTGTCCTCGATATTGACAAATACTTGTCCTTTCTCATCGGATTGTGCGAATTCCGGCTTGCCGCCTAAAGGAATGGTGCCGATTACCGAATCTTTATTGGCGTCGATAACGGTGCAATCTTTGGAGCCCCCGTTGAACGTGAAAACGCGTTTTGTCGCCGGGTCGAACAAAATGGCGTCGGGCCTGTTGCCCACCTTAATCCTGCCTGTCTCTTTTAATGTATTCGTGTCGAAAACAGTTACCGAGTTATCGCCGCCGTTGCTTATAAAACCTTTATTGAGTCCGGGAGCGATTGCTATCCCGTGGACGCCCGGCGTATTGTTAATATCGCCGATTACTTTTTCTTTTTCTGTATCAAAAACAACGACGTGGGTCTGGTGCGAGATATAACACCGTTTTGCGTCGCTATCGACGGCAAGATAGTCCCATCCCCCGTCTCCGCCTATGGGAATTCTCTTCATCAGCTTATACGATGACTCTTTTTCCTCACCTGCCGCGATACCGTTGAGCGCAATCGCGCAGACAACTATTATTAACGGCGCACCAAGCAATCGCATTTTTCTGGTAACCATTTGTTTTCCCCTTATAGAATTTTTATGTTCCATCGACATTTCCTCTATAAAACGCCTAACTATGCAGCCAAGCTTTTTAGCGCCACAATAATATCAAAATCTTCCTCGAATTGCACTAATCCCGGATTTTTTATTTTATATTTTAAGGCATCGTCCTGAACGAAGTCGAAGGAACGGACTCTCTATTTCCCCGGTAGGGTGTCCCAAGATTTCCGTTCTCACTATCTTACAATACTTTGAATAATTACATCTTCTGTCAAAACAGCAACGATTTTATCTATGTGTTTCACCTGGCTTGGAAACCTCTCAGTTAGAACTTATTCGGGTCGGCTCTAACAACTCTAATTGCTTTCAAATCTCCATCCTCATGTTTGATGAACACCAAATCCCCAATTTCTATTGCATTGGTTCTTTTTCTTGCTTTAATCTGACCATCTTGATGTACTTTACGCATAAATTCCTTTTGTATAGTATGTAGTTGTTCATGGTTGAGGTTGTACTTTTTCTTAACATCTCGCCAGAAATTATAGGGTCTCCCAATCTGTTTAAAGTTTTGGCCGCATTTGGGACAGCGAACATAATATTTGGTCTTTTTCCCAACTTTAGTTCTGCCCTTAATATCGATGAGTCCAAAATAGCTACAATTCGGACAATGTAATGAAATCCTTCTTTGCTTCCCTATTCTTGCGATTTTTTCTTTCACATCTTTTACCATTCTTTACCTTTTGCTAATTCGTTTATCTGAATTTTCCAGAGTTTTGTTACAGGATGTCTTAGACAGTTGGATCAAATGCCTTGTCAGGCCGACCGTGCCATGCCGGCACTATAGGCGGCAACATGCTTGGCGCAAATAAAATAGGTATGCTGGTACTATACTTATGCCCCTATTTTTTGCCGCCCCACAGACCTAATCGGTTTTCTTTTGCCTGTTTTTCTAAATAATCAAACTGCTTCATAAACTGGAACGGCTCGTATATATAGTTAAAAGCGAAACCTTCTTTAATGAGTTTGGCATTGATTAAAGTGCCATCCTCCAAAAAGACATATCTTAGAAGTCGATTGTATTTATCTCTGTTCGATTCCATCGGGTCCGGGATTAAATAGACCGATTGATTTTCCAGGAGCTGCCTGGCATACCGGGCAGCTTCCGGTCCATAGTAATCTTCCCGTGAACTGTAAGGATTTACTATCTCAGGGGTATCTATTCCAATCAACCTTACATTCTCAATTTTTCCTCCAATATCGACTTTGATAGTGTCACCATCAATTACTTTTACAACCCGGTAAAGAGCCGGGTTTTCTTTAATAGACGAAGATTTAGGAGATGAAATATTGATTTGCCCCGTGTCCTTGATAATAATCTCCGGCCGGCCCTGATAAGCCCTTATCAAGCCGGTGATTTCCACAGTTTTTCCTTCGTATTGTTTTGGATTTGAAAATTTGTATGCGTCCGGATCAAAAATTACGGCGCCGAACGGACAGGTTTTGTAATCGGGACAGAAATTTATAAATACAGTGCCTTTTTGAGAAGTATAAACATGATCCACTTTGCCTGCCACACAGGCGTATTCTCCAACGTGTTCTGACGCTTCATTG
>Ga0187886_1001638_pt1 | contig 19803 bp, 18 predicted proteins | sample June2016WEW_20_1_FD_133001 | JGI IMG/M metagenome (GOLD analysis project Ga0187886, IMG submission 133001) | Peatland microbial communities from SPRUCE experiment site at the Marcell Experimental Forest, Minnesota, USA - June2016WEW_20_150 | ecosystem: Environmental > Terrestrial > Soil >... | reverse complement strand
CAGAGGAGAAAAATTTTACACCTTCAAAATCAACTATTACTTCTTTCGGATGCTTCTCTTCAATAAATTCCTTTATTTGTCTTGAAGCAGCCGCTATTTCTTCCACATTGCTTATTGAAGCAGCCTTGAAAGCCACTACCGCAGCGTTTCCCTCACTGGTTATTTCTACGTTGATTTTTTCGTCTGCGCCCATTTCAATTCTTTCTGCTTCGGAACTTCCGGCTCATTATCGCAAATTCAACAGCTCTTGTCGAGATTTTTTAACATTTCCAACAGGCAACAAAATGCCCCTCGTAACCGCTTTTCTCCTCCAACGCCGGCATCTGTTTTAGACAATCACCCTCCGCCAATGGACATCGGGGGTGAAAAGGACAGCCGGCCGGCGGATTCAAAACGCTCGGCACCTCACCGCCAAATGCACCTTTTGCAGTACGCCGACCTCGCTCGACCTGCGGTATCGCCGACATAAGGGCACGCGTATAAGGGTGCATAGGATTACGATACAGCTCTTCTGCCGTAGCCCGCTCTACTATCTTGCCCATATACATAACCGCCGCAATATCACAAAAAAACTCCACAACAGTCAAATCATGTGCAATAAACAAAAAGGTCAGCCCGAATTCTTCCTGCAAATCCTTCAGTAAATTCAAAATCTGCGATTGGATTGAAACATCAAGAGCGCTGACCGGCTCATCGCAAATAACCAATTTCGGCTTCGTCACCAAGGCCCTGGCTACCCCGATTCGCTGCCGCTGACCGCCCGAAAACTCGTGCGGATAGCGGTTTATATGCTCAGGTGACAAACCTACTTTCGAAAGCAATTCCACTACCCTTTCGGTCAGCTCGCTGCCGGCCACTCCCCTCTGGACTTTCAACGGCTCTCCGATAATATTGCCGATGGTCTTCCTCGGATTTAACGAGCTAAACGGGTCCTGAAAAACAAGGCTAATCTGCCGGTGAAGCTCGCTCGATTCGCTTTTGTCCGCCGACAAAACGTCTATCCGGTCAAAAATTACCTCCCCTGCCGTCGCCGGCACCAACCGAACTATGCTCCTGGCGACGGTCGTCTTGCCGCAGCCGCTTTCACCGACCAGCCCCAGCGTCTGTCCCCTTTTGATGCCGAAGCTCACTCCATCAACCGCCTTGATAAAACCTGCGGTTCGACGCAGCAGACCTCTCTTTATTGGAAACCAGGTCTTTAAGTCCTCAACCTTCAGCAGATAGCCGTTTGTGTTTACCATATTTTGATTCATATTCTTTATATTCTTTATCAGTTTCATAGCCCGGTGCATACCAGCATGCAACACATCGTCCCGCCTGAACCTGGCGCAGTGGCGGCTCAACAATCTGACACCGCCTGTCATCGTTTCCTATCGGGCAGCGAGGATGAAACTTACAACCTTTTGGAAAATGCAGCGGCTCAGGAACAGTTCCCGGAATCGTCAGGAGACGCTTCGCTGAATAACCCAATCGCGGCAGTGATTTCAAAAGCCCCTGCGTATATGGATGCAAAGGTTCTGCGAAAAGTTTCTGTGAGTCAGCCACCTCCGCTATTCGCGATGCATACATCACCGCAACATCGTCGGCCCGCTCTGCCACAACGCCCAAATCGTGCGTTATCAGCAAGATACTCATCCCAATTTGCTCCTGCAGCTCGTCGAGCAAATCTAATATCTGCGCCTGGATTGTTACATCCAGCGCGGTTGTCGGCTCATCAGCTATCAATAGTGCCGGCTCACAGCTTATCGCCATAGCTATCATAACTCGCTGCCGCATCCCGCCTGACATCTGATGCGGATACTCGTGTACCCGCTGCCCAGCGTCAGCGATACCTGCCTTTCGCAGCATCTCAACCGCATCTGCCCAGGCCGCTCTTGCACTTTTTCTCTGATGGAGCCGGATGGCCTCGACAATCTGATTGCCTACCGTATAGACCGGATTGAGACTGGTCATCGGCTCCTGAAAAATCATAGCTATTTTATTTCCACGAATGGCACGCATCCGCCTTTCGCTCAACCCAAGTAAATCACTCTTGCCAAAAATAATCTCTCCGCCGACGATTTTGCCCGCCGGACCAGGAACTAATCGCATAATCGATAGTGCGGTAACGCTCTTGCCGCATCCGCTCTCACCGACAAGCGCAAACGTCTTGCCCTTCTTTATCGAAAAAGTTACGCCCTGCACCGCTTTTGCAATACCCTCTTCGGTAAAAAAATAGGTCGAAACATCTTCGACTGACAATAATGTGCCGTTATCTTCCATAAATCTATTGAATCCTCAGCTTCGGGTCGAGCGAATCCCTTAGAGCATCGCCGAAGATATTCAGCGCCAAAGAAATCAAAAATATGGCAGCCGTTGCAGCGGCCATCTGCCACCACACCCCCCGTGAAAGCTCTATCCGGGCATCGTTTATCATCGCACCCCAGCTCGGACGGTTCGATTCGCCGAGACCCAAAAAGCTCAATATCACCTCCGCATGAATAAACGCAACAAACCGCAGCGAAAAGTCAATAATAACAAGGTGAAAAACGTTCGGCATCAGGTGTTTGAGAATAATCCGCGCATTGCTGCACCCATAGCTCCTTGCAGCCAGAACGTATTCTCTTTCCTTGTGCTTCATCACCTCGCCTCGAATTAGTCGGCAAATCCCCACCCAGCTCGTAAGACCTATAGCTAAATAAACCGAGGTAATACCGGTGAGCTTATAACCAAAAAGGGTCTTATCGTGCAGCACAACAGCAAAAGCCAGTATCAGCAGAATATATGGAATCGAGCTTAAGGTAGAATAAACCCAGACTATTATCTCATCAACAAACCCGCGAAAGTAACCCGCAATAGCGCCTAAAGGGACGCCGATGGCTAAGCTGATAAACGAGGCGCATAATGCAACGGTTATTGATATCTTCGCTCCATACAGCGTCTTCCGCAAAACAGACTGCCCGAATATATCCGTGCCGAATATGTTTTCCCGGCTGGGTGGCTCATAAGATTTGCTCACCTCCTCCTGCCACCGCATAGGCCCAACCTGCCAGTCAAACAGCTCCGCTGAATATATAAACCCCGCGAGCAAAAAATATAATACTATCACGGCAAAACAGACCATCACCAGCTTGCGCCTGCGAAGACGCCTTAATCCGTCCTGCCACAGACTTCTACCTTTCGGCAGTTCTTTTCTCGTTATTTGCTGATGCTCACTCAAATGATACCCTCGGGTCTACCCACGCATAGCATATATCTGTTATTACATTAAATACCACAAATAGTATCGCACTAATGTAGGTCATAGCGTTTATAACGAAATAATCCCGTGAGCTGATTGACTCTATCATCAGATACCCCAGCCCCGGAATTCCAAAAAATCTCTCCAGCAGAAGAGAGCCTAAAAACAAAAACGGTATCTCCAGAACCACTCGCGTAATAATCGGCACCATTGCATTTTTGAGCACGTGCTTGAACAGGACCCGCCTGGTCGTAAGCCCTTTTGCAAAAGCCGTCCTTACGTAATCGCTTCGCATCTCATCGAGCATCACCGTTCGATAAAACCGCAGTTCCCCTCCCAAACCTGTAACTATACCAATCAATACCGGCAAAGCTATATATTGAGTCGTTGTCAAATCCGGTGAAAAAAACACCGGGAAAAAACCCCACTTATACGCAAGAAAATACTGGCCGAAAAGAATAAAGCTCAAATAAGGAATGCTCATCCCTGCGATGCAGATAACAACTGTTAAAACGTCCCACACTGTGCCGCGAACAAAAGCCACGATAAGCGATAAACTTACTGAAATAACAATAATCCCAAAAAACATTGGCACCATTAATGACAGGGAAGGACCGGCACCTCTTTTAATCTTGTCAATGACTGGCTCACGGTCGCGGGCCTTACCGAAATTGAATGTCAGCGCGCCTTTAAAGTGGTTTGTGAATTGGCTGTCCCACGAGAGGAACAGCGGCTTATTAAGCCCGTATTCTTCACGGATTTCCCGGATTGTTTCAGGTGTCGCATTTTTCCCGGCAATCTCAATCGAAATGTCACCGCCGACAACTGCGAACAGCACGAAAGTCAGCAGCAACACCCCGAATACAATCGGTATCGTGTACAAAAGTCGTCTTATTATATAAGTGGTCATTTGACTCTCTTCGATAGTTTCTTATATTCCGCCCGTTTGGCCATATCAGCTCGATAGTATTTTGCCAATCCATATTGAAAAACATGCGGCTTATAATTGTCCAACCAGTCGTGATGCAGCACATACCCCACCGGATGATTAATAAACGCCGCCGGACAATCTTCCAAAATTATAAGTTCCATATTCCGGTAAAGCTTCACGCGTTCAGGACAGTCGGGCATAACTGCGACCTGTTCGTATAGTTTGTCAAACTGTGGATTGGAGTAGTTAAAATTATTGGTGCCTGGAGAAATATTTTTAGTATAAAAAAGCTGCAAAAAGCTTTCCACATCAGGATAATCTGCAATCCACCCCAGTGCAAACATTTGCGCGCTTTTGGTATGTATTTTGCTGAGAAAAGTAGGCCAATCCATATAGTCGACTTCGAGGTCAAGACCGACATCTTTAAAATTCCGCTGCAGGAACTGTCCGTATTGTCTTTGGAACGTGTCCGCACCGCCCATTGCAAGTTTCAACACCGGCAGTTTCCCTCCGTATATATTCTCCGCTTCTTTTACAAGCTCAGACGCTTTTTGCGAATTATAACCTTTTCCAATTTTGCTGATTTCAGGATTATAGTCTTTCATCACCGGCGGGATAAAACCGTAGGCAACCTCATCACGGCCGTTCCAGAACAGTTCGATGTATTTCTCCCTGTCAATGGCGTAGCTTATCGCCTCCCGCAGCGGTTTGTTTTTTCCTAAAATGTTGTCCTCCATATTAAAGCCTATCCAATACGTGGCCGGCTCGCGAAACGTCTTCAGATGTATGTTCAGCTTTTTCATCTCATCGGTTAATTCTCGTGAGGTGCTGATGGCCTGGCCGTAATTGTCCTTGGGGATGCCGCTGGTATCAATCTTGCCGCGTAAAAATTGAAGCCAGCGAGGCTGGTCCTCTTCGATTAGCATCCAGACTACTTTATCGGCAAAGGGCATCTTTTTGCCTGCGTCGGCCAATAAGCCCTGCTCCAAATCACCGGCTTCGCCTTCCGACGGATAAAATTCCCCTCTAAAGTTGGGATTTCGTGACATCTTGATATAGCTGCCGCGATACCACACGTCCAGTTTGTAAGGTCCGGTCCCGACGGGATGATTTATAATATCTTTGCCGTAATAATCGATTGCCTCTTTAGCGACCGGCGCCGTCGGCTGGTGCGCCAGCAAATAAACTATCTGCGGCCAGGACTTCTTCAGCTTAATGACGATAGTATAATCATCAGGTGTTTGCAGTCCCTCGACAGCACGAAAGTAGTCAACGTCAAACTGGTTCTTGCAGCTTTTGGTATATTCACGAAATTCATCAAGCCCGACAATTTTACCGTCGAAAATCCACCAGTTTTTGCTTATGTATTTGATGTTGGCTATCCTCTTCCACGCAAAAACGAAGTCTCCCGCCTTAAGCTCCCTGCCTTTGCCGTTTGGAAAACATTTATCATCCGCAAAATAAACTCCCTTTTTGATTTTTATCGTGTAAGTAAGGCCGTCCTTGCTCACCTCCGGCATACCCGCGGCAAGTTGAGGAATAAGTTCATAAGGTCTTTTAAGGTAGTGATACTGATATAGACACTCGAAAAACTGACCCGCCACTCTGGCAGATTCGTAATCGCCTATATCGCTCACATCGAACCCCGTTATTTTCGACACCATAACAACGTGCAGAACCGTTTCGTTCGGCTCTTCACCAGTTGATGAGCCGTCGCAGCCTGTAAGGACAGAGGCTCCGGCAATTACTATTATGGCCAAAAATGCCTTTCGATGCTTCATATTCGGCTTACTTATATTTTCTCTGGTATGCAGCTCGTTTGGCGGTGCATCTTCGCATCGAGTTTATACTGCAAAAAGTACTGGCTGGAATTGGTATCAGACGGCGAACAGTCGCATCCGGAAATAATCAGTAACGCCCTCGTAAATACGACACTTGGAAACTTCAACGCAAAATCCCTTTGTGCGAAAGTTTATCCGCCTATGGCGGATTAATTTGCCGCCTCGTGTGTATTCAATTATCACTCGTCCCGAGCTTTGTTGAAGGAATCAATTCTTTGGGCGGTTCCGGCAAAGCAAGCGGTGCGATGCGCCTGCTGCCGTCGGGGTTTTTGCCATAGTCAAAGTTTAGCTTCAACGGCAATTGGCCCGGCTTTGTCTCATCCCCGAGCAGTCTGCTGTGCTCCTGCAAAAGGGCCGTATAATCACCCTGCTCAACTGCATTCTTCACAACCGATTGCACAACCTTCAAACGCTTCCCTATACACGATACCTCCGTCTCAACCAATACCGAAGCCAGTTGATTCTTCTGAGTATCGCTTAGAACATCACGTCCTTTAACATATCTTTGAATCGCGCACGAATATAATTGCCCAAAACGGCGGCCAACATCGGGTTTGCTCATACTCTCCGCAGGTATCTTGCCGTCGAGCAATTTTAAAATGTCTCCATCCAAAAGTTCATACTCGACCTTCCAGTCTGCATATCTTTTTATTCTCATATCGGCTATCTGCAGCAGCAGTTCTTCTCCTTGTGGAATGTCCACCTTGGCCGCAAATTCAGCCATCAATGCTAATATCTCAGGACTGCTGCTCTCAACTAACTTTTTTAGTTGTTCTGTGATTTTCTCCGCAGGTTCCGGACTGGCGGCTGCTCCGGAATTCAGCTTTTCCGTGATACCGGAATTGGTAACACAATGAACCGCCCAGTACCGAATGGCCTTATTCTCATCGTTGAGCCACTTTATAGCCAAATCTGCCAGCCGCAGGTCTTCCAAAGAATCCATCAGAATCAAAAGATTAAGAATTACTCTGAATCTGTGCTCTGCCGGCGTTAGCTCCTTTGCCGCTTCAAGTGCCTTGGATATGTATTTATAGGCCGACTCGGAAAATTGTGCCGCATATTGGGCTTTGGCGCTTTCCTTGCTGGAGTTGCTGCGGGACCAAATTACCGTCCGAATCTTTGCAATGGAGGTAAAATCTTCGGTTTTCACCAATTCATCTACCGCACCAGCAACAAAACCATCGATAATCTGCAAATCTCCGTTGTCAAGCAGTTCCTTATGGCAGCACACATCAATCTCACGTGTATCGACAGCAGCAACAGTCGCGCTCATCACCATAACCAAAACTGCCGTCCCAACAGCCCCAATCAGCAATTTACAATTCATTGTTCCCAACATCCTCAAAATCAGTAAAAGTTTATCGCCCCCCCCTGCTCAGTGATTAAGTCTACCGCAGTTGCCGTCATTTGTCAAGCGCTATGGTTTCAAACTCAATAATCTTACCCTCGTCCAACAGTTACCAATTCTTTACAATATTTTTTAGTCTCTCTGTCGAATAATCTGATAATCCGGTATAATAATATCAAGGAACCTGTAACAAAATAAGGTTTTTTCTATGTCCGAATCATCAGTCCAGCTTGTTCGTATAGACCCCCTGCGGCTCTATATGGAGCGCGTAGGACGGATGGTAACTGACGCAATGATTTTCGCCAGCCAGTCAATCAATCTCGAGCCGGAGGCGGTCCGCCAGCTTTGCGATGCTGCCTCCTTGCCGCCGGCGAAGAAGGTTCTCGCCACCGCCGATATCCACGTCGGCTTCGGCATACCAATCGGCGCTGTTTTAGGACTGGAGCAGGCCATAATGCCCGCCGCAGTCGGATACGATATAAACTGCGGTATGCGACTTTTGCGCACGCCATTTTCCAAAGGCAGTATCGATACCGACAAAATCGCCCTCTCTATCGCCAGAGACATCCCGCTCGGCGAAGGCAAAGCCAACCTCGGATTAGATAAAGCCGGCCTCGAGGCCGTCGTTAATAAGGGCGTAGCCGCAGTTCCCACACTCGCACAAAGAATCAATCATCAGGCCTGGGAAGCATTTGACCCTGATGAATTCGCAGACGACCTCAAAAGAATCGAAGAAAACGGCTGCCTCCCCAGCGACCTCGCTGCTGTCCCAAATGCCGCAATACAAAAGGGTTCTGCCCAGCTCGGAACGCTTGGCGGCGGAAACCACTTCATCGAAATCCAATATGTCCAGAAAATCTTTGACGCTGCTTTAGCGAAAACCTTTGGCCTTTTTGAAAACCAAATCGTTGTAATGATACACTCCGGCTCTCGCCGGTTCGGCTATGAAATCGCCGACCAGTATATGAGTATCGCCGCACAAAGACCGGATATGGCTGAACGAAAAAAAATGCTCTCGTATCTGCCGACTGACACTAACGCCGGCAAAAACTATATCGCCGCAATGGCTGCTGCCGCCAATTTTGCTTTTACCAATCGCCACATTATGGCCCTGCTTGTCCGGCGATGCTTCAACAGGATGTTCGGCCCGACGCCGCTGCAGCTTGTCTATGACGTTGCTCACAATATGGCAAAGCTTGAAACCCACCAGGGCAGGCAGCTTTGGGTCCACCGCAAAGGCGCCACCAGGGCCTTCGGACAAAAACGTATGACCGGTTCCATTTTCGAAAAAACCGGCCAGCCCATTATAATCCCCGGCTCAATGGGGACCGCAAGTTTCCTGCTGGTCGGAACCGGCGATTCCGAAGAATCTCTCTGTTCGGTCAATCACGGAGCCGGCAGAGTAATGAGCCGCACCGCCGCACTGGGAAAATCCCGCAGAGGCAAAACCGTCTCACAAGGCCTCATTAGCGATGACCGGTTCAAACGCAGTATGGAAGGTATAAAACTCATCACCGCCGATAGGCACAAAATAAAGGAAGAGGCTCCGGACGCCTATAAAGACATTGACGAGGTCGTGCGGATTGTCGTCGAATGTGGCTGGGCCAGGGCCGTCGCCCGAATGGTCCCCTTGGCTGTCTTGAAGGGCTAATATACCCGCCCATCTGCTTTTGGGAATCTTACCATAGAGTTAACTTACTTTGAATAGGTCACACCGACTTTGCCACGGAGTAAACGTCCAATGCCCGTTTTCAGCCTAAAAACCAGCGGGCTGCGATCCTAGAATCTGATACTTCGAGCCGGGACCAGCTACTGCCAATATATTTGCCATAAGTTTCCTCTGATGTTCGATGCTACCTAACGTCCAGGCTCAGCGGAGCGGCTTGCCCGCGTCCGCTGGAAGCCATTGTTAGCCCGCTTCTTTTTTAGAAATGCGTTTTTGTTCAAGATTATTCATTCTCCGTGTAAATTCAGAAATTTCTGAATCTGTGTAGCCATATCCCTTTAATAATGATAGGTCAATTTTCCAATATGCAATATCTGCTTTTCCTGATTTAACTTCAGATTCTATCCTTGTCTTTTCCTCAATTTCTTTACGATGCTCCAACATGTCTCGCTCACGGAGCAGTTTTACTTTTTCGATATTCCAACCTAGGCAACGAATAATATGCCCGTCTTCGGTAATATCAGGAACGATTCCCTGTTCAATTCTCAGCCATAAATCAATACGCCATGGAGGTGTTTTTAACCAATGGCAACCTGGGCATATATATTTTGCTGTAATAAAACGTTTAATATGATTTTCATGATTATATTGCCATTTCTCATCCAGACTATTTGCCTTGCATCCTTTTGGACAATCACACTTTTCCCATTGTGGATTTACAGTTTTTACGTATTCTCTAAATTTTCTCCATTCCGAAGTAGTCATGTAATAATATAGAGACCATTGCAAAGGCAAAAGGTAATAGACCGGTTTCATAATATTAGTCGTTGTCATTGTAATCTCTTCATTACTTCCAAATATCTTTTTCCAAAACGACATGTTCTTGCCCCCTTTCATCTTTCTGCCCAACTATGGATACATAGTTTCTTCATAACATCTAATGACCGCAAAACTGCGGTATGAGACACTTATTACCTTCGGATATAAAACCTTTAGTGACAAAAATACCGTAATTAAAATAATAACCTGTGTCGGACATACCAACAACTAAAAAATATTGCTGTTACCCGCCTTCGCAGAAAGCCACGGGTGTAAACCCGTGGATGAATGCGAAAAGGGTAACCCTACGAAGCTTTAGCGAAGTAGGGTATGCTTCGGCGGGTTTCGCCGAAGCAAGTGAAGTCGCCGACGCTCCAAAGCTATGGCGACGGAGCGATGCCACGGCTGTAAAGCCGTGGAGCTTCACAGGCCATACCATTGTTTTACGACGGCGAGGAATTCTTCGGCCGTTTTTGCCGAAAAAAGGGCCTTTTGGGCTTTTTTACGCGAGGGATGCAGTCTGCAATAAGCAACAATGAATTTACGAAAATGCATGATTGCCTTTTTTGGCTCATAGAGTCTGTAAACCAAATTGAAATGTTTTAAAATGACTTCGCCCTGCTGCTCAAGGGTCGGGGCCAAAAAATCATCTCCATCGCGAAGCTGACTGAAAATCCAGGGATTGCCAATCGCGCCGCGAGCGATTGCGGCACCATCTACGCCAGTGTTTTTTATATTATTTTTAATCGCGTCAGCAGAAAATAAATCTCCGCTGCCAAAAATTGTTGTGCGGGGAAATTGTTTTTTAACCTCTGATAAAAACTGCCAATTCGCCGAGCCGGCAAATCTCTGGCAAACAGTGCGAGGATGCACAATTAACGCATCGACCTTTCCAGCCACGGCCCTGGAGCTGATGTCCCAGAAATTATCATAGGACTGATTTTCGAAACTCGTCCGTAATTTCATAGTTACCGGACAATCAACGGATTCTTTTACGGCATTATAGATTTCTATTACTTTATCAGGTTCATTGAGAAGAAAGCCTCCTCGCTTTCGGCGAATAACTTTGGGCGCAGGACAGGCAAAATTTAAGTCTATTAAATCGAAACCCGCCTTCCATACTACCTTGGCGGCCCTTGCCATTATTTCGGGGTCCTCGCCTAAAAGCTGGGCTCCTATCGGATGTTCATCGTCGCCGGGTTTAAATGACGGATTATTAAAGACCTGCGGATAGACGACGCTTTTTGCGAGCATTACGCCAGCAAAAGTCATAGGCGCTCCAAAGTCACGCGCAATTGCCCGCATAGCGTAATCGCTGTATCCGCTAATCGATGCCTGAAAAAAGGGAACATCAAGAATTATATTGCCGATTTTTAGCATTAATCGTCAGATTCGAGTTCTTTGCCTTTTGGCTGGTCAACCAACGTTGATTCGGTCTCGATTGCCGTGGCGACATCCCGCCCCCGCCTTCGGGTCGGTTCCTTCGCTTAATCTTATACGCGCTAACCCTTTTGATTCCATAATAGTATCAAAATCTTCCCCGAGACATTCATCAGCTTAAACCGACCATTATTGTACCGCAAATAATCAGTGTGACGCCCACCCATCGTCGCAGCCCGACCTGCTCTTTCAATATCACCCGGGACAGTACCATGATAACCACCAGTTCCAGGCTTCCGATTGGATAGGCCAGGCTGACATCCAGTGTTTTCAGAGCGAAGCTCCAGCAAAGCCCCTCCGCCACGAAGCACGCCACGCCGGAACCTACCCATTTGTATTGTTTCAGGGCAGCTCTCAGGACCGCAATGGCCGTGGGGCTGTTACGGCCGAAATCCGCCGCCCGCTTGAATGCGACATGGCCAAGCCCCTCGGTGATGACCGATCCGAGAACCAGTAGTAGTCCGGGCAGCCGTTCTATCATAGCGTAGTCTCTGATGGTTTGCCGGGTGCTGCACAAGGTGATAGAACATCAGGAACCATCGTGTTATGACTGGTGTTGCTGATGAGCCAGACCCCGATAAGTATCATGACAATGCCTGCTATCCGCATGAGACCGACGTTTTCCCCGAAGAATACAACTGAGCAGGCGGCCACCGTGATTAAACTCAAGGCGGTAATCGGCTGGACGTAGCTGAGGTCGGCCTTGGCAAGCAGAAGTATCCAGTAGATGAATTGGACCCCAAAAAGGCTAAGCAGGAGGTAGAACATCGGCCGAGATGCTATAATTCGCACCGTTTCCAGAAAACCTGCCGACTGTGGGACACAAAGGACGGCTGATTTCCACACCATCTGCACTGCCGTTTCCGTCGCGATGGTAACTATCAGACTCAGCCAGACCACGCGTGGAACCTTTGTGATGATATTACCGACTTGCGGGAGACGAACCATCGGAGATTTCATATAAATCCATATTCCCGATTTAACATTCTAAAATTAAATTGTCCTTTTGTTGATGAAGACACCTGTCCGCGGCAGCTAAATTAAACCCTGTTCTTTATAACGCTCTACCAGGTCAGGAAAATCCCCTGCCAGCTTATGTCCCACCAGATTGCGGACCGGCCCTGCGTATATCATCCCGCGTTCCAAATGTTTGCACAGGTACTCAAGCCGGAAATTTCGGCACAGCGTCCTGCCAACGTCAGTATATGCGTTGGCGCATATCTCTTTTACAAATATCCCACGGCGGGACAAGTTATCAATAAGCTGGAAAATACTTTTGAATAATAACTGAACGCCTCGCCTTTTCCTGAATGAAGGATGCATACATACCTGTGAAAAGTAAATATCATAAAAACCGGGAAGACCAAAAAATCGAACTTTATCGATTGTAATATTGCTGTCGAGCAAGGCGCCACGTTTGGCAACAGCAAAATCTTCAGGGCACAGCGGGGCAAAATGCCAGTAACCAACAATGCTCTGCGGTTTATCGACTAACAAACGCCAGGTGTCAGGCTGGTTCATGAAGACCGGTGCCCATTGGGCTATATCACCTTCATGCCTGACAATCAAACTGGGAATCGTCATATAGTCGAGTCTAATCAGTTCCTTTGCCAGCATTTGACCGTTCCACCCCCACGATAGAACATCCTCAATCCCGGCAATATCAAGACTATTTGCATCCATATTTTTATATTAATCTAAGATTTCCCATATTAGTCCGTCAGAGGTATATAAAACGCTCGGCCACACAATCAGGCCTTTCAATTCCACAATACTATCAAAATCTTCCTCGAATTACAATAATCTGAAGTCTTTTTATGGATTGTCTTAATTAAAGCGGTCGGGCTGTTAGGCCCTCTCCCGATAAATCGGGGTCAAATCAGTATCAGATGCGCCACTTTAATCCGCCAGACGAACGGCGGATAAATATGGGAAATCCGCTCTTAAAATTAATTTTTCTCTGTAAAAATATGGCAAAAACTATTACTATATCACTGTGCATAATGTTCGCTGTCTCAATAGCTCGATAAAGCTGAATTTGGGAAGGCAAAAAATGACTTTCACAAAACAAACCGCTGATTTTAAAGCCTCGCAGCTTTTAGTTTGTATAACTTTGCCGGCTGTATTGATTTTCATTATTGGCTGCCAAAAAGTTTCGCTGGAATCTGTCAATTCCACGAAAGTCAAACTTCACCCAATTGCCTCTTTCAATGACAAATGCGCCGCTCTCTTAAAAAACCACGTTAACGATAAGGGAATGGTTGATTATAAAACGCTCAAGCGGAAAAAAACCGAGCTTAACCAGCTCTTGGATGAATTAGCCAAACTCGACCCAAATGATTACAGCTCCTGGACCAAAGAGGACAAAATCGCCTTCTGGCTCAACGCATACAACATAAAAATGCTCAAAATAATTACCGACAACTATCCCATCCAGTCTGAACGAATACTTCGCGTTGTATGGGGTCCTGACAGTATCAGGCACATCGAAGGTATATGGGACAAATACAAATTTACCGTGATGGATGAGGAATTCACCCTTAAAGAAATTGAACAGCGGTTTTTCTGCAAAGAATTCGACGAGCCGCGAATATTCCTGGCCATATCCTACGCCAGTCTCTCCAGCCCGCCTTTGCGCAATGAGCCGTATTACGGATGCCGGCTCTACCAGCAGTTGGACGACCAGGCCAAAAAATTCCTATCCAGCCCACTCGCATTCAGGATAGACAGAGAAAAGCAAACAGTTTATTTGTCTGCCGTATTTCAGCCGGCCTGGTATGGCAAATACTTTATCAGCAAATATGCCACCGATAAAAAGTTCAAAGACCAGGAGCCGGCTGTCAGGGCTGTCTTGAATTTTTTAACAAATTATATTTCGCAGCAGGATGTGTCTTTTCTTGAGCTCGAAAACTATTCTGTTAACTTCATAAGATATGATTGGACCATCAACGATAGCTCATAATCTATGAACAACGAACTATGAACTACTAAAAGGATAAATCACAAATGGCAAAAAAATCTATTCACAGCAATCCTCACTGTGATACCGGCAGGTATCTTTTCACCAGTGAGTCCGTAACGATGGGCCATCCTGACAAAGTGGCTGACCACATATCTGATGCAATTCTTGACGCAATGCTCGCTCAGGACCCTAAAAGCAGGGTCGCCTGTGAAACAATGGTCAAAGACAATCTCGTCATCGTTGCAGGAGAGATTACTTCAAGAGCGGTTGTGGATATCCCCACCGTAGTGCGCGAAACAATAAGAGAAATTGGCTACGATGACCCTCATCTCGGGTTCGATTGTGAAAGTTGTGCCGTTATGGTATCGCTCGGAAAACAAAGCCCGGACATCTCTCAGGGTGTAACAGAGGGCGCAGGTCTGCATAAAGAGCAGGGCGCAGGCGACCAAGGCCTGATGTTCGGCTACGCCTGCAGAGAAACACCGCAACTTATGCCTATGCCAATTCAGCTTGCACATGCTATTACTACTCGGCTGGAAAAAATGCGCCAGAGTAAGAAGCTCCCTTGGCTGCGACCTGATGGCAAAAGCCAGGTAACAGTTGAGTATGAAAATAATAAACCAAAACGCATTCACACAGTTGTTGTCGCCACCCAGCACGCCCCCACCATCACCCACAGACTGTTGCAAAAACAAATCATTGAAAAGGTTGTTCTGCCCGTCCTGCCGAAGCGTCTTGTTGACAGGGACATCATATTCCACATCAATGAAACCGGCCGGTTCGTCATAGGCGGCCCAAAAGGCGATTGCGGCGTTACAGGCAGAAAAATCATCGTTGATACTTACGGCGGAAGCAGCCGACACGGCGGCGGATGCTTTAGCGGCAAAGACCCAACTAAGGTTGACAGGACCGCAAGCTATATGGCTCGATACATCGCCAAAAATATCGTCGCCGCAGGCTTGGCCGACATCTGCGAGATTCAGCTATCCTACGTCATTGGCGTCGCAGACCCGCTTTCGATTTATGTTAACACCTATGGCTCAGCCAAAATCAGTGAAAAGAAAATCAGCCAAATCGTTCGCAAACTTTTCCCGCTGACGCCGAAGGGTATGATTGCACATCTGAAGCTCGCCCGCCCTATTTACGCCCAAACCTCTTATGGCGGCCACTTCGGTCGAAACCTGCCGAACTTCACCTGGGAAAAAACCGATATGACCGCCAAGCTACGCAAAGCCGCAGGTTTGTAGATTTATTATCGTAGGGCGGGGCTTGCCCGTCCTGAGCTTGTCGAAGGGCCCCGCCAAATCTTTTTTATCCGCCGGAGGCGGATTAATGTTTAAAGTGTCTCTTGCCCGTGAATACCATCGCAATTCCGTGTTTGTCCGCACAGGCAATTACTTCATCATCTTTATTAGAGCCGCCCGGTTGAACTATACACGCCACGCCTGCCCCGGCGGCGTTTTCAACATTGTCCGGGAACGGGAAAAACGCATCCGATGCCATCGCACAATCCTTCACCTGGTCGCCTGCGTGCCTGAATGCTATCAGCCCCGACTCAACTCGATTCATCTGCCCAGCCCCAACCCCTAAAATCTTTCTGTCCTTAACTAACACAATCGTATTGCTTTTGGTATGCTTGGCCACAAGCCACGCAACTCTCAAATCCTCAAGCTGCTCCTTTGTCGGCTTCGCCTTTGTCGGATACTTCAACACCTCCGGCTCCCACCCGGCCAAATCTCGCTGTTGCAAAAGCATTCCGCCGATAACGCATCGAACATCAAATTCGTCGCAGTCAATCCTGGCCCTGTCAATTGGACCGGTCTCCATCAACCGAACCCTGCTGCCCCAGCTCTTCAGCGTCCTGATTATCTCAACCGCATCCGCTTCAAACCCAGGTGCAATAATTACCTCGGCAAAAAATCCGCTGGCTCCTCTGGCCTTGCCGAATCTGCCGTATGATTCCATAATCGTTCGAGCCAGTTCAGCATCCACTTTTCTATTTAATGCGACTATACCGCCGAACGCACTGACCACATCGCCTTCGTAGGCCTTTCGATACGCCTCGCAAATATCCTCATCGACCGCACATCCGCACGGATTAAGATGCTTGACTACCACCGCTGCCGGCTCAGCAAATTCCTTCACCAGTTCAAAAGCAGCGTTGGCATCTAAGAGATTATTAAAGCTAATGCCGGTTTCGCCTTCTACTATATTGGAGCTGCCGACCGATGTCTCACCGCTCACCGGCAGTTTATAAAATGCTGCGCTTTGATGGGAATTTTCGCCGTAACGCAAATCTCTATCTTTTCTAAGGGCGATTGAAGTCCTTTCCGGATACTTTACACCTGCTTTGCCGTTAAGATATTTAGCAATCGCAGCATCATAAGAAGCCGTCAGCCCGAAGGCGACCCTCGCAAAATCGCTTCGCAGCTCCTCACTCACAGCTCCATCATTTGCCTTCATTTCCTTGATGACCTTATCATACTGTCCCGGCTCGGTAACAACTGTTACGAATTTATGGTTCTTCGCAGCCGAGCGAATCATACTCGGCCCGCCGATGTCTATATTTTCAATCGCCTCTTCCAGCGCACAGTCGGGCCTGGCGATTGTCGCTTCAAACGGATAAAGATTCACACACACCAAATCAATCGGCTCGATATTATGTTTTTTCATCGCCGCTTTATGTTCCGGCTTGTCCCGCAGCCCCAGCAAGGCCCCGTGTATTTTCGGATGAAGCGTCTTTACGCGTCCGTCCATCATCTCAGGAAAACCCGTAACCGACTCAATACCGACAACGCTCACGCCCGCTTCACTCAGTTTCTTGGCTGTTCCTCCGGTGCTGATTATCTTGACCCCCATTTCGCTTAGTTTCTTTGCAAAATCAACAACGCCTCTTTTTTCAGAAACACTTATCAACGCCGTCTTAATTTTCACGTCCATTTACACTTCTTCCTTTCAAAAATTTCCCACTTGCAATTTAACCTACCACACCTCCAGGCCTGCCGGAACACAACAAATCACCTCTCAATATTTGATGGGTTGTAAACAGGCAATTCGCCCGCTCTTATCTGCAATATAAATTCTCGAATCCGCCACATTGGTCGCATATCTCGAAACCCCTGCCAAATCGACCGAGCACAGCTGCTTTGCTTTCTTACTGTCCATCACTACCAGCGTCCCCGCCTTTGTAATCACATAAGACTTGCCGTCTGCCTCAGCCAACAAATCAACACCCTCGGCCAACTGCCAAATACGCTCGTGGCTTTCTTTATCTATCGCTACCAAACCTTCATCGCGAACATATTGATAAACAATCCTCTCCGTAACCCGCGGCCCCTTCTCGAGCTTCGCTGCGGTCTGGTATTTCCAAATAAGCTTGCCCGTCCGTGCGTCAATCCTGTAAACGTTCGTATCTCCGCTGGCGACAAACAGCGATTCCGCATCTCGGACAATCGGCCAAGCGATACCTTCAGCAGCATTAAACTGCCACAGACGCTCCGACTTGTCCGGTGTGATGCTTATCACATCTCCTGCTTTGGTGGCAAAAATAACAGAATTCTCATCGGCTACAATCGAAGTAATCACCGAATCGTCCTCAGCAGCCGCCTCAAAAACCTGAATCTTGTCTTTCGAACGTAATGTATGCACGCGCCTGTCGGTTCCGCCAACGTAAAAATATGAGCCGTTGCGGGCAGCAGGACAAGCCACGCCAAATTTCAAACGCTTGTCGCCGCGCTCTTCGCCGGAGCCCGCATCAATCTCGACTAACTTGTTGCCGGCCACAGAAAAAAGCTCGTCCTTATAAAGCCCAAGCCCAACCACCGGCAAACCGGCCTCCGCAATAGACCTGCTGAATATCACATTCCCCTTTTCCCTGTTCATGCTGACCATAAAGTTCTGGCTCGAAAGCCCGTAAATGCGATTGCCGAGCCTGCCCTGAGCGCAGTCGAAGGGAATAAATAATTGCTCCAAACTCTCCCCCGCCCTTATCGGCAGCTTGTTCTCCCACAATATTTCCAGCTCGGCTTGTTTGAGCAGCTCAGGCGAAACAAGATGCTGCAAATCATCCTCCACAGCTATACTTTTTGGAACGGCACAGAAAATAAAAAAACTCACCCCTATTACCCCTAACGCCAATCTGAATCTCACCATCTTTTTATCTCCTCGCAGAATCCTAAACTATTCCTTCGCCCTTTCATGGCTGGTCAATATAGTCAGCCAAATCAATTTTATGCTCAGCTTCGAATTCTTCCATCTGCTCGATGCGTTCGATATCGTCCTGTATCCGATTTGCCAGCTTGAATATATACGGCTTACCGGCCAACCGGTTTCGCAGGTCGTCTAACATCGGCTCCCACGTCCCGTCATACAGCTGCGCCTTCAGAACAATCAGCATACGGTGCTCGTTGCTCAGGCCTTTAACGAAATCACTAACCTCTTTGCTGATAGTGGTTTTGCCGCCTTTGTCTTTATTTCTGCTCGGCTCAGCCATTTATTTCTCGCTCAATTTGTGCAAATCCTAATCGCCGAGCCGGAACTTTGCAACAAATTTCCTCAAATTACCCCCTGTCGGACACCTCCTCGTCTTCTTCCCGCCACGCAGGGTCCACTATGCACAAAAACTTCAAATCAGAATTTCCCGTATTTTCAATGTATTGCCTCGCTCCCGGCGGAATATAAATAGCGATCTCAGGACCAACCTCAAAGGATTCCTCATCTATATGCATCAAACCGCTCCCCGCCGTTATGTAATACACCTCGCAAGATTTGAGTTTATGCGCTTTGGTCTTCTGACTCCTCGCAACCTTCGCATACGCTAAGCTGTAACGAATCTGCAAACTCTCTTTTTCAGGATGCAGAAGCTCCTGCAAAATCGAACCATCGCCGGCCACGAACTCCCGGCAATCTTTCAAACGCTTCAGGAACATAATCATCCTCCTAATAAAATCGAGCCTTCTGTAAAGAATGTCCCGGCAACACAGGCCGTCAAAAGGCAGGCTAATATCGCCGCCAAAAGTGCGCGAAGTGCAACCCTCGCTGTATCGCGCGTCCTCTCAGGAGCCAATGCGCAAACGCCGCCGACAAAAATAGCCATCGACGCAAGATGAGCAAACCCGCATAAAGCATAGACGGCTATCACCGCCGAACGCGGATGCTGCAGTAAATTTTTCTCTAAAACAGTCGCCAAATCCTTATAAGCCACAACTTCGGTAACAATCGTCCGCTCACCGATAATCTTGGAAATCACCCCCGCATCGGATGGCGGCACACCTAGAATTAGCGTAAATGGATAAAAGATGTAACCGAAAATCACCTTCAAAGACCACTCGCCTTCCCACCCGAATACTGGATTTACCTTCGCACCCAAAGCAACCAATACCAAATCAACCAGCGCAACCAGCCCTAAGACCGCTATAAGCAGTGCAACAATCCCCACAATCATCTGAACGCCGGCGTTTGCCCCGTTGATAATCGCTTCGAAGAAACTCTTCTCTTTTTCATAATAAGGCCGAACGTGAATACCCAGCGTCTCCGGCTTCCCGCTTTCTGGAAAAATGACCTTCGACATAACAAGT